>Ga0302325_10015869_pt1 | contig 15987 bp, 14 predicted proteins | sample Palsa_T0_2_FD_201948 | JGI IMG/M metagenome (GOLD analysis project Ga0302325, IMG submission 201948) | Peat permafrost microbial communities from Stordalen Mire near Abisko, Sweden - Palsa_T0_2 | ecosystem: Environmental > Terrestrial > Soil > Palsa > Peat permafrost | place: Sweden: Abisko... | reverse complement strand
TTGGCCGTACCGGAGTACCGGCACACGACGTCCGCCGTCAGGAATTGCAAGCCTCCGCCGCAGAGAAACTCGCCGGGAACGTTCCACAGGACGGTGCCGGCGGCATTCGAGATGCCGACGGTCCTCTCCTCGCTCAGTGCCATGGTCTTACCCACCGGTGCGGCGCCCACCGAGCCCACCACCAGCGGTCCTTGTTCGAGGAAGCCCCATCCGTAGTCGGGGTCGTACCGGCTCCCGCCGAAGACACTGGCCACCGTCTTCGTCCATTCCTGCTGCCCGCGGTTGGAAAGCTGCACGAACGTGGGGGCGTTGGCCCCTGTCTCCCACAAGCCACCTTCGATGGTCGAGCCCGGCGTGGCCACGGTCATGTTGCGAGCCGGGCCGGCCACACCATTGACGACCCTGCCGTTCGTCGGATCGAGAATGATGAGAACGGTGGAGGTGGCCGAGGCGTAGCCGGCCACGCAGAAGTACTGGCCGCCGGGGCACACCGAGGGTGCGTCGGACAGGATCAGCGTTTGCGGCTCGGACCAGATGACCTTGCCCGTGGTGGCGTCGATCCCTGCAGGGTCACATTGGGATCCTGGGGATTCCGAGCGGGGGCGAGTCCGAGAACGGTGCTGCCTATGGCGGTGGGGCCGAAGGCGACACCGGGCGTGATGGCGGAAGCCGATAGTGCCCTGCTCCACGCCAGAGACCCGTCGGCGGGGTCGACCGCCGTCAGTTCGAGATGACGAGTCGGGCTGACGTTGAGGGCGATCACCATGCCGCCGGCGGTAATGGGAGGGCCGACAACATGTAGGGCGGGATCGCTCCACCCCGATCCTCCTCCCCCGGTGGCGAAGCCGATCACACCTCCGACCAGAAGACCGACGACGACGACGGCGGCGACGGCAAGAAGGGGGCCTCGCCGGCGAGACCGGTGGTGCTGGTTCGCACCGCCGACGGAGAACCCCGTCGGGGACGCGCCGGCAGTGTCGGTCTGCGGCCACTGCTGCGCGATATCGGTCCCGGCCAGGCCTGGGGACATCGTCCCCGCCGACCCGCCGGCCGACGGGCGGAGTTCCGGTGCGTACCACACGCCGTCCGAGGCCAACCACCACCCGGGCCCCTTGCTCGTGTGACTGGCCTGATCCGAAGCGAAGTAGTCCATGGAGAATCCCTCCCGTGGCGCCCACGGACGGGCTGAAGCATCTCCCCGGATTTATCGGCACGCACCGGCGCCAAGTGAAGCCAGCTCCCGGGGCGTTCACATGGGGTGGCCTGGCCTCGGACCGGGTGCTCGACGACCTACGGAGGCGGGCGGTCGGTCAGTTCCAGCGCTGGGTTCGTCTCCACCCGGGGCGGGGGAATCGACGGAGTCCCGGCCACGTCAACCAACACAGCACGGCCAGCACGGCGAGGCCCACGACGGCCAGCGCCAGCACGGCGAAAGCAATGGGATTGGCGTTGCCTACCTGCGACACCGCGAACGGGCCCGGGGGTCCGGGGACGACGATCCGCCCCGGACCCGGTGCGAAGAGGTGGATCGACCCGGAACCGGTGACGATCCTGCGGCTGACGACAGCAAAAGAATGACCACGGGCGCCGACCACCAGGACCAGGCCGGCGAAGACGACGAGAGCGCCGAGGACGACTGTGAGGGCGAGAGGCACCGGTCGCCGCCACAGAGACGGTCGGTCGGGGACGGGCACGCCCGTCACACCTCGGGCGATGGCCCATGCCGCCGCGAATCGTCGGGGGTCGAAGGCACTGTTCCCGAGCACGTCCTCCGGTGACGCCCCTTCGGCCTCGGCCTCTTCGAGATCAGCGGTCAGGTCGGCCGCCATCTCGTTGGCCACCGGCTGCGGGACTCCGAGCCGTCGCCATTCGCGCTGGCACTCCTCTACGAACTCATTCACGGCCGTACCTCCGCTTTGACCAGACCGAGGGCACCATCGACGCCGTCGCGCGTCGCTTGCCATTCGCTGACACCGGCCGTCAGGGCTTGCTCACCTTCGGCCGAGAGGTTGTAGTACTTCCGGGGCGGGCCCCCGTTGCTGGCGGCCCGATGAGTCTCCACCAGCCCGTCGCGCTCCAGCCTGCCGAGGAGGGGGTAGATCGACCCCTCCCCCACGATGGACAGCCCCCGCTCCCGGAGCCGCTTGGTCATCTCGTAGCCGTAGGCCGGACCCTCTCCCATCACCGCCAGTAGGCAGAGGTCGAGGACCCCGTGGAGCAACTGGCTCCTCCGCCTCTCCGTGGTTGCCATGCATTACAAGCTACCCTCTGCTATCTTGCTCGGCAAGACACCAGCCGTGCGTCCCGGAAAGTTCGGGTCCGGCGGAACCGGAAAAGCGAAAAGCGCGCCTCGGACCGGTGATCCACCTGGGACGATCTGACCAAAGAGAAGAGCCAGCCGATGACCACAACCACAGTGCCGGCTTTGGCCGACGAGCGGGCCACCGAGAGCCAGTGGGCCGTCGAGACCCATGGGCTCACCAAGCGGTTCGGCAACAACGTTGCCGTGAACTCGGTGGAGCTTCTCGTTCCCCGAGGATGCGCCTTCGGCTACCTGGGCCCCAACGGAGCCGGCAAGACCACACTCATCCGGGTGCTGCTGGGACTGACCCACGCCGACGCCGGCACCATGTCGCTGCTCGGCTACTCCGTGCCCCGACACCGGGCCGCCGCCCTGGCTCGGGTGGGGGCCATCGTCGACGAGCCCCGGTTCCACGGACACCTGACGGGGAGGCAGAATCTCCAGATTCTGGCCGCCGCACGCGAGCCGGCAGCGCGTCAGCGCATCGGACCCTCACTCGAGCGCGTCGGCATCCTCCACCGAGCCGACGACCGGGTGTCGAAGTACTCGATGGGAATGCGCCAGCGTCTGGGGGTGGCCGCCTGCCTCCTCGGCGACCCCCAGCTGTTGATCCTGGACGAACCCATGAACGGTCTCGACCCGGCCGGTATGCACGAGATGCGCGACATGATCCTCTCCCTCGTGGCCGAGGGCCGTACGGTGGTGCTGTCCTCGCACCTCCTCGACGAGGTCGAACGCACCTGTGACGCCGTGGCCATCGTGGACCGCGGTCAGATCATCCGGCAGGGCCCGATCTCGGAGCTTCTGGCCGGGGCGGCGCTGGCCCTCCAGGTGGAGTGCACCGAACCCGAACGGGCCCGGGCCCTCCTCGACGCCACCAACATCGGCGCCCTGATCCAGGTCGGTGAGGCCGGTCTCGGGATCAGCCTGCCGGTGGGCACGGCGCGCGACGCGATCGCCGAGATCAACCGCATCCTGGTGGAGGGAGGGATCTCGGTGTACCGGCTCCAGCAGATCCAGGCCTCACTCGAATCGTGGTTCCTGTCGGTCACGAGCAGACTGGGGGCCGAAGAATGACGACCCTGACTGACGTGCCGGCGCCCGTGCCCGTGCCCGCCGCCTCGCCCTCCCCCGACCACCGGGGTTCATGGATCCCCACCGGCCCCATGATCAGAACGCGCATCATGGAGCTGCGCAAGCGCCGCGGCCTCATGATCACCATGGCCCTGGTGATGATCGGGATCCCCACCGTCTTCCTGGGGATCCGGCTGCTGCTCCATGGCGTAGACCCGAAGACCTACGGTCCGGCCGGTGGCTATGACATCTATACCGCTTTCGTCTCGGGCGTCCTGTATGTCTTCGGCTTCATCCTGGCCGCCACTCTGGGAGTCACGGCGGGATCGTCCGACCTGACCGACGGGATGTTCCGGCACCTGGTGGTGACGGGCCGCTCGCGTCTGGCGCTCTATCTGGCTCGGATCCCGGCGGGACTGGCCATCATCATCCCGGTGGTGGCGGCCGGCTTCACCATCGTCTGCGCCGTGTGCGTGTTCGCGGCGCCGACCCGTGTCGAGTTCAACGGTCTGAGGGTGCCCGCCAACTTGTCGCGCGCCGGTCTCGAGAACTGGGCTGCCGGCCACCCGAGCGAGGTCATCTGCGACGGCCCCAACGTCCAGATCGGCCCGAATGATGCGGGGATCGGCACCACGATCCAAAACTTCCCGTGCAACAACGGCCCCAACCCCGGGGGTGGTCCCACGATCACCAAGCAGGGCCCGGGACCGCAAGCCCAACCGCAACCCGTCTCTCACGCCCAGGCCGTGCAGGCGGCCCGCTTCATCGCCGGAGAGAACTACGGCGACTACACCCGGCACTTCCTCTACCCGTCGTACTCGCTCATGATCAAGAGCGGGCTGTGGCTCGAACTCGAGGTTCTCATCGGGTTCGTCGTCGGCTTGGGGCTCGGATCGTTACTCGGGCAACGGACGGTGGCGGTGATACTCCTGATCGTTCTCGAGATCGTCCTGACACCGATCCTCTCCCGGGCGAAGATCGCCCACCTGATCAACCTGCAGCGGGCGGTGGTCGGCCTGGCCACGGCCCACCTGGCACCGGGCGGGCTCCCCGTGCTCGGTGGCGGCGGTGGGGGCCCCGGGGGCGGCGGCGGGAATCCCGGGCTGGTGCCGGAGTCCACTACCGTCGCCGTCTGTGTCATCGTCGCCTGGCTGGTGGGCTGGTCCGTGATCGGCGCCTGGCGCATGATGACCCGAGACACCTGAAAGGCTCAGCCGACTCACCGACCGACACGGCCGTGGCCTGAGAAGGACGGACATGCAACTCGACGTGCACGTGCCCCGCTTCACCTGGTCCGGCGGGCCGGCTTTGATCGGTGCCACCATGACGTCGTTGGCACGGACGGCCGAGGCCATCGGTGTCCGCACCCTGTCGGTCATGGACCACTGGTTCCAGATGGATCTGATGTGGCCGGCCGAGGAGCCCATGCTGGAGGGGTACACGACCCTCGCCTTCGTGGCCGCCAAAACCGAGCGCCTGCGGGTCCGCCTCCTCGTGGGCGGCGTCACCTACCGCCATCCCGGCCTGCTGGCCAAGACGGTCACCACCCTCGACGTGCTTTCCGGGGGACGGGCCGAGCTCGGCCTCGGCGCCGCCTGGTACGAGCGCGAGCACCGGGGGCTCGGTGTGCCCTTCCCTTCCCTTTCGGAGCGCTTCGAACGCCTGGAGGAAACACTGCAGATCTGCCTTCAGATGTGGAGCGAGGACGCCGGGCCTTACCGGGGCACCCACTACCAGTTGGCCGAAACGCTGTGCTCGCCGGCACCGGTCAGTTCGCCCCGGCCGCGCATCCTCATCGGCGGCGGCGGCGAGCGCAAGACCCTGCGCCTCGTCGCCCTCTACGCCGACGCCTGCAACATCCTCGGCGACGCACCCACCATCGCCCACAAGGTGGACGTGCTGCGCCGTCACTGCGACGAGGTCGGACGCGACCGCAGCGAGATCGAGGTCACCGCCCTCATGAACGCGGCTGACTACGCCGACGCCGACACCATCCTGGCCGAGGCCGAGGCTCTCGCCGCCGTGGGCGTACAGACGGTGATGGCCCGGTCGACGACGGCCGAGCCGGCCCCGTGGCTCGAAGACGTGTGGGGCCCGGTCGTTCCCCGGCTGGCGACCATCGGACCCACCTGAACCAGGAGTTCGGGTGTTTCCACCCGTCCGAACAGCCGCTGCCCCGGACCTGATTCGATGTGGTCGGTGAGAAGGCGCCACCCCGGCACGAGGACGATCGGCGGCCTCCTCGGGTGCGTCTCGGTCGTTGTCCTGGCCGTCGTCCCGGTCACGGTCGGGGCGGGAACAACCCCTGTGGCCGCCGCCACATCCAGAGACATTCGCCCGCTCCCCCCTTCGACATCGTCTCCACTCATCGGCGCGTACTACTCGGACTGGTTCCCGGCCAACGCCGCCCAGGGGACGTTGCGTCAACATCTGGTCCCCCACCAAGGTGCCGATCCGGCCAAGGTGAACTCCGCCGACCCCGGCGTGGCCGAGGAAGCGATCGCCCAGGCCACCCGCAGCGGCATCGGGTTCTTCGCTCTGGACTGGTGGCCGTCGCGGCCCCGGCAGAACGCCAACGTCGACGCCTTCCTGCGGGCCGGGAATCTGCGGGACATCAAGTTCTGCATGTTGTACGAGACGTGGGACCTCGGCTTCGACGCCCACAACGAGTCCACCCCGGTCACGCCGGCCTTGGAAGCCCGGTTCGATCAGAATCTGCTGCTGTTCGCCCGGAAGTATTTCGACAACCCCAGCTACCTGAAGATCCGGGGACGGCCGGTGGTGGTGCTCTACCTGACCCGGACTCTCACGGGCGACGTCGGCGCCATGATGACCGGCGCGCGAGCCCTCCTGGAGAGCCACGGGTACGACCCCTTCTTCATCGGTGACGAGGTCTTCTGGCGGGTCACGGCCGTCGACACGTCGCTGAACGCCCCCGGGTTCACCCAGACCCCTCAGGTGTCACGGATCGACCTCTTCGACGCCATCACCGCCTACTCGCTCTACGCCGGCGGCCCGCCCGATCCCCTCACGCCGGAGAGGGACTTCGAGACGTACCCGGGGGAGACCGACATCGTCTCCGATCAACTCGATCTCTACCGGGAGTACCAATGGGCGACCGGAGGTCGGATACCGGTCATCCCCGACGTGACACCGGGGTTCAACTCCCGCGGCGTCCGCCTCCAGGTCAACGAACACGCCGAGCCCCGCCAGTGGCTCCCCGGCGCCTCGGACTCGAGCACCCTCCGGGAGTACCTGACGCTGATCGCCCGGCCCGTTCTCCAACCGTCGCTGCCCATGATCCTGGTCACCAGCTGGAACGAGTGGAACGAGGACACGGCCATCGAGCCGGTGGGAGGCGTGGCCACCTCGCGCGACAACTCGCCCTCGGGAACGGCCTACACCCAGGGCTACACCTACGGCGGCGAGGGCCATGCCGACCTCGACGTGATCCGGAATTTCGCCGACGTGGCCTGGGGCCACGTCACCAACGCTCAGGGACGTCCGGCGTCACACGTCGAGGTGGTCGGGTGGGCCCGGGGAAGGCCGTTCGACGAGGTCCGGACCGACTCCGAAGGGTGGTACGTGTTACCCCGTGCCTCGAGATGCCCGGCCCGTCTCGCCGTCGAAGTCGACGGGCGCATCAAGAGATTCACCTGCAGCGCGGCCGGCGCCATCCGGATGGATTTCGACCGATAACCGCGGAGGAGCCCGGTGCCCTCTGTCAGCAGGTGGTGGTGAATGTCGCTCCGACGGTCCTCGTGCCGAAAGGAGTGACGACCGAGATCAGGGCGAGGACGTTCTTCCGATTGTTGTTCACGGTTTGCGCAAAGCGCTCGAACTGGGCGGTGGTGAGGTTGGCCCCGGGTTCGGGGCACACCCGGTGCCTCTGGACGAGGTCGACCGAGAATGTCTGCCCGGGCTCGACCGTCAATCCGGCGATGGCCGGACCGGTGCCGCTGCGACCCCGGTGCACGCTGAGCGCTCCGGTCCGCACACTGGCCAGAACTTTCGGGGACTGGTCGGTGGCGAACCCGACCCCGGAGATCGTCCACGACCGCCATGACACGTTCTGGAGAACGAGGTACGTGGAACCGTTGCTGGCGCTGAGAGCCGTTCCACTGCCGGAGGGCTCGAACTTCGGAGCGAGCACCCCGCCTTGCACAACGGCGGCGAAGACGGCGACGGCCAGGAGCACCCCGGCGGCGGCCGTGTGCCACGCTCGCCCCTGTCGCCTCTGTCGGGTGGCCACGGCCCCTCCCATTGATTCGATGTATCAATACATTGACACATAGTTGGCGATCGGGCAAGATCGGTCCATGTGGTTCTTCCGGGTGGTGGACGGCCTCTGGGCCTTGTTCCCCGTCGTCCTCGCCGTTCTCGCCGTCCGCCCGGTTTCCGACCGCGAGCTGCGCCAGTTCACCGACCGCTACGGCCTCGAGCACACAGCGGAGACGGTGCCGGCGGTGACGCGGTCCGTGCGGCGGGGCCGGACCGGCCGTCTGGCCTGTGCCGCCCTGGGGCTCAGCCTGTACCCCGTTCTCTACGACCTCGGCTTGACCATCCCTAACCAGAGCGCCTTCTACGGGTTCACCGGGTATCTCCTCGGCGCCTTCGTGACCGCCCTGGTGCCCGGGATGCCACGGGGAGAGGCCCGGCGGGCGTCGCTCGTCCCCCGGACCCCGGGCGACTACCTGCCCGGGACGGCGCTCGTCATGCCTGCCGTAGCCGTGGCCGTGAGCACCGTGGCCGTGCTCGTCTACGACTTCGAACCCCGGCGCGCCTTCGCCGACTTCCACGGCACGGCCGACGGCTTGGCGCTGACGGCGGTGGCCGTGGTGGCCACCTTCATCGCCGTCCGGACCGTCGTGGCCCGACCGCAACCGCTCACCACCCCGGGCCTGGTCGCCATCGACGACGCCGTGCGCACCCAGGCCGTCCACACCCTGGCCGGCGCCGGCATCGCCGTGGCCCTGTTGGGGACGAGCGCGTGCCTGTTCGAGATGGGCGGTTACGCCTCTCCCGAATGGCTGCAGATCACCGGCCTCGTCGCCGGTATCGGTGCCCTGACGGGGACGGTGGCCGCCTGGACCTTCCGCCGGTCCCCCTGGCACGTCGAGCGCTCGACCTTGCAGTGATCGTCTCCGTCGACCCCGGCTCGCCCGTCCCACCGTTCGAGCAGCTCCGCATGGCCATCCGCCAGCTCGTGGCCACGGGCGCGCTGCCCGTCGGCAGCCGCCTGCCCACCGTCCGGCAACTGGCCGCCGACCTGGGACTGGCGCCCGGCACCGTGGGCCGGGCCTTCCGGGAGCTCGAGGTCGAAGGGATCATCGAGTCCCGGGGCCGGCACGGCACGCATGTGAAGAGCGCACCGAAGCGCCCCCAGTCGGCCGAGCGGAGCCGACGCATCCGCGACGCGGCTACGGCCTACGCCGCCGTCGTAGCCGAGCTGGCCATCGACCCCGACACCGCCATCGACCACGTCCGCCGGGCTCTCAACTACTGAGGCTGCTCACCTCTCCACAATCCGATCGGACGTTTACACTCATCGCCGTGCTCCTACTCGACCGCGCCGACCGACGTCGCCGGTGCGACTGACCGACGTCATGGTCGGCGTGAGCGATCGTCGGCGAAGGGCCTGAGTCATGGCCACCGATGACCACAAGGTGACCGGTGGCGGAACCCCCGGCGGGTCGGCATGGGCGCCGTTTCATCAGCACTGGTTCGCCGCCATGTGGAGCGCACAGTTCGTGAGCAACATCGGCAGCTGGATGCAGACCGTCGGCGCCCAGTGGCTCATGCTGTCGCTCACCACTTCGGCCACCTACGTCGCCCTCGTCCAGACGGCGGCCAGCCTGCCCGTGGTGCTCTTCGCCGTGGTGGCGGGGGCGGCCGGAGATCTGGTGGACCGGCGGCGTTTTCTTCTCGTCACCCAGGGTGTGATGCTGGCCGCCGCCGTCGCCCTCGGGGCCCTGGCTCTGGCCGGACTGGTCACCCCGTGGCTCCTGCTGGCTCTCATCTTCGCCCTGGGCACGGGCCAGGCCCTCACCTCGCCCACGTGGCAGACGCTCCAACCCGAGCTCGTCCCGCCCGAAGAGCGGCAGCAGGCCATCTCCCTGGGCGCCGTGAACCAGAACCTGGCCCGCGCCGTCGGGCCCGCCATCGGTGGCATCGTTCTCGCCGCCACCAGTGCCGGGACCGTCTTCCTCGTCAACGCCGCCACCTTCCTGGCCGTCATCGCCGTCATCGCCCGCTGGCGCAGTACCCGGCCCCCGCATGCCCTGCCCCGGGAGCATGTCGGCGAGGCCGTCCGGGCCGGGAGCCGGTACGTGGCCGCCAGTCCGATCCTCCGCGTCATCCTGCTGCGGGCGCTGCTCTTCGTGTTCTTCGCCAGCTCGATATGGGCCCTTCTCCCGTTGACGGCGCGCGCCCAGCTCCACCTCGGATCCGGCGGCTACGGCGCTCTGCTCGGCTCGGTCGGTGTCGGAGCGGTCGGCGGTGCCGCCCTCCTGCCCCGGCTACGGGTGCGGATGACGCCCGGGGGGATGCTCACCGCCGGCTCCCTCGGACTGGCCGGCGTCGCCATCGTGCTCGGCTACGTCCACGTCACCGCCATCGTGGCCGTGGCCCTGGCCCTCGGCGGCCTGGCCTGGATCCTGGCTCTGTCGACGTTGAATTCGCTGTACCAGTTGAGCTTGCCCGGGTGGGTCAAGGCCCGGGGGATGTCGTTCTACCTGGTGGTGTTCCAGGGCGGCAACGCCGTGGGGAGCGCCGTGCTGGGCGTGACCGCGCAACGCGCCGGGCTGTCGGTGACGCTCCTGGTGGCAGCGGTGGGTCTGGCCCTCGGTCCCCTCGTCGGTCTGCGCTACCGCTTCCAGACCGTCGACCCCGCCGAGCTCCTGCCCGCCGGTGACATGCCGGCGCCGGCCTATGTGGGGGACGACCCGCCCGGTGGGCCGGTCATGGTGAGCGTCGAGTACCGGCCCCGGGCCGGGGTCGGCGACGATCTGCTCGCCGCCCTCGAAGACGCTCGGTTCCTCCGCCGACGGACGGGGGCGAGCGCCTGGCGGGTCTGGCGCGAGGCCGACGACCCCGACAGGATCATCGAACAGTTCGTCGTCACCTCGTGGGCCGAACACCTCCGGCAACACGACCGCGTCACCCACCACGACCAGGAACGGCTCGACCGCATCCGCTCGTTGACCGATCCCGACCACCCCACCAAGGTGACGCACTGGGTCACGCCCGGGCCCCGCCACCGGTCCGACCCGCCCCCGGCCGGTACCCCGGCACCGACGGACGCCCCGTAGCCGACGACCACGTCCCCGGAGCCGTGGCGCCGCCGCGGCTCTAGCTTTCTGGGCCACTTGGACCTACTATCACTAGGACCATGTTCACCGTCGCCATCGACCGTTCCGAGCCCGTGGCCCTGCACGACCAGGTGGCCGCCGAGATCCGCCGGGCCATCGCCGAGGGGGAGGCCGGCCCCGGCGAGCGGCTGCCGCTCGTGAAGGACATCGCCGCCGTCCTCGGGGTGAACAAGAACACCGTGCTGCGGGCCATGCACATCCTGCGCGACGAAGGCCTGCTCGACTTCACCCGGGGCCGGGGCATCTCGGTGGCCGGCACGCCGCAGAAGAGCGCCGTACTCCGGCAGGTGCGCGAGCTGGTCGAGTTCGCCCGGCGGCAGGGATACCGCCGCGAGGACGTGGTCCGCATGATCGAGACCCTCCCGTAAGACGATGACGGTCGCATCGCCCCCGAAGCAGGCGCCCGACGCCGACACCGAGGCGCAGGCGCTGTTCGAAGAGGCGCGGCGACGTCGACGTCGACGTCGACGGTGGTGGTCGGCCGCCGTCCTGGTCGCCGCCGTGGTGGCTCTCGTGGTGGCTCAGATAGAGGCCGGTGGTCCCACGGGCGCGCCGCCGAGCCGTGTCGGTGGATCGCGCACGGGCCGGGTGACGGCGACAAAGACGGCGTCCACGCCCCCCGCCTATCCCGCCACCGGGTGGACCACACCGGGGATCCTCTCCGGGGTGTCGTGCACGGGCTCGATGTGCGTGACCGTGGGGTACTCCGGCGCCGAGGCCGGGTCCGGGCCCGGCCCCCGTATCTCGGGATCGCACGGCACCGCGCACATCCTCACCAGCACCGACGGCGGTGCCCGCTGGGTGGTCGGATCGGTCCCCGCCGGCGTGACCGACGCCACCGCCGTGACGTGCGCCGGTGCCACCTCGTGCGTGGCCGTCGGCCAGGGGACGGGAGGCAGTACCGATGGCGCCGTCGCCCTCGTCTCGGTGGACGCCGGCGCCTCGTGGACGCGGTCCACGGTTCCCCGCTCCACGCTGCCGCTCGCCGCCGTTTCGTGCCCGTCGACCTCCGACTGCGCGGCGGTGGCCGGCTGGCCGACGAACGCCGCCCCCGGCCCGCCGGGGACCGACGCCGTCTTCAGCACCGATGGCGGCCGGACATGGACAGCCGCCCCACTCCCGGCGGCGGTGGCAGCTCTCGCCACCGTGTCGTGCACTCCCGGTGGCTTCTGCCTGGCCGGGGGGACGGGACCGGGGACGACCGCCAACGGGAACACGCCGCCGGTCCTCGTGGCCAGCACCGACGGCGGCGCCCGCTGGTCGTCCGTCCCCGTACCGACGGGCTACTTCGATCTGGGGCATCTGGAGACGACCATCGAGATCGGCACCGTCTTGTGCACCACGGGCGAGCACTGCCTCCTCACCGGACTGCTGAACGGCACCAAGTCCGGTGACGCCTTCTTCACCAATGACGGCGGAGCTACCTGGAGCGAGTCCGCAGGCTGGGAGTCGGCGGGCGGCGAGGGTCCCGGTATCCCTTCGTCGATTTCCTGTCCGAGCTCGACGACGTGCGTCGCCGTGGCCATGAGCTTCTCGTTCGAGACGGCTACCGTCCTCGTCAGTGACGACGGGGGCGCGTCGTGGCACGACGCTTCGGACACCGCCGGGGACCCCTACTCCGGCAACGGCACCCCGGGCGACAGCTTCGCCACCCTGTCCGCTCTCACCTGCGTCTCCTCGTCGGCCTGTGTCGTGGTGGGCCAGAACCAACGGGGCTGGCTCTACGCGGCGACCACGGCCGACGGCGGTGCGACGTGGACACCGTCTCCGGTTCCCGTGCCGGTGGGCGCGCTCGACGGTGTGTCGTGCTGGAGCGCCACTGCCTGCCTGGCCGTCGGATCGTCGCCCGCCGATGTCGGGGTGGCCCTCACCACGAAAGACGGTGGCGCCCACTGGACCGACGTACCGCTCCCGGCCGGCACGCCCCCGCTCGACGCCGTCTCCTGTGCCGGTACCGGTCGGTGCGTGGCCGTGGGCCAGGACCCGGTTTCGTCATCACCGGCCGTCGCCCTCTCCACCGGCGACGGGGGAGAGGTTTGGGACACCGCTCCCCTGCCGGCGGGCACGGCGGTGGCCACCCTCGACTGCGCCACGCCTTCAGTGTGCTGGGTGGGCGGCACCAGTGGGGGCATCTTCGGTCCCGCCTATCTGGCCGAGAGCAGCGACGGCGGGCACAGCTGGCAGCCGTCGGCCCTACCGACCGGCCTGCCCGGTATCGCCGGCCTGAGTTGCTCGGGTCCCGACGACTGCCTGGCCGTCACGGCCGACGCCGACCTGGTGGCCGACCCGGTGAAGGGGTCGGCGGTGATCCGACTGGTGGGGACCACGGAGGGCGGCCGGTGGCAACGGGTGGGGACCATCCCCCCCGTCTGGGCGCCCACCGGGGTGGGAGACACCATCAGCGCCACCCCCCAATCGCTGCAGTGCACCGGAGCCGGGGACTGCCTGCTGGCCACGGCGGACGAGCGGGGCGCGGCACCGTCGTGGCGGGGCCGGGTGCTCGCTACCACCGACGATGGACTTCACTGGACGGTGACGGGCAAGTCCCCCGACGACTACCAGGCGCTCGACGCCATCGCCTGCCCGGGCGGCGACTCCTGCGTGGGCGTCGGCAGCGGGCCCCCGAATCAAGGGGCCGGCGTGATCGCCACCAGCGCGGCCGGGACCCACCCTGCCGTCGTCGCCATCCCCGGCGGCGTGGGCAACCTCTACGGCGTCACCTGCCCGAGTGCGGCGCGCTGTGTGGCGGTGGGCACCGCAGTGGGGTCGGCCGCCGTCCTCGTCACCGCCGACGGGGGCCGGACGTGGCGACCGGCGAGCCTGCCGCCCTGGCTGGCGGCGTCGACGACGACGGGCTGACGGCCCTTCCCGGGCCGGCGGGGCCGTGGAAGGCTGCACCCCATGGCCAGCGAACCCCCCACCGAGACCGCCGACGTCATCGTCCTGGGCATGGGCCCCGGCGGAGAGGACCTGGCCGAACGCCTGGCCGAGTCCGGCCTCGACGTGGTCGGCATCGACGGCAACCTGCTCGGCGGGGAATGCCCCTACTGGGGATGCGTGCCCTCGAAGATGATGATCCGGGCCGGGAACCTCCTGGCCGAGGGCCGGCGCATCCCGGGCATGGCCGGATCCTCCACGGTGACGGCCGACTGGACACCGGTGGCCCGCCGCATCCGGGACGAGGCCACCGACAACTGGAACGACGCCGTCGCCGTCGAGCGCTTCGAGTCCAAGGGCGGACGGTTCGTCCGGGGCTGGGGCCGGCTCGACGGACCCAAGCGGGTGGTGGTGGACGACCGGACCTTCGAGGCCCGGCGGGCCGTGGTCATAAACACCGGGACGAAGGCCTTCGTGCCCCCCATCGCCGGCCTGGCCGACACCCCCTACTGGACCAACCGGGGGGCCATCGAGGCCGAGACGGTCCCCGCCTCGCTCATCGTCCTCGGCGGAGGGGCCATCGGGGTGGAACTGGGCCAGGTCTTCGCCCGCTTCGGGGCGGCCGTCACCATCGTGGAGGGGGCGGAGCGGCTGGTGCCGCCGGAGGAGCCCGAGGCGGGAGCCCTCCTGGCCGAGGTCTTCCCCCGCGACGGGATCGTCGTCCACACCTCGGCCCACGCCAGCGGCGTGGCCCACGACGGCAAACTCTTCTCCGTCACGCTCGACACCGGCACCACCGTCACCGGCGAGCGCCTCCTCGTGGCCACCGGTCGCCACGTCGACCTGGCCGCCATCGGCGCCGCCACCATCGGGGTGGACGAGAAGGGCCGGGCCCTGCCCGTCGACGATCACCTCCGGGTGACCGACGGGGTGTGGGCCATCGGCGACATCACCGGCAAGGGCGCCTTCACCCACGTGTGCATGTACCAGGCCGACATCGTGGTGCGGCAGCTCCTGGGCCAGCCGGTGACACCGGCCGACTACCGGGCCCTGCCCCGGGTCACCTTCACCGACCCCGAGATCGGCTCGGTGGGGTTGAGCGAGGCCTCGGCGCGCGAGGCGGGCCTCGACGTGCGGGTGGGGATCGGCCAGGCCCCGACGTCGACCCGGGGCTGGATCCACAAAGTGGGCAACGACGGCTTCATCAAGCTCGTGGAAGACGCCGCCCGGGGCGTGCTCGTGGGGGCCACCTCGGCCGGGCCGACGGGAGGAGAGATACTCGGGCTCCTCACCCTGGCCGTCTACGCCGAGATCCCCACCGAACGTCTCCGGCACATGATCTACGCCTACCCCACCTTCCACCGCGGCATGCTCGACGCCCTGGCCGATCTGTCGGACTGATCAGCCGGCGGCCGGTGCCGGTCCGCCCACTGGGGCGGGGAGCCGAAGCCGTCAGCAGTACGGGGTGGCCAGGGTCAGCAGGAACTCGCCTTCGGGTGCCTCCCACATGGCATCGACGACGAAGCCGGCCTCGAAGAGCTCGGCCTCCACGCCCGACCGGGTGAATTTGGTGCTGATCTCAGTGAGGAGGTCCTCGCCGGCGGCGAACGGCACCTCGAGACCGAGATCGCCGATGACCACCACCTGGTCGTCGAGCGAGCGCAGGCGCATCTCGATGCGGCTGTCCTCCTCGTTCCACAGGGCCACGTGGGCGAAGCGGGCCGGGTCGAAGCGGGCCTGGAGCTCGCGGTTGAGCACACGCAGGACGTTGCGGTTGAACTCGGCCGTCACCCCGGCGGCGTCGTCGTAGGCGGCCACCAGTTTCTTCTCGTCCTTGACGAGGTCGGTCCCGATGAGGAGGCTGTCGCCGTGGGCCATGGTGCAGTCGAGGTCGAACAGGAACCGGCGACGTTGGTCGGGGTAGAAGTTGCCGATGGTGCTGCCCAGAAAGGCCACAATGCGCCGACCCCCCACCGGGATCTTCCCCATGTGATGGTCGAAGTCCCCCACCACGGCATGGACGTCGAGACCGGGGTACTCGTCGACGAGAGCCCGGGCCGCCGCCCACAGGGTCCCGTCGCTCACGTCGAGCGGGACGTAGCGCACCAGCGTGCCGGCGGCCCGGAAGGCGTCGAGCAGGACCCGTGACTTGTCACAGGTCCCCGCCCCCAGCTCGACCAGGGTGTCGGCCTCCGAGCGCGCCGCGATCTCGGCGGCGTGGGCCACGAGGAGGCCGCGCTCGGCCCGGGTGGGGTAGTACTCCTCGAGCCGGGTGATCTCGTCGAACAGCGCACTGCCCCGGTCGTCGTAGAACCAGACGGGGGGCAGCCATTTGGCCTCGGCCGTGAGTCCCACCCGGACGTC
>Ga0302325_10015867_pt1 | contig 15989 bp, 13 predicted proteins | sample Palsa_T0_2_FD_201948 | JGI IMG/M metagenome (GOLD analysis project Ga0302325, IMG submission 201948) | Peat permafrost microbial communities from Stordalen Mire near Abisko, Sweden - Palsa_T0_2 | ecosystem: Environmental > Terrestrial > Soil > Palsa > Peat permafrost | place: Sweden: Abisko... | reverse complement strand
GTTGGGGCCGACCAGCCGCATTCCGGCTTCGCGGCAGATCGACAGCAGCTGACGCTGGCGCTCGACGCCGTCGGGACCCAGCTCGGCAAACCCGGCGGAGATCACCACGAGCGCGTGTGCGCCCGCCTCCGCGCAGTCACGGGCCACGTCGAGCACGCTGGCGGCGGGGACCGCGATGACGGCGAGGTCGACCGGCTCAGGCAGGTCGGTGATCGAAGCGCAGGCGTCGATCCCCTGGACGTTCCCGCCATGCGTGTTGACGACGTGGACGGCGCCCCCGAAGTCGGCCGCGAGCAGGTTGTGCAGGAGTTCGCCGCCGACCGTCCCGCGCCGGCGAGAGCCGCCGATGACCGCCACCGAGCGAGGCTCGAGCACCCGTCGCACGGCCGCGACAGCCGCAGTTCGATCACGCTCGGCAAAGCGGGCGGCGCCCTCGGCCGAAATCGACGTCGGGAACTCGATCTTGATCACCCCGGGCTCGGAGCGCAGCTCGACCGGGAACCCGCTCTGGCGGAACGTCTCGATCATCCGGTGATTGGCCGGCAGCACGTCGGCGACGAACGTGCTGATCGATTCGGCGCCGGCCGCCTCGGCGAGGTGGGCGAGCATGATCGTCGAGAGCCCGTGGCCCTGATAGTCATCGGCGACGAGGAACGCAACCTCGGCCCGACTGCGGTCGATCCGGATGTAGGCCGCGTGGGCGATGACTCGGGCCGGCGTGCCCGTCTCGGCGATCAGACCGTAGCGGTTGACGTAGTCGACATCGACTGACCAGTCGGCCGCCCAGTTCAGGTTGGCGGCGCCGAAGAACCGGAGCGCGATCGAATCCCGCGAGATCCCGTCAAGGAACGCGCGGATCGCGTCATGGTCGGCGGGGCGGATTGGCCTGACATGAGCTGTCGACCCATCACGCAGCACGACGTCGGTCGCCCGATCGCCTGGGTAAGCCCGCGCGCTGGCTGGTGTTTGACGCACCGATGTAGTCTCGCTCACGGTGACATGACCGGGACCCGTGTTTTTTCACGGTCGTGGGTGCGCGACCGCCTCGTGCTGGTCGGCCAGCCCGATCACGCCTGGCAAGACTCACCCGCGATCGCAACGCGGCGCCGCGGCATCCGTAGTTAACCGCGGTCCCGACCGGGCCTGCATCCGATGCGGGCGTCGGATAATCCTGATTGGCTGGGGTCGATCGCTGATGCTCTACTTGCACCACCCCTCCTGTGAGACGCATGACCCATGCGCACTGTCGCCCGAGCATCCGGACGACCCGGCACGACTGGTCGCGATCGAAACAGCGGTTGCCGGCGCCCACCTCGATCTCCAACGCTGCCCGGCGCCGGCCGCCACCACCGCCGAGCTCGAGCTCGTGCACACCACCGCCCACGTCGAGTCGATCCTGGACCTGTGCGCAGCCGGGGGCGGCCAAATCGACCAGGACACGTTCGTCGGTGAATCGTCCTTCCGCGCGGCGACGCACGCGGCGGGCGGAGCCTGCCGCATGGTCAGACAGCTGGTGGCCGGCACGGCTGCGACGGGATTCTGCGCGGTCCGGCCCTCCGGCCATCACGCCGACCGCGACCAGGCGATGGGGTTCTGCCTGTTCAACAATGTCGCGATCGGCGCCCAGCTGGCGATCTCAGAGCTCGGATTGGAACGAGTGATGATCGTCGACTGGGATGTGCATCACGGCAACGGGACCGCCGAGATCTTCCGTCAGCGACCCGACGTGTTGGTCGCAGGCATCCACCAGTACGGTTTGTTCCCGGGTACCGGCGCGCTGTCGGACACGGGGTCGGGCCCGGGCCGCGGGTTCACGGTCAACCTCCCGGTGCCCGCAGGCTCTGATGAAGAGGTCTGGCTGTCACTCATCGAGCACCTGATCGTGCCGATCGGCCTCGAGTTCAGACCACAACTGGTGCTGATCTCGGCCGGGTTTGACGCGCATGAGCGCGATCCGCTGGGCGGGTGCCGCTTGCAGAGTGGCTCGTTTGCGCAGATGGCCTGCCACATCCGGGAGATGGGCGCCGCGCTGGCCGCGCCGGTGGGCGCGGTGCTCGAGGGCGGATATGACCTGCAGGCGCTCGCCGACAGCGTCCCGGCGACGATCGCCGCACTCGCCGGCGCGGGCGAGGCGGTGTCGATCGCCCCCGACCCGATCGTCACCCCTCGCCTCGCATCCCACCTCGCGCACCGCTGGACCCTCTGTTGATCGGGCGCGCCCGCACTCGCGTCGTGCGCGCCCAGCTCCGGCGGTCAGGCTGAGGAAGCGAGCACCGACAGCGTGTGCCCGCGGCTAGGGCACGTTGCTCGAGAGCTCGCGTATCGCCGCAGCCACCTCGGGCGCGTAGTCGAAGGTCAGGTGGTGAAAGCCGTCTTCGATGCGCACCAGCTCAGTCGGTCCAGCATGAGCATCGACCAGGAAGGCGCGCCCGTCGTCGTCGACGGACGCGCTGCGTCCGCCGTAAACCATCGTGATCGGCGCCCTGATCTCCGCGAGGCTGGCGGCCACCGTGTGGTCATCGATGCGGCCGTAGACATTGGGGTCTGACTTCAGAGACCAGCCGTCGTCCGCGCGCCGGTAGGCCCCAGCCGCCACCCGGCGCAGAAGGTCGTGGTTGAGGATCGGTTCCGGCGGCTTCAGATGAAACGCCTCAGCAGCCTGCTCCAGCGTCGGATAGCGCCGCCCCGACGAGCGCGGCACGAACCGGGGCCGAGACTCTGTACCCGGCCGGCGGATCGGCGCATCGACCAGCACCAGCCCACGCACGGTCTGGGGTCCACGCGCCGCAGCGAGAATCGAGATCCGACCGCCAAGGCTGTGGCCCGCCAGGAGCACCCGCCCTCCCCCCACCTGTCTTGAGACCGTCAGGACCTCGTCGGCCCACTCCTCACCACCATAATCGCCACGTCCCGCGCTGTCGCCGTTGCCGCTCAGATCAAGCGCGATCAACCGGAACGAGCAAGCGAGCTCAGAGATCACCGCGTCCCACCATCCCATGTGCGCCCCCGCGCCATGCACCAGCACCACCACCGGTGCCCCAGCGGCCCCCCACGCCGCCCACGCGATCGAGCACCCATCCACGGGCACCTGGCCCGAGTCTGACGGGGCGAGCCTGAACTCCATGGTACTCAGCGGTCTGGCCGCCCGACCTCGGCTCCGTTCCGGAAGGCGCTGACCCGCTCCTGCCCCTCTCCAGCGGTGGTCAGTGCTGCCGTGGCCCGCTGTGAGGGCAGGTAAGCCTCCCGCCATTTCAGGCCCTCAAGCACGTTGGAGGTCAGCTTCCGCACCCGGATCGCCGCCAAGCTCTTAACGGTGATCGCCGCGGCCAGCTCAAGAGCGCGCGCGAGGACCTCCTCGTCGGACCCGAAGTACTTGAAGAACCCCATCCTGCCAGTTCCGCTGCGCTGTATCTGCGTCCTGTAAAGAGCATCTCGCGCACCTGCCCTGCAACGTGAGGAGCCTCGCCAACACGTCAGCATCCCCGATCCGCTTCGCGAGCTGAAAGCAGATGCCCGTGAAGCTTACCTCGGTCCCCCGTCGGCGGGCTTGGGCGTGCCCTCCGGCCGGTACCAGTCTGAGATCGCATTGATCGCGGCGATGATGAAGTAGGTCGCGAGATTTGAGTCGATCGACGCGTGGATCTCCGCTGCACCCGGGCCGCGTCGATGATCGCGTTGGTTGACAGCCTCCCACGCCGAGGTTAGGGTCAGCGAAAATTCTACCGGCGGCCGAAAAGCTCGGTGACGAGCGCTTCCTGCGTCGTGACAGATCATGCGGCGCGCCGCTGAGGCTAGCCGTTGCGGCCGCGGGATTTTATGGGCCGCCCCGCAGTCCAATAAATAGGGGGTGCGGTGTGGTCTCAGACTCGAACTGTCGGCGTAGCTCAGCGAGGGAAGCGTGAACGTAGCGTCGCTGGTACTGCGCCACGCCGTAACGAGGGGAAGCAACGAGGCGCTGCGGGAATTCCCTTCGGGCCGGCGCCGAACGTTTGCAGAACTCGCCGACCGTGTCATGCGCCTTGGTGAGGGTCTTGCGCAGGTCTGCGGCATCAAACCCGGCGACAGTGTTGCGGTTCTGTCCCGGAACCGGATCGAGTACATGGAGACGTACCTGGGATGCGGTCTTCGCGGCATCTCGGTACAGGCGATGAACTGGCGGCTCTCCGTGCCTGAGCTTGCCCACATCTTGAAGGCATCTCCACCGCGCGCATTCTTCTACGACCCGGAGTTCACGGACGAGGTGACCAGGTTGCAGGCAGAGGTGGATTGCGAGACGTGGATCCACTGGGATCGCGCGGGCGGCCCTTCACCATTCGAAGACGTCGTCGCCCGTGGCCAAAGCGTCGACGACATCGACCACGAACGCGGCTCAGATCCGTTTATCGTCGTCTACACCGGCGGCACCAGCGGCATATCCAAGGGCGCCGTACATACCCATGATACGGCCCTGGGGGCGATGGCGAACAATACCGTCGGTGAGGGGATCACTAGCGACGACAAGTTCCTGCTCATGGGTCAGATGTTCCACAGCCCAGTCCTCCTCGCGATCAACTATCTGACTCACGGCTGTCCCGTGGTGATGATCAACTTCAAGGCGGAACTGGCACTCCAGGCGATCGAGGACGAACGCATCACGGCCTCGATGGGCATCCCGACCATGTTCCAGAACATGCTCAGCGAAATGCGGAGTCGGACCTGGAACGTGGACTCCCTGCGTCACATTCAGTACGGCGGCAGCCCAACGGCGCAAAGCGTCGCTCTCGAACTCATGGAAGCGCTCGGTTGCTCGCTGCTGCAATGCTACGGTCGCACTGAGGAGCTTGCCATAACGTTCCTCTCGCCAGAGGACCATGTCCAGGCCGCCGCCGGGGTGAACCCGCACCGCTTGGAGTCCTGTGGGCGAGAAGCATGGCTCACAAAGGTCAGACTCATCGACCCCAACCACACCGTCATTCCTCGCGGCAGTTCCGAAGCAGGGGAGATCATCGCCAAGTCTCCCGGGAGCATGGTGGGGTATCTTGGCCGACCAGACCTCACATCTGAGGCGACTTGGGGGGATGGCTGGCTACGCACAGGCGATATCGGGCGCTTCGACTCCGACGGCTATCTCTACATAGTCGGGCGCGCCAACGACATGATCATCTCGGGCGGAGAGAATATCTATGCCGCGCAGGTCGAGCTTGCAATTCAGCGACACCCGGCTGTTCTGGAGACCGCCGTCGTGGGGGTGCCCGACGAACTTTGGGGGGAGTCAGTGATGGCCTTTGTCGCGCTGAAGCCCGGCGAAACCGCGACCGATGACGAAATCGCCCAGACGGTATCCGCACACCTTGGCTCGTATCAGAAGCCGAAATATGTGCGGTTCTTGGACGAGTTACCCAAGACATCAGCGGGCAAGATCGCCAAGCCACTGCTCAGGCAGATGGCTGATAGCGACTGAGCGCGTGGGCGACGAACCAGCCGATCCGGCGGTGTCATACGACGCCATTCTCATTGGAGGTGGCGTCGGGTCACTCGCGGCCGCGATCAGGCTGTCCGAACGCGGTCTTCGTCCCCTGATCGTGGAGAAGAGCGGTACCGTCGGCGGCGCGACCGCCTACTCCGGCGGGATCGTCTGGGCGCCCGACAGCCACTGCATGCGGGCGAAGGGGCTGCGTGACTCGGTTCCCGAAGCGTTGACGTATCTCGAGTCCGTGTCGATGGGTCGCTGGGATCCGCTGGTCGCGCGTGCCTACGTGCGGGCGATCCCTTGGATCGTCGCGTGGCTCGAGCGGGCAACGGACCTCCGCTGGCTCGGCTACCACGACTTGCCAGACTATTACGCCGAGCGGCCGGGGGGCAAGATGGCGGGGCGCTGCGTGTTGCCCCACCCACGTCATGCCGCAGAGTTTCTCGACCAGGCCAACGCGCGGCAGCCGGAGCTGAGGCGTGTGCGCAAGTCGGTGCACTTCCCAGATCAAATCTCGCCGTGGTCTGCCGGGCGAGCGCTGGTTGCATTCTTGTGGTCTCGGGTACTCGACCTCCACACCCCGTACGAACTTGAATCGCGAGCGGTGCGACTGATACCGGATGGGGATGCCGTGGCGGGGATCGAGCTGGACGGACCGGAAGGCCGAAGCACGGTCGAGGCACGGTTCGGCGTCTTGCTCAACACGGGGGGCTTCGAATGGAACGCGGGCCTCACGAAGGCCTGCGTTCCCGGGTTCCCAGCTCATCCGCAAACACCGCCGACCGCTGCTGGCGATGGCCACATCATGGCCGCCGAGCTCGGGGCTGCCTTTGCGCTGATGGATCAGACAACACTCATTCCGGCGATCCAAGTACCGGGCGAGGACAACGACGGTCACCCGCTGTATCGTCTGTTCTTCCAGGAGCTCGGGCGACCGCACTCGCTTGTTGTGAACCAAGCCGGCAGGCGCTTCGCCAACGAGACCTTCTTCAACGACCTTGCCCTCGGCTGGAACCAATACGACGACGGCCGCGCGGAATGGCCGAACGTGCCCATGTACTTCATCTTTGACGAACAATATCGGCGTTCTCGCGGCCTGCCAGGGTCGCTTGAGGTCGGGCCCTGCCTGACGAGCCATCCCGATATTGCATCGCTTGCGCGAGAACGCAAGATTGACGCTCAGGGGCTGCACGATCAAATCCGCCGCCTCAACAACGATGCTGTGACAGGGGTTGACCGCGAGTTCCACCGTGGCGCGACCGCTTATCAGCGCGCCTTCGCCGCCAAACCGGGCGCCACCGGAAATCCCACCATTGGCACCGTTGCCGTTCCGCCCTACTACTCCCTGGAGCTGTTTCCGTCAACCTCTGGTCATCGTGGCGGTCTAGTGACGGACGGGGGCGGCCGCGTGCTCGACGTCAGGGGCGCTCCGATGCCGGGGCTGTATGCCTGCGGCAGCGTCGCAGCAGGCCTGCTGACCGGCGGCAGCTACCTGTCGGGCGCCTCGCTTGGGGCCGCGATCGCTTTCGGCGTATTGGCAGCCGATGCCATGGTCCGAGACGCTGCTATCGCTGGATCAACTGTGACCATTAATGACGACGCGCCCGCGCTATAAGGCGCGACCACTACAGAACACGCCGAGCAGAGCAGTCCTTCTGCTCGCTCCAGCGCCGGCCGAAATTTGGATGCCATCGCGACGTTCAACCGGAAGGGCCATGAGGCGCTTGCGCTCGATATGTCGGAGATTGATCGGCTACGGCACTTTGCCGATGCCTACGGTGAACTAGTAGTTGGGACCGTTCTGAGTGGATATGGCAGCCAGATGGCGAGCTCGATCACGTGTACTGGCGCTGCCGGATCGGACTAACAAAGGCCGCGGCCGGCCCTGGCGATCCGGTGTGCCCTAAAACTCGAAGATGGCTCGACCCCGGATCCGCCCCGCCCGCAGGTCCGCCACGGCGTCATTGACGCCCTCGAGCGGGTACCGATCGGTCACGAGAGCCGCGAGGTCGAGCCGGCCGGTGCGGGACCAGTCAACGAATCTTGGGAAGTCGCGTTCAGGGACGCAACCCCCTCCGCAACAGCCGATCAGTCGCTTCTCGCCGAGCAGGATGTCCATCCCATCGAGTTCGACAGGGACCTGTGGTGCGCCGACCAGAACCGCCGAGCCACCGTGCTCGATGCCAGGGATGCCCGGACGCACCGCGGCGAGGCTGAGGCCCACGCACTCCGGCCTCCCGGTGCACTCGAACGCGTAGTCGACCCCGTCGAACCCCTGGTCGCTGTGGGTCAACTCGCGTACGCGCGCAACGGGGTCGACCTCGGAGGCGTTCACGAGCTGCCCGGCGCCAAATTCGCTGGCGAGCCGCAGTTTCGCGTCATCAACATCAACAGCGATCACCGGATCTGCGCCCAGGTTCCGGGCAGCGGCAACCGCGGACAGCCCGACACCTCCAACACCCCAGACGACAACGCTCAGCCGCCCCCCGGCGCTACGGGCCAGATTGACCACCGCCCCGGCGCCCGTCATCACCGCACATCCAATGATCGACCCCACCATCTCGGGCGTGCCAACGGGCGCCTTCACGACATGCTGCTCGTCAACGACAATATGAGTCGCCCACGTAAAGATGTTGTGGGTCACGGCACACGTCCCGTCACCGAGCGGCACCCTCGGAAGGACCGGCTTTCGGCTCACCGTCCCCGAACGCGGTAACCAGGTGACGAGGACCTCATCGCCGACACGGACGTGGGATACCTGCGCTCCCGCCGCCAGCACCCTCCCGATCGACTCATGACCGAGGACGAGAGGCTCCGAGCCTCCCCGGTCGATGACGTCCAGCTGGCTGTGGCAGATACCAGACGCACTTTGCTCGACCAGCACAGCCCATGGCCCCGGCTCCGCCATGACGACCGTTTCGATCCTGAGCCGCTGCTCCCCCGGTGGGAGCACGGCTACTTGGGTGGGTATCGAACCTTTCATGACCGCGCTCCCTCCGGCAACTATTCGTCGCCTGGGCCGAACACGCCAACTCGATCCTGCGGTTCGACGACCAGACGCCCGTCACGCCGTACCTCCACCACCACACCTCCGCCGACAAGCCGCTCTCACTCGTCCAGCACCATACCGGCACCAGCCGGTTCGACCAGTTCGCCTCCGACCTCGACACGATCACCGAACACGCCAACGAGCCGGTCGAAACCCAACCCCGACATCACGTGTGATGACGCTCGGCGTCGTCGATCGACGGGTGACGCCGCGCTCATCCGTGACTGGCCGGGCCGCGCTCTCATGCACCCCTCCGACAGGCGCGTCGTCCGCGAAGCCAGATCACACGACCGACCGCTTGCCGTCGAGACATCGAGTTTTCACGCGTACCCGCAGCGCACCCCAATCGACGTCGCGCCAACGACTCGCCGTGCCGCATGCCGGTCGTTATTGCCGCGAGGTGGAGCACCCGCTGCACGCGGCCGTGGTCACCATCCGGGACCGCACCGAGAAGCGCCTCGACGTCAGCATGATCAACGAATCGGATCGCGCTGTCGACTCTCGAGGCCCTCGGGGCCTCGACATACCGGCAAGGATGGACCACCGCTCGCTCGTGTCGGACCGCATCTGCCGCCTCGCTGAGGGTGACGCGCTCGCCGACCGTCGGGCTGCGACCTCCGACATATCCGCTTTCGCAACAGTGCCTCGGCCTGGCTCTTGGTCAGACCCGCGCGAGTGCCAGGGATGCGGACCAGCCGAGCCTACCCTTGACCTGGCGATCGTTGATGCGCCACTTGCCGAAGTAAACGCCGTTACTGACGAGCGGCCCGCCGCTGCCGTATGCGCGCTTTCGCATGCCGTCACGCGACATCTAGTCCTGGCTCTGGCACGGGATGTCGCTTCCGCTCGCCGGCAGTGCGGTGGATCACGAGGCCGCGGCGCCGGTGAGGGTTCCGCTTCCCGGATCTCAGTGCGGCGTCGGCAACGGCCGTACGATCGCTGGACCGCACACGACGATGAGTTTTCGTCTCGCGATCGGTCATGGGCTGTGGCAGAGCAGCCTGCAGAAGGAAGGAGACCCGATGTCAAGCTCAATGGTGAACTTCATCGCGATCATCGTCCGTCGCTCCGGTGCGATGAGCTTGAAGCCATGCTGATCTACTCGATGAGCGTCTCGGTGGACGGCTTTATCGCCGACCGCGAGGGCGCGTTCGGGTGGACGGCCCCGAACGAGGAGCAGTTTCGTTTCCACATCGCGCAGGTACGCGAGCTCGGCGGGTATCTGTGCGGCCGCAGGCTGTACGAGACCATGCTGGTGTGGGAGACGGATCCGTCGATGCGCGACGACGAGCTCGGGGCCGCGTTCGCCGACATCTGGTGCGCGATCCCGAAGGTCGTCTTCAGCCGCACGCTCGGCAGCGTTCAGGGCAACGCCCGGCTCGCCGAGGCGTCGGTGGCCGAGGAGGCCGCTGCGGCGCTCGACGCGACCGACAAGGACGTCTCGATCGGCGGCGCCGGCCTGGCCGCGGCAGCGATCGAGCTCGGCCTCGTCGACGAGCTGCGCATGTTCCGCAATCCGGTCGTCGTCGGTGGCGGCACGCCCTTTCTGCCGCCGGTCACCGACGACGTTCGGCTAGACCTGGTCGAGACCAGGACGTTCGGCTCGCGCGTGATCTACGAGCGCTACGGGCGCGCCCGCGATGAGTCGGACTGACACCGCCGTCGGAGTCCGTCAGCGCCTCGCCGGACCGGGTATTCGCCGCGCTGACGGACTTCGACGCGCGTGCCGTGTGGCTGCCGCCCGACGGTGACCGGCCGGTTCGAGCAGTTCGACGCGCGTCCCGGCGAGTCCTACCGACTGATCCTGGGGTACGCGGACGCGTCGGCCGCGCGGGAAGTCCGCCGTCGGCTCCGACGTGGTCGACACCAGCCGGCAGAACCTCGGGATATGAGGGACGTACGCAGGGGACACACGTACCGACCTCGATATTGGTACCTATTTGGTACTCACCGAGCTTCTGATCACGACTTGCTCACCCGCAGAAGTCCGCCGTTAGCAGGACCATCCTGGAGGATCTCGGCCAAGGGATAGATACGGCGGGTGGGATTCGAACCCACACGTCCCGAGGGACAACGGCTTTTGAGGCCGTCGTGTCTACCGTTCCACCACCGCCGCGGGGGCGGCCAAGTCTAGGCGCAAGCACCGCAGAGGGTGCGGCGCCGCCGGGTTCGGATGCGCCGCGGCTGACCGAGCCGGCTTGGGCACCGGTCGTCACCTCGATTGGTCGATTTTGCCTACCAGGGGACGAAAAGCGACCACTTCCGAGTCGGGCGGACGCCGCTCGCTATCCGCGCGGGCGCCGCCCGTCGCCGCCCGTCGCCGCTCGTCGCCGCCCGTCGCCGCTCGTCGCCGCCCGTCGCCGCCCGTCGCCGCCCGTCGCCGCCCGCCAGGTCTAGCCGCCGAGCACCAGCGCCAGCAGCTGGTCGGCGAGCGCCGGCGGCGCCGCCACGATCCCGGTCGGCTCGAGCTCACGCGCGGTCAGCGGGCGGACGGTCATGCCCGCCCGCTGCGCGATCACCGATCCGGCCGCCACGTCCCACGTCTTGACGCCGCGCTCGTAGAACGCGTCGACGCGGCCGCAGGCGGCCCAGACGAGATCAAGCGCGGCGGCGCCGGCGCGGCGGACGTCGCGAACGTGCGGCAGCACCCGGCGCAGCACCTCGGCCTGGCGGGCGCGCTCGTCGGCGTCGTAAGAGAATCCGGTCGCCACCAGCGCCGTCCCCAGGTCCGGTCGCCGCGAACAGGCGATCTCGGCCCCGTTCAGCGTCGCCGCGCTCGAACGCGTCGCCGAGAAGCACTCGTCGCGGACGGGATCGAGCACGACCCCGATCAGACCGCCGGCGCTGTCCTCGCAGGCGACGCTGACCGCGAACTGGGGAAAGCCGAACAGGAAGTTGGTCGTCCCGTCGAGCGGGTCGATCACCCACCGCAGCTCGCCGTCGCCGGTCGCCCCGCCCTCTTCGCCGAGGATCGCGTCCTGCGGCCGTCGGGCCGCAAGCACCGCCCTGATCGCCGTCTCGGCGGCGACGTCGGCCTCGGACACGAGGTCGGTGGGGCTGCTCTTTGAGCGGATCTCGGCCTGGTGGTGGCCGAATCGCGGCAGCAGCTCGCCGGCGGCGGCCCGCGCGCCCTCGCGGGCAACGGACAGCAGCTCACGCTCGAGCGGCGGCGGCTCCGGGTGGTCGGCGTACATCGTGCGACCGGTTGTATCTGATCACGGCACTGGTCGCGGGCACCGCCGTGTGATCATCTCAGGCTGATGACGGCCGCCAAGACCGCCGCTGATCTGGGCTCGTTCACCGGCCGTCGCGGCGGCAGCGACGCCGAACGACGTGCCGGGCTGTGGCTGTCCGAACGCCTGCGGAGCCAGGGACGCGTTGCCACGATCGAGACATTCTGGTGCCGGCCGAACTGGGCGTTGGCGCACGCGTGGCACGCGATCCTGGGACTGGGCGCGAGCGTGCTGATCGTCTCCCACGCCCGGATCGGAGGCGCACTGGCGCTCGTCGCCGCGGTCTCGATCGCGCTCGACTCAGCGACCGGACGATCGCTCGGGCGGCGGCTCACGCCCGAGCGCGCCAGCCAGAACGTTGTCGCGCTCGACCCCGCCGAGGCGCCGACCGCGCGGCTGATCGTCACCGCCAACTACGACGCGGGGCGTGACGGGCTCGTGTACCGCCCTGGCCCGCGCAGGTTGGCCGCGACGCTGCGGCGCGCGGCCGCCGGTGGCCGCCTGACGCCCGGATGGCTGGGCTGGTTGACGATCGCGCTGCTGTGGCTGGTCGTGGTCGCGATCGTCCGCAACGGGGGGACCTCCGGCACGCCGATCGACGTGCTCCAGCTCGTCCCGTCGATCGGGCTGTTGGGCGCAGCCGTCGCGTTGCTGGAGCTCAGCCTCTCGGCGACGTCGCCGGGCGCGTCAGACAACGCGGCCGGAGTCGCGGTCGCGCTTGAGACGATCGCCGCGCTCGATGCCCGTGATCACGCCGTTCCAGCAGGGCGAGTTGCGGTCGATCTCGTGCTGCAGGGCGCGTCGGACGGCGACGGGACCGGCCTGCGCCGGCATCTGCGCCGCTCGCGGGAGGCACGACCGTTGGTGATCGGGATCGCCGCATGCGGTGCCGGCTCGCCGCGCTGGTGGCGCAGCGACGGCCCGCTATGGCCGTTGCGCTACGACCGCCGGCTGAGCGCCCTGGCAGCGAGCGCGCAGGCGTCAGCGGACGGGTCGGCGGACGGGCCGGCGGACGGGTCAGCGGACGGGCCGGCGGACGGGCCGGCGGACGCGCCGGCGGACGCGCCGGCGGACGCGCCGGCGGACGCGCCGGCGGACGCGCCGGCAGACGCGCCGGCGGACGCGTCAACGGACGGGCCGGCGGACGCGTCACCGGCCGGGTCAGCGGACGGGCCGGCAGCCGATTCGCCGGGCGGCCATCGCGGCCGCGGCACGACGCCCGCGCTCACGGCCCGCGCCGCCGGCCTGCCCGCGATCGCGATCGGATGCCTGGACGAGCGCGGCCTGGCGCCACGCTCACACCGCTCCACCGACGTGGCCGACGCGCTCGAGCCCCACTCATTGGCGGCGGCCGCCCGCTTCGCGGTCGAGCTGATCATCGCGATCGAGTGCAGCGCGCGGCCCGCGATGCTCGCCTGAGCGCGCCGGCGCCGGCCGATCGAGCGAGCGCCCCTGGCGCCGCAGCGCGCGGCGGTCGAGAACGTCGTCGTCATCCGCAGCTTGAACACGAGCTGCTGCGCGGACTGGGTCAGCGACGCGGTCGCGACCGTCAGCGGCTCGGCCGCGGCATCCGCGGGCCGCGACGCCACGGCGCCGGGCACGAGCAACCGGTCAGCAGACAGACGAGCGCGGTGGCGATCACGAGACGGGCCCGCATCAGCGCGGACCTCCTATTGCCACGGACGCCCATAGACTGACCAGGCCGATGCTCGCCGACCGCCCCGTCGTGATCCTGGCCGGCGGCACTGGCGGCGCAAAGCTCGCCCGCGGGATGCTCGACCTCGCAGGTGAGCAGCTCGTCGTGATCGCCAACACCGGCGACGACCTCGAGATCTACGGCGCCCACGTCTCCCCCGATCCGGACCTCGTCACGTTCTGGCTGGCCGACCGGATCGACGCGCGCGGTTGGGGTCTTGAGCACGACAGCTTCGATGCGATGGATCAACTGCGGGAGCTCGGCGTCGACGTGTGGTTCAACCTCGGTGACCGCGATCTCGCGATCTGCCTGGAGCGGGCTCGGATGCTCCGTGAGGGCGAGAGCCAGACGGCAGCCCAGGCGCAGCTCGCCGACGCGCTCGGGGTCGCGGCCGCGGTGCTGCCGATGTCCGACCAGCCGGTCAGGACGGCGGTGCTCGCCGCCGGGCGCTGGTGGCCGCTGCAGGAGTTCATGATCCGCCACCGCGGCGCCGGCCCCGTGCACGATGTCGAGTTCCGCCACGCACGGGCGGCGCGGCCGACGGCCGAGGTCCTGGACGCGATCAAAGGCGCCCGGGCGATCGTGATCGGCCCGTCGAACCCGGTCATCTCGGTCGGACCGATCCTCGCCGTCCCCGGCCTCCGCGAGGCGATCGTCGCCAGCCCGGCGCCGGTTGTGGCCGTCAGTCCGCTCGTCGGAGGCCGGGTGCTGAAGGGACCGACGGCGGCGTGCCTGGAATGGGCCGGCCACGCGGCCGACAGCGATGGGATCGCGGCGATCTACGGATCGCTGATCGATGGGTTGGTGGCCGATTCGACAGCCGCCGCGGTCGCGACACTCCAGACCGACGTGCTGCTCGACACGCCGGAGCGCCGGCGCTCGGTCGCCGAGGCGACGCTCAGGTTCGCGGAGTCGCTGGCGTGAGTATGGTCGTGGCGCCGATGTCAACGCTCGCAATCCTCCCGATCAAGAATCTCGACCAGGCCAAGCAGCGACTGTCACCCGAGCTCGATCCAGCGCCGCGCCGCTCGCTCGTCGAGGCGATGTTCTCCGACACCCTGGTCGCATTGCGCCGCGCCAAGGCGCTGCCCGACGTGCTCGTCATCTCCTCCGACAGTCGCGCCCAGCGGATCGCCGAGGGCTACGGGGCCACCGTGCTCGCCGATGCCGGCACCGGTCACAACGATGCCGCGCTGATCGGGCTGCGACGAGCCGTCGAGCTCGGTGCCGATCGCGCACTGTTGCTGCCCGCCGACTGCCCGCTGATCGAACCGGCCGAGCTCGACCAGCTGGCCCAGTGGGCGATGCCGGAGCGCGGCGTGCTGGTCGTTCCCGACCGTCATGGCAGCGGCACCAACGCGCTGCTGCTGCATCCGCCGGATGCGATGGCGCCATCGTTCGGCGAGGGCAGCCATGCGCGCCATCTCGGCAACGCTCGCGCCGCCGGCATCTATGCCGACACGGTGCAGCTGGCGTCGCTGGCGCTCGATCTCGACACAGCGGATGACCTGGCCGTGATCGAGCAGACGCTGTCGAGCACCCGTGGCGGCGCGGCGCACACGCGCGGCATGCTGAGGCAGCTGCTGCGCAGTCGCGGCTGAGCGCGAACCGGATGACGACGATCAGCGCCACCGCGCTCGACGGTCTACCAGAGGTCCGGGCCGGCGATGATCCGGCGGCCCTGATCGCCTCGGCACTGGATGGCCACAAGCTGGCCGACGACGACGTGATCGTCGTCGCCCATAAGCTGATCTCCAAGGCCGAAGGCGCGACCCGCCGCCTGAGCGATGTGCGCCCCGGCGAGCGGGCGCTGGCGCTCGCCACCGCGCTCGATAAGGATCCCCGTCACGTCCAGGTAGTGCTCGACGAGACCCGCGAGGTCCGCCGCGCGCACAACGGGGTCCTGATCACCGTCACCCATCACGGGTTCGTCTGCGCCAACGCCGGTGTCGACGCCTCCAACTCCCCCGACGACGACACCGTGATCATGCTGCCGGCCGATCCCGACGACTCAGCCCGGCGCCTGCGCACCGGCCTGCGCGGCTTGACGGGGGCGCGGCCCGCCGTCGTGATCACCGACTCCTTCGGCCGCGCCTGGCGTACCGGGCAGTGCGACGTGGCGATCGGCTGCGCGGGCCTCGAGCCACTCGACGACTGGCGTGGGCGAACCGACATCCGCGGACGCGAACTGCACGCGACCGTGATCGCCGTCGCCGACGAGCTCGCGGCAGCCGCCGATCTGGCGCGCGCCAAGGACGCGATGCAGCCCGCGATCCTGATCCGCGGCGCCGGACGATGGGTCACCGGCGACGACGGACCCGGGGTCGCGCCACTGCTGCGCGACCCCGAGCGAGACCTGTTCCGCTAGACGATATGGATTGTTGGTCTGTCCGGCCTGAGATGTAGAAGAGGGCCGGTCCCCCCATGGCGTTGGTGGGGGGGTTGTTCTGCCGCGCGGCTGGTACCCGCGCGGCGACCCACAATCGCATAGGAGGAACCAGCCATGGCGAAGGCTAAGACCGCTGTTGGCCTGGACGTGCACGCGACGAAGATCGTCGCGGC
>Ga0302325_10015866_pt1 | contig 15989 bp, 16 predicted proteins | sample Palsa_T0_2_FD_201948 | JGI IMG/M metagenome (GOLD analysis project Ga0302325, IMG submission 201948) | Peat permafrost microbial communities from Stordalen Mire near Abisko, Sweden - Palsa_T0_2 | ecosystem: Environmental > Terrestrial > Soil > Palsa > Peat permafrost | place: Sweden: Abisko... | reverse complement strand
TAGGCCGAGGCCGAGTACACGCTGGCGCCGGCCTCGGAGACCACCACCTTGGTGAGCTTAAGGTCAGGGTGGCGCTTGATCAGGTCGGCGGCCAGCCGGTCGGTCTCGCGCGAGGCCGTGCCGTTGCCGATGGCGACGAGATCGGCGTGGTGGGCCCGGGCGAGCTTGGCCAGGACGTCGATGGCCTCGTCCCAGCGACGGTGCGGCTCGTGCGGGTAGATGGTGGCGGTGCCGAGCGCCTTGCCGGTGGGGTCGGTGACGGCGACTTTCACGCCGGTCCGGAACCCGGGATCGAGGCCGATCGTGGTCCGCGCTCCCGCCGGGGCGGCCAGCAGCAGGTCGCGCAGGTTGGCGGCGAACACCCGGACCGCCTCGTCCTGCGCCGCCTGCCATAGGCGGACCCGCATGTCCACGCTCAGGTGCACCAGGATGCGGGTGCGCCAGGCCCAGTGCACGGTAGCCGCCAGCCATGCGTCCGCGGGACGCCCTTCGTCGCGAAGGCCGAAGCGCTCGGCGATGCGGGTCTCGTTCTCGGCGTCGTCGGTCCCCGGGTCCAGGGTGAGATCGAGGATCTCCTCCTTCTCGCCCCGGAACAGGGCCAGGATGCGGTGCGAGGGCAGCCGCGCGAACGGCTCGCTGAACTCGAAGTAGTCGGCGAACTTAGCGCCCTTTTGTTCCTGGCCCTCGCGCACTTTGGAGCTCAGCGTGCCGCGGGCGGCCATCGCCTCGCGCAGTTCCCCGAGCAGGTCCGCGTCCTCGGCGAACCGTTCGACGAGGATCGCGCGGGCACCGTCCAGGGCGGCGGTCACATCCGGGACGCCGCGGTCAGCTTCGACGAAGTTCGCGGCCTCGAGGAGGGGATTTCTGCGCGGGTCGGCGAAGAGCAGGTCGGCCAGCGGCTCCAGGCCCGCCTCGCGGGCGATCTGGGCTCGAGTGCGGCGTTTGGGCTTGTAGGGCAGGTACAGGTCCTCCAGCCGCGCCTTGGAGTCAGCGGCGCGGATCTGGCGCTCGAGCTCGTCGGTCAGCTTGCCCTGGGTGCCGATCTCGGTCAGGATCGCGTCCCGGCGCTCGTCGAGTTCGCGCAGGTAGCGCAGGCGCTCCTCGAGCGTGCGCAGCTGCGCGTCGTCGAGCGTGCCGGTGGCTTCCTTGCGGTACCTGGCGATGAACGGCACGGTGGCGCCGCCGTCGAGCAACTCCACGGCGGCGCTGACCTGCCGGACAGCCACGCCCAGCTCGTCGGCGATCCGCTGGTCCACGGACTTCGCTGACGGAGCCGGCTTGCCGCCGGATGGCGGCCGTTTGTCCTCTGATTGAATCTGCGTCACCAGAGCATTGTGCCAGCGAGCCGCCGCCCTGATGTCAACGTGCGGTGCTGCTGAGGCTAGGCGAGCGTAAAGCGCTGGATGCTCACGCCGTCGGTGCCGATTTCTGTGACGTCGGCGAGCTTCAGCCTGGTCATCTTGGCCCCGTCGAACAGTCGCTTGCCGGTGCCAAGCACCAGCGGGAAGACCATCAGCCGGTACTCGTCGACCAGGCCCAGATCGGTGAGCGCGCGCACCAGCGTGGCGCTGCCCGCGACCAGGATGTCGCCTTCGTAGCTGTTCTTGAGCTCGGCCACGCCGTCGGTACTGGTCAGGATCGTCGAGTTCTCCCAGGTCGGGCGCTGCAGGGTGGCGGAGACCACGTACTTCGGCATCCCGTTCATCTTGTCGGCGAAACCCACCGGGTCGGTCATGGTCGGCCAGGCCTGGGCGAAGCCCTCGTAAGTGACCCGGCCGAGCAGCTGGGCGTCGGCCGCCATCAGCTCGTCGAGCTTGAACTTGCGCCCTTCCTCACCCTGATCGAAGCTGAACGACCAGCCGCCATGCTCGTAGCCCTCGGCCCCGCCCGGGTCCTCGATGACGCCATCCAGCGAGATGAACTCCGTCACCACGATCTTGCCCATGTTCTTGTCTCCCGTCCGTTGGTAGCTTGCTCAACGTAGACCACGGGACGCGCCCGAACTCATCGGATGATCGTCCTGCATCGGGATCGACCTAGGGATTCAGGCCGGCCAGGTCGAGGAGGTCGTCCAGGATGCGGTCCAGGGAGCTGACGGTCAGGGAGAGATGACCTTCACCCGGGAGCAGGTGGGCCCGGGCGCCGGGAATGCTGGCCGCCAGCCACTGGCCGTGGGCGAACGGGACCATCTTGTCCTGATCGCCTTGCCAGATGGCGACGGGCGCGGCGGGCGTGCCGCGGGGGTCAAGGGCCGGGTCGAGGGAAAAGCCCCAGTCCTTGACGAACGCCAGGTCATCGTCGCGCCAGCCGGCGATGCCGGTGTTCATCGAGGCTCGCAGGGCGGCGGCGACATAGTCGGCGAACTCCCCGGTGAGCGCGGCCTGGTCGGCGGCGATCACCAGGCCGCCCAGAGCCTGAGCCACGTCGGCGCCGGTGACGGTGCCCAGCGCGGCCGCGGCGCTGTCGAGGAACTGGGTCAGCACCGCCTCGCCCGCGACGGCGGCACCGAACTCATCGACGTTCTCCGCCCCCATGCCGGCCGCCCAGTCGAGTCCCTTCGCCTGATAGGGGGCCACCCCGGCGACCGACGCTGCCGCCAGGCAGCGCCCGGGCAAGGCCGCGGCGCAGGCCAGCGTGTGCGGTCCGCCGCCGGACCAGCCGGCGGTGACGAAGGTGTCCGCACCGAGTTCGTCGAGGACCGCGGCGGTATCCGCGGCCACGTCGACCACCCGCCGCCCGGGCCGGGGCGTCGATCCCTCGTAGCCGGGCCTGGCGGCCAGGATGACCCGCAGGCCGCGGGCCTGGGCCGCCCGCGCCGTGGGCGGGTACAGGACCAGCCCGACCGGAGTGCCCTCGTGCAGCACCAGCGGCAGGCCGTCGGCGGGGCCAGCGCTGAGCACGTCGATTTTCCGGCCGTCGGGCACGGTGACAATGCGTCGCTCGGTGTCCAGGTCCACGATCGTCAGCCGCGCGGCCGGGCGAAGCCCCGCTCGGGCGTGACCAGGACGGCGACGCGACGCTCCTGCGCCATCACCCGGTCGTAGGCGTCGAAGTCGTCGTGCGTTCCGCCCGCGGCGGTAAAGATCTCCCGCAGCAGCAGGCGCAGCCGCTCCGCGTCCACCCCGGGCATCGGGTCGTCCGGCCCGGCCAGCTCGACCGGTCCCTCAGCGGACGCCCACTCCCAGCCCGCCCGGACCACGACCGTGGCCCGCGGCCGGGCCCGCAGGTTGGCGACCCGGTGCGCGTCACCGCGGCTGACCAGGCCGACAACCTGCGCCCCGGTGACGGGATGCGGAAGCACGCCCGCGTTGACCACCGACGACTGGATCGTCCCGTCCGGCCGCAGCGTCGACACCACCACCAAGCCGTGGTCACCCTCGACCAGCCGGGCAAAGTCCTCAAGTCCGCTCACCGCGCCAGCCTAACGCGGGTTGGTGTGATCCAAGGGTGTACGGGGAAGGTGGCACAGACGATGCCTGACGACGCAGCCCTGATGACCACGGCCCGCGAGTCCGCGGCGGCCGCCAACGCGTTCGGCGCCGACCTGTACCAGCGGCTGGCGCAGGACGGCGCGAACACGGTTTTCTCCCCGGTCAGCGTGGCCAGTGCCTTGTGGATGGCCTGGTGCGGGGCCCGCGGCCAGACCGCGGCGGAGCTGGCCCGCGTCTTGCGCCTGAACGGAGCGCCGGACACGGCTGCGAACGGGCTCCGCCCGCTGTCGAGGCTCATTGGTGACGCGGCTGCCCGCGGGGCGGTGACGTTCCGGGCTCCGAATACCGTCTGGGTCCAGTCCGGCCTGCCGGTGCGGCCCGAGTTCACCGCGCGGCTGAGCGGGGCCGCGGCGAGGTTCGCGGACGCGGACTTCACCAGGGCTCCCGAGGCGGCGCGGAACGAGATCAACGGCGTGATCGCCGAGCAGACCGCGGGGAAGATCACCGGGCTGCTGCCGCCCGGCAGCATCGGCCCGCTGACCAGGCTGCTGCTCGCGAACGCCGTGTACCTGAAGGCCGCGTGGCTCCAGCCTTTCCCCGCGGCGCAGACCAGCGACGCGCCGTTCTACCCAGACGGCCAGGACCGCGCGGACATGACGGTGCCGATGATGCGCGGCACCGCCGCGCGCGCCTACGTCCGCGGCGACGGATACCAGGCGGTCCTGCTGCCCTACGCCGGCGGCAGTCTGGCGATGGCGGTGATACTGCCCGACGGGCCGCTGGCGGCGTTGCGTCCCGCGCTCGCCGCTGGCACCCTGAGTGGCGTGCTGGCCGGAACCTCCCGGCACCAGGTCACGCTGTCCCTGCCGCGGTTCCGGGTCCAGGCCGCGTTCGACCTCATCCCGGTCTTGCGGCAGCTGGGCGTGAACGAGGCGTTCAGCGGGGACGCGGACTTCAGCGGCATCACCGAGGCTGAGCCGCTGCATATCAGCGCGGTCGCGCACGAGGCCTACATCGACGTCGATGAGCAGGGCACCGAAGCGGCGGCGGCGACCGCGGTGGGCATCCGGGCGGCGGCCGCGTTCCGGTCGCCGCCGCCGGTCACGATGATCGTCGACCGGCCGTTCCTGTTCGCCATCATCCACACCGCGACCGGTTTGCCACTGTTTGTCGGCCAGGTCAGCCGCCCGCGTTCCGGCTGATCAGGGTGTTCGCCCAGATTGTTGACAATTTTGTTTGAAATTTTTAGGATCAATTACGTGCGAGCGCAAGAGGACGCGGGGCCGGGTAAGCCCAGCGGGCCGGGTAAGCCCAGCGGGCCGGCTGCGCCCGGGGGTTCCGGGACGCGGGCCCTCAGCGGTGAGCCGGGGCGGCGGATGGCGGCGGACCGGCTGCGGCGGGCGATTCTCGGCGGCGATATGGCGCCCGGGCAGCGGCTGGTCGAGGAGGAGCTGGCCGGGATGCTCGCCGTCACCCGGGCTAGCCTGCGGGCCGCGCTGTTCGACCTGACCGCCGAGGGGCTCGTCGAGCGGATACCGAACCGCGGCGCCCGGGTCCGGGTCATCACCCTCGACGAGGCGGTCGCTATCACCGAGTGCCGGATGGCGCTGGAGGGGCTGTGCGCGGCCAAGGCAGCCGAGCGGGTCACCGAATCGGCGGCCGGCCGCCTGCGGCAGCTAGGCGAGGAGCTCGAGCGCGCCGTCGCGGACGGTGAGCTGCTGAAATACTCGGCGCTCAACCACGAGCTGCACCGGCTGGTCCGGGAGATTTCCGGTCAGGCGGTGGCGGCGGCCCTGCTCGAACGGCTGAACGGGCAGCTGGTCCGGCACCAGTTCCAGCTCTCCCTGCGCCCGGGACGCCCGCAGGCCTCGCTGCCCGAGCACCTGGCGATCATATCCGCGATCACGGAACGACGCCCGGCCGAGGCGGAGGCGGTGGCACGCCGCCACCTGCGCAGCGTCATAGCGGCCCTGCTTGAGGAGAAAGTCCGGTGACTACAACGATGAGCGAGGCTTACATGAGAGTGTTCCGGCACGTCACGGACAGGCTGAGCTGATGCGCAACGTGATCGTCACCGGGGTGGCGCGCGCGGAGGCGGCGGTGGTGGATGCCCTCGCCGGGCTCGGGGTGGCCACCGTGCACGAGGCCATCGGCCGGGTCGGGTACCTGGGGCCGGGGCTGCGTCCCATCCAGGACGGGAGCAGAGTCGGCGGGACCGCGGTGACCGCGCTGTGCTGGCCGGGCGACAACCTGATGATCCACGCGGCGGTCGAGCAATGCCAGGCTGGGGATCTGCTGGTGGTGACGACGGCCTCGCCGTCGACCGATGGGATGTTCGGCGAGCTGCTGGCGACCTCGCTCGCCGCGCGCGGGGTCCGGGGGCTGGTCATCGAGGCCGGCGTGCGGGACGTGGCCGAACTGCGAGCCATGGGCTTTCCGGTCTGGTCGGCGGCGGTCAGCGCCCAGGGCACGGTCAAGGAAACGGCGGGTGCGGTCAACGTCGCGGTCTCGGTCGGCGGCCAGATCGTCCGGCCCGGCGACGCGATCATCGCCGATGACGACGGCGTGGTGTGCGTGCCGCGCGGCGAGGTCAGGGCGGCGCTGGCCGCCGCGCAGGCCCGGGTGGCCAAGGAGGAGCAGACCCGCAAGGCCCTGGCCGACGGTCAGCTCGGCCTGGACCTGTACGGGCTGCGGGACAAGCTCGCCGCGCGCGGCGTCGAATACGTGCCGGAGGGAACCGCTGATGGACTCGGCTGACGGGGTGCGGTGCATGCTGATGCGAGGCGGGACGTCGAAGGGGGCGTATTTCCTGGCTGAGGATCTGCCCGCGGATCCGGCCGAACGGGATGATCTGCTGCTGCGCATCATGGGCAGCCCGGACGCCCGGCAGATCGACGGCATCGGCGGAGCGCATCCGCTGACCTCTAAGGTGGCCGTGATCAGTCGTTCGGCCCGGGCGGACGCTGACGTCGACTACCTGTTCCTGCAGGTGGGCGTCGATGAGGCCACCGTCTCGGACCGGCAGAACTGCGGCAACCTGCTGGCCGGCGTCGGCCCGTTCGGGGTCGAGCGGGGCCTGGTGGCCAAGGCGCCGGTCCGGATCCACATGGTCAACTCCGGCAGCGTGGCCACCGCCGCCTTCCCCGGCGCGGACGGCACCGTCGGCTACACGGGCCAGACCGCGATCGCCGGCGTCCCCGGGACGGCCGCGGCGGTGGTGCTCAACTTCGAGGGCACGCAAGGGTCGGCCACCGGCGCCCTGCTGCCCACGGGCAACGTCCGGGACGTCATCGACGGCGTCACCGTCACCTGCGTGGACAATGGCATGCCGGTCGTGGTCGTGGCCGCGTCCGAGCTCGGCCGGACCGGGTACGAGACGGTGGCTGACCTCGAGGCGGATGCTGAACTGGGCGCCAGGGTGCAGGCGCTGCGACTCGCGGCCGGCCGGCTGATGGGCCTCGGCGACGTGTCCGCCACCTCGGTGCCGAAGGTCTCGCTCGTCGCCGCCCCGGGCGACGGCGGGACGATCTGCACCCGGACGTTCATCCCGGTACGGGTGCACGAGTCGATCGGCGTGCTCGGCGCGGTCAGCGTCGCGACCGCGCTCCTGCTCGACGGGGCCGCCGGGACCGAGCTGGCCGCCATCACGCCGGGCCAGACACGCTTCGACATCGAGCACCCCACCGGGCATCTCGAGGTCGAGGTCGAGATCGACACGAACCCCAAGACCAGCCAGCCGCCCGCGGTGATCCGCGCGGGGGTGGTGCGCACCGCGCGCAAACTCTTCGACGGCACCGTCTTCCCCAGGAGGTACTCGTGACCAGCCCGCAGCACCAGTCTGGATCGGCGGCCACGCGGCCGCCGTTGCACGACGTCGCGCACCTCGGGCACGTCGAGCTGCTGACGCCGGAGCCCGAGGCGAGCCTGCGGTTCTTCGACGACGTGCTCGGGCTAACCGAGAACGGCCGCGAAGGGAACTCGGTCTACCTGCGCACCTGGGACGACTACGAGCACCACACGGTCAAGCTCACCGCGCACGACACCTCCGGCATCCGCCGGGTCGGGCTGCGGGCGTCCAGCCAGCAGGCCCTCGAAGCGCGAGTCCGCGCCATCGAGGCGACCGGGCTCGGCATCAGCTGGAAGGACGGCGACCCTGGAATCGGTCCGACGTACTTGTTCTGCGACCCGGACGGGCACGAGCTCGAGCTGTACTGGGAAACGCAGTGGTACGCGCCGCCCGCCGAACTGAAGCCGTCCCTGAAGAACCAGGCTCAGGCCTTCCCTGGCCGCGGCGTCAGCGTGCGGCGCCTGGATCACGTGAACTACCTGGCCGCCGACGTCGTGCCCAACGGCGAGTTCGTCCGCGACGTGCTCGGCGGCCGGGTTACCGAGCAGATCATGCTGGACGACGGCGCGATCTCCGGTCAGTGGCTGCACTTCACGAACAAGGGCTACGACCTGGTGTACACGCGCGACTGGACCGGCAGCACCGGGCGGCTGCATCACATCGCGTTCTCGCCAGACAGCCGGGAGGACATCCTGCGCGCGGCCGACATCTGCCTGGACCGCGGCGTGTTCATCGAGACTGGACCGCACAAGCACGCGATCCAGCAGACGTTCTTCCTGTACGTCTACGAGCCAGGCGGCAACCGGATCGAGCTGTGCAACCCGGCCGCCCGGCTGGTGCTGGCACCGGACTGGCGCACGATCACCTGGACCGAAGCCGAGCGCGCCAAAGGCCAGGCCTGGGGCCTGAAGACCATCGAGTCCTTCCACACCCACGGCACGCCGCCGGTGGCGTAGGGCGGGCAGTGGTGCCGTTCCGTAGTTAAAGGACTAGCTCACTGGGGCAGCTGCAGTTCGGGCGGGGTCGGCGTCGTGATGACCGAGAACACCGCGCCTTGGTCGTCGTTGACCACGCCGATCCGCCCGAACGGGCTGTCCCGGACGGGCTCCACGACGCTGCCGCCTAGCTCGCTCACCCTGGCCACGGCGGCATCGGTGTCGTCGACGGCGAAGTACACCGACCAGCTCGCGGGCGCTCCCTCCGGCGTCCCGTCCTCATACTGGCCGATGCCGCCCACCTCGCGCCCGTCGACCATCAGCATCGCGTACCTGAAGCCGCCCTCGCTGACGTCCTGGTAGTCGTAGCCGAGCACGGCCCGGTAGAAGGCCTTGCTCGCGTCGTAGTCCCGGCTCATGTGCTCGTTCCAGGACAGCGAGCCGGGCTCGTTGGCCAGGCCGATCCCCGTGGTCGTCCCGCCCTGCCACAGGCCGAAGCCGGCCCCGGCGGTGTCGACGGCCAGGGCCATCCGCCCGGTGTCCATCACGTCCGTCGGCTCCAGCAGCAGCTGGCCGCCCGCGGCCTTGATCCTGGCCGCGACCGCGTCGGTGTCGTCGGCGGCCAGGTAGGTCGTCCAGGACGGCAGGGCGTCGGTCGCGCCCCCGAACTCCGGGCTGAGACCCGCGACGACCCTGCCGTTCTTGTGGCACACGCAGTAACCGCCGCTTTCCTGGCCGCCTGACTCGATGTCCCAGCCGAACAGGGCGCGGTAGAAGGCGGCCGCCTTCGCCACGTCGGCGACCGTGACGTCGACCCAGCACGGGGTGCCGGCCAACCACGGCGTATCACGCGTTACCACCTGCGTACCTCCCGCGACCTTTGGTTGCGGATGACGCTAACACAGGGTCAGCCGGGCCTGCCGCTTACACTGTCCATTCATGTACGCCAAGACCAGGCCGACCGCGACGGGCTCGCTGACGCCCAAGCAGAAGCGGATCTTCGCGATCGCCGGCGTGGTGCTCATCCTGATGCTCGGTGGCCTGGGGGCATGGGGCGCGCTGTCTCACGACGCCTACGGGACGTCGGCTCACGGCTGCGTGAACGTGACCCTGCCGAGTTCCACCGGCGGGTCCACGCTGCACTACTGCGGCGGGCAGGCCCGGGCGTTCTGCAAGACCGCGTTCGCCTCGACGGGCCAGATCTCCGAGCGGGCCAAGCCGCAGTGCGTGCTCGCCGGGCTGGGACCGTCGAGCTCGGCCTCACCATAGCGGGACATCGGGTGGAAGGGCAGACTGCGGGCATGACGATCTACACGGAACACCGGGGCGTTAATCCCGTTGTCGCCGAGGTGGTGCGTTCGGGGTTCACCGAGTCATGGCACCGGGGCGCGGTAGCCGGGCTGGACGCCGACGGGATCCAGGTGATCGACGTCGGGCAGACCGGAGCGCCGTTCTTCCCGCGGTCGGCGAACAAGCCGCTGCAGGCGGCGGCGATGCTCGGCTGCGGGCTCGACCTGAACGGCGAACTGCTGGCGCTGGCCGCGGCGAGCCACTCCGGCGAGGACTTCCACGTCGACGGCGTGCGGAAGATCCTCTCCGGGGCCGGCCTGGGCGAGGACGACCTGGGCTGCCCGCCCGCCTGGCCACTCGATTTCGAGACCGCGCGGCGCCTGATCGAACGGGGCGAGGGCGAGTCCAGGATCCGGATGAACTGCTCGGGCAAGCATGCGGCGATGCTGGCGACCTGCGCCGCGAACCGCTGGCCGGCCGCCGGGTACCTGGCGCCCGGTCATCCGCTGCAGCAGGCGATCCGGCGCACCGTCTCCGAGCTGGCCGGCGAACCTGTGAGCGCCACGGGCGTGGACGGCTGCGGCGCGCCGTTGCTGGCGCTGACGCTGACCGGGCTGGCCCGGGCGTTCCGGGCTCTGGTGCTCTCGGCGGCGGGCACGCCGGAGCGCCGGGTGGCTGACGCCATGCGCGCCTACCCGGAATGGACCAGCGGCACCACCCGCGACGAGCGCAAGCTGATGGATGCCGTGCCCGGCCTGCTGGTCAAGGGAGGCGCCGAGGGCGTCGCGGCGTTCGCCTTCGCGGACGGCAGGTCAGGGGCCGTCAAGATCGACGACGGGATGGCGCGGGGCCGGACCCCGGTCACGGTGGCGGCGCTGCGCCTGCTCGGGGCCGTCGTCCCGGACGCACTGGCCACCGTTCCCGTCATCGGCGGCGCGGCCGAAGTGGGCGCCGTCCGCGCCGTCATCTAGGTGACGAGGAGCAGGTGTAAGGCGCCTGCTCTAAGATGACGCGGTGAGCAAGAAGACCCGGCCGCGACGCAGCGGACCTTCCGGCACGTCATCCGGACGCCCTTCCGGCACGTCCACCGCAGGCACCGCGCGAGCTGGCACCGCGCAAGCTGCCGCCACGCAAGCTGCCGCCGGCGATGCGCTGGGCCGCGCCGAAGCCGACGCGATCGTCCAGCGGGTGCTGTCCACCCTTTGGGCCGCGATCGCCGCGGGTGACCCGCTGCGGGCCGAGCTCGAGACCTCGACCAGCCTGGCGATACCGCATGTGGCGGGTCAGCGGGATCCTGCTGAGACCGAGTCCTTTGTCTCCTCCGTCCTGGTGAACGAGGCGATCCGCAGGCAGACGCCCGACGGCGCCGCGATGCTCCGGACGCTGATGTCGCTGGGCACGCCGGGGATCAGGAAGACCGCCAGCCGGGCTCTGGGTGAGCTGACCGGCGCCGGGATCTACCCGCCGGAGTGGGTGACCGAGATCGGGAAGGTGACCCCGGGCCAGGCCTGGCGCCGCTACGACATCCTCGGCGACGACGAGACCGTCGCGGTGACGTTCAGCTACGGGGAAGCCGAGCATGCCGTCGTGATGCAGGTCGACCTGACCGGCGTCCCGATCACCACCGCGATCGGCGTGGCCTCCAATGCGGCCAGCCTGGTCGAGGCGGTCAAGCACGTCGACGACGACGACTTCGATCGTGTCGAGCAGATCGACCTGACCGAGGCCCGCCGCCGGATGGAGGAACCGCTGGCCCGGTGCGAGGAGGAATCAGATCCGGGCCTGTCCGCCGATACCGTCGCGTATCTGCCCATCGCCCGGACCCGGATCCGGCGCCTGCCCGCCGAGGCCTTCTATGTCCCCCCGGACTTCACCGCGGCCGATCGCGCGGCCGCGGTCGACGACTTCATGAAGAGCCCGCTGGCCGCCGACGCCGTGGCGGCCGATGAGGAGTCCACGCGATTCTGGGCCCAGGTGCTCACCGGCTACAGCAGCCGGATTTCCGGCGAGCCGCCGACGCAGGTCGGACCCCGCATGCTCGCGCACATCCTCCTGGGCCACGTGATCAGCTTCTTCACCTTGTCCCCGGCGCAACGCCGGCACCGCGAGCCCGCGGTGACCGCGTGGGTCCTGTGGTCGGCCGAGCAGCGGAACCTGGACGAGGCGCAGAGGTCGCACCTGATCGAGCGGCTGCCCGGCGCGTTCAGCCAGTTCGACGAGGCGTATGACGATCCGCGCAGCGCCACGCTGCGCGGCTACGCGGCCGACCTGGCCGCGAGCGACGTCGACGTTTCCTGGCTTAGCCGCAACGTGGGGCGCCGCGGGTTCGCGCTGCCGATACCGCCACCCGACGGCGGGCGGGTAGACGTCGGTGACCCGGCTGTCCGCCGGGCTCTGGTCGAGGCCGAGTTCGGCAGCTGCAGGCCGCCCGCGGGCATGACCAGCGAGCAGTTCATGGACGCCGCGTGCGGTGTCGTCGAGGAACTCTGGAGCACCGACGATCTGAACGTTACCTACCGGGCCGCCAGCGGCATGATGCTCGACGGTGTCTCCCGGCACGACATCATCCACCGGCTGGCGGGCGAACCCGCCCCGACGGTGGGCACCTCGTTGGTCCAGTAGATGAGCTACGGCCCGTGAGCGGGCCGGCGCGTCATCACCGCCAGCCGGAGCGCTGATCGTACGGCATGTCGGTCCACAGCGGCGGAGGACCGTAGCCGGCCGGGCGCCCGTACCCCGGCGCACCTGCGTTGTCTTCTTCATCATCTGATCCGAACGAGCCGGGTCTCAGCTCCTGGCCAGCTGGCTCCCGGCGGCGATCACCGCGCCGCGACAGCTTCAGGACCAGTACCAAGACAGCGACGAAGACGACCACGGCCGCCACTACGGTGATAACGATCTGCGTGAGGGTCATGCCGGCCGGGGCCATAGAGCTCACGTCACCTTCCTGCGCGGGCCGACGGCCCGGCTCACAGACGCGGTTAGGCTCGGTGGCCTGCGCGACCGCCAGGGACAAGCTGGGACGCCGGAGATCACCGGCCATCGCCGCTGGAGCGAGGAGTCGATGAGCCGGGTGATCTCACTGGCGGCCGCGCACGGACCACACATCCCTTACCACGGAGCGGCGGGCCGCCCGGCTCGGACGCCCGGCTACGGATAAGACATCGGTAATGATTCCCGGCTGGTGGCCGTCTGAGTGTCGAGCGCCTGGCGCGGCGGCTCGACCGTGGTGTACAGCTCCATCAGCTGGCGGGTGGCTTGCTGCTTGGCCTGGTGCGCCGCCGCCATGGCCTGGTCATACAGTTGCCGGTAGGCCAGCGCCCAATACCGCTCGCTCGCGGTCGCGGCGTCGGCCGCTGGACCGCCGGTGACCGGCGGGGGCCGCCCGTCCGTGCCGATATTGACGCCGTACCTGGACACGGCGTAGGCCTGCTCCTCCAGCGCGTTCTTGATCACCGCCAGTTCGGCGGCAAGGCCGCTGATGATGCCAGCGGCCCGGCCGATTAGCCCGTGCTGGCCCGGCATACCAGTCATGACCGTCCCGCGGCGCCCCAGGGCAGTACCGATACCGCCCCCCTGCTAAGAAGTACGGAGGTAAACCCGAGGCGGTTCGACGGCGGCCGGTCATTTACGGTGAAACTTGCGGCGGGATGCCAGCCTGGCTTAAGCCGGCCAGGGGGGCGGGGTGATAACGCCAGCTGGGAAGTTGCGGATGGCCAGGCAGCTCGATCCGGCCACCGGCCCACAGCAGCGCGGTCCACGGGTCGGAATCGGCCAGGTCGGTCGGCGCGTGCGGGAAAATCCGGGTCAGGACGCGGCGGCACACATCGCGCGGCGGATTGAGGCTGCGGCCGAGGCCGCGGGCGATGTCGTCGCCGTGCAGCAGCGCCTCGACGCACCCCAGGCCGGCGAAACCCTCCGCATCGGTCATCCCGGCCGGATGGTAGGCGCGGACATGCGCGGGTGACGCGCGCACCATCGCGGCCAGGATGCGCCCTCCGGTCACGGCGAACTCAAGCACCTCAGCGGGCGACGCGTCCTTCTCGGCGGTGGCGATGGCCCGCACGTATCGTGCTGTCGGCTGGACGGCGAGCTGCCAGGCGTAGGACACCAGGCAGTCGCCGATGTGTTCCGCGGTGTGCCAGCAGTCCCACTCCAGGGTTCCCGCCGGGACCGACCAGTCCCGGTCGGTCAGCGGCAGCAGCCCGCTCATCACGCATGAGATCACGCTGTCAAGATCATCGGCGGTGACTGTCATGGTGCCTTTGAGCCTAACGGTTCTCAGGCGCGCAGGGGTTAGGGTTGCGGGTGGTCGCTTCCGCTGGCCCGGAGCTGGGATTTGACCTCGGTCTTGAGGACCTTGCCGACCTTGGAGCGAGGCAGGTCGGGCCAGACCTCGACCTGCTTGGGCGCCTTGACGCTGCCGAGGCGTTCTTTGACGAAGGAGCGCAGGTCGTCCTGGGTCACGCTGCGGCCGGGCCGCAGCTGCACGACCGCGGTGACGCGCTCGCCCCATTTCTCGTCGGGCAACCCGATGACCGCGCAGTCCTGCACGGCGGGATGAGACAGGAGCACCTGCTCGACTTCGGCGGAGTAGACGTTGAAGCCGCCGGTGATGATCATGTCCTTGGCGCGGTCGACGATGAACAGGTAATTGCCCTCGTCGAGGTAGCCGATGTCCCCCGTGTGATGCCACCCGTACCTGGCGGCTTCGGCGCTGGCTTCCGGGTTCTTGTAGTAACCCGCCATCACCAGCGGGCCGCGCGCGACGATCTCGCCGCGCTGGCCCACCTCGAGCAGGTTACCCTCGTCGTCCATGATCGCGACCGTGGTGAGCGGGGTAGGGCGCCCGGCCGAGGACAGGCGCTCTCGTGCGAGTGACCCGTCGTCACCGAAGTGGTCCGCGGGTGCCAGGGTGGAGATCATCATCGGCGCTTCGGACTGGCCGAACAGCTGGCCCATCACCGGCCCGATCTTCTCCAGCGCCTCCTCCAGGCGGCTCGCGGACATCGGGGCCGCGCCGTACCACAGGCACTGCAGCGAGGACAGGTCCGCGGCGGCCAGGCCGTGGTGGTCGAGGAGCATGTAGATCAGGGTCGGAGGCAGGAACGTGTGCGTGATCCGGTGCCGCTCGACCAGGGCCAGGAAGTCGCCCAGGTCTGGCTGGCCCATGATGACGATCTGCCCGCCGAGGGTCATGATCGGGAAGCACAGCACCCCGGCCGCGTGAGTCAGCGGCGCCAGGGCCAGGTACCTCGGACGCGGGCGCAGCGGGTAACTCATCAGTGTCAGCGCCGACATCGCTTCGATGTTGTGGCCGGTGAGGATCACGCCCTTCGGGCGGCCGGTGGTACCTCCGGTGCCGACCAGCATGACGATGTCGCCGGGAGGCGGTTCGGCCTGCCAGGGCTCGGCGGGCTCGGGCCCGATCCACTGCTCGAACGGCACGGCCCCGGCCGGCTCGCCGTCGAGGCAGACCAGGGTGGTGAGCTTCGGCAGGTCAGGCAGGATCTTAGCGACCAGCGGGGCGAAAGCGGCCTGGAAGATCAGGCACCGGCAGTCGAAGAAGTCCAGGAGGTCGCGGTTCTCCGCCGCCTCGTTGCGCGGATTGACCGGGCACCACACCGCCCCGGCCCGGGAGATGCCGAACACGCAGCTGAACGCGATGGGGTCGTTCCCCGACAAGATCGCGACCTTGTCGCCAGGAACGATCTCATAGCGGTCGAGCGCGCGGGCAATCCGCCACGACAGCCGCTGGACGTCGAAATAGGTCAGCGTGCGCCCGCCCGCGGTCAGGCAGGGTGCCTCCGGGCCCAGGGAGGCACCCTTGTCGAGGTAGTCGATCAGGCGCACGCTGCGTCCTCCGCTCGCGGGTGCGGTCAGTGCTGGACGGTCAGGGTCGGCTCCATCACCAGCCCGAAGCTGCGCAGCACGCCGAGCAGCTCGTGATGGCCGAAGGCCTGGCACCCCGAGGCGAAGCCGACCCGCTTGGGCGGCTGCTGCAGCAGCGAGTACGCGCCGTACGCCTGCAGCAGGCCGGTCTGCTTGTAGTTGGAGTTGCCGTGGATCACGCAGTGCGCGCGGCCGAGCGGACCTGAGGCGTGCACCGAATCCAGTGAGGTGTTGACCCGGGTGGCTTCGCGTGGCGGCATCTGGTTCATGACGCCCGCCGCCTGCTCGGTGAGCACCCGCAGCTTCTCCGCCTCGGGCAGCCCTTCGATCTGCTCGAGGACCGCCTTGACGATCTGCGGCACGCCCAGCATGAGCGGGCGGTTGAACACGCCGCCCAGCACCTTGACGTTGGCCACCCTCGGGTCGCGCTTGAACCAGACCGGATGCGAGGTGCCGCCCCACGGCAGCGCGAGACCGGTCTCGTGCTGGCCGGGAATCGTCACGTCGTACAGCGTGCCGTCGGCGGGCCATTCGACGTAGGAGTTCTGCTCCAGGTAGTACGCCTTGGCCAGGGCCGCGTTGACCAGGATGGTC
>Ga0302325_10015865_pt1 | contig 15990 bp, 23 predicted proteins | sample Palsa_T0_2_FD_201948 | JGI IMG/M metagenome (GOLD analysis project Ga0302325, IMG submission 201948) | Peat permafrost microbial communities from Stordalen Mire near Abisko, Sweden - Palsa_T0_2 | ecosystem: Environmental > Terrestrial > Soil > Palsa > Peat permafrost | place: Sweden: Abisko... | reverse complement strand
GCATCATTACCAGCTAATATACCAAAGCCAATTCCATGGCAATCCACTACCCTCTTGGTGTATGGTCGAACGATCCCAGTTCGACGTCATCTGGAAGGGGTCACATATTGGTCGTTTCAAGATCTATGCAGAGGATCACTTGGCCCAGCAGACTACATCACATTGGCCTCAACATTTCATACCTTGATTCTCGATTACGTTCCCGTCCTGACGGTTTCTCAAAAGAATGAAGCAAAACGGTTGATCACACTTCTCGACGCATTGTACGAGGCTCGCTGTAAGCTTATCATTAGAGCTGATGCCGGGCCAGATGATATCTTCTTCCCTGAAACAGAGGCCGCAGCAATTCCTGGTACAGGATCGACCCGACCAGAGAACAACAGAGGCGATGCAGTATATCCCGAAACACTATCCGAGATCTATCAGGACCAGACGTCCCCTTTCCGACCTAATGTCTCATCCTACACAGATGAACCAAGAACCGGTTATGATCCAGACGATGACTCAGACTTTGGTCCTATTCCCGGACGGGGCAATGGGATTGGGCGACACGTTGACTTCAGCATGACAAGTTCATTCACAGGAGAAGACGAAAGATTTGCGTATAAGCGTGCTAGGAGTCGACTCTGGCAAATGTGTGGTGTGCGGTGGCATGCAAGGTCAGAACTAGGTTGGTGGAGACCTCTCCCACTTGAAATCAGGAGATGGGAACGTTCGTCATCTTCGAGTTCAACCGCCGCCAAACCGTTGTCTTCTGTGAAGGGAGACGTGAAATTGGGAGAATCCATCGAGCTTGACAAACCGGCTGGATTGCAGGGGAAAATTTTGGAGGAAAAAGAGAAAGGCATTTCTGGTCCCTTTCGAGAGCAATGAGAGCCACCGCCGGAGATTGGCTGGACTCATGCTTGGGGTATGATGAAATAGGGTAAAAAGGCTCGTCACTGAGGGCAAGGACCAGAAGGTCTTGACCAACTGGAAGAAAGAAAGGGGAAGTGGGAAATAGACGTTATATGAATCCGTAGAGATTGTAATCTTACAAATTATATTAACTTCCTATCCCTTAAAACCTCACGATAAGTCACTAGACTTGTGAGTGATAAAATCACTTTATGGCCTCTAAAAACAGTTCAGTGGGGAAAGTAGCCTGGCCAGCCTACCTAGTCCTGGACTCACAAGATACTTGAGAATGAATGCGATGGTGAATTCTGGTATCGACGCCAATAAAAATACAAAAACCATTTCCTCACAACACCCAACGCCATCAATGCAACCATTTCCAATTATTACCCGCATAATCACAGACTCCCCACACCCGGCACCCAACTCTCCCCAATCCTTCTCATATCCTCCGCAAACCTCCGACTAGTAATCTTCTTCCCACCCCTCCCCGTCGGTGGACTATGCTCATCCGGCTCATAAAATGGGTTCTGCAGTAACCTCACATACGCCGCCTGCATCGCTCTACAGACCTATATTTACCGATATCATTAGCCCGCTCCCCAAGACACCAAGCAGAAGACCCATCACTCACCAATTTCATCTCTCCCTCCCTCAACCCCACACTCACGCCTCCCTTCCCTGCCCCTACTCCCTCGCCCACAACTCTTCCCCTCATATCCACAACAACCACAAATTTCACCCCAGTATTCGTCTCAAAGCCATACGCAGCCAATCGCTCATCAATCGCGTGTAGCAACCCGAAATCGCCAGAGAGGCCACCACCAGATGAAGCATTAGATTTGGAGCGCGATTCAAAGATGTCGAGGGTGCTGGAGAGGAGGAGGGAGAATTGAAGGGGTGTGCGGAGGGGGGCGTTGAGAGGTGCGGAAGGGAAGAGCGTTATGTGGAGGGGGTTGTTCTGTTTGCTTGTTAGTGGAGACTTGACGAAGGGAGGGAAATTAAAGGGGAGTGAATACGTTTTTGCCGATTACTCCTAGGCAAGCTATTGAAGGTATTGCAGTCATGTTTAGGTTTGTAGTGAAGTTGTGATGTTGAGTTGCTTCTGATGTTCGCAGCCGAGATTTCGTCTGAGGTTCGACGAGGCGAGGCTGAAGTTTTGAAAGCTGCACCGAGAAGTAGAGCGTCACATTGGTTTAAGAATCAATTTGTTTAACAAGTGACATTATTCAGAAGAAGTGCTTCATCTCCCAATGGTACCATCTAGGTTGGAATATATTATTGATATTTTGTATTTACAATGGTCTTTTCACCCAGAAGTCCAGCTCTCAGCCTCGCGGACTCCACTTCAAACCCGACATCCAGGCCACCTAAAGGTAATCATTAAATTATATTCAGTGCTTCGGCTCTTTTGCGAGATACATTAATGTATCACTCATCTCGACGAGGGGTATCTCTCTATTTACTTCTCATAAAAATACTTATAACTGCTATGCATTATGTCCAAAATCTCTTACAAGTCTATTATTCCTCATCCCTTAAGGTCTCGGTCTCATCCAGCGCCTTCAAAACCTCCTCAATCTCCTTAGGATCACTTATTCCCCAGACGCCACCTCCCTTCACCACATCTCGTCCTCTCATTCCAACCTCCTTCCCAACCAGATTCCGGCCTACCTTCCCAGGCCCAATACCAATCCACCGCCGAATCTTCAATTCTTGATCCAGGAACTTGATACTGTCCCACCATCTTACAGTTTCCACACAAGACCGAGCCCATAAGTCCTTCAACTCGTCCTTACTCGTAAAAGGCCTTGCGCTGACATTGCTCACACAAGGCATGATTCCCGGGAACGTGATCAAATCCTCGTTCTCTTGTCCCTTTACCCTACTCTTCCCCTCTAACATCCTTTGCATAGCTTTCTTCGCAGGTATCATAAGCGGACTATGGAAAGGACTATCACTCTTCAACCTGACTGCCCTAGGGTCATGTCCTCCAAACTGCCTGACATGCGTCAAAAGCGTTTTTATCCTCTCAATATTCCCACTCAGAACAATCTGATTCTTGCTATTGATATTCGCAATTAAAACTTGTTGGATAGGCGGCACATCTTGCGAACTCTCTGATTTCGAGCCTGCGCTGTGATGTCCCAGAAACTCATGAATTGCTTCAATCAAGGGTGTGAGATGGTCTGGCTCGGTGACAAGAGCTACCATTCCATACTCGCCGCCATGTTCAGCACATGCTCGCCGTGAACAATCTGCCATAACCTCTGCTCGTTTCCTCACTAAATATAAACTGTCCTCGAAATGAACGTAACCTCCAGCCACCAGTGCCGCAAACTCTCCTAGAGAATGGCCCAGCGTGATATCTACTCTCTCTGCAAACTTGAAGCCAAATTCTTCTTGTAATATTCGCAAGATGAGGATCGAGGAAGCCATTATTGCTGGTTGGGCATTTTCGGTGGCTGTGAGGGTCGAATTGGGTCCTTCTTCAATGATCTTGGAGAGTTTAAAGCCGAGCAGATGGTCAATTTCCTCGACGAGGGGCTTGGCGGTTGAGGGAAATGCTTCGAGCCACGGTGTGAGCATGCCTACTTTCTGTACTCCTTGGCCTATTCAATCCATCAGTCCGAGATCTCAAAATAGTGACTCACTCGCAATTGAAAGGTCAATTTCTTACCTGGGAAGAAAAGAGCTGTCCGCGGCCGGGATAGTTTATTAGATGCATGGCGTCTTTGCTGTCGTAACCCGGGAAATAGCGATTTTCTTCGACAACAACTCGCAATGACTATATCCTCGAAGAGTGCTACCCGCCGAACAGTGCTGGTTAGCTTTGGAAAGCTAGTGGAAAGGCGCTTCATTTTAGAAACTGCCTCCAGGGCAGTGGGGACCCGAGATGGATTGAGCACGCTCAACTAGTCTGCGGTTTCAATGTTGATGGTAACTTGAAGTTGTCATGCAAGCCTGCAAGGCTGGCAGATGCTCCTGGCTCCGCGATCCTTCTAACCGCGGGCTCGGTATCCGGGAACAGCCCCCGCAGTTTCGGGAAACAAGGGCCGTACGGAGGTTGCTTAGTTTCTTGATGAGCCGTGAACTTCTCAAAAAATTTGGGACCTTCGCAAATTATCTTAGTATGTTTAATCGTTCTAAATTGACTAACTGGTACAATAACTTGTTTTCACTTCCATTACGCCTGGTGTTTGACCGTCTCCTACAGTTACTATTCCCAATTACTTGGGAAATTAATCTGCTGAAATTGTACGAGCAATGGAACATTTTTCTTCCGTTGGCAGTCCGGCAACGAATACTGAAACAGAGAACGTCTGGAATGTTTAGGAATTGAATGGTTTTGGATGACATCTGGCCTGACGTTGATATTAATGTTCAAATTCGCAAACATCTGAAAATGCTCGAGCTTGCTGTAAAAGCGAATGACCAAACGGAGTCAATGACCTGTCGTAAAGGGTCTTTTTTAAAACAATTGGCATTCCCAGGCTAATTTTTCTATATACCTTAACAGACCCACGCGCCAGAACCGACAATAGAAACTCCCACGACACCTCCTACGATTCAAGCCAGTCCAAAAAGTCCGGTGTAAAATAGGAAACCACGATGGTCGCCCCTGCCCTCAAAATACCCTCGGTCGCCTCAAATGCCATGGTCTTCAAGTCAAACACGCCTGCCTTCGCTCCTGCATGAATCATAGCGAATTCGCCACTAACCTGGTATGCCGCAACTGGCATATTCCGTCCGATTTCCTTTGCATCACTGATGATATCGAGATATTGACTGGCTGGCTTGACCATAATTATATCCGCCCCCTCTGCAATATCTCGTTCAATGGCTCTGCGGGCGAGACCTCGTCCTCCTGGGGGTAATTGGTAGCACTTTCTGTCTCCAAACGAGGGGACTGAGCCTGCGGCATCGCGGAATGGTCCATAAAGACAGCCGGAGAATTTGGCAGCGTATGACATCAAAACCGTCTTGTGTGCAATACCCGCCTCGATCAGTTTGAGCTTGATTGCTCTGATTCGGCCATCGTTCATGTCGGAGGGAGCCACACAGTGGCAACCTGCTTGAGCATATGCAATGGCGACGTCAGAGATTCTATCCACTGAAAGCTCATTGTTGAGACCGCCATCATCTCGTAAGATACCGCAGTGGCCGTGAGATGTATATTCGCAAAGACAGACATCAGCGACTAGGAAGAGTTGTGGGAAGCGTTGCCGCAGGAGGCGGATGGTTGATATGACAGGGCCTTTTGGGTCATCGGCGGCCGTTCCAAGCGCATCTTTGGCACCTGGAGCGAGTGGAACACCAAAGAGTATGACTGAGCGGAGGCCTTTTTGGATGAGAGGTTCGAGGAAAGGGACGACTTTGTTGATGCCACGACGGTATTGGCCTGGGAGAGATGGGATGAGAGTTTCTTCGTCGTCGTTGTCAGTGATGAAAAGTGGGAGAATCAGCATTGACTATATAGAGGAGAACAATTAGCTCTTGATTATCCCAATTCACAAGAGATATCATCATTACTGACCTTTGTCAATTGCCGCTCGGCTTGCCAGGTTCTTGCAAGAGGATGTGAATATCCTCCATGAAGCTGGCTGGCAATGTCCCCAGAGATGCTCACACTTGTGGCTGACGTGCTGGCATAGGATCTCGCCCTGGAAACATGAGACCTATGGTCGTCTATGGTCGATGTTGAAGAAGAGCCTCGCGCCATTCTGCGTTGCTGCTCGGCGGCGCTGGGGTTGTTGTCTCTAAACGAAATGTCTTGAACTAAACTGGAGAAAGACATGATTGCCCAGGAAGAATTGGCGGATCGAAGCAGGATTCTGTGTCAATGTTCGAGTGCCGATGGGAGAACGGAAAGTGGAGAAGGTTAGAAGTCCGTACTTCGAAGGAAATGTCGCTGGGTTGATAGGCACGAAGGTGGCGGCGGATGTTGTTCTCGCCGAGGGGATCTAAGTCGGGATGCGATAGCGCTCCACACTATCGATCGTTACGAATCAAATGGTTGTGGTTGGATGGCAGAGCAAAGCTTGGCTCGAATTGGATTCGAAAAAGTGAACAGATATCGAATTCCTACTGTAAGTCTGACGCGCTGTCAATTGAACCGTCTGAACTTGATGACTGTGTCAAATATTTTGTGCGTTTGTTACTTACAGTATCCGTTTCATCCCGCAGCGAATCCCATCCCTAGTAGCTTGATCGCCGACAAGGGTGGAGGAGCGAATCAAGGCGTCAGAAGGTGGGATGACAAAACATCGCTTTTCCTTGACGACGTCCTCACTTTAACCACTGTCTGACAACATTGAGACTTCCATGCCCCAAACCTGGAAAATCTCGGAGTCAGCGTTGCTTCTCTAGGCAATATCAATGTTCTGCAACTCTCGAGACGTTCCCAAGTCATCAACTTTGAATAGCGGTATGCCATATCTCGTGAGTGAGACTGGGTCACTGTAGGACCTCCATGCCCGCAGAGACTCGAAATTTTGATATACACCTTCCAGCAGTTTGCGGGCATGAAATTAGCTAAGACTGTGGTACCCGGCCGATGCGGGTGAGAAACAATGGGGATCATGCTGACCTCTCCGCAGAACATGAATGCAACCACTTGTCACGTTGAGATCGAAGATTGCTGTTGAATGGCACATAGTACCCTTGCTCCAGCATCGGTCCTGAAATCCTCCCTTCTCATAGATGCGTTATTCAAGGTATATAGACGTATAAATGTCGGCCCTTGTACTCTCGTTCAATTTGTCCCCATCTCACTACCGTTCATCATCCATAAGATCAGCTCCTATTTTGAGCACAAAACTCTCTCATGCCGACCAAAAGTGGTCGGTGCTTCTAATAAATCCCTTGGGAGCTCCTTTAAATCCTTCGAGGTCTGCATCCTCGACAGTGGTCAAAATACTACGGCGTCCATGCTTCCCAATTATTTCGGCTTTGTTGTTTTCGGCCCTTTCGATTGCATTGCGGCATTCAAAGCATTAGCAGGTCCTTTCTTATGGAAAAGCCAATCTCCGAGCTTCTAAAATGCTTTCAGGCGTTTGGGATCGATGGGCGTGCAGATTAGTGTGATAGATCTCAAAAGGCCTGATATTGCGGACAGACTTCACACTCTACAACATTTGAGTTTTTAGCACCTGAATGCTTGGATGCTTGGTTGTTGTCGATAAGATTGCCTTGATAACGAAATTCTAATCTATCGTGCTTCTATCGTGCTTCTATCGTTGTTCAGTCGTGCTCCCCACGTGTCGCTCGTTTCGTCCTGCATGTCCCTTCACTCGCTTCGGCTGCAGTTACTGTCTTCTTGGTCACACTTTCCTCTGAATCTTGTCTTGCTTCCTCGTTACTTCGACTTCTTTTCTGAGCTCACCTTACACATCGACCAAGGTCGTTGGGCTCTCCAGTTGCTCAACAACTTCGGTCACCTCTGGATAATCTTTCGCGCTGGCCCTTTGGGGTTGAGCATCCTCAACTTGGCCATGGCCACCTACGGGAAGAAGAAACGCTTCATTCTCCCGTCACTCTCGATTCTCAGAGACTCCGATGCCGGATCCAAGGCTAAGCACAAGCCACCGAAGAAAACAGGTCAGTAAAAAGTTTTCCATATTCGCGAGGTACTCTGGTACTCTGGTACTCGTCGCGCTCTCTTCGGTCCTTCAAACTCCTCTCGTACTCTTAGCAAATCAGACGCGTGCAGCCTCTGCACCTAGGCTCGACATCAGCTTTTTGGTCCATCTCAGGGCTGCACAATTCGTCTTTTCTGCCTACTTAATTCCACAATTTCGCGTCCCTGAGCTAAATACGTCCTTCTGCAATAGAATCTCTCACTCTGATGACTTCAACATTTAACCACGGCTCTCAAGGTGATTGCGATCAGGACGATAGTATCAGGGAGATGGCAAGCATGCTACTGGATGATACGAGCGAGGAACAAATCAAACCCAATCCTGGCAGATACTTGTCACAGATCCCAATCGCCAAAACACTACCTAACCTTGCACACGCCCATGTCGACAGCCACAAGTCACTCCCACAGCTTCCAAAGTTAGTCTTCAACGGAGATGATGCTTGGGCTATGAGGATGGCTCCTGTTGTAACAGCGGCTGGCGACTCCAATTCGACGTACTTCGACCGTGGCAGCGAAGGAGTTCGCAATGTTTTCCCTCTAACATCCGCACACGCTCATTCCAGGAAAGGCTCTGCACCAACCATCCCTCGCAAGTCTTCGAAGAGGAAGTCCGCCCGTTCGAAAATCACTTACCCAAAACTTCAATCGGGAGAAAATCGAAAGCAAGCTCTGAAGAAATCCATCTCTCCACCCAAGCTTCTTGAGCCCATTGCACCTCAACAATCGGCGACAAATGATATCAACAATAAGATCCAAGCAATGCTAGCAGCTACCAAGGCTCTGAAGGGGTCCACTGAACCTCGGAACTCGGAGGCATCTGATGTCAACGCGAAAGTCCAAGCAATGCTGGCAGTTAACAAAGCTATGAAGGGCGGGGCTGATCAAGCGTTACTTCAAGGACCCTATCTACCAACCAGAAAAAGCAGACTGATGGACAACAAAGTATTTTCCAAGGTGAAGACTGCTATTAATGACCGCCTTCAGGCTCGAAATGCCAGAAAACGAGACTCTGCTAGAAATGACCGTCTTCTTGACCCTTCTAACAGCGAGCTACAGGATTGGGAGGCCACTAGCGCTTTAGAAATCCGACTCAATGAAGGTAAGGTTTCCAGCAAATGTATTAAGTGATATATTAATTCATTTAGGCGAAAACCTCAAGAATCCGAAGGTCTACAGCCTCACGGGCAGTGGAATCATTCACCGCAAACCAGTTGCTGACGATGGAAAATCATTGAGAAGCGTCAAGAGCAGCATCAAGAGCAGACAATCAGGTGAAGATTCGTTCCTTGAGGCGTCTCAGTCGAGGAGTGCCTTGACACGGACTCCGACAAGCTTTGAGACTAAGCTCGGGGATAAGATGTCTCTTGACCAAAGCCGCGAATTCGTCCGAGATCTACCAAGTATGTCCTCAGGCTAGGAAAATATTGAACGCGTCGTGGGGCAACCTTTCTAACTCTTCGTAGAACTTCACCAATGCACCCCGAAGAAGGATTTGTCACGATTTCAGATGCCAAAACAGTACCGCTATGGTAGTGATATTGATGCTATTCTTTCGTCCAGTCCCCAGGCGCAATCAACACCTCGCCTCCGCCTGGAGCCCTCTTTCGAAAAAAATGGTAGAAAGACCCTTAAAAACGTTCCCGCTGATTTTCGATCTGTTTTTGACTTTGACCCAGACAATTCTTATGTTGGCCAGTCTTCTGACATGAACATGGACTTGGATTTGGACTTGGGCATGGACCCCGCTGGCAAGGCAGTTTTCAATGAAGATTCACTGAAGCGCAAGAGCCCTCAAGTTATACTTACAGTCGATGTCAAGCGATCCAAGAAGCACCCTTCACCAAACAAGGAAGAACTCGACAGCATGGCACTCATAGTTAAGGATTCCCTTCTCGACAGTCCCCAGGAACTTCCCTTTGCCAACACAACAGCGCGTGGTGCCTTGTCGACAAAGGATGCGAATGGAAAAGTCAAGACGACGAACCGTGTTGTACAGGGAAAGGTGGCTTTTTCAAAGCAAGAGCTAACAAAAACAACGGCATCCATGCCAAATATAGGAGCCAAGGGTTTGAAGTCTGCAATGCGTAAGCCAACACCTGAGAAGGGAAGCAGTCATCAATACTTCAGCCAGAACGACATCACCGACGGAAGCATGATGGAACTTGACGAGTTGCAATGGGACGAGACAGAATACAATATTGGCATGAGAAAGAATTGATTTGTTGGAGTTGTTGGAGTATGTGTTGGAGTTTTGCGAAGCCGAAGCCCGTCACCTGTAGTAGAAATTTTTTTTTTTTGACCACCTTTCTCAATGGTCCTCGACGTTTAATATGTTCCCAACGTCCCGAGTCACACCAAAAGTCCAATTCGCTAGAGCATCAGAGCATAACTTAAGCTTGAGGCCGTTCTCATTAAAGAGCTAGATAGATGCAATGCAAATACAAAATTCTACTCATGCTGCATCAAAAATCGATCGCGGTGGGTATCTCTATCAATAACATCCTACACTTATAATAATCCTGCCCCGTGTCTAGTAGACACGATGACTTCCACGTCCATCAGTTCCACGCATTCTTCTTGTTCCTGCAGCCTAAATAAATTATTAGCATAGTGTATACAGAAATGTTCAGGACAGACAACATACCTTGACTCCAGGTCTCCTGGTCAGACTACCCTTGAGCTTCATCATCGCACCGCTGATCTTATCTCCCATGCTCGCATGTCTTCTATGGTGCTCAACTGGCTCGTTGCGTCGAGTATTGCGTCCCCATCTCGATGATCGAGTGTTTCTGGTACCGGCTGTGGTGTGGCCGTGGCGAATTTCTTCTGAGGCGGGTTCGACGGTTCTCGTCTTTGCATTGCGGCCCCTGAGACGGGTCATGAGCGTAGGCTTGGTGGTGCGGGTCTCGACAAGACCGTTGTTGCGGCGGGTATGCATATTGAGGGTTTTGGTGGGAGGATTATTTGAGTTGGTTGAGTGTAGAGGAGTGGATGAACTTGAAGCTGTTGTTGATGATGGTGTTTGTGTGTTTGTTTGATAGAAGGCTATGAATGAGGATAGTGTTCTTGGTGGAAGAAGAATGTGTGGAATGGAGCTGCTCATGGTAGTTATAGATATTTTGAAGGAGGGTAGGGACGCAGGGGGTGCGGTGTTTCTTATGGGTTGATAGGAAGGATGGAACGCCTCAAAACTTGAAATTGAGCGCTGAGTGGTGGTGAGAGGGTGATATGACGAGCCGACGCATCACTTCAATATCTCGATATGGAGGGAGATCTGGCCCTGAACTGGGATTGATCTGTTAGAGGGTCGCGATCCTGGTCACTGGACGTCATATTGGACGTGCTACAACTTGCCCTCCAATGGTATGGCAGGTTTGATACGGAGGAAATCGCCCGTTGGAGACAGGCTGGAGGTGGGGGGATGCTTTTGTGGGGGCCAGAGAGAAGGGTTGGGAAAGGCAGGGTGAAGCAGGGTGCTGACGCTTGGCTGACGACGGAAGGGTGCTACAGAAACTTGTTATTGGTGGGTTACGGGAGACTTCCCGATGAGCCACAGCTAATCGTGAGACTTTTGTGGCTGGAAGAATAGAGACCCCTTGTTGGTTTGAATCGAAGTCTCAAGAAAGGCTGATCTTTGATGTTGTTACTTGTTTTTTCCATGAGTTTGAAACTCTTGGCAAAATACGACGATTTTCACGGGGGATTAGGCCAACAGGAGGACTAGAAATACGCCAGAAAGTCTGCGCTGTTGGGAGTTTTTCTCTAAACAAGATCAATATTACTTGAAAAGTAAGACACTCAGAATTGGGATACTGTACCACTAGAAACAGGTTGAAGAGCCAATGACAGCACCAGCTTTTTCCAGCCCAGCGAAGATCCTACGATTTATTGCCAAGAGTTTTAAACTCATGGAAAAAGCGAGTATGGTTGAAGTGGGAGAGGATCGATTGGGAGTGAAGCGAGAATGATGGATGGTGAAGCTACGTCATCGAAGCCTCGCTTCGCCTGAGATGGTTGTATTCCCAGATCAAACCATTCAAGTCATACCTAACAGAGAAGAGTTGGATCATTCAGTCTTTTGAAAGTTTAACTGATTTTTCTAGCAGTGCAGGCCGAGCAGAGCCGAATCTACTAAGACTTTATCTCGATCAATATTTGTAGCAAAATCATGTGATCGTGCCCCTTTTCTGAGTTGGACTTGAATCAACTAGTTAGACCGTACGAATGAAGCTCTCTTTCAAGTCCCTGTATTTGTAGACAGACTTCGATGTTTGGTCGACCGTGGCAGAAGACACATACAGTCCCTGTACACCTGCTCTTCTCACCTCCTCAAGCTTATTTATATTAGATAGGGACTAACTAGAAAGAATAAACAAGTTAAGATGTGTGGGTAATTGCACTTGGGAGTATTGTTGAAACAATTTGAATTGTTCAAATCAAATATTACATCATATTGCCAGAGAGGAAGAGAAGACGCTGGTTTTTAGATAGATTTTGGAAAAGTCTCCACAAGGATGAAAGATTTGACTCGGATTTTGTAATGGGAAGCTCGGTTGCAACGCTGGAAGCTTGAATTTGCGGCAGGATAAGTGCCTTCGCATTGTTAGTTGTAGAAGAATTGTACCTTTGGAAGATCGGACTGCTTTGATCTATGCTTCCTCAAGCAGAGGCGATCATATTTATTTCTTTAAAATTTATTATTTATCCTTCGTCCTTCGGAAGGAAGAGCAATCGGTTGTTTGGGCTTTGCAAGACCAAACCGATACCTTTTCGCAGGATGTGGAGGATCTAATGATCATACATTTGAAGACCATAGGCGAATGTTACGTTGACAATACGATGGATGGAGCGATCTAGAGAAAATTGATCGAGTGAACTGACGAGGCTTTGGTGGTTATTCATTCGGAGCCCTCGCATTTCATTGCGCAGCAAAACTTGAAGCATGAGAATGAATGTCTCCGTCCTCGAAGGCACGGCTTTTCACCGCGAAACAACACTCCCAATGGCCCCAGGGACTATGGAGTCCAAAAACATATAATGTATTCATGTCGTATGAAGACTGGCCGTCGATAACTTTAGTCCAAGGTCGTGACGGATATTCGCGTGTGACGTTTCAAATCCAAAAGTAGACCCGAAAAGTCAAGTGGAATACTCGGTGCTTTCTTGCGTAAAGGTCCTGAAAAGGGCTCTGGTGTAAAGAAACGCGTAGCGAACACAGGATCCAAACAATTGCTTATGCCTCATCCTAACCTTTCGGTACATTTCCTCGCGAATGATAAGAACGATTGTCTGGACTCTGTGGCTGGCACCCGTGCATCATGTGGAGGTGAATGTCGATAAACACTTGAGACATCTCAGTACTATCTGGCAAAAGTGAGAAGAGGGAATGAACAGCGTTTCAAAGATTTTGCAATACGATAAAAGTGTCTGAAGATGCTTCTAAAGGTTGACGAGATCCTTCTTGAAATGGAAAAGGGGTCCTCACAAGCGAGGGTCTGTGCATCGAAACAAACGACGTCAACTCAACATGACGTCTAGACTTATGTACCGAACAACCACGATTCATAAATCATACCCTCTTCAATCTATTAGGCAAAATGTGCCACTCTATAAACCTCTTCATCAATACGCTGATTTTCTTTTTCACTCCATTCCTCCGGAGCAAAATTTCCAGAAGTGACCTGACGTCTTCAATTGGGCTCGCTCAGCCTTACGTCGTTCGACCTCAAGCCCAGATGAAGTAGTATGTAGGCTAGCTGAGAATTCTCTTTCCTCTCAGTTGATTTTTTAATTCTATCATTCTCCTCCCTTTCATCTTCCACCCCAAAACTCGAGCCTCAATTCCGCGCAATGGATTCAACCAAAGATACATTGAAGTCTGCCACTAGCAAGGACTCCTAGTCCTAGTCTTAGTTCGAGAAAGGTAAGCTTTACATTTCATAGAATTTTTTCTTAAATTTATATATGATTGTGGGTTATTCTTAGGCAATTGCATATTTGTTCTAAGATAACTGCTCTCACACTTCTAAATTCTCTGTTCTAGGTCATGAAGTTCCAGTATCACGCCAGTCCGCCCCGGGGAAACAGCATCAAATGGCTGGCCAGAACCCCGTTAATGATCAACTACCAACCGGTCAAGGTGGCTACCAACTGTACAAAGCAGCAGGCAAGCTCGCAGGAAAGAAAGCCCTGATCAACGGCGGCGACTCTGGCATCGGCCGCGCGGTAGCTATCCTCTATGCTATGGAAGGTGCGGAATTAATTATTGTCTATATACCCGAAGAGCAAAAAGACGCCCAAAAGACACAAGAACTCGTCCGAGAGAAAGGAGGACAAGTGCATCTTATCCAAGCCGATCTTAGAAGCCATCCAGTTTGCAATAACGTGGTTGAGAAAACCATTCAAGCGATGGGACGAATCAACATCTTGGTTCTGAACCACGGATTCCAGATGATGAAGAATACTATTGCTGAACCCAGTGAGTATGTTATTTTCTTTCTAGTTTATGGTGAAGGGAGAGCTCATGAGAATAAAGGGAACAATGGATGATACCAATATCCACCCTTTCTTTTTTCTCTCCAAATACGTGCTCCCACACATGAAGCGCGGCGACACGATCATCACATGCGCTTCTGTGAACCATTACATCGGTCGTCCCGACTTGCTCGACTACACCTCCACTAAGGGAGCAATTGTAGCTTTCAGTCGCGGTCTCTCGAACCAGCAAATTCAGCACGGGATCAGGGTGAATTGTGTGTGCCCAGGTCCGATTTGGACGCCGTTGATTTCAGCTACCATGGATGATGAGGCGCAGAAGTCGTTCACTAGCCCGATGGGTAAGTCTTATTTCCACACCAATTCTATATTTCTTTCCATGAGAGCTAAGAGCGTCAGAGCTGTCCTTTGGTATGTCCCTTACTAGCCAAGACAGCCCCGAGCCTCTCAGCTCTCACATAATTTTCTTAGATATAGTGTTAATTTCCTGCACAGGAAGACCTGGCCAGCCGTCTGAGGTCGCGACTTGCTTTGTATTCCTGGCGAGTTCGGACAGTAGTTTTATGTCTGGGCAGAGCCTGCATCCTAACGGAGGTGTGGTTGTTGGATCTTAAAACGACTGGTAAACGGGGGAAGTACGAAAACTAGAAACATGGAAGTTTACATCTTTTGTCAGATCATGAGAAATTATTAGGAAGCGTAGGCCGTGAACATATATATTTCCGATAGTCAGCTCTGCTATTTACAGATTCCGAATCTAAGTGCTCTATGGGCGTTAAGTCATTAGCAATCTACTCCAGCCCACGCTTACTCCACGAAGCTTTCTTTCTTGTCTCATGACCTGCTCTGCCGCGACCCAAATGGGAAGTCTGGAAACCTAGTTTAGACACCATTCCAGCACGGACTCCATATTTCCACGCGAAGGACTTCCCCAAGCACTTTTATGTACTATCCCTTCAATACTCCCGAACACCTCGGACAAGCTTGCTATTTAGACTTTCATTTACCCGCGACTAACACCAAGAGTATGCCGTTCAAAAAGCAAACGCCGAAAAAAGCCAGCCCGACAAGAGCTCTATGAAGCCAACTAAGTCGTTCTTGGCGGTACAGCATGGTGCCAATACCGAGGGTTGCAAAGAAAAGACTAGCGAGCACTCCCACAAGAACTGCGGCATCGACTTCGACCCGAAGTTTCTTCTTGCCAGTAGCGACGAGTGTACCAGCAACGGCAAGCAACGCGATTGACGCGAAGAAACAGCCAAGCATGATATGAAAGAGGAGCTGCTCGCGCTGTCTGGAGATCTTCTGGTCGTGGATACTAGGAAATGTAGCATAATGCGTTGCATAACCAGCAGGAAATTCATTGGAAGAAGCATATGCTTCATCGTCGATATCGGTGTCCGCCACGCTCTGCTGTTCGTTGAAATAGCGTTCGTTTGTGACAAGAGCTTGCCTTTCCTCAAGCGAGGAGTCGGGACTGAACCACCCTTTCATCTTGTCTATCGGCATTTTGGCTTTGGAGAACACGTATGCAAAGGTCTTTGAGCCTGGAAACCCATCATCATCTTCTGGATTTACCAATATTGTGTAAGATTCGTTTTCTGCCTCGCTCCCGTCATCGTACTCGTTCCAATATGCTTGCTGCGGTGGTGGCTGAACCGGGGTCTGGGTACTCGGTCGACGCGAAGCGTGTCTTGATGAAGAGAGGCTCGTAGGTGTGCTGATATGAGGCGTCGTAGAACGAAGGGTTGTTAGGAGGTCGCGGTATTGTGATAAGAGAGGTTGATAGTCTCGGCGGACGAAGCTTTTCGGGTCGCTCAAAACCTGAACACTGAATCTTTCCCCAAGTGAAGTAGAACCGGTCCATTTCTGTAATTGTGTGGTCAGAGCTTGCCAGGTATTTGCTGGTTGCCAATTGAGATTTTCGCATACCTTATACTTTTTCAGGATTTTGT
>Ga0302325_10015862_pt1 | contig 15992 bp, 10 predicted proteins | sample Palsa_T0_2_FD_201948 | JGI IMG/M metagenome (GOLD analysis project Ga0302325, IMG submission 201948) | Peat permafrost microbial communities from Stordalen Mire near Abisko, Sweden - Palsa_T0_2 | ecosystem: Environmental > Terrestrial > Soil > Palsa > Peat permafrost | place: Sweden: Abisko... | reverse complement strand
CAAGGCGCGGTCGCGACTGTCGGCGCCGGCTTCGGCTTTATTCAGCAAAACGAGCAGAGGGGAACGGGGCACGCATTGATGGTGGCCGCCGATCGCCTCTCTCACCTGGAGGGCCGCCTGGTCATTCTCTACGGCGACTGCCCACTGGTGCGGGCGAGCACACTGGAGGGGCTGGTCGCCGCACAAGCGTCGTCCCACGCTGCCGGCACCATTCTTACCGCGATCATGGACGATCCCACGGGCTACGGCCGCGTGCTGCGCGACAGCCAGGATCGCGTCACAAGCGTCGTGGAGCAGAAGGCCGGCACGCCGGAAGTACTCGCCATTCGGGAGGCCAACATGGGCCTCTACTGCTATCGCGCCGAGCTGTTTTGGAAGCACATACAGGAGCTCCAGCCCAACAATCCGGCGCACGAGTATTACCTGACCGATATGGTCGAGATTCTCAACCGGGCTGGCCATGCCATCGGCGCATTCCGTATCGACGATCCGCGCGAAGTGCTGGGTATCAACGACCGCGAAGAGCTGGCCGTGGTCGACCGTCTGCTGCGCGAGCGCAAAGTCCGCGAGCTCATGGTGGGCGGCGTCACCATAGAAAAGCCTGAAACCGTCACCGTGGATCCCGGCGTCAAGATCGGCATCGACACTATCATTGAACCGTTCGCCCAGATCCTCGGCAACACCGTCATCGGCGAGAACTGCCGGATTGGAGCATGCGCGATCGTGCGCGATTCCGAGCTGTCCGACGATGTCGAAGTGGGGCCGTTCACCATCATCGGCACGTCGCGCCTGGAGCAGGGCGCCCACGCGGGCCCCTTCGCTCGCCTGCGCATGGAGAACCATCTGGGGCCCGGCGCGCACGTCGGCAATTTCGTCGAGCTGAAGAAGACGCATTTGGGCGCCGGATCGAAGGCCATGCACCTGGCGTACCTGGGTGACTCGCAGATCGGGCCGAAGGCGAATGTGGGCGCCGGCACGATCACTTGTAACTACGACGGATACCGCAAAAATACAACCAGGATCGGAGCGGGCGTGTTTGTGGGCAGTAACTCCACCCTGATTGCGCCGGTCGAAGTGGGCGACGGGGCCTATCTCGCGGCCGGCTCGGTCATCACAGGCGATGTCCCCGCCGATGCTTTGGGCGTCGCCCGCGCCCGCCAGGTGAATAAGGAAGACTGGGCCAGGAAACGCAGAGAACTGGCAAAGTAACTATGGATCCTTTCCGCGTCGTGCGTCAATCCTGGTCGCCGGGCGACACGCGCGAGGTCGAGGCCTCGCGCATTGAACGCCAGATCGGCGTCGAGTACGATTCCTATCGCCGCGTCTACCTGGCCGACAACCACGAGTGGATCATCGCCGGCCACATCGCCCGTGACGACGGCAAAACCTACTACATCCTCGAATGCGTTTCGTGACCAGCCCCAGCGAGCTGTTCCTCAAGGCTCTGGGTATTGTCTACCTCATCGCCTTTCTCTCGTTCGGCCTGCAGGCCGATGGGCTGGTCGGCTCCCAGGGCGTGCTGCCGCTCGGGAATTGTCTGCGCGGCATGCATGAGGCCATGGGAGCGCGCGCGTTCTGGTACGTACCCACCGTGTTCTGGGTCAACTCGAGCGACCTCGCGCTGCGCGTCGCCTGGATCGCGGGGGCGGCGCTCTCCATCGTTCTGACTCTCGGATATTTTCGCCGCGCGTGCCTGGTCCTGCTGCTGGTCCTTTATCTCTCGATCTGCACGGCCGGCCAGGATTTCTGGTCCTTCCAGTGGGACATCCTGCTGCTCGAAGCCGGTTTCCTCGCCATTTTTCTGGATTCCTCGCCAGGCCGCCAGTGGCTCTTTCGCTGGCTGCTGTTCCGGCTGATGTTCATGTCCGGCCTGGTGAAGCTGCTGAGCGGCGACTCGGCCTGGCGCAACCTGAGCGCGCTTGCCTGGCATTACGAAACGCAGCCCTTGCCCACGCCCGTCGCGTGGTACATGTTCCAGCTGCCCGGATGGTTTCAGAAGGCTTCCACGGCGGTAGTCCTCTTTGTGGAATTGCTGGTGCCGTTTCTGATCTTCGCACCGGCCAGGTTGCGGCGCATCGCGGCGTTTTTGCTGATCGGGCTCCAGGTGCTCATCCTGCTGACCGGTAACTACACGTTCTTCAATCTGCTGGCCATCGCGCTCTGCTTTTTTCTTTTCGAGGATGGGCAGGCGCCTCCGCCCGAAAACCGGATTCACCGCGGCGTCACGATCGCGGTAATGGGATTCGTCTTAATCTCGAGCGGCCTGCAGTTTCTAGAAATGTTCTCCTTCCCGCTGCCTCCGCTGGCGCTCGATTACCTGAGCAGTATCTCCCCTCTGCGTATCGTCAATACCTATGGTCTGTTCGCTGTGATGACCACCACGCGGCCCGAGATCGTCATCGAAGGCTCGCAGGATGGCGATGCCTGGCTGCCCTACGAGTTCCGCTACAAGCCGGGCGACCTGCGGCGCGCGCCGCCCTGGGTCGAACCGTATCAGCCGCGCCTCGACTGGCAGATGTGGTTCGCGGCCCTGGGCAGCCCCCAACAGAACGTCTGGTTTTACAACTTCGCCGTCCGGCTGATGCAGGGTTCCGCTCCGGTGCTGCGTCTGCTTGCCAGCAATCCGTTCCCGGCCGGCCCGCCCCGCTATATACGGGCGCTGGTCTATGACTACCAGTTCACCGATCTGGCCGCGCGCAAGTCCAGCGGCGCGTGGTGGCGGCGCGAGCTGAAGGCGACTTACCTGGCGCCCGTCTCGCTACGTGCCCACTGACCCGCGCGCCACGCACCGCACATTATCGATCAACCGTGTCGGCCCCACGCATACCGCCGCCGCCACTCGCACCGGGCCTGTGATGTGTTCGACCGGCTGCATGTCTTCATCTGCAATTTCCAGATACTCCACGCGCATCCGCGGTTCTTCGGCCAACACCGCTTCCGCCCTGCGCCGCACGGCCTCCGCGCTGGTTTCGCCAGCCGCGATAAGCTCCGCGGCGTCACGCAGCGCAGCGTAGATTCGCGGCGCGATGGCGCGCTCTTCCGCGCTCAGGTACTGGTTGCGCGAGCTCAGCGCGAGGCCGTCCGGCTCGCGCACGGTCTCGACCCCCGCTACCTCGACCGGCAGGTTCAGATCCTTAACCATGCGGCGCACCACCGCCAGTTGCTGCGCGTCCTTCTCGCCGAAATAGGCGCGCTCCGGCTGCGCGATCTGCAACAGTTTCAGCACCACGGTCGCCATGCCGCGAAAATGACCCGGCCGGAAACGGCCTTCCATGTGATCCGCCACGCGCGTCACGTCCACCCATGTCAGTTGCGGCTGCGGGTACATCTCCTCGACGGACGGCGCGAATACTATATCCACGCCATGCGCCGCGCAGAATGCCAGGTCCGTTTCGAGCGGGCGCGGATACCGCAGGTAATCCTCGCTCTGGTTGAACTGGCTCGGATTGACGAAAATGCTGACCGCCACCACTGCCGATTCGCGCCGCGCGGCTTCGATCAACCGGCCATGGCCGGCATGCAGCGCACCCATGGTTGGTACCAGGCCTACCGGACGCGCCGCTTTGGCAAGAAGGCTGCGCACCTCCGCGATCGAATCAACCGTGCGCAAGCCCTACTCGGCCTCGCCCTCAGCCAAAGCCAGCGCGGGTACAGGCGCGCGCCGATGCCGCGGGGGAAAGCGGCCGTTCCGCACGTCGTCGGCATAGGCCCTGACTGCCGCTACGGTCTGGTCACCCAGGTCTCCGTACCGCTTCACAAATGCAGGCACGCCATCCTGCGAAAGGCCCAGCATATCGTAGCTCACCAGCACCTGCCCGTCGCAGTACGGTCCCGCGCCGATGCCGATCGTAGGGATACGCAACTCTGTCGTCACCGCGCGGGACACTTCCGCCGGAATGGACTCCAGCACCACCGCAAACGCCCCCGCATCCTCCAGCGCGTGCGCGTCCGCCAGCAGCTGCTCGGCGTCCTCCTCGAGCGTAGCCTGCCGCCGGAATCCGCCGAGCTGGTGAACCGATTGCGGCACCAGCCCCAGGTGGCCCATCACCGGAATACCGACCTCCACCAGTCTGGCGGCTACTTCTACCACCGCGCCGCCGCCCTCCAGCTTTACCGCCGCCGCACCGCCCTCCTGAATCAGCCGGCCGGCATTGCGCACCGCTTCCGGCACGCTCACCTGAAAGGTAAGAAAGGGCATGTCGGCCACCACCAGCGCCTGCTGGGTGCCGCGGCTTACAGCGCGTGTGTGATGCACCATCGCGTCCAGAGTCACAGGCAGTGTAGTCTCGTAGCCCAGCACCACCATTCCCAGCGAATCGCCCACCAGCATTACGTCAATACCCGCGCGGTCCAGCAGCCGCGCCATGGTGTAGTCGTAAGCCGTCAGCATGGCGATGGGCTCGCCGCGCCGTTTTTTGGACTCCAGATCGGGCACCCGAATCCGATTCGCTTCAGGCATTCTTCACAACGGCCTCTCCTTCAGGATAACAGCCGCGTGAATGGCTCCTGAACGCACGTAATTTGTATTTCTTAGGACAGCGTCATATCTGGTTGCGCCGACAGAATACGAATCCCCCTAAAAAAGGGACCCAATGGTACGAAATGCTCTAAAAAATCTGCGAAAATAACCGATCTTTGCGATATAGTAACGGAGACAAGCCCCCAAATGAAACCAGCAAAGAGACGGCGGTGACCCCCACTCTACGTGTCACTTCACTCAGCCGTTTTTACGGCACGGATCGGCGTAATCGCAAGCGATGATGTGACGTCATAGGACACCATGGGTCTACTCCCATATCTGCTGTTCTCGATTAACTTGCTGGCCATTCGGCAAGTACCGGCCGGCACGCCCCTCCATATCCGGCTGACCACCACCGTAGGCTCCTACGCGAGTAAAGTGGGTACGCCGGTCAGTGCTCTTCTGATTGCTCCTGTGAAGCTGGATGGCAAAGCGGTACTACCCGTGGGAAGCCTTGTATCGGGAAGAGTCAAGATGGTTGCGCGGGTGGGCTTCGGGATCCGCCATGAAACCGCCGCGCTCGATTTGGAATTTAACCGGGTGACCCTGCCGAACCGCGCTCTCATTCCCGTCTCCACGCAAGTAGCGGAGGTGGACAATGCCCACGAGCATGTAACTCGCGATGGCCGGATTCACGGCCTGCGGGCCACCGATAGCGGTACTTATAGAATCAGCGGCTACATTAGAACTGTGCTTCTGCGCTGCGAACTCCACGCCGCTATCGCCGTGTGGCTGGTCAAATCGCTGGCCGTTAAGGTTCCCGAGCCCGAGATTTATTTTCCCGCGGGTTCCGAACTCACCTTGACCCTGAGCGCGCCGCTGCTTTCGAGTCCTTCGCTCGACGGAGGCCCGCTTGCCTCGGAGTTGCCGGATGGTGAGCGCGAGGATTTACAACGCATGGTTGCGGCAATGCCTGATCGAGCGTATGCCTCCGCCCGCCCATCCGACCTCACCAATGTGCTGCTGATCGGCTCTCACGATCAGATCGCCGCTGCCTTCGCTGCCGCCGGCTGGGACGAGGCCAGCCCGGAATCTTTTGGCCGCCGCGTCCGGTGGCTCCGCGCGGTAGGCGACAGGGAGGCATTCGGGTCCGCGCCCATGTCGTCTCTTTTGCTCAACGGAGCCGCGCCGGATATGTCCTGGGAAAAAGGCTTGAACGACGTTTCCAAGCGTCACCATATTCGCATATGGAAACAGCCTGGCACGTGGCAGGGTCAGGAACTATGGATCGGAGCCGCCACCCGGGATATTAACTTCGCATATCTTCGCCGCGGCCGGCCCTTCACCCATGAAATCGCCACCGACGTGGATCTCGAGCGCGACAAAATCGCCTACGATCTGGCGTTTACCTCCTGTGGAAGCATTCTGGACTGGGCACAGCGGCCGGACGTTCCGCGTGTCACTCGGAACGCCACGGGCGATTCCATGACCACGGATACCGGCGTCGTGACGGTGGAGTTGAATGACTGTAGTACGCCGCGCCTGTCGACTGAAACCATCGACGAGGCGCCGGTTCCGATGCACGCCGGTGGGCTGCGGCGCTTCGTACGCCGCGAGATCCTGAGTGCGCGCAGCGATCTGTTGCGCCGCAACTGGTATTACCGTGGCTATGAGACCGTGCGTTATATCATCGCGTCGGCTCGGCGGCACCAGCATCCGAGCACCGTGCTGAGCGCGCTTTTCACCAGTCTTCGCACCGCCAGTCTCCCGGAACCCGAAATCCAGGTTACACCGAAATCGGTGCACAACATTGCACCGCCCGCCCCGGGCCCGAATATTACGAATTGAACCCGATTCCGTCCGTACATCCATAAACACAAAGGGGTTATGTAACCCGGTCCCTCGCCCCCTCGCCTCATCGCCCCACCGCCCGCCCGCCCCCTCGCAGTCCCCCCGCCCGTTGTGGTAAATGATAGTATTGACCCCCACCCAGGGCAGTGTCCCCATGATCGAGGCCGCCGGCCTCAGCAAGTTCTACGGAGACTTCGCCGCCATACGCGACGTCAGCTTCTCCGTACCTCAAGGGCAGGTGGCCGCCTTCCTCGGCCCGAATGGCGCCGGTAAGTCCACCACCATGAAGATCCTCACCGGGTTTCTTGCCCCCAGCGCGGGCGCCGCGCGCATCGCCGGCCTGGATGTCCACTCGAACCGTATCGCCGCCGCCGAGCGCCTCGGCTACCTGCCTGAAAACGGTCCGCTTTATCCCGATATGACGCCCCTTGCCCTGCTCAAATTCTTCGGCCGGGCGCGCGGACTCGCAGGCGTACGCCTCAAGCAGCGCCTCGAAGCCGTCATCGCCCGCTGCGCCCTCGGAGCCGTCATCGAGAAGCCCATCCAGAAGCTCTCGAAAGGCTACCGCCAGCGCGTCGGCATGGCTCAGGTGCTGCTGCACGAGCCCGATGTTCTGATCATGGACGAGCCCACCAGCGGCCTCGATCCCAACCAGACGCGCGAAGTCCGCCAGACCATACGCGAGCTCGGCCGCAGCAAGACCATCCTGCTCTCTACTCACATCCTGCAGGAAGTCGAGGCCATGGCCAGCCGCGTCATCTTCATCCATCGCGGCCGTGTAGTGTTCGACGGCACGCCCGCCGAAATGCAGGCCGGCTATGCCTCGCTCGACGACGCGTTCCAGTCGCTCACGGGGAGCACTTCGCGGGAGGAAGGTCCATGCGCGCCCGCAAACGCGTAATCCGCGCCATCCTGCTGCGCGAGCTGGCCTCCTATTTCGGCACGCCCACCGGCTACGTCTTTATCACTCTCTTCGTCTTTCTCAGCGCCATGGCCGCCTTCTGGCAGGAGCGTTTTTTCTCCACCAACCTCGCCAATCTCGATCAGCTCAACCGCTTCTTCCCGTATCTCCTCATCTTCCTGGTGCCCGCCATCACCATGAGCCTGTGGGCCGAAGAGAAGAAGCAGGGCACCGAAGAATTGCTGCTCACCCTCCCTGCCGCCGACGTTCAAATCGTGCTCGGCAAATATCTCGCCGCGCTGGCTATCTACACCGTGGCGCTGCTGTTCTCGCTCAGTCACGTGGTGGTGCTGTGGTGGCTCGGCAGCCCCGACCCCGGTCTGATAAGCTCCACTTACCTGGGCTACTGGCTCATGGGGGCGGCCCTGCTGTCGCTCGGCATGCTGGCTTCCGCCCTCACGGCCAACCTGACCGTCGCCTTCATCCTGGGCGCCCTTTTCTGCTCCGTTCCCGTCTTCCTGGATTACGCCGGCGCCATCGTCAGCGGCGCACCCCAGCGGCTGGCCGAGAAACTATCGGTGGTGGAACAGTTCCGCGATCTCTCGAACGGAGTGATCACTCTCGCCCCGCTGGCCTATTTCATCTCATTCGCACTGGCTGTACTTTATTTGAATGTCATTTTACTCGGGCAGCGCCGCTGGCGCACCGGACCTAAGTCTCCTTGGATGCTCGGCCATCTGCTCGCACGCGCCCTGGCGCTGGCTGTGATCGTCGGCAGCCTCACGCTGCTGGCCTCTAACTCGCGTTTGCGCATCGATGCCACCTCCGAGCAGATCCACTCTCTCTCCCGCGAAACCCGGGCCCTGTTGCATTCGCTCAACCCGCGCCAACCTGTATTCATACAGGCATACTTCAGCCCCGACGTGCCGCGCAGTTACGTGGAAGCCCGCGCCGGCCTGGTCGCCATGTTGCGCGAATTTGAAGGCGCCGCCGGTCCGGCTGTGCAGGCCAGGATCGTAGAGACCGTCAAGTACTCGCCTCAAGCCCGCGAGGCGCAGGAGCGTTTCGGCATTCGCCCCTTTCGCGTGCCGGCCAGCGAAGAAAGCGCCCGCGCGGTCAACGAGATTTTCCTGGGCCTGACCTTCACCTGCGGCTCCGAGGAGTTCGTCATCCCGTTCTTCGATCGCGGCCTGCCCGTCGAGTATGAGCTGATGCGCTCCATCCGTGTCGTCTCGCGCGCTCACCGCAAGAAGATCGGAATTCTGGACACTCCTGCGAAACTGTTCGGAGGCCTCGATTTTCAAACCAAAGTGCAGGCCAACGAATGGTCCATCGTCTCCGAACTCCGCAAGCAATACGAAGTCGCGCAGGTATCGCCCGATGTGGATTATCCCGAAGATCTCGACGCGTTGATCGCGGCGCTGCCTTCCGCGCTCTCCCAGCCGCAGGCCGACCGCCTCACCGCCTACGTGCAGCGCGGCAAGCCCACTCTGCTGCTGGTCGATCCCATGCCGGCCTTCGATCTCGATCTCGCGCCCACTCCCAAGACCAATCTGCATCCGCTCATGGGTCTGCTGGGCGTCGCCTGGCAGCCCGACCGCATCGCGTGGGATAACTACAATCCGCATCCGCAGCTCAAGCGCCTGCCCAAAGAGGTAATCTTCGTCGGCAAAGGTTTCAATCAACGGGATCCTGTCACCGCGGGCCTGCAGGAAGTGGTGCTGCTCTATCCCGGCATCCTCAAGAGCCAGGGCGGCGGCATGCCTTTCGTCCCACTGCTTAAAACCAGCGACAATTCCGGAACCGTCCGCTTTGAGGATCTCGTGCAGCAGTCGGCGTTCGGCGTGGCCATCAACGAATCGCTGACCCATCAGCCCGACGACGGCGGTCACGTCTTGGCGGCTCGCATTCAGGGCAAGGGAACTGGCGGACCTGTCAACGCCATCCTGATTGCCGACGTCGATCTGATGGGCGAGGAGTTCTTCGACTTACGCCGCAAGGGAGCCGAGAATCTGAACTTCGATAACGTCACCTTCCTGCTCAACTCCGTCGATCAATTGGCGGGCGATCCATCCTTCATCGCCTTGCGCAAACGCCGCCCCCGGCAGCGCACGCTCGAAGCCGTCGAGGCGCGCACGCGCACTTACGAAGCTCAGCGGCTGCACGAAACTCAAATGGCCGAAGCCATGGCGGACCAGCGCCTCAAAGAAGCTCAGGCGCGTCTCGACCGCTCCGTGCGCGAAGTCGAACAGCGTACCGACCTCGACAATCAGACCAAGCAGGTGATGATCTCTAACCTGCAATCGGCCGAAAACCGTCGCCTCGAAGTGGCTCGCGCCAACATTGAAGACGAGAAGCAGCGCCAGATCGAAGACAGCCGCGCCGAAATGGAGAACTCCATCCGCGGCATCCAGAACACCATCAAGCTGCTGGCGGTGGCGCTGCCGCCCATTCCGGCGTTCGTGGTATTCCTGATCGTTTCTGTGCGCCGCCTGCGCCGCGAGCGCATCGGCGTGCCCGTGGATCGGCTGGTCTCGAAGGACGCCGCATGAGAGAGAGCTACAAAACGGTGGCGCTGGCGGTCGCCGCGCTGGTGCTCGCCATCTCTGCCGCCGTGGTCGAGCCCGAGAGCCGCGTCCCCGAGATCATGAGCGATCAGGGCCAGCCGTTCTATCCCCACTTCACCGATCCGCAGGCGCCGCGCACCATCGAAGTCGTCGATTACGATGAAGCCACCGCCACCGCCCAGGCGCTCAAAGTACAGTTTCAGCAGGGCAAGTGGCTGATCGCCTCGCACTACAACTACCGGGTCGATCTCGGCGACCGCCTGGCCAAGACCGCCGCTGCGCTCATGGACCTCAAGAAGGATATGGTGCGCTCCGATTCGCCGCTCGATCATGCCAAGTATGGCGTCGTCGATCCGCTCGATGAAAAATCCGGCGGCCTCACCGGGCGCGGCAAGCGCGTGACCCTACGCGATGCGCGCGGCGACATCCTGGCTGATTTCATATTGGGCAAGCCCGTCGAAGGCAAGCCCGGATTTCGCTACGTCCGCGTGCCCGGTCAAAAGCGGACGTATGCGGTGAAGACTGCCGCCGATCCTTCAGCCCGCTTCGCCGATTGGGTCAACGCCGGTCTGTTGCGCATCGCCGCCAATTCGATTCGCAAAGTAACCATCAACCGCTACAATCTCGATCCGGCCGCGGGCCGCCTGACCAACCAGGAAACCACCGTGCTCACTCAGGAGAACGGCCAGTGGAAAGCCGACTCCGGCCAGAAGCTGAACCTGCCCGCCGTGCATGCCATGGCCGCCGCGCTGGATGGTTTGAAAATCGTGGATGTGCGGCCCAAACCCCCCGGCCTGGCAGCCGATCTCCGCCGCGAGACCGTCGAGCTCTCGCTTGAAACCGCGCTGTCACTGCGCCAGAAGGGCTACTTCATCACCTCCAATGGCCACGTGTACTCGAGCGAAGGCGACTTGACCGTCGAGACCAATAACGGCCTGGTCTACTCGCTGCGTTTCGGAGAAGTGGCGGCCGGCGACACCCGCTCCGGCGTTCCCAGCGACAACCGTTATCTCTTCGTGATGGTCCATTCCGACGCGGCCGGCGAGAGCCGCGCCACCCTCGAATTGAACGATCGCTTCGCCGACTGGTATTACGTAATCAGCGGCAAGGATTTCCAGGACCTCAGGCTGGGCCGGCCTGCTACGGAACCGCGGCCACCTTCTCCGTGAAACCGCGCTTCATTTGCCCGCACCGCTCGGAGCCGATCGTGGCGATGCCTTTTGTGCCAGGCCGACCGGTTCGATCTTGAGTCCTTCGCGAGCTACATCGCCAGGGTTCGGGATAATCATATCCCCTTCCTTGAGGCCGCCGCTCACCTCCAGGCGGTCACCGTAGTCGCGGCCGATTTGGATCTTCTGGAAATGCACGGTGTGATCCGGGCGAACCAGGGCCACGCTGTTGCCGTCCGCCCGAACAATCAGCGCTTCGCTCGGGATGAGCATGGGCGGATTGGCACGCGTGCTGTTCAAGTCCACCTGGGCGTACATTCCCGGCAACAGGGCTCCGTCCGCATTAGGCACGTGAACCTCTACGAGCAGGGTCCTGCTGTTGGGATCGAGCGCATTCGCGGTACGCGCCACGGTGCCCGTGAACTGCCGGCCGGGCAAATTCGAAACGCTCAAATGCGCCATGAGTCCGGGCCGGATCGAGGCCGTCTCGGCTTGCGGGACGTTGACGTAAGTGCGCAGCGTGCCCGTCTGCGCGATGCGGAATAGAAGCGTATTCCCGGCAGTCACCAGCGCACCCACGTCCACATTACGTAACGTGATAACTCCGTCAAAAGGCGCCTTGACTATCCGATAGCCCTGTACTTTGTCCAGGCGTGCCAGGCTGGCTTCGGCCGCCGCCACCGTGCTACGCTGCGCCGCGATCGCTTGTTCGAGTGACTGCAGGTTGGCGTTGAGCGCCCGGGATTGGGCCTGATAGGAGTCATTCTCCTGCTTCGACACAGCGCCTTTGGCGGCCAGGCGGTTCCAGCGGTCCGCCGTGATGCCCGCGAATTCCTTGTTGGACTTGCCTTGCTCGTAATTAGCCTGAGCCTCGTCTAGCGCCGCGCGCGCCTGTTGCAGATTCGCCTTGGCCTGGTGCACCTGTTCATCGAGCTCAGGCGCTTCAATCTCGGCTACCGGCTGGCCGGATCGGACCCGGTCGCCGATATCTACCATCCGGCGCAAAAGGTAGCCGTCGGCACGCGCGAGGATGGGAGCCTCGGTAATCGCCTCGATATTGCCGGGCAGCTCCATCTCACTGTTTCGCGCCGAGCGGGACACCTCGACGACCTTCATGCGCGGGAGAGCCTCTTCTTGTTGAAGTGTCTCGCTGACGTTGAGGGCGTTTCGTTTCCTGAGCGGAATATAGCCGGCGAAGAATGCCAGGACGAAGGCCGCCACCACCAACAAAGCGATAGACCAGATCGTGAGGCGCGAAGGATTCCACAATTTCGTGGGTGGCCCGGAGTGCGGAGAGCCTTGTGACGCGTCCGTCAAATGCTGTAGCTGCCGCCTCAGCTCCTGATTTTCGCGGCGAAGCTCATCGGCAGTCTCACCCTCGATCTCAGATCCGGGCAGATCGTGTTCTATCGGTTGCATCGGACGTTTAGAAACACTTCAAACATTATTCCACGCCGATGGCAGCGCCGCTTGTTCCAGCTCATCGAACCTGCGCTCGTGATCCACCGGAGGCGATGTCCGAAGATAGCTGTAGATAATCGGAACCACGAACAGAGTGGTGACGGTGGCGAACATGAGACCGCCGATCACTGCGCGTCCCAGCGGCGCATTCTGCTCACCGCCTTCGCCTAACCCGAGAGACATGGGCAACATGCCGATGATCATGGCGGTCGCGGTCATCAGTACGGGCCGTATCCTGGCGTACCCGGCGGAAAGCATCGCCGCGGTGGCGGAGGGTTCCATCGCGCGCTCGTCGTTCGCGAAGGTGACCATCAGGATGCTGTTGGCCGTGGCCACGCCGATGCACATAATGGCACCCATCAATGAGGGAACGCTCAGCGTGGTGCCTGTGACGAACAGCATCCACAGGATACCGGCCAGCGCGCCTGGCAGAGCCATCAGGATGATGAAAGGATCGAGCCACGATTGAAAGTTCACGGCCATGAGAAGATACACCAGAACCACGGCGAATACCATGCCCAAACCCAGGCGGAAAAACGAGGATTGCATGGTTTCGATCTGCCCGCGCAGAGCGAACGTAGTGCCGCGCGGCAAATGGGGCTGCTCCTCGCGCAGGATCTTCTCCACCTCCCCTCCAACGCCGCCCAGATCGCGCCGGTACACATTGGCATACACGTCAAAAACCGGCCAGACGTTGTAGTGATTGACGATCACCGGGGCGTAGCCGCGCCGCGCAGTCGCCAGGTTCGAAAGCAGTTGCGTACTCCCCATCATGGCGCCCGGATTTCCGTAGGCCTGCGAGGAGCCGTTCGGAGACGCGCCTACCGAAGCGTTTCCCATACCCGCGGTGCCCGCTTGCGAATCCGAAGTCCAGCTATTGACTGTATTGGTCGCCACGGAAATCGGAGTGCGCAACAGGGCGTCCAGAGAATCGATGCGATATTGAGGCGTTTGTATGCCTACGTTGTAGCTCACGCCGTTGTCCCAGTTCACCCAGAAATTCGGCGCCACCGAGCCGTTGCCGCTCAGGGATATCAGCATGCTGCTCGTGACATCGCGTTGCGTCAAGCCCAACTGCGACGCCTTAACGCGATCCACATTCAGGAGAATTTCCGGCTGGTCGACCACCTGGTGAACATGCACGTCGGCAGCTCCGGGAATGCGCGCAATCCTCTGCGCAAGCTTCTGGGCCAGCCGGTAGTTGCCTTCCGCGTCCCGGCCCACGACCTGCAAATCGATCGGAGCCGGAAGCCCGAAACTCAAGATCTGAGTCGTGATATTGGCCGCCTGGAAGAAGAACGACATATCCGGGAACGTTTCACGCAGCCGTTTCCGCAGCAGGCCTTCGTAATCCCGTGTCGATCCATGCTTCTCTTTCTTCAGCGAAATCAGGATTTCACCATCCGCGCTGGAGATTGTAGGAATGTCTCCCTGCGCGAGGCTGGTCCAGCTATTCGGAATCCCGATGTTGTCGATCAGTGTATCGATCTCACCGGCGGGGATTACCTCTCGGATCATTCGGTCAATCGCCGAGAACCTTAACTCGGTCTGCTCAATGCGCGTGCCCGCGGGCGCGCGCACGTGGACCCGCATTTGGCCGGAATCCACATTGGGAAAGAAATCCTCGCCGACCAGCCAGGCAAGACCCAGCGAAACAATCGACACAAACATGAACGCCGCCAGGACGCCGGCACGATGCCGCAGCGACCAGTTGAGCAGGCCGACATAGCGATAGCGGAGCGCTTCGAACAGGAGGTTGAACAGGTGGTGGATGCGCCCGAACAATCCCCTGCCCGCGCCCGTCTCTCCGTGGCCTCCCTGTTGATACACCTCAGCCTCCGATTGCAGAAGAAAATTGACCATCGTCGGCACCAGCGTGCGCGACAGGAAGTAAGAAGCCAGCATGGCAAACACGACAGCCATGGCCAGAGGCGTAAACAAATACCGCGCCGTCCCGGTCAGCAGCAATACCGGCACGAATACGATACAGATCGAAAGAGTAGCGACGAAAGTCGGAACGGCGATCTGCCCAGCGCCATCCAGCACCGCGCGCAGCAGCGGCTTCCGCATGGCCAGGTTGCGGTGTGTATTCTCAATCTCGACGGTCGCATCGTCCACCAGGATGCCGACGGCCAGCGCCAAGCCGCCCAGCGTCATCACGTTGATGGTTTCTCCAAGAAGGCTCAGGATGCACAGCGAGGTCAGAATAGAGAGCGGAATCGATGTACACACGATCAGCGTGCTGCGCCAGCTTCCCAGGAACAGCAGTATCATCAATCCCGTGAGACCCGCCGCGATCAGTGCTTCGCGCAGTACGCCCTGAATCGCGGCGCGCACGAAAAGCGACTGGTCAAAGAGCGCGTCCACTTTCAGCTCCGGCGGCACCGTCGCGAGAATCCTGGGAAGGGCCGCCTTCACCGCATCGACAATCGAGAGTGTGGAAGCCTTCCCATTCCGGGTGATGGTAATCAGCACGCCGCGCGCTCCGTTGGTGCGGACGATATTGGTCTGGACCGAGAATCCGTCGTGCACCTGCGCGACATCTCTGACGTAAACCGTCGCACCGTTCACCGTCTTGATGGGCAGGTTATTCAATTCCGCGAGCCGCAGGGGGCTGCTATTGACTCTGATCTGATACTCGGTCTCGGCCATCTTCGCCGTGCCCGCCGGAAGGATCAGATTTTGCAGGGTCAAGGCATTGGATACGTCGATCGGAGAAAGCTGCTTGGCGTAGAGCTCATCCAGGTTCAAGTCCACCATTACCGCTCGTTGTTTTCCGCCGAAAGGATAGGAAACCGAGGCGCCCTGTACGGTGCCGAGCGGAGTCCGTATGAAGTTGTTCCCCAGGTCGAAGATCTCCTGCTCGCGCAGGGTTTTGCTCGAAAGGCCTAGCTGCAGGATGGGAACACTCGCCGCGTCGTACCGCAGAATATTGGGGGGAAACATTCCGGGCGGCATCTGGCGGATGGCGGTTTGCGCGGTCGCGGTAACCTGCGCCACAGCCATGTCCACTTTTACGTTCGGATGGAAGTAAATCCTCACCACCGCGTAGCCGTTGTACGCTTGCGACTCGATGTGTTCGATGTCGCTTACATTCGAAGTGAGACTGCGCTCAAATCCGGTTACGACGCGCTTCTCCATCTCCTCCGGCGCCAGTCCCGTATAAGCCCACAACACGCTCACAATGGGAATGTCGATATACGGAAAAATATCGACGGGCATGGTGACGATGGCGGCGCCGCCCAGGATGGCGATCAGGATAGCCATCACCACGAAAGTATAGGGGCGGCGGAGAGCAAGCCGGACGATCCACATAAGGCTTAGATCCCACGATAACAGGAAGACGACACAGGCGAAGTGGGTCGTGCCGGGCAGCGGGACGAACGACCGCTCCGCTACCGCGGCCGATGCTACAATACTCCCTTACATGCGACTAGTCACGTTCCAGCGGCACGCCAGTGCGGAGCCCGGTGTCCTCATCGGAGAGGACATCGTAAGCATCCGCGGCGCGGGCTACGAAGATACGCTCTCGGTCATTGCCGGAGGCCCCGACGCGCTCGAACGCGTGCGGCAGTGGGTGCAGG
>Ga0302325_10015860_pt1 | contig 15995 bp, 16 predicted proteins | sample Palsa_T0_2_FD_201948 | JGI IMG/M metagenome (GOLD analysis project Ga0302325, IMG submission 201948) | Peat permafrost microbial communities from Stordalen Mire near Abisko, Sweden - Palsa_T0_2 | ecosystem: Environmental > Terrestrial > Soil > Palsa > Peat permafrost | place: Sweden: Abisko... | reverse complement strand
ACGGGGGCAGGTTCGACGGGCACAGCTTTGTCTGACAGTGTTGCGGCCTGGTCGGGTCGCCAGGACGCCTGCACGGCGATGGGGGCCGGTTCGGCGGGGGCCGCTTCGGCGGGGGCGCCGTGGCGTTGGCGGCTGGAGAGCATCGCTACGCACAGGATCACCGCTATCGCCTCGGCCGCCAACAATGTCACCGCGGCTGGTCCGCCAAGGAAGCGTACGTTGAGCGGCGCCAGCCCTTTCTCTGTGAACGTGCCGTGCAACGTCGGCAGGCCCGGTCCCCGGCTGAGGCCAAATGCGGCCAAGCTCCCAGCGGCAAGTAGGAGGCCCGCGAGCGCGGTCAGTTTGGAGGGACGGACAAGCAAGGCGATCGCCACCACGGCGGATAGTCCGACATTGAGGAGGAACATGTTGTTCACGGGGGCGTATCGGTAGCCGCCCCTCCAGATCTCCAAGTGGAGGTACCCGCCGACGGCCACCGCGACGGCGGCGACAGCGCCGATGATTCGGTTTCTCATGAATGGTTTCCGGAACCGGACGCCGGTTCGGATTGGGCCGTGACATCTTCTCGCAACGGGTACCGCAAACAACAGCTGTCCCGGCTCGATGCGCCCGTCGCCAATCCCGTTTTCCGAGGTTCCGAAGGTGGCGGCGACGTCACGTCGTGTTCAGCTGGACACGATGATCGAGCCGGTCATGAAGTTGTGGATCTGGCAGTGGAACGTGTAGGTCCCCGGTTTGTTGATGATCAGCGTTTTCGACCCGCTGGAGAACACGCCGGTGGTGAAGGCGCCGTTGTCGGCGGTGAGTGAGTGGTTCGTGCCGTCCTCATTGGTGACCGTGACGGCCTCGCCAACCTTCACGTGCGCCGGGTTGGGTTGGTACATGAAGTTGTGAATCGTGATCGTCCCGGGACTCGCGGACGACGACGCACCCGCGGTCGTCGTGGCCGAACCGGCGGTCGTGGCGGACGACTTCGCGGATTTCGCACACGAGGCCGTGCCGAGGGTCATCATTGCCACCATCGCGACGGCGGCCAGACGGGAAACTCGCATACACAACCTCCAGCAGTCAGTTACGCACAATGCGGCACAGCCGGCCGGTTTGGACGGGAAAACCCTTCGGGGCGGGAGCCGGGCCGCTTGAGCGCCCTGTAGCTGGCCGGGTACTCGGCGGCTCGACCGGCTCGGCCGATGTCGACGACGGTAGTCAGGACTCTCGACGAGTCGCCGGTCCCGTAAGACCCCTTCACCTACGATCCAAGTCATACACCTGCGACGTACTGTCCAGCAGGCCGAACCGGGCGAAAGGGAACAGGGCGCCAACCATGGGTGAGACCACAGCTACTTACACGGAGGTGGTGCCTGAACTCGGGCAGGTCCATTCGCTGCCGCGACCGCGTGGCCTAGAAACTGCCGGCGCTCCGGGGCCTCGTAGTCCCGCGATCTGTGTGCGGTTATAGTCGGTTGCGTGCGATGTTGACCGTCACCTGAGTTAGCCCGTGGGCCACCGGTTCCGTCGTGGTTGCCGTTCCTGAACCCGACGAACTCAGGAGAACAATCATGGTTGACAGTGTTCGAGTCGCGGTCCGTCCCATGACTGAGGACGACCTCGATCTAATTGGCAGCTGGCTGCGCGAACCGCACGTCGCCCGCTGGTGGCGGGACATGCCGGACGAAGAGTTGGCGGCGATGCGGGGCCGGGTGCGGGCCGAGTTCGATCAGGCCACGCGCATGCTGACCGTCAGCGCCGACGATCGGGTCATCGGTTGGGCGCAGTGGTACTGGTGGGATGACTACCCGGACGCGGCCACCGCTATCGATGGCCGCCCTGGCGAGGCCGGTATCGACTACGCCATCGGCGACCCGGCCTCGCTCGGCCAGGGCGTTGGCCGGCGGTTGATCGCCGCGCTGGTCAGAGAGGTCCGTCGGGACCGGTCTGGCGCAAGCATCCTCGTCGCGCCGGAAGCGACCAACCTTGCGTCGAGGGCGGTACTCGAACGCAACCGGTTCCACCTTGTCGACGTGCGCCCGGCGGCGACTGAAAGGACCGGCGAGCCCATAGCCATCTACCGGCTGGACCCTGACGAGATCAACATCGCGACCTCGGTGGATGCCGAGGCGATCGGCGGGTTGCTCGATCGGTTCAACCGCGAATTCGACGAGCCCACCCCGGGACCCGAGGTGTTGGCGGCCCGGATCGCCGAGCTGATCGACAGCGGCGACACCGACGTCGTGGTCGGAGGCGAAGGACCCGACGGGCTGGCTGTGCTCCGGTTTCGGCCCTCTGGACGCCGGGAAGTGAGTGCTACGTGGCCGAGATGTTCGTCATTCCGGAGCGGAGGGATCTCGGCCTCGGCCGGGCAATCATGTACGAGGCGTTGGAGCATGCCCGCCGGCGCGGCGCTGACTGGTTGAGCATCGAAGTGGACGAACCGGACATGGCCGCGCGCCACCTCTACGAGGGCCTCGGATTCTCCAACCACGGGGATGGCCCCGGCGGCCCGGTGATGTTCGTCTACGGTCGAGACTTGTGACCGACGGCACCGTGGTAGGCCGGTTCGGGACGATCGATCGTGGGGGGTGTCGACAGTCTGGCGGGCTCAGCGCATCGAGCCCCGCGATACCCGCCGGTTGGGCGCCCGGAGACGAATCGTCCGGCGACGGCTACCATTGTGGCTGGCGCCGGGAGGGTGCCGCCGGGTCCGCGGGAAGGACAGAGTCCACCTTCGAAGCACGAATCGTCATGGCTGTGGCCTCTTCCTCGGCCTGAGCAGCGGACCGCAGGCGTAGGAGGGAGTCGCCATGTCTGCTTCGCTTCCCGAGCACCCCGATCTCGACCAGTTGCGCCGCCGAGCCAAGGAGTTGCGCGACGCCATCCGTCTCGGTGATCCCGTGGCGGCGGAACGCCTCGCCCGCCAACGCCCAACTGACCATCAAGGCGAGTTCGGCTTGGCTGCCGCCCAGCTGGTCATCGCCCGCGAACTGGGCTTTTCGAGCTGGCCAAAGCTGAAAGCCGCGGTCGATGCCATCGCAGCCGGATCCGATAGCCGAGTGCTCGCGCTCTTGGCCTCCTCGATCGAGGGCCGGTTGATCGAGGCCGCCGCGCTGTTCAGGGCCGACCCGGGCATCGCCGGGCGGAGCATGCGCGCCGCAGTGGTGCTTGGCGACGCCGACGCCGTGCGCGCCAGGCTTGCCGCTGACCCTGAGGCGGCGCTGGCCATCGACGACGAGCGGGGCTGGCCCCCCATGCTGTACGCCTGCTACTCGCGGTGGCTTCAGATCGACCCGGACCGGGCGCCCCGGTTGGCCGAGGCGGTCCGACTCTTGCTCGAAGCCGGCGCAAGTCCGAACACCAACAACGGAGCGTTTCAATATGAATACCGCTCAGCCCTACGGGGAGCGGTGGAGGTGAACAACCCCTCAGTCACCCAGGTGCTGCTCGATTCCGGAGCCCACCCCGACGATGGAAGATGCATCGAGGAGGCCGCCCGACAAGGTGACCACCGCTGCCTCGAGCTACTGCTGTCCCGCGGGGCCCGGGTGGCCGGCACGTGGGCGCTTGGCGCCGCCGTCTACGCCGACGATCCCCAAGCGGTCTCGCTCCTCGTTGAGGCCCTCCGAGCCGCCACTGGAGAGACGGCGACCGAGGCCACCAAAGGGCTGGCCGACGCGGCCGCGGCGAACGCCTCTCACGAAGTCGTGGCCGTCCTCCTCGCCGCCGGAGCGAACCCCGAGGTGCAGGACTCAGATATGGGACTATCCGCGGTGCGCTGCGCCGTACGGGCAGGCAACAAGGAGAGCGCGGCCATGCTGGTCGGCCACGGAGCACCAGATGACAGCACGGACGTCGACCGGTTTATGGGCGCCTGCTTGGGGGGCGACCGGCACCGAGCCGAGCAGCTTCTCGCGGAGCACCCTGACCTGCCGTCGCGTCTGAGCGAAGAGGACCGGGCGCTGATCGTGGACGCCGCCGCGTCCAGTCCTGCCGAGACCGTCGCCCTAATGCTCGACCTCGGGTTTTCCCTCAACGCCCGCCGTAACGGCGACCAGCCGCTGCACAGCGCCGCTTACGCCGGAAACGCCGAGGTGGTCCGGCTGCTCTTGGAGAGAGGGGCCGACGTTGATGCCCGCGACGACCGATTCGAATGCACCGCGCTCGTCTCAGCAACCGTCGGCAGCGGCGAGCAGGTCGGGAAGCCCGGCGACTGGATGGAGACTGTCCGCCTGCTCATCGACGCCGGCGCATCCCGCGACGGCGCGTGGATCTCAGGGAAGCCGCCCAGTGAGGAGGTAATGGACCTCGTTCGGCTCTACGGCATCACTCCTGACGAACCCGAGCAACACGCTGACGATCAGACCGAGGAACTGGCATCGATCGGCTCTGGGGTCATGGCGGACATTGCCCACCACCTTGAAGCCGCCTACCGCGATCGCGATCTAGACCTGCTCGGCTCGCTCTTGCACCCTGAGGTCCGTTGGACCGGGCTTTGCAATAATCGTGTCGAGGTTCTGGACTGGTACCGGACACTCGTCGCCGATGGGACCATTGCCACGGTCGAAAGCGTCGAGGTTGACGGCGACACCGTTCTGCTCGGCCTCGGCGTTGCCCACCAAGCTGAAGGCGCACGACCGGCGCCACCACATCGCCTCTTCCAAGTCTTTACGGTTGAGGACGCCGAAGTGGCGGAGATACGTGCCTACCCCGACCGGGCCAGTGCCGTCGCCCAGACGTGAGAGAGTTATAACCAGAACTTGTGGATGCACCATCTGATCGAGGGCGCGGCGTACCTTCCTCGTTGACCAAAACGAGAGCCGCTGGGGTCGACGGTGGCGTGCGACTTCGCCAGAGAGGCGTTGCGAGAAGTAGCGGTTGTCGCCCGTGGGCCTACCAATGACCACCGCCGTCAAAGGGGTCTATCGCGTCGGCGAGCGGCGCTGTCCGCGACACCCTGAGGTGACATCGCCGTGTTCGCGCCCCAGGATGGACCGGTCAGCGTTCGCCCGGTACCGGTTCCCGCCCGAGGTGATCGTGCTCGCCGCGGGAAGGTACCTGCGCTACAGCCTCTCGAGCCCATGCGCGGATTGACACGGCCCCGGTCGGCGACGACGATCGCCGCCGCGCTGGCAGGGCGGAGGTGTCGATGTGCCGCCAGGTGGTGTCAGTCGACCAGCCGGACCCGGCCGGAACGGCGGAGGGCTCGCAGCGCAGCTGCCACGGTTGCCATCGGCAGGGGGAGATCGGCGCTCAGGTCGGCTGGGTTGGCTTCGGCGAGTAGTCCTGCGACGAGGACGATTCGTTGGGCGTCGGGGCGCGGCGCGGTTACGTCGCTCACCGGGTCAGATCAGACCGCGGCGTAGGGTCAACCCGTGTCTCTGTCGAGGCTGACAAAAGGATCGATCTCGGCGTGGGGATGCGCTCGGTCGGTGACACCCGTGTAGGCACATGTAGCGGGCCCGCGGTCCGCCTTCTTTGCTGGGAGGTCGGCACGGGAACCTATTGCCGGTGATTTGCACCGGCGGTGGACGCCATACGAAGCTAGATTGCGGGGCGACGCGGGCCATCCCCCGGACCCTCGTCGCCGGGGTGGGCGTTTCTGGCAGCCCATCCCGCGCGCGGTGCCAGAACCTGCCTGATGTTGGTGAGGCGACGCCCTCGGGATGGGCGCAGCCTACCGGGGGCGCCGTTTTGTCTATGCCACCGAGATCGTCTTGGCGTAGGCGACGATGTTGGACAGGTAGTGCCCGGTGGCCGGGTCGAACGTCCCACCGCAGGTGATGAGGCGCAGTTCGGCGTCGGGGGTCGCCCCGTACACCTGCTGGGTGGGGAACTTGTCCTTCGGGTACTGGGCCACCGACGTGATGACAAAGCTCGACGTTTGGCAGTTCGCCGCGATCACCTGAACCGTGTTCCCGGCGGTCAAGGCCCCGAGGCGGTAGAACACCGCCGGGCCCGAGGTCGAGTCGACGTGGCCGACGATGACCGCGGCACCGTCGGTTCCGGGCGTGGGGCCGAGCTTGTACCAGCCCACCTCATGGGTGCCGGTGTAGGTGAGGGGAGGCACCTGCAGGGTGCGGTCCGCGTTTAACCCGAGGGCGACCACCGGTGTGGACACGCCGATAGCGGGAATCCGCAGCTCGACTGGTTCGGTGGCGAACGGTCCGGCGCCGGTCGAACACGATGTCCCCGACACCGTGGCCGATCGGCTCCCCGGTGGGGCAACGGTGACCGGCGGCGTGGGCGAGCCGGACGCGCCGCTGGGGGCGACGCCCGGTCGTGCACCCGAACTCGAATCGGACGCCGCCGCCGGGCGGGGCTTGGGCGGCCCCCCACCCATGGTGAGCGCCGCGATCAGGATGACGACCGCGGCGGCGCTGACCCCGGCGCCGATGGCGGCGGGCCAGTGTATTTCGGAGCGTCCCGAGCGCGGCGCTCTACGCCTCATCGCCCCGCGGGGTATCGGGCGAGGATGAGGCGGGACTGGGGGTGCGATGGCCGTTGGTGGCCGCCACCACGGCGGTCGTGGCGCCCGCCGCGGCCAGGGCTGCCGCGCCGATGACCACGGGCGCCCGGTGGGCCAGGCCGGCGGCGCCGCCGCCGCCGGTCTCGGGGCCGCCGACGGGGAGGGGTTCGGTCAGCCCGGCGGTCGACCCGGTGCCGCTGGGCGTGTCGTAGCCGCTGTGGGGGTCGGGGAGATAGGGGAAGTTGGCCAGGAAGTCGATGCCCGCGGCGGTGGCGCCGTCGGTGACCTTGGCCGCCGCCCCGTCGGGCGTGAACGACTTGTCGACCAGGGGGTAGGTGACCCCGGCCAGGGCTTGCAGCTCGATGGTCACGATGTCGTCGGTGACACGGCGGCCGTTGGGGAACCCGGCCGCGTCGTTGCCCAGCAAACCCATGGCGCTGGGGCTGGCCGTCGGGGCGATGGCCATGTTGAGGCGAAGGAAGTCGGCCTGGGTCGTCCCGGTGAAATTCTGGAACCCGGCGATGATCCCCGACGGGATGCCGGTCAGGAAGATGGCCAGCAGATCGGCGCGCTGCATCGCCGCCGGCAGCGGCTTGATGGTGGCGTTCAAGGCGGCCAGGTTGGGGAACACGCCCGGGTACAGCACGGGGAGCAGGTCGGCCAGGGCCGGGTAGGCCACACCGGGGGCGAAAATGCTGTCACCGGAGGGATCGCTGGAGTTCCACTGATCCTTCTGGCCCACACCGACCAGCACCTCGTTGAACAACGGCATGCCCAGGCGCGACACCTGCTCGAACGGGCCGGTGTTGACGATGTCGCCGACACCGGTGGCGTTGTACATCCGCACCTTCTGACGGCTGGCCGACGCGTACACACCGATGACCGCGGTGGCGCTGGTGGGATCGGTCGGATTGGACCCATCCTTGGTCAGCAGCGTCTTGGGGATCTGCAGGGCGATGGTGTGGACATTGGACGTGGCCAGGGCGTTGATCCCGCTGCCCGCGGCGAGCGAGCTGCCCGCGTGCAGGTTCTCGAACGGTCGAAGGTCCCCCAGGTCGAACACCGCGCCCAGGTCGACGAAGAACCCTTCGGCCCGCTGCCCCGCGAACACCTTCACCCCGTTGGACAGGGTTTGGATGGCGGCGGCGGCCAACGCCGAATAGTTGGGGGTCGACAGCGGGCCGATATTGCACGGCGGGCACGGCAGGTTGCTGCCCAGCGTCGTGGTGCCCGAGGCGGTGACCAGCGTGACGGTGTAAAACTGCTTGCGGTTCCAGTTGGCGCTGCCCAGGCTGGTGATGGCACCGAGGTTGTACAGGAAGACCGACGGGTCGGCCACCTGGGTGGTGAACTGGAACTGGAAGGTAAGGTCGGACGCCGCCGTCCCGGCGTTGGAGATGTGGATCTCGTACAGCACGTCGTCGCCGAACTCGTAGAAGTTCGGGCCGCCGGCGGGCGCCTCGAGCGGGATGTAGTTGGCCAGGATGGTGACGGTGTCGGGGGCGTCGGGGCTGACGAACGCGTAGGTGTCGGTGTTGTCGGCGACGGGGTCCTTGGAGATCTCGGGGGCTTCGCGATGCGATGACATGATGCACCTCTTCAGGTTCGGGGACGCCTTCTGCGTCCGGCGACAGGGCAGTTACGGCAGGGAAAAAAGGTCCTGATTTTGCTTAGCGGGTGGCGTAGAACAGGCGGGCGGCCATCGCCGGGTCGTGGAAGATGAACTCCTGGGTGCCGTGGTAGACGGCGATCTCGCCTGTTTGCAGGTCGCGCACATGCGCCACCAGGGCCGAGTCAAGCGACGGCGCCTCGACCGCATCGGTGACGGCGCCGTCAACCGCCGCCGTGTCGGCCGGCGAGGCCGCCAGAAGCGACGACAGGCCCGGCACCGCCGCCATCACCCCGGCCGCCACCATCGTGACCGACCCGCTGCGCAGAAAGCTCCGCCGGCTCAACACCGACACATGGCCGTCCTTTCCTAACCCGGCGCCGACGACGCCAACCCCGGCGGTCGACCACAGCGTCCACCCGAACGCGGGTACCGGTCATACGGAACCCGCCCCGACCCCGGATGAAAAACCGTGCCCGGCCGACGCCGCCGCCTTTCCACGAACGCGACGTTACGGTCCCCTGACGGGCCCAACGCCGGTGATCATCTCGACATGACACCCTAAGATTGACGTTCGCTCCTCGGTGTCCGAAGTATCTCGGCCGCCCTCGCCGCCGCGGCCGCCCGGCCGGACAGACCGAAAAAGACAAGGTCGCCTCGCCGGTCGTCTCGCCGGCACCACGCGCCGTCGTGTGGCAGGTGGACCAGCAAGTCCCGATTGTGAGGGCCGAGCTGTAGCCGACGGCTGGGTCGATGTCGACCCGATGGCCGTATCGTCGGACGAGGCCCCTCGCCGGAGTACCTCGACGCCATTGCAATCCGAGGGGACGTTCCCGCTGTCCCGGCGCCGGTCCCCATAGGCGCGCCGGCCGGGTGCCGGCGAGGAAGCTGTCGCCAACCGCCATCAGGTTGGCGCAGGTGGATTCTGATTGTTGATGCGGGTGGGCTGAGTTGTCGGAGGGTCAGCTTGGACTGGCAGGCTTTGCTGTTCCCTTTGGCCGACGGTAGTAGTCACCATGCCCGGATCCGGACTCCGGGTATGTCCGGGCGTCATACTCGCGGCCGGGTTCGCGGTGACGTACCGACAAGCTTCTCAGCGAAGCGGCCTCTGAAGGTCCTGCCGGCGCGCCATCCGCGGCGAGAGGTACGTGGTGCGGCTCAAGGCAGACTTGGTTTCGCCCCTGACGTTTGGCCCGGTACAGGGCGTCATCGGCGCGCCCGACGACGCTGTCGGCGCCGTCGCCTGGCCGGGCTTCGGCGAACCGGCACTTAGGGTGAATGGTCCAGGGAGGCCGGTTTGCGAGCAATCCCGCTGCGGCATACTCTCATTACCTTCGGCGTCACCTTCGGTGAGGTGATCGCTGGGTAGATGTGCTCCACCTGCCCGGGACCCCGGCAGTGTCAGCGATTGACACGGTGCTGCGGGGAGATGGTGAGTGTGACGACCGACCGGAAAACCAGTTCCAGACCAGTCTCCCGAATCGGAACGCGATGGCGCGACCATGCCAGCTGCCGTAGCACAGGCACCCACCTCTTCTTCCCGGAGCAGGAATCCGCAGCGTTCGAGGGCGTCGAGGCGGCATTGGCTTTGTGCCGACAATGCCCGGTCAAGAACGCCTGTTTGCAGTTCGCTCTCGAAACGAAACAGGAGCACGGTATCTGGGGCGGAACGACCGAGGCGGAGCGCCGCCGACTGCGTCGCGTCTGGCCGGCCGGCCGGCGCCGCAAGGCAGGATGATTGCCGCAACCCCCCTCGCCCGCTGCTGCGCCGAGCGACAACACGCTCAAGGCCGGTCAGCTGAGCACCACCGACCTGACGGTGTCCACCGTCGCCAATATCGGGCCGGGGATCGACTTCTATTTCGCGTTCGGGGTGATCGTGGTGACCGCCGGACTCGCCGCCCCCTTGACGATCCTCTTCGCCGGTTTCGCCGTCGTCCTTCTGGCCACCACGGTGGCGGAATTCACCAGGGCAGAACCATCGGCCGGGAGTTTCATCACCTACATCGAGACCGGCCTGGGGCCCAGGGCGGGCGTGGTGGCAGCTCTGCTGGTGGCCGTCGGCTACACCGTGGCCATGACCGGGGTGTTCACCATGTCGGGCGGGCTGGTCGCCATGACGGTGGCGCATTACACCTCGCTGGACCTGCCGTGGGGGCCGTTGACGGTGGTCCTGACCGTCGCCGCGATCTGGGTGACCGCCCGCGGAGTGAAGCTGTCCAGCTCGGCGGTCGGCGTGGCCCTCGTCGCCCAGGTGGCGATCATGCTGGTGGTGTGCGGCGTCGTCCTCGTGGACCGCCGCGGCCAGTTGTCGGGGGCGCCGTTCTCGTGGTCGCATCTCTCCGGCGGCCTGACCGGCCTGTCGACCGGTTTCCCGTTGGCGCTGTACATGTTCATCGGCTGGGAAAACGGTCCTGCCCTGGCCGAGGAGTGCCGCGACCCGAAACGGTCCGTGCCGAGAGCGCTGTATATCTCGATCGCGATCGGCGCGGCGCTGTTCGTCGTTTTCGCCTACGCCACCCTGACCGGCTTCCGATACGACGTCTCGTCGATCGGGCGGTCGTCGGTGCCGTTCCTCACCGTGGCCGACCGCTACCTGGGCCGATGGGCGCTCCTGGCCTGGGCGGCGGGCATCGTCTCGGTCCTCGCCGCGTTGGTCGCCGGCTCCAGCTCCCAGGCGCGCATGCTCTTCGACGGCGGACGTTCCCGCCTCCTCCCGGGCTGGCTGGGACGGGTACGCACCCGGACCAGCACACCGGTCAACGCCCTCGTCGCCATGGCCGCGATCGGCCTCGGCATCATGATCGTCTGGTGGCTCACCCACCTCCTCAGCGGGAACACCGCCTCGATGAACCCCGTCGACCTGTACGCCGAGTGCTCCACCATGGGCACCATCGTGATCCTGGTCGTCTACCTGTTGACCAACCTCTCCCTCCCCCTGTTCATGTGGCGCCGCCACCGCGACATGTTCTCCCCCCTCCGCCATATCGTCGTCCCCGTCGCCGGGTCCGTCGTCCTGGTCGTCCCGTTCATCGAACTGTGCAAACCCGGCCAGCCCGCCCCGTACAACACCTTCCCCTTCATCGCCCTCGCACTGATCGCCGTCACCGTCGCCATCGCCGTCTACGTGGTGCGCCGTCACCCATCAACCGGTTCAACCGAAGACGCTGCGATCGTGGGGACCTGACATGGGCGGCAGAGGCTCTGTACCGCCGGCAGTCGAGCACGGCCGTCCCCCCGTCCATAGTTGTGAATGGGCCGTCGTTCAACCTCGTTGTCATCGCCGCCTCCGCCGGCGGTCTTGAGGCGGTCAGCGCCGTTCTCAACTGCCTGCCCGCCAGCTTCCCGGGTGCCATTGTCGTGGTGCAGCACCTCGATCCCGTTCACACAAGCGTGATGGACCAAATCCTGGGGCGACGTACGGCACTGAAGGTCTCGATGGCAAAACAAGGAGCTGTGCTTACACCGGGAGGCGTCATGATCGCAGTGCCGGGACGCCACCTGCTCGTCAACGCCGACGCGACCCTCGCCTTGACCGACACCGAGCAAGTGCAGTTCGTCCGGCCCTCGGCCGACCTGCTCTTCGAGTCGGCCGCCGCCGCCTTCGGGGAACGCACCATCGCCGTGGTACTCACGGGGAAAGGCGGCGACGGCGCCAGGGGTGTCCGCGCAATAGAGCAGGCCGGAGGGACCGTCATCGCCCAAGACGAGGCGACATCGCAGTCCTTCGGCATGCCCGCCGCCGCGATACACACCGGGCACGTCGACCGGATCTTGCCCATCACCGACATAGCACCAGCCCTGATACCGCTGACCCGAACCGCGAATATCTAGTCGCTCGACGCCGTGACAATCGCCTCGTTGACGGCGTCACCGATCGTCACCGACTGTTCGTTTTTCGCCGCGCCGCCCTCGAACGGAAATGTCACGGCGACCACACCTAAAATATGGCGCCGTATTCGAGAGTGGCGCGCAGCAACGATGCCTGCCTGCCCGGTGACGGCGGTCATGGCGCCGTCGGGCAACTTTTGCGCGACAACGAATATGTCACCGGGCAAAGGCTGCCGGCCGTGGCACTACAGCGCCCGTCGACGCATCATCATGACGATGAGGACGATGATGATGATCAAGAGGATCGTTCCTCCTCCGATGTACATGGTTTGCTCCCTTCTCTGCTGGTGGGCGGATCCCCGGGCCGGTGCCCGGCCCGGAAACATCGATCGCGTGCCGTATGGCCACGACCTCGATCAGATCAGCTCCGACAGGCCGAGCAACTCCAGCAGCCGCGCCGTAAGCAGCGACGGCGACGACAAAGCAAACCTGTCGGCCCGGCGACGAGGGCGCCTCGGGGCGGCGGTGCCGACAACCGCCGTGTCAATCCGATACGCCTGTGCGGCCCGGTCGATCACAACGCGGGCGCGCAGGGGGCTCGGCCCCGCAGCGACACGACGGTTCCCGCCGGGCGGACACCGCCGCTCGTGTCGGGAGCACAGCGGCGGATGCGGTAACGGTGCCCGCTGGGGGCGGGTGATACGGCGGGTCACGGGCGACCTCTCTGGTTGCGCAACGCAATAACTTCCTGCGCTACCAAGGGTCCGGAGCAACGCTGCCCGGGAGGTTGCCGACATGAGCGGCGGCAGAGTCCAACACGGTGCGGGTACGCACTCCGTGTCGAATGCAACGATACACCCTCCCTGTGGAAACCACCCCCGCGGGTCCGCGTGCACGAGGGAGTTGGATCGTGAAGACGCTACCCCTCACTGACACGCTTTCGACTGTGAGGGTCCCGCCCTCAGCGGTGATCAGTTCTTGTGACAACGCCAGTCCCCGCCGCCCTCGATTCGCGTCCAGTGGCCGGCGTCGAGACATGACGGTCATCTCGGGGCGTGCCGGAATGACCATCATCGTGGCGTTCGCCGGCTGCGACCCCAACGCCCTGAAGCCGTAACCACAAGTTGAGTCCGCCCGGTAACCGGGTCGACGTGGCGGTGCCAGTGCGGGTAGTCCGAACGCCTGGCCCCCCCCCAGCCCCCCCCCACCGTGCCCGCCGCCACCACGACGGTGGCCAGCACCGTGATGTCGCCGAAAGCTTTGGTGACCGACGCTGTCGCCCCCTGGGTGTGACCGAGAACGACGGCGGCGACCAGCGCCCCGATCATGACGGCGGCGGCGGCGATCTGGATGCCCGCGATGAACCTGTGCAGCGCCGGGCCCTTCCCCGACATGAGCACGCGGACCCGGTCCCCCAGCCGGGCTCAGGGGGGCGTCAACCGCGCTCGGCTGCTCATCGTCGCCGGCGGCGGGCCGGACCTGCGCCTCACTGTTCGCTGCTGTCATGGTCTGTCCTCGTCTGGGCCGGCCCGGCGCCGTTTCGGACCCAACCCCGCGTCGAGCAGGGGAGCCCGCTAACCCAGGATCGTGGTGATGACGACATTGTCGGCCGGGTCCAGCTCGATGGTGCGGTCCGCAGGCCGGTAGATCACATCCACACCTCGCAACTCGCCCAGGTACAACACGCCGCCGACCGAACCGTCGCTGCCCGCGGCGTCGATCGGGGTGACGGTGACGTTCTGGGCGGTCAGCTGGTAGGGCGACAAGAGCGACAAGACACTGCTACCGAGCGGGTGGCCGGCCGCCGCCCTCGCCGCCTGACGCTCGACGGCCACATGGAACACCGACGCCACGACCGCCACCGCAACAACCGCGAACACGGCCAGGACGCCGCTCAGGGCGGCGGCGTCGACCCGGCGCAGGACCGACCCCAGCAGGTAGGCGACGCCGACGATGGCGGCAGTCACGGCGATCGTGGCGGGCTGGGCGGCGACCGCGAACACGCTGACGCCGAGACCGACAGGGGCACCCAGACGGCGGTAGAAGGCTCCCTGGGCGGCGTAGGCGGCGACAGTGACACCGACATGGATTGCAACCACCGCCACGGCCACGGTGGCACGCGTCGGAACCGTCGTCGCCCGCCCGTCCAGATTCGCTGCGATACCCACGGCGCCCTCCGGGAAGTCCCGATGCCATCGACTGCGGTTCAGACTAGAAACCAGGTGTGACCAAAACCCCGGCGTCGCTACCGCCTACCAGCTGGCCGACGTTCGCCCTGGTACCGCCGGGCGAGGAGAGCTGAGCGTGAGATGTTGCTCGCCTTCGGCCTGGGCGAGCACGCCGCTGCCGCAGCCGACGCTGCGCCACCCACAGGCGCGTGCGGTGGAGTAAGTCCGCTCGCCGTCAGACCCGACTTCCAGGCGCGGGCCGGAGAAGAACTGCGCGCGGCCTTCTTGGACGCCTACTGGGGCGACCCCGAACCCGCCCAGGTCATCCGCATCATCCGAGTCGAACTACGCGAATGACCTCCTGGAGCGTGTCGGTCACGATGGCTGCCCCTGACGCCGCCACTCCTCGATTGTTAGTTTGATCTGCCGTCTACGTCTTCACACCACGTCACCGTGGCACGGCTGGTGTTTAGGTCGCGACCCGGCCGCCATCGACTGCAAGGGTGACGCCGTGGACGAAGCTGGCATCATCAGTGGCGAGGAAGACGATCGCCGCCGCCAGTTCCTCAGGCTCAGCTACGCGACCTGCTGGTGCTAGTGCCGCGAGCTGGTTCACCATCTCGTCGGGAACAGCTTCCATCATCCGGGTGCGTGTCGGGCCGGGCGCAACGGCGTTGACCCGGACTCCACTTGCGCCGTACTCGGCGGCCCAGGCCTTCGTCAACAGTTCGAGAGCTGCTCGGCTGGCGCCGTACAACGCCATGCCGGCCTGTCCGAAGCTGGCGACCATCGTGCTGACGTTGACGATCGAGCCCCATCCGCGTTCGGCCATGGCTGGCGCCAAGGATGCGACGAGGAAGAACGGGACCTTGACGTTGAGTGCAAAGGTCTCGTCGAACTCTTCTTCGGTGGCCGCGTTGCTTGGTCCGAGCAAGGCGACGCCAGCGTTGTTGATGAGGATGTCGACATGACCGTCGCCCGCCTCAGTGGCCCACTCGACCAGCTCCCGGGCCGATTCGAGGTGGCCCAATGTGGTGAGCCTGAACGATGCGCCGCCGCCGCTGCCTTCGATCTCGGCGACCACGTCCTTGGCTCGCTCCTCATCGCGTCCGACTACCAGTACGTGAGCGCCGCGGGCGGCCAGTGCTATGGCCGTCGCCTTGCCGATACCGCTCGTCGCGCCCGTCACCAGAGCTGTCTTGCCCGTTAGGTCAGTCATGCGATGTCTCGTCCTCTCATCCAGAATGGGTTTCGCAACCCACTCTGACAGTTCGGAACTGGGTTGTCAAACCCAAAATCGCTGTTAGCATTGCGCCATGGTCAACGAGACGAGTGGCCGGCCGACGCTCACCCCCAAGGGAGCGCGAACCCGGGCACGAATAGTGCAGGAGGCCGCTGCCCTGATCCATGAGCGCGGGATAGCAGGCGCCACCTTGGAAGACGTCAGGAAAGCGGCGGAAGTCAGCGGGTCTCAGATGACCCACTACTTCGCCGACAAGAACGAACTCGTGCAGGCGGTCATCGACTATCAAGCCGACACCATCGTCAATCGCCAGCGGCACGCCCTCGGCAGCGGGAACGGAGTCGAAGTCTGGCGGAACATGGTGATCACCGCAGCGAGGCGGACCCAAGCGAAAGGCGGCTGCCAACTTGGTTCGCTCGTTGGTCAACTCGCCGAGAGCGACCCCGAAGCGCGAGCGCTCATCGCCGCAGGGTTCGATCAGTGGGCAGCCGCCATTGGCGATGGACTCAGGTCCCTTCATGCCGACGGGAAGCTCCCGTCCGAGATCGACCCGGATGACCTCGCCACGACTCTCCTCGCCACGCTCCAAGGAGGGCTTCTACTCGCCCAGGTGCAACGGAGTACCCGTCCGTTCGAAACCGCGGTCAATACCCTCCTCGCCCTTGCCATCCAGACTTGAGCCCC
>Ga0302325_10015859_pt1 | contig 15995 bp, 15 predicted proteins | sample Palsa_T0_2_FD_201948 | JGI IMG/M metagenome (GOLD analysis project Ga0302325, IMG submission 201948) | Peat permafrost microbial communities from Stordalen Mire near Abisko, Sweden - Palsa_T0_2 | ecosystem: Environmental > Terrestrial > Soil > Palsa > Peat permafrost | place: Sweden: Abisko... | reverse complement strand
CATCGACGAGCTCCCACACGGGCCGGCGAGCGGCTCGAGCACCGCCCCGGTGACGGCGGCACGGCCGCGAGCCTCGACCACCGTCCAGCCGTGGAGGACCTCGGCGCCTAGCTCGCGGACCGCGGCGTCGGTGTCCTCCGGCCCGGTGCGCAGGTCGGCCACCGCGAGGACCTCGACTCCAACTGCGCTCAGGCCCAGCGCCGCCTCGATGCCGCGGTCCGAGGTGGTGGCGACCACGGCTCGAGTCCCCGGGCGCACGCCGTACAGGTTCGCCAGCCGGAGCGCTCCGCCGGACAGAATCACCCCGGGCAGGTCGTTGCCGGCGAACACGAGCGGCTGCTCGATCGCCCCCGTCGCGAAGACATGCCGGCGCGCGCGAACCTGGTGCAGCGTGTCGCCCTGCCAGATCGGCACGAGGCCGTCGAAGTGTCCGAGCGCCGGCGCCGAGCAGAGGACCTCCACGCCCGCCGCGCGTGCCCGCCTCGAAAGCGCTCGCGCATGGTCGTGCCCGCCCTCCCAGAGGAGCCGGCCACCCGGCTCAGGCCCCTCCTCAGCGAGCACCACCTGGGCGCCGAGCTCGGCCGCCGCGATCGCGGCGGTCAGACCCGCAACGCCGCCGCCGACGACAAGCAGATCCGCGTGACGGCGCCGGTACTCGGTCCGCCACGCACGCTCCGGCTGCTCGCGCGGTAAGCGGCCGAGACCGGCGGCGTGACGCAGCGCCCGCTCGTACAGCGGCCACAGCCGGCGCGGGCGGATGAACGTGCGGTAGTAGAAGCCCGGCGGCGTGAACGGGCCGCCGAACCTGTCGATGGCGGCCATCGCGTCGAACTCGAGCCCCGGCCACGCATTCATGTGCTCGACCCGAGCACCCTCGCGGACGGGTTCTGTGCACGCCCGCACGCCGGGCGCCCCGTCGACGGCAACCAGGCAGTTGGGGCACTGGCCGGCACAGCACATCAGGCCGCGCGGCCGGTGGTACTTGAAGCTGCGCGAGAACGTGCGTCGCCCGGCCGCGTACAGGGCCGAGGCGATCGTGTCGCCGGCGAGCGCGGGGACGGTCCGGCCGTCGAAGGTGAAGCTGACCTCGCGTGTGCGATCGATCCGCTCGGCCGGCTGCGGAGGCAGGCGGGTCATCTCGTCGCCTCGCCCGATCCGGCGTCGTCAAGCGCGCCCGGCAGCCCAACTCGCAGCACCTCGTTGGTGCGGGTGTCGCGTTCGACCTGGAACCAGGCGCGACAGCCCGAGCGGTGGTACCACCACTCGCGTTGGACCCCCGCGACGTTACGGCGGAAGTAGTTGTATTCGCACAGCTCGCGAAACGTCGGCTCGGCGCGCGGGCGCCGGCTGACCTCGCCGCCGAAGGCGAAGTCAGTTACCTCGCGGACCCCGCAATGGGGGCAGGTGAGGACGTACGACATCCTGAATCGATCGTAGACAAGCGTGGCGTGAAGCGCAATACTATTGCCTATGGTGCAACGAGAGCCGTTGAGAGGAGCGAGGCCGGTCGCATCCGTGGCCCGCGCGCTGGCGCTGCTCGACGAGCTCGCGGCGAGCGAAACCGGTCTCGGCGTCAACGAGCTCGCGCGGCGGATCGCAGTCAATCCGAGCACCGCGTCACGACTGCTCGCCACACTCGAGTCCGGAGGCCTGGTCCAGCGCGACGGACAGGGTCCCTATCGCCTCGGCCTCCGGCTCGTCACGCTCGCCGACCGCGTCCTCTCCCGGCTCGACCTCCAGGCGCTCGCGCGACCTGTGCTTGTCGACCTGATGCAGAGCACGGGCGAGACGGCCACCCTGTCTGTGCCCGGCGAGCGCGAGGCGATCACCGTCGACTCCGTCCCCTCTCGCTCGAGCGTGGTGAGCATGGCGAGGCTCGGGCGTCCGAGCATCTCCCACGCGACCGCGGTGGGCAAGGTGATGCTCGCGTTCGGCGGTGGCGGCGTGCCCCCTGAGCGCGATCTGGTCGCCCTCACCGATCGCACGATCACCGACCGCCGCGCGCTCGTCGCCGAGGTCGACTCGGTGCGCGAGCGCGGCTACGGCACCGTGTTCGGCGAGCGCGAGCAGGACGTCAACGCGATCGCAGCGCCGGTGTTCGACAACACCGGCGCGCTGGCCGCGATTCTCGGGCTCCAGGGCCCGGCGAGCCGGCTCGAAGACCCGACTCGACTGCTCGCGACTCTGCGCCGGGGCGCCGCCACCCTGACCGGCGCGCTCGGCGGGCGCGCCTAGTCGTGCACGAAAACGCGGTCGGCTGATGCGCGCGCTGGCCGCGATCCCCCGGGTCCTGACGCCGCTGGCGCTGCTCGCCGCGGGGCTCGCGCTGATCATCCCGTCGGGCGCGGTTGCCGCGCGCTCGGACCTGCTGCTCGCACTCCTCGTCCTCGCCACGGCGCTCGGCATCTCGTTCGCCGATCTGCGCCGCCTGCGCGACCACGCCTCCGAAGTCGCATTCCTCTCGGTTGCACCGCTGGTGGCGCTGGGCGCCCTGGCCTGGGTGATCGGCCGGCCGTTCGCGCCACCCGTACGCGACGGCCTGCTGGCGGTCGGACTCGCGTCTTCTGAGATCGCGTCGGTCGGACTCGTCGCGCTCGCGCGCGCCGACGCCACGATCGCGCTGGGCGCAGTCAGCGGCTCGCTCGTCGCCTCAGCGCTGATCGGCCCACTCGCGATCGGCGCGCTCGCCGGCGCCTCCGCCCACGGCAACCCGGGACCGTTGCTCGCGCGCTTCTCGCTTGTCGTGATCGTCCCTCTGATCGCCGGGGTGGCGATCCGCAGCCGCTGGCCGCGGATCGCCGGGGCCGACCCAGAGCGTGAGGGGGTCGCGGCGCTGACGGTCGCGGTCCTGATCTATGCCGCGCTGAGCGGAACCCATGGCGCGCACCACCTCGCGGCGGCGCTGCTCGCGAGCGTCGCCTTCCTCGCCGTCTCCGCGGCGCTCGCCGAGCTCTGGCGGCGCCGGGCAAGCGCGGCGACCGCGGTGCCAGGTGCACTTACCATCGCGATGCGCGACTTCGCCGTCGCCGCGGCCCTCGCCACCCAGGCGTTCGGGACGCGAGCGGGCGCCGTGCCCGGGGTGTACGGCGTCGTGATGCTCGTGGGGGGCACGATCGCGGCCGGGCGGGTCGAGCGGGTCGGGCGGGGGAGTCCGCCGGCGGCCAGGGCTCCGTAGTGGCGGGCTGTTGCATGGTCGTGGTTCAGCCGCAATTGGCCGGCGGCGGACCCCCCGCCCTCTAGCCCCCACTCCGCGGCCGTGCCCTGTCCGATGCACCGGCCCGCGTACCATCGAACAGCACTATGCGCGACCGCGATCTCGACGTTCTGACCGGGATCCTCGAGACCCGGGGGCGATTTGGCCATCGCGAGCATCTCGAGCTCGCATGGACCTACCTCGATCGCTACGAGATCGAGACGGCCAACACGGCGATGGCCGCCGCGATCCGTCACGTGGCGGAGTTGCACGGCGCCCCCGACCGCTACCACGACACGATCACCCTCTCGTGGGTTCACCTCGTCGCCGTCCACCGGAGACACGGCGACCACGGCTCGTTCGACGAGTTCATCGCCGAGAACCCTGGCCTTCTCGATCGGCAGCTTCTCGCCGGTCACTACAGCCCCGAGCTGTTGGCAAGCGAGGGCGCCCGCATACGCTGGACGGAGCCGAACCTTCGCGCGCTCCCCTGCGCGGACTAACTGCCCGGGATCCAGCTCGTTCCCGCGAGCGGCACCCGCGCCATGGCCGCGGCCTCGATCGTGAGAGCGACGAGGTCCTCTGGCTCGAGGTTGTGGACGTGGGACTTGCCGCACGCGCGGGCCAGCGTCTGGGTCTCGAGTACGAGCGTGCGCAGGTAGTTGGCCAGCCGGTGGCCCGCGAGCACCGGGTCGAGGCGCGCCGCGAGCTCGTCGTCCTGGGTGGTGATGCCGGCCGGGTCGAGGCCTGCGTGCCAGTCGTCGTAGTAACCGGCGGCGGAGCCGATCGCACGGTAGCCCTCGTCGTGCTCGGGAGCGTTGTCGCCGAGCGCGATCAGCGCCGCAACCCCGATCGAGACGGCGTCGGCGCCGAGCGCGAGCGCCTTGGCCACGTCCGCACCGGTACGGATGCCCCCGGACACAATCAGCTGCACCTCGCGGTGCATCCCGAGCTCGACCAGGGACTCGACCGCCTGGGGGATCGCGGCCAGGATCGGGATCCCGACGTGCTCGATGAACGCCTCCTGCGTCGCGGCGGTCCCTCCCTGCATGCCGTCGAGGACGATCGCGTCGGCGCCCGCCTTGACCGCCAGGGCGACGTCGTAATAGGTCCTGGTGGCGCCGATCTTGACGAAGATCGGGACGCGCCAGTCGGTGATCTCGCGCAGCTCCTCGATCTTGATCTCGAGGTCGTCCGGCCCGGTCCAGTCAGGGTGGCGGCAGGCGCTGCGCTGGTCGATGCCGGCGGGGAGGTCGCGCATCTCGGCGACCCGGGCGGAGATCTTGTGGCCGAGCAGCATGCCGCCGCCACCCGGCTTCGCGCCTTGGCCGACCACCACCTCGATTGCGTCCGCACGACGCAGATCGTCCGGGTTCATCCCGTAGCGGGAGGGCAGCAGCTGGTAGACGAGCGTCTTCGAGTGCTCGCGCTCCTCGGGGGTCATCCCGCCGTCCCCCGTGGTGGTCGAAGTGCCGACCTCGCTCGCGCCGCGCCCGAGCGCCTCCTTCGCCGCCCCGGAAAGCGCCCCGAAGCTCATCCCGGCGATCGTGATCGGGATCTCGAGCTGCAGCGGCTCGCTCGCGAACCGGCCACCGATCACGACGCCGGTGGCGCAGCGCTCGCGGTAACCCTCGAGCGGGTAGCGCGACACGCTCGCCCCGAGGAACAGCAGGTCGTCGAAGTGGGGCACCCGCCGCTTGGCCCCGAACCCGCGGATGTCATACATCCCCTCGCGCGCGGCGCGCTGAATCTCGGCGATCACGCCCCGGTCGAACGTCGCTGACTCGTGCAGCCACGGATGCCAGGACATGCCGGCTAATAGCTCCCCAGGTGCTCGACCTTGAAGTTGTACAGCCGGCGCGCCGACCCGAAGCGGCGGAAGTCCGCCGGATCGGCGTCGTCGATCTCGGCCCGCGCGAGCAGCGCCCGGACCTCCTCCACGTGCTCGGGGCGCATCTCCTTCTCGACGCAGTCCGCGCCCAGGCTCGCGACCGACCGGCGCACGTAAAGACGAGTCTCGTAGAGCGAGTCGCCGAGCGCCTCGCCCGCGTCTTCGCAGACGACGACCGTCCCCTTCTGCGCCATGAAAGCGCTCATGTGCCCGACCGAGCCGCGTACCACGATGTCCGCTCCCTTGAGCGAGATCCCGCAACGGGCCGACGCGTCGCCGCGGATCACGAGCAGGCCGCCACGGGCAGTCGCCCCCGCCGATTGCGAAGCGCTGCCCTCGACTATCACCGTGCCGGACATCATGTTCTCCGCGACGCCGACGCCGCAGTTGCCATGCACGCGGATCGTGGCGAGCTTGTTCATACCGGCGCAGTAGTAACCGACGTGGCCCTCGATCTCGACCTCGTGGGGACCGTCGAGTCCGACCGCAACGCTGTGCCTCCCGCCCGGGTTGAGCACCCGCATGCAATGGGTGCACGCAGGAGCATGCAGCAGCATGTTCAGCTCGCGAACCGTCCCGGCCGCGAGGTCGAAGGACTCGAGCGCGTCCCGGGTGGCGTCAGGGGCGGCCATCAGGCCACCGGCGCCGTGCCCCAGCTGTAGACGCGGCCCGGTTCGGGCTCCCACAGCACCGCGTCCTCGGCACCGGGGAGCACAGCGATCGCCCGGTACTCGGACGCCATCGCGACCCAAGCGTCCGTCTCGGCCATCACCGCGGGCTTGCACGCGATCGGGTCACGCAGCACGGCGAAGCCGTCGGCGGTTCCGACGGCGAAGGTGTAGAAGCCGTCGAGGTCGTCCATGCAGCCCTCGAGCGCCTGCTCGAGCGTCGCCCCCTCGCGCATCCTCCAGGTCAGGTAGCCCGCCGCCACCTCGCTGTCGTTGTCGGTCTGGAAGCGGATCCCCTGACGCTGCAGCAGCCGCCGCAGCCGGTTGTGATTGGAAAGTGAGCCGTTGTGGACGAGGCAGAGGTCGAGCCCGGTCGAGAACGGGTGCGAGTGCTGAGTGCTCACGCGGCTCTCGGTCGCCATCCGCGTATGACCGAGCGCGTGGCTCCCCCCGATCTCCTCGAGGGCAAAGCGCTCGATGAACGAGCGCGGCGGGCCGGCTTCCTTGTAGATCTCGATCGAGCTGCCGGCGCTCATCAGGCGAAGCTCGGGATGGCGCTCGGAGAGCCACGCCTCGACCCGCTCGCCGCCGGCCTCGATGACGAACGTCGCGTGCGTCGCGCGCACCCGTGGCGGTGACACCTCGCCGAACGCGAGCGCCAGCCCCGCGGCGACCCGATCCCACCCTGGATCGGCAGCGCCCGAGTACAGCGAGATCTTGCACCACCCGTCGGGCGCGGGGTCGCGATAGAAGGCGACGCCGGCGCTGTCCGGGCCACGGAACGAGAGCTGCCCGAGCATCCGCGACAGCAGCTCCCCCAGCTCCGCTCCTGCGGCGGGCGACTTCGTATACAGGCCGGCGATGCCGCACATGGTGCACTTGAGCGTAGACCGTAGCTCAGGCCGCGGAAATGGCACCCGCGGGCACACTTTGCGCTCGAGATGTGGTCGCTCGCGCCACAGGCGCCGGGGTACCTACGCGAGGAGCAGCTTCTGCGCGCGGCGGACGCTGTGCAGCGCCTCGCGCAGTTCGCGGCGCGCGATCGGCGGCAGCGCGGCCGGGTCGACGAGGTTGTCGGGTGGCGCGCCGGCGGCGATGCAGACTGCGTGGTGCTCGAACCGCAGCCGCGTGATCACCTCGAACGCCTCGCGCAGCGCAGCCGCCTGGTCCGCTGTGAGCCCTCCGGCGCTCGCTGCCGCGTCGATCCGGTCAAGTGTCGGCGAGATCGTGACTCCGCTCGCCAGCGCATGGAAGCGGACCAGGTTCACGATCGGGACGATCGCGCCGCGCTTGAGGTCGAGCCGGCCCGCGGCAGGCCCGTGCTTCTCGACTGCGAGCTGGCCGCGGAACCCGAGCGCCACCTGAAATCCGGTCGCCGTTCGGGCCATCAGGCGCATGAACCCCGGGTGCTCGCGAGCCGCCCGGATCCGTTCGGCGAGCGACGCGGTGATCGCCAGCCCGCCGAGGCTGTGGCGGAAGTCGAACGCGACCGTTGCGCGGATCAGATGCGACTCGTCGGGCTCGCGCAGACACGCATCGAAGGTCTCGAGCCAGCCGGCCTTCGACATCCGCCACTGGCGGTTGCCCGCGAGGACGCCGTTGTGGTCGGCGCCGAAGCCGCACCTGATGAGCCCGCGATTGACCTCTGCCGCGACGCCCCCGAAATACGCGTCGACACGGTCGTCCTCGCCGGGCGCGGGGGTCGCGTAAGCGAGCGCGTTGTCCTGATCGGACGCGAGCGTGAACTCGCGGCGGGCCGCGCTGCCCAGGGTCAGCCAGGCCCAGGGCAGCGGCGCCGGACCACAGCGTGAGAGCGCGAAGTCGATCAGCCTGGCGGTGATCGCGTCGTTCTGAAGACTGAGGACCCGCCCCAGGTCTCGGGGCGGGACGCCCGCCCGCGCGAGCAGCGTGAACAGCTGTGGCAGATGGGAGACGGCGCGCACGAGCACGTCCTCGTCGGCCGCCCCGTTGATCGTGTGACGGAGCGCGATCGGGCTGCGCGCGTCGAGACCGAGCAGGTCGGTGGCCGACAGCAGCCCGGACACCTTCCCACGGTCGAGGACCGCGATGTGCTGGGCGCCGGCGGCGAGCATGTCCACCGTTGCCTCGACCGCGAGCTGCGAGACCTGGACCGTCGGCACCGGCGAGCGCGCGATCGCTGACAGCGGCGCATCGATCGTAACCTTTCCGGTGGCGAGGTGCGCGCGGACGTCCGCGTCGGTGACGATCCCGAGCTCGTCCGCTCCGAGCCGGACGAGCAGCGCCGAGACCCCCTCCTCGCCGAGCCGCCGTGCCGCGGTGCGGACATCGACGTCCGGCTCGCAGAACGTCGCCGGCCGCAGGAGGGCCGAGACCGGCGTGGTGCCGACGTCGAGCAGGCCGTGGACCGTGTGACCTGCGCGCGTCAGGCGCTGTCGCATCGTGCTCGCCACGTAGCCCGCACCCTCCGCCCGTCCGAGCACGCGCATCGCCGCTGCCTTGGGGATCAGCAGGCAGACCGAGTCCTCATGGGCGCGGACAGTGAACGCCGGAGCCATGCCTGTCAACAGCGACGGGTGACCGAAGCACTCGCCGGGCTCGAGCACCTGGATCACCTCGCCCTCGTGCACGAGCTCGATCGAGCCGCTGCAGATCACGTACAGCCCTGAAGCCGGCACCCCGTCCTCGACGAGCACCTTCTCACCCGCCGCGACGGTCAGCTCGTGTGCCTCGGCGAGCACCTCACGCAGCTGCGCCGGGTCGAGAGTGTCGAACGGCGGCTGCCGTGCGAGCAATGTGTCCAAGTGCTCCATGTCGAACGCCTCAATTGTGTGCGCATGTCGCCTGTGCGACGGTCCGGCTTCCTGACAGCCTAGTTTCAGGCACGCACAACTCTGATCGGGAGGGCTTATGACCGACGTCTCCGGGGGGACAATCGACGAGCTCAGCTACGAAGGCAGCGGCCTGCCGAAGACGGGCAACTGGTGGAGTGCCTTCGTGATCGGGTTGGCCGGCGCGATCCTCGTGACCGGCATCGCCCCCGTGATGGTGACCGAGCTCGGCGCGGCCGCGATCCCGATCACCTTCCTGATCACCGCCAGCGGCTGGCTGCTGTGCCTGTTCCTCGCCGAGCTCGCCGGGATGATGCCAGACCGCTCCGGCGGCTCGCCGAGCTATGCCTACGTGGGGTTCAAGGATCGCTGGCCGCGCTTCGCCGAGCACGTCAACGGGATCACCGCCTGGGGCTACTGGCTCGGCTGGTTCCCGGTCGGGCCGCTGAACATGATCCTCGCCTCGTTCTACTTGGCCGACCTATTCAAGCTCAACACGACCAGCGGCTTCGCGCTACTCGGAACCAAGATCGCCTGGTGGACGGTCGCGATCTCGATCATCGGCCTGCTGCTGCTGTTCATTCCGGCCTACCGCGGTCTGCGCTTCGGCACGGTGTTCGCAACCGTGCTGGCAATGCTGTCGATGATCCCGCTGACCTTCCTGGCGATCTCGTGGATCTTCCACCCTTCTGTCGCCCACTTCTCGCAGCTGAGCGGCTTCCATCACGTCGACGGCAGCAGCTTCTTCGCGCCCGCGTTCGGCCACAGCTGGCTGACGGTCGCGGTCGCGTTCTCCTTCCTTCTCACCTGGAACGTGATCGCGATGGAGGCGGCGGCGTGTTACATCGGCGAGACCAAGAATCCCGACCGCGACGGGAAGATCGCGATGAACCTCGAGGGCGGCTATGGCGTGTTCATCTTCACGCTGATCCCGATCGCGTTCGTGATCGTGCTCGGCCTCCACGCGCTCGGCAACTCCGCATTGGTCGACCCGAAGACGATGTTCGTGACCTTCGCCTCGAAGGTGTTCGGCGCGAGCTCCGCCTCGACCGTGCTCGACTGGCTGATCGGCGTGATGCTGATCCTCGCGCTCGTGCTCTCCGCGCTGAACGCGGTCACGGGCACGGCCCGCTCGCTGCATCAGATGGCCACCGACGGGCACTTCCCGAAGTTCTTCACGCGGACGAACTCCCACGGCGTCCCCGGCCACGCGATGGCGTTCAACATCGTCTGCATGATCCTCGTGGTGTTCATGGGCGGCGCGGTTCAGATCTACACGTTCTCGAACGTCGGCTACCTGTTCTCGTTCATCCCGGTGCTGATCGCCTACTTCCTGCTGCGCAAAGACCGCCCCAACGTGCGACGGCCGTTCCGGCTTCCCGAGTGGATGAAGTACGCCGCCCTCGCACTCGCCGGCTTTTACGCGGTCATCTATATCTGGGGCGGCCCGGTGTACGCGAACTGCGCCTGCAACGCAGCCGGCAAGAAGACGCTGCCCTACTACTTCATCGGGCTCGTCACGCTGCTCGCCTACCTGCCGCTCTACTGGTACCGCAAGCGCTACGAGGACAAGCGCGACACTCCCCCGGCCCCCCCCGAGCTCGCCGCGACGATGGCTGCGACTACCGGTAGCAGCCCGTGAGCGCTGCTTCGGTGCGCGAGCAGGATCCTGTTGGCACCGGGCATTTCGAGCGGATCCTGCTCGCCTCCGAGGGTCGGCCAATCCCGGAGGCGGCGATCGCCCACGTCGTCGAGCTGGCCAAGCGGTCGGACGCGAGCGTGCGCGTACTGTCGATCGCGCGCGTGCATGGGGTGGCATTCGGGCTCCCCAACCCGGGACTGCTGCCGACCAAGCGCGAATGGGACGAGCAGCGCGAGATGGTCGGCAAGGTCGTCAAGCGTCTGCGACGCTGGGGAATCGAGGCCGACGGGCACGTGGTCGGCACCCGCCAGGCGACCAAGCGGATCTGCCAGGAGGCGACGTTCTCGAGTTGCGAGGCGATCGTGATGGCCGCCGACCCCGACCGCAGTCGAGTCGTCGGCGACATGATGTGGTCCCAGGAGCCCCAACGCGTGCGACGTCGTGCCAAGGTGCCGGTGTTTCTCGTCGTGGCGCAGTCCTGAGCCGGCGGCGCCGCCTTCCTGGTTGAATCTCGCACCATGAGCGAATCCATGTGTGCAGAGACAGTGATGGTCCCCGGCCACGGCGGCGACGAGGTCGAGGCTTATCTCGCCAGCCCGAGCGGGGATGAGTCGCGCGGCGGGGTGGTGGTGATCCATCACATGCCGGGCTATGACCGGGGAACCAAGGAGATCGCGCGCCGCTTCGCCGAGCTCGGCTACGACGCGATCGTTCCGAACCTGTACTGGCGCGAGGCCCCGGGCGCAGCGCCGGACGATGCCGCGGCGACCGCGCGGGCGCAGGGTGGCGTGCCGGACGAGCGACTGGTCGGCGATGTCGGCGCCGCCGCCGAGTATCTGCGCGCGCGGCCGAGTTCGAACGGCAAGGTCGGGGTGATCGGCTACTGCTCGGGAGGGCGCCAATCGGTACTCGCCGCATGCAACCTCGACCTCGACGCCGCCGTCGACTGCTACGGCGCGTTCGTCACCGGCACCCCGCCCGATGGCTTCCCATTGAAGCTCACCAACCTCGTCGACCAGCTACCCAACCTGCGCTGCCCGCTACTCGGATTGTTCGGCAAGGAGGACTCCTACCCCAGCCCTGAGCAGGTCGCGGAGCTCGACGAGATCCTCACCGCCGACGGCAAGCCGCACGAGTTCCACAGCTATGACGACGCCGGTCACGCCTTCTTCGCCACCGACCGGCCGGCGTACCGCCCGGCGGCCGCCAACGACGGCTGGGAACGTATCGAGGTCTTCTTCACCACCCACCTCGGAGGCTGAGCATGTGCACTTACACGACGGTGAAGACCACGCTCCACGGCAGTGCCAAGGGGCCCGACAGCAGCTGGTTCCACGTCACCGACGGCACGGTCTACTTCGATCACCCGGTCCACGCGATGGCAGAGCACACGCTCAACATCGACTTCGCAGACCCCGCCAAGGGACCGTCGGCTCGTGTCGCGGTCGAGCTCACCGCCGGCTCGGCCCGCGACCTGATCGCAGCGATCCAGTCCGCGCTCGAGTCAGCACCCGCCGAGCTCACGGCCTGACCCGCGGATCGTCCGCGCCGCCGGGTGCCTAACCGCACGACGCTGGGTAATGCTTCGAAATCCAGACTAAAGTTCCGCGGACGGGTGCCGATAGACCAGAAAAGGGCGCCCGTCAGAGGGCCGCTCATAACCGCACGGAGTCGAGATGAAGAAGTTCACGGTCTACCGAGCGTGCGCTGCTGTGACCCCCCTCTTGGTGGTCCTGGCCGCGTCCGGAGCGGCACACAAGTTCTAAGACTCTGATGGGCGCGCGTCGCAGCGGATCGCGGCGCGTGCCTGTCCCGTCTCTCATTCGTGGCCCGAGACCGCTCGATAGTCAGGATCTATTGCGCAACGGTATTCGTCGCCGCATGCGTCGTCGTCGCCCTGCTGGCGGGCACGACGAGCCTCCAGTACATCCGTGAGCAGCCGCTGACATTCGTCATGCTCTCGGCGGGCGTGCTGCTCGGCGAGATGCTTCCGCTGAAGATCCCTCGCCGAGGTAACGACGAGCAGATCACCCTCTCGACATCGTTCGTGATGGCCGTGCTCCTGGCCGGCGGCCTGGCCCCGGCGTTGATCGCGCAGTGCGCGGCATCGATCGTTCAGGATCTCGCTTCGCACAAGCCGTGGTGGCGCATCCGCTTCAACCTGGGTCAGTACGCGCTCTCAATGGCGGCAGCGCTGCTGGTCATGCGCGGTCTCTCGGTTGCGCCGCACATCGGTTCCTCGCATCCGTTCGACAGCGCTGACCTCCCCGGCATCATCCTCGGCGCGGGCGCCTTCTTCCTGGTCAACACAGGCCTCGTGGGAGTCGCCGTGGCGCTCTACCAGGGAGTGCCGATCTCGGGATACTTCCGCAGTGACGCGGGCTTTGTCGCGATGACCGGCGCAGTGATGCTGCTGCTGGCTCCGATCGTGATCGCGGCAACGGCGTACTCGGTGCTGTTGATTCCACTCTGCCTGGCTCCGGTGGCAGCGATCTACAACGCGACCCTGCAAAGCGCCCGCAGCGCCCACGAGGCGCGCCACGATTCGCTCACCGGCCTGCCCAACCGGACCGCGTTCCACGACGCGGTTGGCCGGACGATCCGGAACGGGCGCGAGCAGTCGTCCGTGATGCTGATCGATCTCGACAGGTTCAAGGACGTAAACGACACGCTCGGTCACCGCTACGGCGATCTGCTCCTGCAGGAGGTCGCCGAGCGCTTCCGGGCCGAGCTCGGCGACGAGGACCTTATCGCCCGCCTCGGAGGTGACGAGTTCGCCGTACTGTGCCCCGGCACCGGTCGCGAGCGGGCGCTGCTTGTGGCCGCGCGGCTGGCGGACTCCCTGCACGAGCCGATCGAGCTCGAGCAGATGGTCGTCGACGCACAGGCGAGCATCGGCGTAGCCGTGTTCCCCGCTCACGGCACGGACATCGAGATCCTCCTGCAGAAGGCCGACGTCGCGATGTACCGCGCCAAGGAGACGCGCACAAGCGCCGCCCTGTACGACGAGCGGCACGACCATCACAGCCCGGCCAAGCTCGCACTGACGGTCGAGCTGCGGACGGCGCTCGACGCCGAGGAGATCGTCGTCTGGTACCAGCCGGAGCTCGATTTGCATACCGACAAGGTGCTCGTCGTCGAGGCGCTCGTGCGCTGGGAGCATCCCGAGCTTGGTCTGCTGCTCCCGACCTCGTTCGTCACCATGGCCGAGCACACGAACCTGATCAAGCCGCTCACCCAGAAGGTGATCGCGCTCGCGCTCGCACAGGTGGCCGCGTGGCGCAAGCTGGGCTTCGACATCGTGGTCGCGGTGAACATATCCGCCCAGGTGCTTGTCGACGACGACTTCACCGACCGGGTCTTGAAAGCGCTCGGGCAGGCAGGCGTTCCGCCGAGCCGGCTGAAGCTCGAGGTCACCGAGAGCACGCTGATGCTCGACCCCCTGGTCGCGCGGTCGGTGCTTCAGACGCTCGCGCAAGCCGGCGTCCTGATCTCGATCGACGACTTCGGCACCGGCTATTCCTCGCTCGCGTACCTCGTCGATCTCCCGGTTTCCGAGGTCAAGATCGACCAGTCCTTCGTGAGCCGCATGACCGAGGGCTCCCGCGAGACGATCATCGTCAACTCAACGATCGATCTCGCCCATCACCTGGGTCTGCGCGCCGTCGCCGAAGGGGTCGACGACGACTCGCTGTTACCGGCTCTGAAGGCACTCGGCTGTGACGCCGCCCAGGGCTACGCGATCTGCCGGCCGGTCGACGGCGCGAAAGCGACGCACTGGCTCGAATCCCGCGACCGCGCCGGAGTCCAGCGAACCCTGATGAGCGTCGCCTGACCCCCGGTCAGGCGTCGCCCTCGAAGATCGACAACGGCATCGTCATGCCCACGTTCCATACGCCGGCGTCCACCACCTCGAGGATCTTCAGGTCGCCGGCGAGGCTGCAGAGGACGTAGGCGTCTCGGCGGGAGAGTCCGTGCTCGGCTACCACCCAGTCGACCATTGCGCGCACGGCGATGCGCGTGCCCTCCATCAGGTCGGGATCGATGCCCATCGCTCCCTGATGACCCGCTCCCTCGGCGAGCGCGGTCAGCGGGCCCGCGGTCCGGAAGTAGGGGACCGGGATCGTGCGGCGCTCGAGCACGAAGTGCAGCGACGCCCGCATGTCGCATTCGATCGCCGCCACGCACACCTCGCCGTCGCCCTGCGCGGCGTGGGGATCGCCGCAAGAGAACAGGGCCCCCTCGCACCAGACCGGCAGCCACAGCGTCGAGCCGGCGGTGAGGTGGCGCGTGTCGATATTCCCGGCGCCCTTGTGTGGCGGGAACGCCTCGGCGGTGGCGGGGTCATCCGGGTGCGTGCCCATCGTGCCGAGGAACGGGGCGATCGGAACCCGGACGCCCGGCACCACCTCGGCGTGGGTGCGCTCGCGCAGATCGAACGTCTTCAGGTACGGATCGGAAAAGGCATCCGGCAGCGTCCCGAGCCCTGGAAGGATCACGCACCAACCCCAGTCGCCGGTCTCGAGCGCGAGGATGTCGACGCGCAGCGTGTCACCCGGTCGCGCGTCCTCGACATACACGGGTCCGAGCAGGTTGTAGAGCGTCGCGAAATCGAACGCGGTGTCCTCGAAGCTCGCGCCCTCTTGCACCTGCCCGTGCCCGGCCATCAGCAGGTCGTAGTGGACGACATCCCCCGAGGCCACGGTCAGCGATGGCTCCAGCGTGTTGTCCCAGCTGTGGTGAATGCGCTGCGGATCGATCCGGTGCTCCATCTGGGGCTGGTTCCTTTCGTCACTCAGCTCGGACGACAATATTCTGCCGAATGCGGCGGACCCTTGGGATCGTTGTCCGGGACAGGCGCCCAGAGCCTGGTCGGACGCTGAGCATAGCTGCGGCTTGGGCCGTGTCCTTTGATCCGCGGTAGTAGTGCAGGCCGATGGCCGCTTCGCGTCCGGTCCGCCGCGATCTGATCCTGAAGCGGACAAGCGTGCGGACCTCGCCCTTTCAGCGGTGGGTGCGGAGGCCGCGGTGCTGGTGCTTGGTCGGGCGGTGACTTCGAGTGGCTGCTGCCAGTGCTTCGCAGGGTGGCGGCGGAGCTGTCGCTGAGCATGGCGCCGGCGCCGCACGCGAGGACGGCGATCGCGGGTGGGTGGGTGGGTGGGTGGGGAGAGACCAGCCGGGGCGCGCCCGCGTAGACGCTGCGGTGGCTGGGGTGTAGGCGGCCGATCGTGACCCGGTACTGGCCGTCGTCTGCGTTCAGTCCGAGGGCGAGGAGCTGGCGCGTCGTGATCAGGCCCCGCTGCCGGCCCGCCGATCGCGGCGATCGCGTTGTCGATCACGCTCGCCATCACATGACCCCCGAAGGCCGAGGCCCGCGCTGCGTTCCGCCGGACTATCCGGCGTTTCGCATCACGACCCCCCAAGGTTTCGGACGCGCCGCCCGCGACCGGGGGCTAAACCGTCAGAAAGCCGCACGCGCACGCGCGAGAGAAACACGTGACGCGCCCGTCACACCTCGCGCCGTGCGCCACCACCACCCGCCTCGCCCCCCCGCCTCAGCCCTCGAACCGCAGCCGCGCGCCGGACTGCTGACCATCGGCGAAGAAGGGACGGGAGGCTCGCCGGGTGACTGCTCTACTCGAAACTGATGCACATTGGTGCCACTAGCCCGGATCGTGCAGTAAGCGCGCGGGAGTGACGGAGTGGCCCGTGTGCGGCGGTCCGTGGGTGGTGAGGGTGACGTTGTCGGGCGTGATGGTGGTCGGGCGAGCGGTTTCGCGGGGCCGCGACG
>Ga0302325_10015857_pt1 | contig 15995 bp, 12 predicted proteins | sample Palsa_T0_2_FD_201948 | JGI IMG/M metagenome (GOLD analysis project Ga0302325, IMG submission 201948) | Peat permafrost microbial communities from Stordalen Mire near Abisko, Sweden - Palsa_T0_2 | ecosystem: Environmental > Terrestrial > Soil > Palsa > Peat permafrost | place: Sweden: Abisko... | reverse complement strand
GTGAAGGGCGCCTCTCAGGGTGAAGGTCTCGGTAATCAATTCCTGGCGCACATCCGGGAAGTCGACGCGATCGCGCACGTCGTGCGCTGCTTTGAGAATGAAGACATCGTGCACGTGGCCGGCCGCATCGATCCGCTGTCGGACGTCGACACCATCAATACCGAGTTGGCCCTTGCCGATCTGGCCTCGATGGACAAGGCCGTGGATCGCGCGGCCAAGGCCGCCAAGAGCGGTGACAAGAAGGCCGTGCTGCAGCGCGAGTTGTTCGAGCGTGTGCGCGCGCTGCTCAACGAGGGCGAGCCGGTGCGGGCCGAGCCCCTGGGCGATGAGGCGCGGCGCGAGCTGCGCGAGCTGCATCTGCTCACGGCGAAGCCGGTCATCTACATCGCCAACGTCGATGAAGCCGGTCTTGCGAGCGGCAACGCCTACCTGAGCGCGCTGCGCGCTCGCGCCGAGGCGGAGCACGCCGTGGTGGTGCCGGTCTGTGCCGCAATCGAGGCGGAAATCGCGCAACTGCCGGAGGCCGAACGCGCCGAGTTCCTGCGCGATCTGGGGCTCAAGGAGCCGGGCCTGAACCGCGTGATCCGCGGTGCCTACGAGTTGCTCGGCCTTCTGACCTATTTCACAGCGGGGCCGAAAGAGGTTCGTGCCTGGACGGTGCGCGTCGGCAGCACCGCCCCCCAGGCCGCCGGCGTCATTCACACCGATTTCGAGCGTGGCTTCATTCGTGCCGAGGTCATCGCGTTCGAGGATTACGTCAAGTACCGCGGCGAAGCCGGCGCGCGCGAGGCTGGGCGGCTGCGCCTCGAGGGCAAGGAATACATCGTGCGCGAAGGCGACGTGATGCATTTTCGCTTCAATGTCTGACGTCGCTTCGGGCATTGCGGATCCGCCGGCGCCCGTGCCAAGCTTGCGCGAGCGATGATTCCCTATGCCCGCAATGTTGTCCTGGTGCGCGCCAAACTGGCGCAGCTGCGGCCGACGCAGTTCTCGGTGGGTTATGCCGAGGTGGAGCTCAAGGCTGCCGAGTGGAAGAAACTCAAGAAAAAGCAGCGCCCGCAGGTTCTCGACAGCCACGTGTTCCCGGCAGTACTGGGTCCAGAGGACTCGTATTACATCGTCGACCACCACCACCTGGGTATCGCGCTCATCGAGGAGGGGCAGAAGGACGTGTGGGTCACTAGGCTTGACAACATGTCGTGGCTCGAGCCCGCGGTGTTCTGGCATACGATGGAGTTTCGCTCCTGGGCATATCCCTACGATCATCGTGGGCGCAGGCGGGACTATGCCGATATGCCGCGCAAGCTGACCAGGATGCAGAATGACCCCTATCGCAGTCTTGCGGGTCTGGTGCGCGTGGCCGGCGGCTATGCCAAGGATCTGACGCCATTCTCGGAATTTCTGTGGGCGGATTTCTTCCGTCCGCGGATCAGCGCGCGGTTGATTGCCGACCAGCAGTCCCGCGCGACGCGCATGGGCGTCAAGCTGGCACGCTCGTCCGACGCCCGTTACCTTCCGGGCTGGATCGGCAAAGCCGCCTCGCGCTAGCCGCCCGACTCTTCGGGCTTGGCGGCCCGCCAAACTGCGGTGGTGCCAAGAAGGCGTTTACCGTCGGGGTGCGGCCCCCTACAATGCGCATCCCCGACGGCTAGGTAGCTCAGCTGGTTAGAGCGTGGCACTCATAATGCCGAGGTCGTGAGTTCGAGTCTCACCCTAGCCACCAATCGATCAATTACTTGCACCCGCTTGCTGGGCTCGCACCAAAGACAATGCGTGACTTTTGCGTGCCCCAACTCGCACAACCGCGAGCCTCCTTGGGCTCAAGTTGATGTATCGCTGTCACTACTAGTTGCGGTGGTGCGCATCACTCCAGCTGTGATCAGCAAAGACGCGATCTTCGCTTCGACGAATCTCTTTCATAGGACATCACCAGGAAGGACCATTCTTGCTGAACGTGGGGGCCAATCGTCCCCAAAGAGAGCGGCGATGAAGACCCGTGCGATCGCAGTCTCAAACGGTCCTAAGGATCGACGGCGTGGAACCCGTTCGCATATCACCGCGGCGCCGAGCTCCTGGAGCACATCGCTAATCTGCTGACCGACCGCGACGGAGCCTTCTTTGCATTTAGACACAATAATCAGGATATGCAGGCCGTCCAGCGTCGCCAGTGGAACATTGCTCGCTTCTGTCGCCGGTAAAAGCAGGATACAGGCGGCCACCAAAGAGCCATGCCTGAGTGCCAGCTGAGCCGCAAGATCCGCGCCATCGGCGTGTCCTACGAGAATGATTGGAATCATCGACAGCCCGTGCGCCTTTACTGCCTCTGAAATAAGGAGTGCTAGACGATCGGCGATCTTCTCGTTGTCGATTGGCGCGCCTGAGCGCAGTTTCTCGATCCCAGGAATCAGGATTGGCACGCCGGGGCAGGCGCGGTGACAGAACCGCATTAGTGAGCGCAAAGTGGTGGTCCCCCTGTCCGGTAACGGCAGTAGAACGGGCGAATTCGCGACTGTGCCCGCGCGAAATTGAAAGGTGGCCGTCAACTGTATGCTCTCGCTGATGGTCGCGATCAAAGGCAGTCGATAATCAGGGTATTACCAATCTTTGCGACAGGGGTCTTAAATTCTCTCAAGCGCAGGTTATCCTCTACGGCTGCTCTTAGGCTTGCTTACAAGTCCCATCGTTGGTCGGAAAGGACGGAAAGGTATGGGCTACAGGCCCCGAGGGCGTGCCCGGCGCTGCTACTCTTGCAGGTGCGATGCCCTACGGAGAGGCGTTTTCTATGTTCTAAGCGCCGTACCTGTCAAAGGTAACTCGGGTCAATTTCCCCATTGGCGTCGCCACACGGCGGGACTGATACGGAAGGCCTTGGAGAACACGCGGGTGAGATGACTCTGGTCGGCGAAACCGCACGCGGTGGCGATCTCGACAATCGGCATTTTTGTCCCTTGCAACAGTTCTTTGGCGCGCTTGACCCGCTGCCTCAACAGCCACTGGTGTGGAGGCAGTCCGGTCGTATGTTTAAAGGCACGTATGAAGTAGCTCCGCGAAAGACCACACAGGGCGGCGAGTTCCGCAAGATTTGTATCGGTGGCGAGGTCGTCGAGTAGTCGGCTGGTAACGCGGCGCTCTTGGAGAGGCGTGAGCATTCGATCTCTCGGTCCCGCAAGAACTGGCATGTCACCCCGCAGACCGCCATATGTGGCCGCGAGGTGCGCGACGATCGCTAAGAAAACGTGATCGATAAAGAGCGCTGTTGCCTGCTCCGGGCGCGCCAGGACCGGATTTAAAGCGCTCACCAAGTGAAGCATCGTCGCATCTCGATGTTCAACGCTGAGAAGGCTATTCAACCGTTCGATTTTTGGTCGCTTCAATTCCGAGGTGATTTCGTCAAAGGCCGCCAGCGGAATGTAAGTATTCAAGGAATCAAACGGGGATGACATGTCCATTGTCCATACTTCGCGCAGGTCCAGGCAAGATAGTGCGCCTGCTCCACGAGCAGGCATCTCCAATAGACGGCCGTCGTTCCAGCCCTGCAGCGCGGGCAGAGGTCTGAGAAGCACCACCGCCATAACCGTGGCGGAGGTCGCATTGGGGGGTGTGATCCCGAGGCCTGGCCGATCCCTTCGATAGCGCCCTATAGAGAGATCGCCGTGCCCAAAGGAAGCCGATGACAGCGATCGCATGTCATCGAGACTTTCTTTCGTCGCAAAGAACGGACGCTCGGCGCCCAGGAGTTTTGGAGAATGAGAACAGAGCGCCGCCATTGTATTCTCCCCCCCGCTGCGTGTAGCGTCTGCACGAGAACACCAAAGGCACCGGACCGACGCGCTTATAGCAACCCGTTAACCATAATACGCCGTGTATGTAAGGAGGGACAACGGCTCCGTGAGCGACGGAAGGCGGCAAATCTGTAGCGACTTCAAGGAGAGCGCGCCTGGGTCATCGCGATTCGGAATCCTTGTTCGGCCATTGAAAAAAGTCCATGGCCAGACAGCAGCGCGATCTCCGTGAATTTTTGGCGCTCCGCCGAGGATGCCGCGACGTCGCGGTCTGATGCCCCATGGTCCGGATGGGCCGGAGATCTGGGTTGGACATAGGTATCTCGCTCACGCAGTCTCCCGAGTCGTAGGCTCCCGTCGGTCGTTCATGGTTCCGACGGGATGACCCATCAAATGGTTACCGCAGCTATGACTTTAAGAATGCCAGCAGATCCGTATTGATCGTGGCTGCTTCCGTTGTAGGCATGCCATGGGGAAAGCCCTTATAGCTCTTGAATATCGCGCCCTTGACCAACTTGGCGGTCAGAGGGCCGGCATCCGCAAAAGGCACGACCTGGTCATCATCACCGTGCATCACGAGCGTCGGCACCGTGAATTTCTTTAGGTCCGGCGTGAAATCGGTCTGTGAGAAGGCAACGACGCCATCGTAATGCGCCTTGACGCCACCCATCATGCCCTGGCGCCACCAATTATCGATAACACCTTGGGATTTCTTGGCACCCGGCCGGTTGTAACCGTAAAAAGGTCCGGTCGGCAGGTCCACGTAAAACTGCGCCCGGTCATTGGCGACTTGTGTCTGAAATCCGTCGAAGACTTCTTTGGGTAGGCCGCCGGGATTCGCAGGCGTCTTCACCATCAGCGGCGGTACCGAGCTAATGAGCACGGCCTTCGCCACCCGGTTCTCACCGTGGCGCCCGATGTAGCGCGCGATTTCGCCGCCGCCGGTCGAGTGGCCGATATGGATGGCCTTCTTTAGGTCGAGGTGCTCGGTGAGCGCCAGCAGGTCATCGGCGTAATGGTCCATATCGTGCCCGTCGGCGACCTGGCTCGACCGACCGTGACCGCGCCGATCATGGGCGATGACGCGATAGCCGTGACTCAAGAAGAACATCATTTGCGTGTCCCAATCATCGGACGATAAGGGCCAACCGTGGGAAAAAACGATCGGCTGCCCACTGCCCCAATCCTTGTAAAATATCGTGACCCCGTCCTTCGTCGTAATCGTGCTCATCTTCGTATCTCCAATGTGGTTTGAGCGCATAGCGCCCGGGTGTAAATCCTGCGCGGTTGCGGCAAAAGGTATCGTGGCTGCAATAAGCGTCGCGGAACCACCGATCAACACTTTCCGACGAGACAAGCTGGATGTTGTCGCTCGTTCATCGACGGTTCGGGTTTCCATGTCGTGCTTATCCATTACTCGGTCTCTGGTCCTTCAAGGCACTGGGCAAGACGGGCCAGCACTCTGAACGATTGAAAGTAGCTACTTGGTGGAGGCTGCCATCGCGGCCATGTTGATGAAGGCCGCCACCTTGGCGGGATCCTCCATAATCGACATGTGGCCGGTGGGCAGCGTAACGCTGCCGATCGCATGCAACCGATCGACCTCCGCACGTTCCATCGCGGGCGGCAACATGCGATCGTTCGAGGATATGAGCACCCAGGAAGGTTTACTCTGCCAAGCGGCGACCGTGATCTTCTCGTCAAACATGGGACCGTACGTCTGCCCCTGTGTGGCAAAGAAAAGCTGCTGTGTGGCGAGAGGAAGTCGCTGCGCGATGTCCTCCGAGACGCCTTTAAACGTCATTGACGCGAACTTGGCATCGTCAAGACGGATCTGCTTTTGACCCTCCGTCCACCCGTACGGTGAGCTCGCATCATTCGCCGATTGGCCTGCGTCAGGGGCGTAAGCGGATATGTAGACCAAACCTGCCACTTTGGGATCATCACCCGCTTGTGTAATCACGACGCCGCCCCAGGAGTGCGCGACCAAGAGGACTGGCCCGGACTGAAGTGCAATAATTCTTTTGGTTGCTGCGACTTCCTCCGCGAAGGATATCAACGGGTTCTGAACGGCGACGACGTGATAGCCGTCCGCTTCTAGTAGCGGGATGACACTTAACCAGCTCGTAGCGTCCGCGAACGCGCCGTGCACCAACACAATGTTTTTCACCGCCGTCCCTGCTTGGGCTCCGGTCGAGGACAGGACAATCGCTAGGACAGCGAGAATGAGGCCGTGGATAGCGCTCAGCGGAATGCGCGAAAAATAAGACATGCTATGGTCCTTGTTTCGATTCGCAACTGCGGGCTTAGGTTATGCGCAACTCGGCCGCGCTTATGGGCTGGAGGCCTTTTCGGCGGCCTCGGTGATGACAGCGGCCACCTTTTTCGGCTCCTCAAGCATCGCGAGATGACACGTTGGCAACGTCGTTGCCGTCGCGTGCAACCGGGTTACTTCGTCCTTCTCCATCGCCGGTTGCAACATGCGATCCTTAGCGGAAATGACGACCCAAGAAGGCTTTGTCTTCCAGGCCGCGACGGTCAGCTTCTCGGCGAACATGGGCCCGTAGCTTTCGCCCTCGACGGCCAAGACAAGCTTTCGTTCGGGTGCTGGCAGGCCTTGTGCGAAGTCCTCCAGGATGCCTTGCGAGGTCATATAGGCAAACTTGGACGCATCGACGCGAATTTGCTTCTGCCCCTCAGTCAACCCGAAGGGCCCGCTTGCGTCGTTGGCCGACTGCCCGACGTCCGGCGCATACGCGGCCACATAGACAAGTCCCCGAACTTTTGGATCATCTCCCGCCTGCGTGATGACGGCGCCACCCCAGGAATGGCCCACGAGAATAACTGGGCCGTCTTGCAATGCGACAATGCGTTTCGTGGCGGCGACATCATCCGCCAGTGAAGTCAATGGATTCTGCACGGCAACGACGTGATACCCCTTCGCTTCCAAAATAGGAATAACTTTGGACCAACTGGACGCGTCGGCAAAGGCACCGTGCACCAGGATGATCGTTTTTACGGCATATAGGGATTGAGCGTGCGTGAGCATCGGAATAGCGGTAAGCAGCACGGCAAGATATGGCAGGCCGCTATATCGCATCGCTCGCAGGAATTGCTTGATCATGGGATCACCTGGTTAGGACATTCAGTTATTGAGGAACACTCTCGCCCTCGGAGGATGCGCGGGTCGCCGCGACGGGATAAGCACGCTGCGAGATTCATTCTTCCGCCTTCTGCGTAATTGGATGGCTATTAGTGCAGACTGCTCGGTGCTGGGCTTGATCTAACGTTTCGTGCTTTGGCTTAAAGGCCCGTTTTTATCCGACGCGGTTGCGGAAATAAATTCTCGGCGCGCTTGCTTCGGCTCCAGAAGGTCAAACTCCAGGTACGCACGAGAGGAGGTTGCGTCGCTGGCGGAGGAAAACCTCGAGTTGGCTGCAAGAAGCGAGCAACATCGACCTGGAGAGGCTCGATTTGGCCAGGGCGCTCTCTTAGGAAGTCAATTCCAGGCCTGGAGCCTAGATCCCCTTTCCGCCAGAGTTGCAGGCGCTGTCGCGCGTGACTTTTCCGTGACTCGGTGGTGCTCTGTTGTGCTCAGTCGTGCCAATTGCAACGCACGCCACGCGGCAAGTGATTGAAATTAAAGACTCTGAAATCCAAAGGCTGCGCTCATAATGCCGAGGTCGTGGGTTCGAGTCCCACCCTAGCCACCAAAATCAATCGCGACGCACGAACGTCGGCAGCCGCAAGAACTGGCGATGCCCCGCCGCCGAGCGGGGCATCGCAGTGCCGGTGAGATTCTCCTTAAGATCAGTACGGGTTTGGAGCGGGTGTCGGACTGCTCGCAGCGCTCGGGGCGATACTGCCGAACACGCCATCGGTTTGATCGGCAAATCCCGCCGTATAGAACAGCGTGGTCAGAGGCTTGTCCGGATCACCATTTCCAAATACAAGAGCCCAAAGCCCGGGAATGGTGAAAGTACCGCCATTCGCGACCGCGAGCTGACCCTCATCAGTCGCCAGCGAGCCATTCGGCATGAAGATGTTAATGGTGCCGTCGCCAAAATTGCCGATCAGCACGTCTCCGGAGAACGAGCCGAAGCCCGACGGCGCCACCGCAATTCCCCACGGGGCATTGAGCGCACCGGCTGAAGCAAAGCGGCTGACAAAGTTACCGCTGAGATCGAACACGTCCACGTAGCCCAAACCGGCTCCGGTGACCTCATCGTGCTTGGCGGTATCCTGCATGGCGAAGGTGACGTACAACTGCCCACTCACCGTCGCGATGCCAAAAGGCACGAAGCCTGCCGGGATCGTCGGATCGATGAATTTGCCCTGCATCGCCTCGGGCTTGGAGAAGGTTGTATCGAACACGTCGACCTTATTGTTATGCAGGTCAGTCGCATACAGATAGGTCGCGCCGTTCACGGTCCCCAAAGCGAGGCCTTTGTAGACTGCATGCTGGGCGCCGTTGGCTATCCCATCGTCATAGGCGGTGACTGCGGTCGCGCCGCTGTCCTTGGCCCAGCCGACTATGGTGCCGCCCTCGCCGTCAAATATGAAAAGCGCCGTCTCCTGCCCATTAGTGGTGGGAATGAGAAAGCCGCCAGTGCCGTTGTAGACCTGGCCGGTCGGATTGGACTGCACCCCGGCTGCCGAGGACGGAATCGTAATCCCGACAGCGTTGGAGCCGGTGATGGTGCCGGTCTCGTTCTTTCCGCTACCACTATAGAGGGTCGACAGGTTACTGTTGTTGTCGGCGATCCAGAAGGGCAGCCCTGGAGCGACGGCAATGCCCCAGGGATTTTGCAGGCTGGCGTCGATGGTGGTCACCGTCGCGACCACGGTGTTGTTATCGGCCACCAGGGCGGTATCGGTAAACGAGGAGGTTGCCGGTGGGTCCGACGTTGCGCTGGTGCTGCTAATGCTGCTGCTGCTACCGCCGCCGCCGCATGCGGCGACCGCCGCGACACAAATGACGCCGAGCGCAAACGGCGCCAGTTGACGAAAACTCTTCTTCATTGCTGCTCTCCAAAAAAGTAAAAATAAGTTTGATGCGGACATGAGTGCCGCGGTATGGAGAGAGAGTTTCTTTCGGCGGGGCGAAGAGTCAGCGCAAGGAGGCAGCCGCGGCCTTTAGCAAAGACGTCGCACGGGTTGCAACGCCGGCGACATTCGCGTGATTAAACAATGAGCTAGCAATGGCACACATCCGAAGCGAATTCTGTATGGATAGAATTCTTCTATCGGAATCATTAAATCAATCAATCGATGGCGACCTCGGTGTTGGCCCACGTGCTCTTTACATTCGTGGCGCGCGCTCAGTCGTGGCAACAGCCTGAGGGCGAAGTGTCGGCGTTTTAAGAGTGGTCTCCATGCGTTGTCCGCATAGCTCCGCCTGAAGGCAATCTGGTCTAATCGAGCGTCGGCTTGTGTGAGCTCAAGACGATTACACGGAATCGATGGCGATAATCGTTCGTCGATATCTATCGAGGCAATTGAAACAAACAACCACGCGCGCGGAGCCCCCAGACTATATTTACGGCACTTTCACAAGCGGGAGCGACACGTGAGCGCAGCAATCGAACCAAAGTGCCCTTTCCATCACGCGCCCGGGGGCGGTACTTCTAATAAGGAATGGTGGCCGAGCCATCTGCCCGTGGACTTGCTACATCAGCATTCCTCGAAGTCCAATCCGATGGGCTTGGATTTCAACTACGCGAAGGAATTCAAAACTCTGGACCTCGCGGCGGTGAAGAAGGATCTGGCGGCACTGATGACGGACTCGCAGCCCTGGTGGCCTGCAGACTTCGGGCACTACGGTCCCCTGTTCATTCGTATGGCATGGCACAGCGCGGGTACGTACCGCACCGGTGACGGCCGCGGCGGTGGCGGTAGAGGCCAGCAGCGCTTTGCGCCACTCAATAGTTGGCCGGACAACGTGAGCCTCGATAAGGCGCGACGCCTGCTCTGGCCAATCAAGCAGAAGTATGGCCGCAAGATTTCTTGGGCCGACCTGATGATTCTTACCGGCAACGTGGCGCTCGAATCGATGGGCTTCAAGACCTTCGGTTTTGCTGGCGGCCGGGAGGACGCATGGGAGCCTGACCATGACGTCTATTGGGGCACGGAAAAAAAGTGGCTGGGCGCGGACACGCGCTATTCCGGAGAGCGAGAGCTCGCCAATCCGCTGGGCGCGGTGCAGATGGGCCTCATCTACGTGAATCCGGAGGGCCCGGAGGGCAAACCGGATCCGCTGGCCTCTGCTCGAGACATTCGTGAGACCTTTGCACGCATGGCGATGAACGACGAGGAGACGGTTGCTTTGATTGCCGGTGGCCACACCTTCGGCAAGACTCACGGTGCAGGCGAGGCTTCACATGTGGGCGCAGAGCCTGAAGCAGGTGACCTGGAGGCGCAGGGCTTCGGCTGGAAGAGCAGCTACGGCACGGGCTGGGCAGGTGATGCGATCACCAGTGGCCTGGAAGTCACCTGGACCACCACGCCGACGAAGTGGAACAATGATTTCTTCAAGAACCTATTCGGCTACGAATGGGAGTTGACGAAGAGCCCGGCCGGCGCACATCAGTGGCGGCCGAAGAATGGCGCGGGTGCCGGCACCGTGCCGCACGCGCACGACTCGTCGAAGCGGATCGCGCCTTCCATGTTGACGACCGACCTTGCACTGCGTTGCGATCCGGCTTACGAGAAAATCTCACGGCGCTTTCTGCAACACCCGGAACAGTTTGCAGAAGCGTTCGCGCGCGCCTGGTTCAAGCTAACGCACCGTGACATGGGTCCGCGTGCACGCTATCTAGGCCCGGAAGTGCCTGCCGAAGAGCTCATCTGGCAGGACCCGATTCCGGCGATAAATCACAAGCTTATCGACGAGCAGGACATCTCCGCGCTAAAGAAGCAGATTGCCGCCTCCGGGCTCACAGTCTCGCAGCTCGTTTCAACCGCGTGGGCATCAGCCTCTACCTTCCGTGGGTCCGATAAGCGCGGCGGTGCAAACGGAGCTCGTATCCGACTCGCGCCCCAGAAGGACTGGGCGGTCAATCAGCCGCAGCAACTGGCGCGTGTACTGGAGACCCTCCAAGGCATTCAGGGCGAGTTCAACAACTCGCAGACAGGCGGCAAGAAAGTGTCGCTCGCCGATCTGATCGTGCTGGGTGGCGCCGTAGGTGTCGAGCAGGCGGCGAAGAATGCCGGCCATAACATAACGGTGCCGTTCACGCCCGGACGCATGGACGCGTCGCAGTCACAGACAGATGTGGATTCCTTCGCTCCGCTTGAACCGGTCGCCGACGGCTTCCGCAACTACCAGCGGACGCGTTACGCGGTACCGGCCGAGGCGCTGCTCATCGACCGCGCACAACTGCTGTCACTGACCGCCCCCGAGATGACCGTGCTCGTTGGCGGGCTGCGGGTGCTCAACGCCAATGTCGGGCAGTCCAAGCACGGTGTCTTCACCCACAAGCCAGAAGCGCTGACGAACGACTTCTTCAAGAATCTGCTCGACATGCGCACGGAGTGGCAAGCGGTGTCCGATGCCAAGGAAACCTTCGAGGGCCACGATCGAAAGACGGGCGAGCTCAAGTGGACCGCCACGCGCGTCGATCTGGTTTTCGGCTCCAACTCGGTGCTGCGGGCACTGGCCGAAGTCTACGGAAGTTCGGATGCGCAGGAGCAGTTCCTGCACGAATTCGTGACGGCTTGGACCAAGGTGATGAACCTGGATCGTTTCGACCTCCGGTAACTGTCCGCGAACACGCGTGCCGACCTCGACCTGTGTCCGGTTGATCCCGCACCAGGTCGAGGAGGTGCAGGCAACGCTCCGCCATCGTTGGCAGTCGGCAGTGTAGTGGCGGGCAGCCAAGGCACCGGACTGTAATTTAGTGTGCCGGTTTTTGTGGTGCGCCGTGAAAAGGCGCGGTTCCTCAGTGGGTTGAGTTTAAACCCACCCGGTAACTCTCGCTCCAGCCGGTAGCAATCGGAGCGGTCGTGGAGGAAACGAAGCGGCCGAAGCCTTCGGTGTAGAGGATCACCTTGGGTGATCTGGCGAGCATGCAGACTGCAGCGATAGCAAACGTTGTGCAGGCCCCGAAAGGGCTGATGTGGAAGCCGACCCGGCCACAAAACGGGGAAGGCTGTGATCGTTGGGGAAGTGAGCGAAGAGAGCACCTGACGATTCCACCGGGGTAGTGACGGCGGGATGTGTGCGCAGGGGAATCGTGGCAACACGGGAAACCCTATGGAGAGATCGGCGGACGTGGCCGGTCAACGGGTGATCCGCGAGGATCGGACCCGGCCTCATGGGGTGGCGGATGGGCTCGTAAGACCGAGGAGGCCGGTGTAATGCCGGCGGAGGAAAGGAGCCCTGGTTCAGGGTGAACGCAGGAAGTGGTGAAGGACGCGGAGAGTGGATCAATGATCCTGGAACCTCCGGCTAGTGTTCAGAAGCTACAGGCGGCGTTACAGGCGAAAGCGAAGGAAGCGCCTGACTATCGCTTCTATCTGCTGTACGACAAGCTGTATCGCAAAGATGTTCTGGAGTACGCGTATCGGTGCTGCAAGGCCAATGCCGGGGCACCGGGAGTGGACAAGCAGGACTTTGCGCACATCGAGGCGTATGGGCAGGAGCGCTGGTTAGGTGAACTGGCGGACAAACTCCGCAGGAAGACGTATCGAGCCGAGGCAGTGCGACGTGTGTGGATACCGAAGACGGACGGCAGCAAGCGGCCGCTCGGTGTCCCCTGTATCGCTGACCGGACGGTGATGACGGCCGCGGTGGCGGTGCTCAGCCCCATCTTCGAGGTCGATTTGCCGGCCGAGCAGCACGGCTACCGTGCGAACTTCAGTGCCCATACGGCGGTGCGCTCGGTGCGCTACCCGCTCAACACCGGTCATACGAAGATTATCGAAGGGGACTTGGCCGGCTACTTCGATTCCTTACCACATGCCGAGCTACTTAAATCGGTGGCGCGCCGAGTCTCTGACCGGCACGTGCTACATCTGATCAAGATGTGGCTAACCGCTCCGGTGGAGGAAGACGACGGCAGGGGTGGAAAGAAGCGAACGACGCCGGGCAAGGACAGCGGGCGCGGGGTACCGCAGGGTTCTCCGCTCTCACCGCTCCTCGGTAACCTATATATGCGCCGGTTTGTACTGGGTTGGAAGCGGCGCGGGGTCGAGGACAGGCTACAGGCGAGGGTCGTCTCGTATGCCGATGACTACGTCATCTGCTGCAAAGGCGATGTCGATGAGGCATTGGCCGAGATGCGCGAGATGATGCGGCGGCTGAAGCTGACGGTCAACGAAGCCAAGACACGCGTATGTTACCTGCCGCAGGTGTGGCGCGACGATCTGGATGAGACAGCGCGACGATCAAGCTGGAGATCGGTGAGCGCAGCCAAGGGATGATGCCGGTGGTGATTGTCGCTGACAAGTATTATTTCTCCGGTTGATTGTCGCGCGAGGGTGGAACGCCAACGTTCTTGGGTGTCGCGTAGTGCGCGGGCCGTCCCGCGCCCTGCTGTTTTCGCTCGATGGCTGCACGCCGGCGATAGCTCTCCACGTTCATCTCGAAGATGGTGGCGTGGTGAACCAGGCGGTCCACCGCGGCGAGGGTCATGGCCGGGTCGGGGAAGATCTTGCCCCATTCACCGAAGGGCTGGTTGGCGGTGATCAGCATTGAGCGGCGTTCGTAGCGAGCACTGATGAGCTCGAACAGTACCGAGGTCTCCGCCTGGTCCTTGGTGACGTAGGTGATATCGTCGAGGATCAACAGGTCGAAGCGCTCGAGACTGGCGATGCCCGCCTCCAGTGCGAGCTCACGGCGAGCGACCTGCAGCTTCTGAACGAGATCGGAGGTTCGGGCGAACAGCACTCGCCATCCTTTCTCGATCAGTGCCAGACCGATTGCCGAAGCCAGGTGTGACTTGCCGCCGCCAGGGGGCCCGAACAGGATGAGGTTGGCGCCGTTTTCGAGCCAACCGTCACCGGCACACAGCGCCGACACCTGTGCCTTGGAGATCATCGGCACGGCTTGGAAGTCGAAGTTCTCCAGGGTCTTGCCGGGCAGGAGCTTCGCTTCACCCAGGTGCCGCTCCACGCGGCGCCGATCGCGTTCGGCGAGCTCATGCTCGGCGATCGCGGCGAGGAAGCGCGCTGCGGTCCAGCCCTCCTTGTCGGAGCGCTCGGCGAACTTGGGCCACATGTGCTTGATGGTCGGCAAGCGCAGTTCGTTGAGGATGAAGCTCAGGCGAGTCGCATCGATGGCGGCGCTCATGCCGCCACTCCCAGGCAGTTTTGGGTCAGCGTCTCGTACACGCTGAGCGGCACGAGTTCGACGCACACCTGCGGCAGACGAGCCGGATCGGGCGCGAAGCGCGTGCGCAGCGCCGCCAGATCCGGCAGCTGATCGGCACTCAGATGCTCGCTGAGCAGCGCGGCGAGTTCGACTTCACAGACCCGATCATGTGCGAGACTGAGCAGTTCCACGATGATCTTACATGCGGCACGGTCCGAGAGCCGCTCGCGCAGCCGCTCGAAGGTGAGTCGGTACGCCTCACGCGGAAAGAGCTGATCGCGGTACACCAGGTTCACCAGCGCCATGGGCTTGCGGCGCAGCGTGTGGATCACGTGGCGATAGTCCACGACGTGCCCATGCTTGCCGTTGGGGCCGTGCCGCCCGCGCTCGAGCGTCATCAGCAGCGTCGCCCCGATCATCAGGTCCAACCGATCGTCGTACAGCCTCACCCGTAGTCGATGCCCGATCAGTCGAGAGGGCACCGTATAAAATACCTTCCGCAATGTGAAGCCGCCAGAAGTGGTTACGAAGGCGAAGGTCTCCTCGTAATCGCAGGTGCGATGTGCCGGCAGTGGCTGCAGCGTTGCACGCTCGGCGGCGATGAGCTTGGCGTTGCGCGCGTTCTTGCGGCTCATGATCTCATCGATAAAGCGTCGGTACGCCCCCAGCTCGGCAAACTCTGAGCTGCCGCGCAGCAGCAGTGCATCGCGGACCGCGCTCTTGAGATGGCCGTGGGGGCTCTCGATCGAGCCATTCTCGTGCGCTACGCCGCGGTTGTTGCGGCTCGGCGCCATGCCGTAATGCACGCACAACGCGTCATAGCGCGCCGTCAGATCCTCGCGCGCGGCACGGTTTAAGTTACGGAACGCCGCCGACAGGCTGTCGCTGCGGTGCTCGCGCGGTGCACCTCCCAGTGCCCACAACGCGTTCTGCAGCCCCTCTGCCAGTGCCACGTAACTCTCCCCGCCCAGAATGACGTGTGCGTGCTCGAAGCCCGAGCAGGCCAGGCGGAAGTGATAGAGGCGGTGATCGAGTGGCACGCCAGCCACCCCGACGGCGAGTTCGCCCATCTCAGTAAAGTCCGACAGTCCCATCTGGCCCGGTTCATGGACCTGACGGAAGATGATCTCGCGCTCCGCGCCATGCATCGCTCGCCAGGATCGGATCCGACGCTCGAGCGTGCGACGCACGTTCGGGTGCAGATCCGGATGCCGCCGCTGCAGTTCCTCGAAGATCGCCACCGGCCGCACGGTCGGCGCCGCCACGAGCATCGGCACGACGTCAGCCTCAAAGATCCGCTCCAGCGGATCGGGCCGGCGCCGTGCCCGCGGCGGCTTCTTCTGGGAGGGCAGTCGCGGATCGCTCTCGATCCGGTAGGCGCTGGCCACACTGATCGCCGCGCGCGCCGCGGCCACTGTCGGGGGGTCCGTCGCTCTGAACTTCATATACAACCTCATCTGGTGATCATTGATGTGTCGACCGGGCATGAGGTGCGTCCCTAAAGCTGGAAAACGCCTCCTCAATACCCCATCGGCCACGATCACCGGCGATCCGACCCCTAAAACCGGGCCGAACCGCCCCTGAGCCCCGGGGTTTCCGGGCTACGCCCGAAAACCCCGGGGCTCAGGGAATCTTCTCATCCTGATTGTCGCGCTGTTCTCACCCAGATTGACGCGCATCACGCAGGAGCGATTTGACTTCCTGGGCTACACCTTCGGGCGGTACCACTCGCCGCAGACGGGCCGGGCGATCATATGCCCGTGGCCGTCCAAGCGCAGTGTGCAGCGCCTCATCGGAGCGATCCGGGAGACGACCGAGCGAAGGACATCGTGGCGGGAGGCCGACGAGGTGGTACGCACGATCAACCGCAAGCTCCTCGGCTGGGCCAACTACTTCAGTCT
>Ga0302325_10015856_pt1 | contig 15997 bp, 22 predicted proteins | sample Palsa_T0_2_FD_201948 | JGI IMG/M metagenome (GOLD analysis project Ga0302325, IMG submission 201948) | Peat permafrost microbial communities from Stordalen Mire near Abisko, Sweden - Palsa_T0_2 | ecosystem: Environmental > Terrestrial > Soil > Palsa > Peat permafrost | place: Sweden: Abisko... | reverse complement strand
GGGATACAAGAGACGGGTTACATATATCGGTCCTGAAAGGTGCGTAATGGGAAAAGGATGTCTAGTTTTGAAATATATCCAACTTCTACACGCTAATGCTATGATGTCTATGATGCACAATAAATCTCCTTTCTTCCCGTCTATGATTCTTGTAACACGATGAGATCATATCGCCCATCCAACTGCGGTAACAACAGATATCCCTCCAGAAATAACCAACGCTACCCCCAATCCCAGGTATTTATAAATAAACGCCCCCACCAGACTGCCAATCAACAGACTTACAAGACTGATGGCTCTTCTATTCCGCGCTCTCACATCCCCACAGAGATGAAATAAATTTTTATCGGTACTCAAATCGATATAGGTGTTCGTGACGACCGCGTTACTGAATTCCGGCAATCCGGCGCGTTTCGTAAGGACCAGCAGTGCCCCTTGACCCATTGCCAGGAGGGCGAATATAACGAGTCGTATACTCCCGCTCGGTGCAATGGGGACGACCTTCTTGAATATCAGGATCGCGGAGATGAAATCTATCATCGCATCCAGAAGTGTCATGGAAGCAATAAATATCCGAGAATGATGACCTTCTTTCTGTTCTGTCCAGCGCTCCATGATTCCCGTGAAAAACCCACCGAAAAAGAATGCCCCCAAACTAACCACAATGGGCAAAACATCCACATCGACCTCCACGTTCGCCACCGCCAGGCCCAACAACACGATATTCCCCGTCATATTGGCCACGAAGACTCGGCCCACAGAACTGTAAATAGATGCATCGAGCATGCCGGTCTGGATTGTCGTCAGCGTAAGGAGGATTTCGCGACGCAACAGCGTTGGGGGAGGGAGGTGAATGTGTGCGCGCAGACGGTGGTGGACAGGGACTTTGCGGGGAGGGGCTTCGAGGTCTGTCTCGGTGGGGACGGGTGCTGCGGCTTCAAGTTTTGATGGTGCTGGAGAGGAACTAATTGGATTGCACAGGAGTGGATGGAGGGCGAGTGGCCCTGGGGCAGCGGTGTCGCGAGGCTATTGTGAAGGATGGATGCTGTTGATGTGCTTGACAGCGGAGAAACAGCAGCGTTGCCGAGGAAATGGTACCCGGAAACGCAAGATTTGATTCGTCAATGACTGCGGTGGCGCATTTTTTAATCTCGCAACGGCAAAAACGTCGGCGGAGCCGACCAAGCCGGAAACCGACCCAGACGTCTGGATATTGGTCGAGCGACATTTCCACCGCATCCATCTCAGTCACTTGGGTGCCGCGTTAGCTACATACTTGACAGCCCAAAAGAAAAGCGGCATCAAAGCTATAACCGGCAAACAAGCTGAGCTGCAGGTCGAGATTACACATGTATGGAGATCTCAACTATGGTCGCGGTCACAATACAAGTACTCCTCGATTCTTTGAAGTAACCGTGAACGACGAAATGCGAATGATGAAATTCGCCCCTCTGGCGCATTTTCCGCCCATTTTCTGGTTGGTCGACCACCGATTGATCAGATCCCCCTTGCCCGATGGGCGATTCCCCACAAATTAGCCAGCCACACACATCAAGATGGCCCATGCTCACCTAACTCGCGTCATACCTCGGTCATCGCGCCTCTGACCGGGGCAGGCAAGGCTACAAATATGGCCTCCCATACATCACTTATATTCCGTAGCGCTCGTCAACAATCACTCTGCCTCATCTACCTAACAAATACCTTTTCTGGCCATACGACAATACTTCCCCCTCAGGATGTCTTCTCGAAAAATCGGAATCACCGCTGCGGACGGACAAACCGGCCGCCTAGTCGCAGAATTACTCCTCTCCGATCAATTCTCCCAGAAATACTCCACCCTATCCCTCTTCGCAATGGACCCTTCCAAATGCAAACACCTGCAAGACACCGGCGGCAGCGATAAAGTGCACGTCCTGCCCCTCACTGCCGATCCCAAAAAGCTGCTCGAGAGCCTGAAAACCGAGGGCTGCGATACAATGTTCCTTATCCCGCCGGCGGTGAAGGAGAAATTCAAGATCATCGAGGAGGTTGTTTCTGCGGCGGGCAAGTTGAAAAGTGTGCAGAATGTGGTGCTTTTGAGTTCGGCGGGGTGTGATGTCGCGGAGAGGGATAAACAGCCTGGGTTGAGACAGTTTGTTGATATGGAGGCTTTGGTTATGAATGCCAAGGGCGAGACTGCGATGGGGAGTACTGGCCATTCTCCATGCATCATTCGGTAATCCTCTTTTCCCACTTCTCACTCTCGCATCCCCCCTCCCCCTTCCAATTCATCTCTACTATTTTCCATCTCCCAGGGCGTGTCAAAGGCGTGGCTAATTATAGTGCTGGCTTCTACGCAGAGAACCTTTTACTATATGAGCCCCAAGCAAAATCCGGCGAACTTCCCCTCCCAGCCGGAAAAAAAGGCAAATTCGCTCCCGTAGCACTCGGCGACATCGCCCTCCTGGCCGCCACAATCCTCACCGGCCACGGCGAACACGGTCTCGACGACCGCCACCGAGGCCAACTCATAATCTGTACTGGTCCCGAAATGATGGCAGGGGAAGAACTTGCTGAAGCAGCATCTCAAGCGCTTGGCTCGAATATGACTTACAAGGCTATCTCAGAGTACTCTCCCTGACCCATATGCATTCTTCCATAACACGTCCCCCTTTCATAACGCTCGCATTCCCCCGCTACAGCTTGCCGGTGACTGACGTCAGGGCCGAGGCAAAGAAAATCCTCGCGAAACAAAGCGATCTAGATGAAAGTGAACGACAATACTTACTTGAATATTACTCCCTTGTCCGCGAGAATAAAACGAATTATGTCGCTACGTTGGCATTCCAGCAAGTTTGTGGGACGAAATTACAGGAAGCGACCGAGTTTTTCAAAGTTTATTCCGCGTCGTTTGATCCCAAGGAATTGAAATCTCCGAAATCTCCGGCGTCACCGAATAAACGGTATTTTTATATGGGGAGGAAGGGCTGATTTTAGTCGGAGGACTTCCAAGTAGCGTGTTCGAGCGTGTTTTGCGGGCGAGGTAATACATACAGAAAGTTGTTGTGCGAGTTGAGTTACAAAATTGAGAGAAGTGAATTTATAGGATATCAATAAAGTATTTTTAATTAACCGGGGTTTTGTTCCTTTGGCCTCTGTGACTCTCCATGTCGAACCCTCTCCTTCATCGCTTAGAATGAGATCAAAGAAACCCTTCAGATGATTCTGCAAGAGACTTACATCTCACCATACGATACAACGAACGGCTTTAAATAAACCAGAAAAGCCGTCCCCCTATCCAGATAATACTTCCGTCCCATCAATAACCGACCCATTTTTGATTCTATTACCTTTGCTTAGGATAACGGCAGCTTGTAAGTGAGAGTACGCGGGACTGTGCGATCAGATGAAGTGGTCGCAAACTACGGCGGATTTCATTGGCCAGGCGAGTTTTGGGCGCCACGACGCGCCGCATAAGACACCATGCTCCAGGGTCGACGACCACTATTCCTTCTCATCCATTGAAGACCGAAAGAAAGCAGCACCAGATGAGCGACGAGAGACAATCGATATTCCTCGTTCGCCTGAGAACATGGCCCTCCGCCATTCCTGACTTCTGGAAGGGGGCACCTTTGGCTAATGTTCTCCAATTCGCAGCGAATGGCCAATCTGAGTTACGACAGGCCTTCAGTATAGAAGGCAGCTAGGAAAAGCAAGAGTCCGGCTGGTCATCCATGGGCAAATTTCTTCATTACTCTGGGAAAGCTCCTCCTTGGGATATCGCGTGCACTCCCCGTATACCTTTCCTGTACCTCCGTGAAGCCGTAGCGGCTTCCACGGAATGACGACTTCGCACAAGTACGGCTTCTTGACAAGTGCCGCCTTAGGCTATGTTTGATGCGCTTTGGCTCCATTGGGATACCTGGAGTGGATGCCTCCGGACTCCGGAGTCATCGTTTATTTTATCCGCAACATCCCGCTGCTGTCGAATTATCACCTCAGTCCAGATATAATGAACCTCTACTTTCTTATCTACCTTCTCAGACAATCTCATAATGCGCGCATGTCCTTATCACCAAGACCTCTATCCAAGTGATTGTTGCAAAAATTGTGCATGCGAGACATCGAGCTATATTTCGCTGTCTTAAATTTTCCAATATTGTTGCGATTGCTCAGCCATCTACCCCCAGAATTGACGATGGCGGATCTGGACGACAATGACCGAGAAAAAGACACAGTACAATTTGAAAAGGTTGAGGTTGATATAACCGAGAGGCCTGTTGGAGACGTTGAAACCGATTCAGCGCACAAACCGGTTTCAAAGTCTAAATTCCTCGAAGTTCAGTCAGCCGTCGATGATGAGGAAGACGATATCAATTTGCCAGCGGAGACTTTTCGAGCCTATGTAATTGGTGTCTTCTTCACCTTGCTTGCATCGGCGGTTAGCAATGTGTGCGAGCTTAGAGAACAACCTTTGGTTGTAGACTCGTCAGTGGTTCAATTGGTAGCTTTGCCGATTGGCCGATGGTGGGGGAGGTATATTCCAGATAAAAAGATTGGATTTGGGAAATGGTCCTTCAGACTCAACCCTGGTCCATTCACTGTCAAAGAACACGCATTGATCACGGCGATGGCTAACGTCGGGGCGGGGTGGCCGCCTTATGCTGTCGGATTGGTCATTGTTCAGATGGTCAAATATGGTTCGTCTATATTGTGAGCACTTTTGACGTTTAGAGCAAAACTTTGGATTCATGTACAATTTTCTGCTTCTTGTCAGCACCGAGATGCTTGGTTATGGACTTGCAGGCATTTGTCGACGGTGGCTTGTATATCCCAGTGATATGATTTGGCCATCGGCGTTGCAATCTGTCAACTTCTTGAATACAATGCACAGAGACAAAAACGAGCCTGTAGGCCGATGGACGATTAGTCGGTATCGCCTTTTCTTCTGGTCACTTCTCGCAATGTTTCTCTACAGCTTTATTCCTCAACTTGTGACTTTCTTCAAAAAGCTTCCAATTCTCACCATGATCTGGCCCAAAAGCAAAACGGTCAATCTCATTTTCGGAGTGGAGCAAGGGCTTAATCTTCTTCCACTCACCTTGAGCTACCAAACAATCATTGCCTTTTTGGGTATGGCCCTTGAATCTTCCGAGGTAATCTTAAGGGTCTCCGCAGTTTGTTCCTGCCTATGGTCATGTCAACATCTTTGCGGGAGTAGCTTTTTGGTTTTGGATGGTTGCTGGGATCTTATATGCTACCAATCACTGGTATAGCCAATATTTTCCTATTGGATCGTACCTCCCGTCCTCTAAACCTGCTGATGTTAGACCTGCTATTTACGACAACACGGTCTCGAGATATGATATCTCAAAAATTGTTACAGAAGATGCGACACTCGACGAAGCAGCATACAAAAAATACTCCCCTTTGATTCAAGGACCCAGAATTGCACTTGCGTATGCGTTGTCTTTCGCCTCCATATCTTGCGTCTTAGTCCATGTGACTCTGAATGATGGTAAAATGCTGGTTTCTCGCATGAGGTTTCGGCGCAACACGGATCAGGACGATCCAAATATGCAGGCCATGCGGAACTATGACGAGGCTCCCGAATGGTGGTATCAGGTGATGTTTGTAACGCTGTTCGCTGTTTCCATCGTGGTTTGTGTAGTGTGGCCGACATATCTTCCGTGGTGGGGATTTATCATTACCATGCTAATACCAATTATATTCATCTTGCCAATTGGGACAATTCAGGCTCGGACAAATCAACAGATTGGACTGAATGTCATAACTGAGTTTGTCGCAGGTTATATATGGCCGGGAAAGCCTGTGGCGAATACCTTGGTCAAGATATACGGGTACATGGCGATGTACAAGGGATTGTTGTTCGTTCAGGATTTGAAAATGGGGGTTTATTTGAAGGTTCCGCCTAAGGCAATGTTTCGCTTCCAAGTCATTGGGAGTTTCATATCCAACTTCACCGCTCTGGGTGTGTCTTCATCAGATGTGGACTAATTGTAGCCGTCATTACGGCGTTGATCAATGCCATCCCTACTCTTTGCAGTCCCGAAGATCCTTCGGGGTTTACATGCCCGGGCATGAACGTCTTTTTCCGAGCAACTGTTATCTGGGGAGTAAATTTCTCACCAGGTTGTGAGCTAATATGTCAGTTGATCGCTCCTGGGAGAATCTTTAGTCCTGGAGCACCATATGGGGACAGTCTATGGTATTTTCTCATTGGAGCTGCGGCCCCGATTCCATTCTTCCTTGCGAAAAGGAAATGGCCCAATTCGTGGCTTGGGTTGGTCAACATGCCCCTGTTTTTTGCTGGGACTGGAATGATCCCCCCGGCTACACCTCTCAATTACGCCTCCTGGGGGGCCCTTGGGTATTTCGACCCTGTGAGCTGCAAGCTAATTCCAGTGTATTCTTTAACGGATGGGTAATGACACGTCATTCAGATTGGTGGAAGAAGTACAACTATATCTTGGTTTGTATCCCTTACATTCAATTGGAGCACGTAATTGACATTAGGCCAATGGTCTTAGTATGGGTGTTACTTTATGTGAGTTATTGTTCTCTTTGCTCGCAGTGGGTGGAGTGGACTTGACCGACAAGTTCCCAGATCCCATACGAAAGTTCATTTCCGCGTCTCTAGATGCAAAGGGTGGAGTGACCTATAAGGAGTTGAAGGACGGGTATGATTCTTGACCGTTTGAGCTGACTTGGCAGAGAAACAATTGGTCCTAAAACATGGAGCTGAGATTGAAGGTTTAGGGGAACAGGAGCGCTTTTATTTGATTTTTGGATGTCTTATTTTCGTTGTAGTCGTTGGGAAATGAGTTCATAATAGTATAATAAGATGTTTGCCTTCTCAATCTTCACGGGATTGGGATTAAAGAGCCGATCTTTCGCGTCCACTTTTCGCCTCTTTGTTTTTAAACTTTCCGTGCGTCATCCCCACAATTACGAAAGCCACTGAACACCATCTCGCTTCCCCTCATTTCGGAGACTTTCCTATTCAAGTTAGGCAGTCCACCTGGTCCGACGCCTATGACGCTTTTAATGAAATTACTTCTGCCAATGACGTCAGATGTGTCCAAAATTCAATGAATACCAACAAATCGCCGATCCCAGATTCACCGATTGATTTGTGTGACCACTTGGCCACCGCTGATCCAAAACAATATTGAAGGACCATTAGATGAAAGTTTGCTCAACGGCAAATAATAAAAGGGCATTGATGTCTCAATTGCCTCAACTGATAACGCGCACAACATGGCAGGATACGGTGAGAAAGAATCGCGAACCTCGAGCGCATCAACACTTGAAGATCGTCATCTCAAGGAGAAAGACAACGAGGAAGGAAATGTTACTCATACCGAAGATCGAGGGCCTGTTCTCCCCACTGAAGTGGACAATGAGGAAGAGCGAGTGCAGATCATGCGGCGGATGAGCCAAAATGCGATCAATGCGATGCTAGAAAACCCGCTTGCAGGGAAGCCCAGGGAGAGCGTGATTCGCGACGCCCGACGATTCGCCCGAGAACATGGGATGGCGGAGCATGAAGAGGATTTTGTTAAAGGAGCGCTGGTGGCCCGCGACCCAGACAATTTCGAGGATATCCCAGAGTTGAGTGACGAGGACAAGGCCGCCTTGAGGTTTGAAATCACTCACAAATGGAGGCAGCCATTCACATTATACTTTCTCGTTGGTATGTTCTCCTCGCAATACCTCTAATGTCCAGTCATGTGCAGTATGGCAGCTGTGGTTCAGGGGATGGATGAAACGGTTGTCAATGGTGCACAAATCTACTATGCCGAAGAGTTTGGGCTTCAACCTCCCAATATGTCGGAATCTCAAGCATCTTGGATCGTCGGCCTTATCAACTCCAGCCCATACCTGGCTTGCGCCGTTCTCGGCTGCTGGCTTACTGGGCCTCTGAACAATATATTGGGCCGAAGAGGTGTCATCTTCCTCTCTTGCTTCGTGGCCGGAGGTACAGCAGCATCCAACCCATCTGATTGTAGTCGCCTCCATCTGGGAGGGTGTCTCAAATTCCTGGGTCAACCTCTTCATTGCGCGTTTTGTGCTTGGTCTCGGGATCGGATCGAAGTCGACAACTGTTCCCGTTTACAGTGCCGAAACATCGCCTGCCCCCATCCGAGGAGCACTCGTTATGATGTGGCAGATGTGGACTGCCTTCGGTATCATGCTGGGTTATATCGTCGACGCCGCTCTCCTCGATGTCCGTAAATATCTCAACTGGCGTTTGATGCTCGGTAGCACTGTCATCGCTCCAATTCTTGTATGCTCACAAGTTTATTTCTGTCCCGAATCGCCTCGTTGGTATCTCAAGAAAGGGCGCCACGCAGAGGCCTACCAGTCCTTCCTTCGCTTGCGTCCCACTCGAGTTCAGGCGGCGCGCGACCTGTATTACGCTTACATCAATATTGAAGTGGAAAACTCCATCAAGAAAGGCCGGAATTTGATCGCAGAATTGTTCACTGTCCCTAGAAATAGGAGGGCAGCGATGGCCAGTTGGATTGTCATGTTCATGCAACAATTCTGCGGCGTCAATGTCATCATGTATTATTCCAGTGTTATCTTCACCGAAGACGGAGGATTCAGTCAGAAGGCTGGAATTCTTGCATCTCTCGGAGCCGGGATAACTAACTGGCTGTTTGCCTTGCCAGCTGTATATACAATCGATACCTTTGGACGGAGGAATTTGTTATTGACGACATTCCCCTTGATGAGTTTCTTTTTGTTCTTTACCGGATCATCATTCTACATCCCTGCAGATGCGGGCAAGGCGAGATTGGGTTGCGTTGCGCTTGGAATATATCTCTTCATGATTGTATATTCACCCGGTGAAGGGCCGGTTCCCTTTACATATTCCGCCGAATGTTATCCTTTGTACATTCGAGACGTGGGGATGTCGTTCGCGACCGGTACCCAAACTTATTATCGATCTGACGGTAGCGACCACCTGGTTCTTCAACTTTGTTCTGTCAATCACCTGGCCATCTTTAAAAAATGCGTTCACGATCTCTGGTGCGTTTTACTGGTACGCTGCATGGAATATCGTCGGATGGTGGTTGGTACTTCTATTCGTTCCCGAAACCAAAGCTCTCACTCTCGAGGAATTGGACCAAGTCTTCTCAGTACCTACTCATAAACATGCAACGTATCAACTCGGACAAGCGAAGCGATGGTTCAGGAAATATATTCTTCGTCAAAATGTGGGGCCAAAGGAGGAACTCTACAAGCATGCTGAGAAAAAGACCCAAGAAGCATGAAAGGAAACATGTATATGGAACACGCTCATTTATGATGAATGGCTGTCAAGTGTAATTAGTTGTGTAGTTGAATAGGGATGTGGAAACTCTTATATTTAAGACTCCGGTGCCGTTTTCGTGAGATATCCGCCTTGAAGGGATGTTTCGTCAGATGACTGAAAGTGTGAATTGCCCACCGATCGGCGCCCGTCACCGGGACGGTGTTCGGATGCATACGCATGGAAAGAACCAGGGACGTAATCTTCATTGAAATTGCTGCCTTCGGTGCCGCTCCTTCTATCTCGAAAACACTATCGCCACCGGCTTCGATTATTGAAAGGCGTGTGCTAATGACATTCTCTTCTTAAGGACTTAACTTTGCCTCTGGGATCTCCAGAAACGTCAAAGAACCGCAATTCGACCCGTCATTCCACAGCGGACTGGGCCTTATCGTTCCCTTCCTACCTTCAAGCTACAGTGTTCCTCCGCTCCCAGCTCAACTGAAGTATTGGTGTTATTGAGCAATTCAAAATTGTCAGAGCCCATTGCAACCGTAGCTCAGGGCTCTTATCATTCGCCAGAGCAGCTTCCGGAGCCGACATCTCACAGATATAAAAGGAAGCTATCGATTGGGCGTGCTTGATAGAACGTTACAAGTTTCCAAAGGAGTATCTCGCAAATTATTCTACTCTCCAGCTGCAGAAGAGAGTCATTCCAGTTGCAGACGATGACCCACACTTGTCACCATCACCATCCCCTCTCATGATCAATAACGTGAGCGACAAAGCGCGAAATTTGTACGGGTCAAACTATTCAGATGACACCATATCTTGACCTTCGTAATGAACTTCTCAAAGATGGCCGAAATTTGTACTTTTGCAAATTCTTTCGTACGTTTCCTCAATCGTCAGCCCCCAAAGGAGCATTTCAGTTGCTGCATCTCATGTCTGACTCCGGCAAGGGTTTCACCAGAGAGGCAATATAATTATTATTTTCCACTTCAACTGGAGTCAGAATTGGTTGATTCGACGTCAGCCCACGGGAATCCAGAAGATGGAAAAGGAAACTCATCTCTTGACAGCGCATTGAAGCACTATTAGCAAGAAGCGGAATTTATGATTCGGAGTTGTTTGCATATCAAAGTTGTTACTCTTCAATTTCAAGTTTTTCCTCCACATTGCGCATGGACGGCCTCCGAAAGAGATACTCCAGCGAGAGCAATTACAGACGCAGGGAAACGTATTCCCTAAATCTCAGAAAGACATTTGTATTCCTCCTTCCTTTAATCTTCAATTATCTGATTTTGAAGAATCGCATTTATTCAAATTACTTTGAGGAGTATACGTATCCCCACCAATGCTTCGATCTATAAATTCTACACATACTGGCATACAATATTCCGTGGTTACTTTCCACGAGGATTAAGGGAACTCACTTTTCACCGTCTATCTGAACGTCAGATGTATGACTGATCTTGTTGGGTTGGACGTATTGACAAAACTTGCGATTGCCAGATATCTGAAGCGCCACATTGATTTTGAAGACAAGGACAACATGGACCTGAAAAAGACTGATTGTCATGGATATCTCTATCAATGCAATGTTGGCGAAATCTTTGCGCATGGCACATTCTTGAGCGCATTCTACTTCGTCGACGGTAAGATATACACCCGTCTTCCGACACCGCGAACCAGAGTGATGATCAAATCTCATTTTTAGCCTTGATCGTACACATGCATTCCGTCATGTGTGGTTACATGGTCGATTGAGAAGCGAATCTTAATCCTCGCAGAGACAACGCCAAAGCTGAGGTTATCATGAAAGTGACATTCTCCTAGATTCTGCGCGCATGTCAGTGAACGACCGGAATATATCTAACCACGGTTTACATTCATTATCAGATCTGTCTATTTTTGTCGCTTCATATAACGATGCAGCTAATGAATTTACATTCAGAGGGAAAGCTAAGTCGCTTTACAATCGGTATTCGACGAAGGGCATACCTAGGAGTCTATGAGTGGTTTAGCGAGACGAGATTATTGGCTCGATCTTCATATTACGGACTGAAAAGACTTTGGTTCCAATCTCTTGATGTCCGCCACCCTTTCTCGTATCCGAGCGTCTGAGAAAGTTCAGGTTTGGGTGTATTCTGTCAGGTGGAGCTTGCAAGTTTACAAACAAAGTCGTATCTGACTCGATTCACTTTTTAACCAAGCATAGAAAAGTAATCTATCGCTCGCGGGGGTGGGACACCGTGGGGGAAAGCCTTATCGCCGCGGTGAGGACAATCACAACATTCAATAATATTTGAGACCAATTGTATGGAGTAGGGAAATTCACTTGATGTGGCCGTCGATTCAGTGAATGATGGAAAACTGCTGCAGAACATGAATTCTCACGTATTGGAAAATTACACGAAATTCGGTCATTATGAGTGCGATAGGTGTATTAACGAAGGCATCACTGCCGTGGGTATAGACATTCTAGCCGCGAGCCACACAACGAGCGGTTATTCAACAGCCATTGCAAAGCTTTATATATTTAGATCAAAGGAACATATTCCATGGCCAGCAGATTCCTTCGAGCATAATGAAGGAAGTAAATTGCGTACTGGAAGCAAAACAGTCAATCAATTCACCGAGATGTATAGTATGTAAATATAATATGTAGATTGAGAGTAGGATTGATTGATTGAATCAACGAGGATACTAAAAGAGGGTATTTTCCAATGCTAATGCTCTCATCATGCTATACCAACACCAAATAAACCAAACCAAACTCAACTCATTAAATGCTCTCTTTTCGCTTTGCTCCCGCGCCCGTCGCCGCCGCTGTCCAACGATCCACATCAGATACCGTACTGACATATATCAAATATCAAATAACACGTCCCGTCCACTGCATCTCGGAAAAGATACTTCCTCACCAAATCATTACCCAGTTCCATAACGTACCTAGAAAGATACCCGATGCCATACCATAGCTCGAAAACAGATAACACTTAGATCCTGACTTTCCTGCTCCGGCTCCGGCTTCTGCTCAATATCCTGCCGAGACTACTCATCCGTTTCCCCAACCCCGTCGCACTCTCAAGCATAACCTCCTCCTCGCCGTCCACAAGCGCGGTGGCAGGCGTCAAAGTCAACCTAAGCGTCATCCCCTCCCCCTCGATCCCGCCAGTTTCGCCCTCCAACTCCCTCAAAGTAGATAACGTCAAATTGGGACTTGTGGTGAAAATATCGCTCTCCTCCTCGCGCGCAGCGTCCTCCGCTAATGTCTCCTCCATGATGGTGTCGTCGAAACTCACGCGAAAGGGCGATTTCTGCAGACTTGAGTGGGGCGAGGGGAGACGGATGGGTGTCTGCGGCGGCGAAGTAAACCCCATCTGGAGGGCTTCTTCGAAGTTTCTGTCTAAAAGGGATAGGACAGTGGGATCGTTGAGGTACTTTGAGCGGCGGCGTTCGTGGGTGGCGCGCGGTGCGGACGCGGGTTTGGGGGTGCTGGAGAAGTGGGATTGGGATTGGGAGGTGGTGGTGGTGCTGCTGATGGAGCGGATGGAGAATTTGCGGCGGAAGGAGAAGGGTCGGGAGTCGGGTGTGGGGGGCGAGGCGGGGGGTGAGAGGGGAGGGATGGAGACGCTTAGGATGGGACTGAATTGGATGGGGGAGAGGTCTGGGGCCCAGGGGTCGGATTTCACTGCTGCTGTGGGAGGAGTCGACCAGAGGTCTTTTGATCGTCCTGGATCGAGGGAAGAGAAACTACTTGATGAATACGGTCGTTTCATGTCGTTTTGTGTGGAGGACGAGTCGATGTGTTTTGTTGTGGAAGGGATAGGTGGAAGTGGTGGAATGGGAGCAATGATCTGTGGTGATCCCGTAGTCGATTCCGCAGCAGGACCTTTCGAAGACTGTTGTCCAGCAGAGATCCCGTTGACGATACTGCTCGCGGTGGCAGCAGGCAGACTAACCTCGCTGTGATGCACTCTCTTGAACAACTTCCCCGGCACACCCTGCAAAAAAGTCCTCAACTCCCGCACACTGGGTGCCCTCCTGAGACTATGTCTCCCAGCCGTTCCCGGACGATCTGTGCCTGCACCTGTCGCGGTGCCGTTCCTGGCAGCAGCAGCAGTATGATCCCTGTCCACGGTGCCTAATATCGCCTGTTTCCTCGCTGTTGGCAGTACGTGCGTGTCCTGGAGCGTGGCCATGATGCCCAGTGCACACCCTGTTTATATTACGATCGATCCGATCACGGAGTTCGAGAAGCACTGTGTTACGGGATGCGATTTATTTTGATAGCATACAGGGGGATCGTCCGTCTGCAGACCGGGGCGGAGATTTTTGATGCAAGGAGAGAGAAAAGGGAGACAGCGCTGACAGACTGGCTGGACGACGAGTCTTACGCTGCGGTGCGGTTGCTGATGAGTCCGTTGCCTGGTGCAGGAAATGAAAGGGGGGGCGAGTGGCGAGATAAAATGATGGCGATCTGCTGTTTGACGTTTCACTGTGTGTGTGTGTGTGTGCACTACGGACCGTCGTAGACAACACATGCGACATAATATACATTTATGTATTCATACCCATGCAAGGCGGAAATGCACACTAACAAGGGCAGACATATTGTCCGCTGAAGAGGGAAATAAACTTCCTCGGACGGCAACAAAAGGGGGTCAAGTCGTCGTTCGAGTCCGTCCGTGAACAACACTAACGGCCAAAGCGCGAACGAATGGCATCCAATCTGCGTGCGTTATTACGCGTATGTATCTGTGCGACACCCCCTTGTACGAGTTCATTTCCCGCCAATCATGTTGGCCGTGTGACGGGACGGACGGACAATGGGGGCGTTCGGCACCGGCATTGTTTATTGCAGTCACGCACGCCGCCGAGATGAATTGTCCGCAATACGTGGTGTGGTTAAATAAGAGCGCGCGAATGACTCCTCACTGCAAGTTTCATGGATCTGCAGGAATTGACGCTTTTGGTCACGCGTAGGAGCATTAGAACAGGATGGATGTATCGGCATGTGAGGGCTGGGTTTGGGGATCGACAGACGGACGGTTGGTTAAGGTTTAGGGAGAGAGTGGTTCCTGCAAAGGAGTCTGTGCATTGCAGCTGCGCGCAGCAGCTAGCGGCAGAGGGATGTGCACGCACACCCCCAAACGGAACGATAAACACCACCAGCGCGGGATGCAGCAGGGCCAGTATGTATGGCCACATTTGACTGCGCAGGCCGTACTCGGCTCACAAATATACAATCGTCGAGATCGAGATATCGGACGGAGAAACTCTTGGCTCGAAGGGAAGATAACGAGACTGACAGATTGCAGCGACAGCTACCGACCTGTCAGGCTTGACCAATGCGATGATCCTCTAGAGCCGGTATCTGTTTGTGGAGATACACACTAGAAAGCGAACAGTGGCGAAGTGGCGACTAGGAAACTCTACGCGAACCTCTCTCGGCACGCAAGTCCCTCTTTCAACCTTCCCAATCGCCCGTCCTCTGGTACATACTGTACATACATAAATATACATGTATGTTATGTACGTACATATCCTCCGTTTTGGGTATCGCCGTATTCTTAACAAAATCGACGAAATTTGACCAAAAAATAAACTTTTGGACCATAAATTTCAAAATTTGGGGGATTTTTGAACACGTCTAAGATTGCCGAAAACATGGACCATGAAATACAAACATGGACCATGAAATACAAACCCCCGCGGAAACCTACGAAATCCGGCAAACTACACACACAGTACAAAAACGGCCTGTGTCATCTTGTCGGGTAAAGCACGTGGAGGCATTCATTCCCAGGAGATACACATCCCTACACATAACGTACAAATCGGTCCGTGCACCCCTCGCCGGCCGACAAGACCTCACTCGCCACCCGTCGCCAAAAGTCCGGTGAACGGGTGTGTCGTGATCGTGATCGTTATTGACCAGGGCTGAGGGGAGAGAGACATCCGGGGCTTTGAAGGAGGCGATATGCCGCGGAACTACAATCCTTCACGTTATCCCGGGAATTTCCGTGTCCCTCGCGCCGGATGGGGGTCTGCGGGCGGTGTTTGGGGAACGTGGTGGACTGGGTAGTTCCTCTGGCATATCCCTTCTTTCTGATCTTTGTATGTTGTGTTCGGTGGGATTTGGTGTGTACGCGGGTAATGTACATGTAGGGGGATCAAGGAATTGGAGGGAATACTAACTATACTAGACTAGATGCGGTTATTCGGCTGTTTGGGGAGCTCTGGGAATTGGACGACGAATGGGTTGTGTATGGTAAGGTTTCGTTTTCAGCAAGCTACGACGACGCTTTCCAAGTGAGTCATATATTCACAGTTGGGCAACGACTCATATACTAACTTGTACACGTACGTTCTGGCCACGTTCTCACCGTTAGACTTCATGGAATGCATCTCCACGCAATTCTCCTCAACCGCTCCAGCCCCCCCAAAAAACCCTCCACAGCCGCAAAACAACCGCAGCACACCCATACTCTTCCTTATCGCCCTACAATATATTCTCGCCATAAAATACATGACCAAAAATAAGGTTAATCCCTGCATGCATCTCTATAAAGCAACCTAAACGACCCTCCAGATTTGCGCTCGCAATTCCGATTTATGGATTATGTATGGTGAGTGGACCACGGGGTGTACCGTGCGTCGCTATTTCTGGTAGGAGAGATGGGGATTGGTTGTTGTTGCGACGGTGTGGAATTGTTTGGGGGA
>Ga0302325_10015855_pt1 | contig 15998 bp, 13 predicted proteins | sample Palsa_T0_2_FD_201948 | JGI IMG/M metagenome (GOLD analysis project Ga0302325, IMG submission 201948) | Peat permafrost microbial communities from Stordalen Mire near Abisko, Sweden - Palsa_T0_2 | ecosystem: Environmental > Terrestrial > Soil > Palsa > Peat permafrost | place: Sweden: Abisko... | reverse complement strand
AACTGCCAATTTATCTTGATAATCATGCGACCACGCGGATGGACCCGCGAGTCTTTGAGACGATCCGGCCGTACTTTCTCGAAGTGTTCGGCAACGCCGCCTCGCGCAACCACAGCTTTGGCTGGGAGGCTGAAGAAGCTACCGACAAAGCGCGAAAGCAGATTGCGGACCTGATTGGCGCAACGCCCAAGGAAATCGTTTTTACGAGCGGCGCCACCGAATCGAACAACCTGGCGATCAAGGGTGTTGCCGAGATGTATGCGGAACGGGGTAATCACATCATTACCGCGGTAACGGAGCACAAAGCGGTGCTCGATACCTGCAAGCACCTCGAGAAGCGCGGCCTCCGGATTACGTATCTGCCTGTGGGCCAGGATGGGTTGGTTGATCTCGATCAGCTTCGTGACGCGATCACGGACAAGACCATCCTCGTCTCGATCATGTACGCCAATAACGAGATCGGCGTGATCCAACCGGTTGCCGAGATCGGCAGGATCGCCAAAGAGAAGGGCGTGTTGTTCCATAGCGACGCGGTTCAGGCGGTAGGGAAGATTCCGGTGAATGTGATCAGCGACAACATCGATATCATGTCGCTCACCGGCCACAAGATCTACGGGCCGAAGGGCTGCGGGGCACTGTACGTGCGGCGGCGCAACCCGAGGGTACAGCTTACCGCGCAAATGGATGGCGGCGGCCACGAGCGCGGCATGCGCTCGGGAACGCTGAATGTGCCGGGCATTGTTGGATTGGGAGCGGCGTGCGAGCTGTGTGGGCGGGAAATGGCGGAGGAATCGGTCCGGCTGCGCGGCCTGCGCGACTATTTGAAGGGCCGCTTGATGAATGAGCTGGATGAAGTGTATGTCAACGGTTCGCTCGAGCACCGGCTTCCGCACAATCTGAACATCAGTTTTGCCTACGTCGAGGGCGAGAGCCTGTTGATGGGCATCAACGATATCGCGGTTTCGAGCGGCTCGGCCTGTACGTCGGCCACGCTCGAGCCCAGCTACATCCTGAAGGCGCTTGGCGCCGGCGATGACCTGGCGCACTCTTCGATCCGCTTTGGCCTGGGCCGGTTCACCACCAAGGAAGAGATTGACTACGCCGCCGACAAAGTGGTGCAGGTAGTGCGCAAGCTGCGTGAGCTGTCGCCCTTGTACGAAATGGCCAAGGAAGGCGTGGACCTATCCAAGGTGGTTTGGGCCGCGCATTAATTTTTGGGAGAATAGGGAGGGGTTGACGAATGGCATATTCGAATAAAGTTCTCGATCATTACAATCATCCGCGCAACGTGGGTTCACTCGATAAGGCCGACCGGAATGTAGGGACCGGGATGGTGGGCGCTCCGGAGTGCGGCGACGTCATGAAGCTGCAGGTGAAAGTGGATCCGGAGACCGGCGTCATCGAAGACGCGAAGTTCAAGACATTCGGCTGCGGCAGCGCCATTGCGAGCTCATCGCTGGCGACTGAATGGCTGCGCGGCAAGACGGTAGACCAAGCGCTCGAGATCAAGAACACCGATATCGTGAATGAACTGAGTCTGCCGCCAGTGAAAATTCATTGCTCGGTGCTTGCCGAGGATGCGATCAAGGCGGCGATTTCCGATTACAAAAAGAAACAGCAAAGCGCGGTGCCGGCCGAGACGGCTCTGGTTTAAGTTCAGGAACGGCGATCCGAGCCGCGACCAGAGTTCGCGAAGCGCAAGGGAGCGGTTTCTTGGGGGAGTGGCGCGCTAAGATTCGGCGCGCGCCGCGAGGAAATTTTATGGCTGAGTTGACGCAGCTTGCTGGGAATTCGACTGCTGAACAGCCGGCACTGCCGGCAGCGGGCCCGCCCGCTGCCAAGCAGATCTTTGTCACTCCGAAAGCCGTTACTAAGATTCGCGAGGCCTTTGCCCGCGAGAAAGTGACGGGCGGTTTGCGGCTGGGAGTCCACGGCGGCGGCTGCTCGGGCTTGAGCTACCAGTTCAAATTTGCGCCCGCGCCGCGTCCCAACGATCATGTTTTCCGGTTCGATGACGTCGAGGTGTTTGTGGACCCGAAAAGCATGCTCTTTCTGGACGGCATGACGCTGGATTGGAATGAGTCTCTGCTGCAATCCGGGTTCGTGTTTAAGAATCCGCATGCCCAGAAAAGCTGCGGCTGCGGGACGTCCTTTACAGCCTGAAGTCGACTTCGCTGTGGGGCGGACCCCCTGGTCCGCGCGGGTCACCTGGACCCGCTTCTGCTCTTGAAAGGCCGCCCCACAACCACACAAGCCTTGTTTCCATCCATGCCCTCTCGCGATTACTTCACTCTGTTCGGCCTTGACCAGAAACTGCTGATCGATTCCGCCGATTTGCAGAAGCGCTTCTATGAACTCAGCCGGCAATGGCATCCGGACCGCTTCAGCCGAAAGCCGGCGGCCGAACAGATGGAAGCGCTCGAAACCACATCCAGGCTCAACGACGGATACCGCATATTGAAGGACCCGGTGAAGCGCGCCGAATACATACTCGCCGAGGCAGGCTTCCCGATAGGCGAGCAGCGGGGGAAGGACGTGCCGCCCGAATTGCTCGAAGAGGTGTTCGATTTGAATATGATGCTCGAGGAGATCAAGACCGGCGACGAATCCGCGCGACCGCAGTTGGAGCAGGCGGGAGAGCATTTCCTCGAGCTTCGCGCCGAGGCCGACCGCGAGCTCGAGGCCCAATTTTCCGCTTATGACGCAGCCGGGGCATCTGGGAACGACGCTGGGCGGCAGGCGCTGCAGACCATCCGGGGAATATTGAATCGACGCCGGTATATTGAAAACTTGATCCGCGATGTAGAGCGCACACTGAATCCGGCGCCCGTTTGAAGAACCAGAATGTCTACATTTCAAATTGATTTTGGCGGCTCGCGCCGCTCGAAGATCGTTGGCATCGATCTGGGCACCACGAACAGCCTGGTTGCCAGCATGGAACTCACTGGACCGCGCATCCTGGCTGACGAAAGCGGCCACGTGATTGTGCCGAGCATCGTCTCCCTCACCGCTTCCGGTGACCTGGTCGCCGGCGAACCGGCTCGCGAGTTGCTGCTCACCGCGCCGGAACGCACAGTCTATTCCGCGAAACGGCTGATGGGCAAAGGCGTTGGCGACGTCCAGGAAGAACTGAAGCTGTTTCCCTTCCGGATCGATCCGGAGAGCGAGGGCGTCATCAAGCTCCAGCTTGGTGATCGCACGCTGACGCCGCCTGAAATCTCAGCCGCCGTGCTCAAACAGCTCAAGCACAATGCGGAAGTAAGTCTGGGAGTTCCGGTGGAGCAGGCGGTGATCACGGTTCCCGCCTACTTCAACGATGCGCAGAGGCAGGCCACGAAAGATGCGGGGCGGCTGGCCGGCCTGGAAGTGCTGCGGCTGGTGAATGAGCCCACTGCGGCGGCGCTCGCTTACGGGCTCGACAAACGCAAACACGGCGTTATCGCGGTCTACGATTTCGGCGGCGGCACATTCGACATCTCGATTCTGCGCCTGCACGACGGAATCTTCGAAGTGCTCGCAACCAACGGGGATACGCATCTGGGCGGCGACGATATCGACAACCTGCTGCTGCGCATCGCCCTCGAGGATGTGGCATCCGAGTGGAAGGTGGATTTGACGGCCGATTCGGAAGGCGTCCAGCGATTGCGCCGGGCAGTCGTCCGAGGCAAAGAAGAATTGTCGTTTGTCCCGGCCGCCGACATTGTTTTGGAATACAAGGGGCGGAGATACCAGCGCAGCCTCGATCGCGCGTTGTTCGACCGGCTCATTGCCCCCATCATCGAGCGCACGCTGGTGTCGTGCCGCGCTTGTCTGAAGGACAGCGGTTTCAGCGCTGAACAGATTGACGAGGTGGTGATGGTGGGGGGGTCGACGCGCATTCCAGCCGTTTATCTGGCCGTCGGGCGCCTCTTCAAGTCCAAGCCGCAAACCGAGCTCAATCCCGAAGAGGTAGTCGCGCTGGGCGCCGCCGTGCAGGCCGGCATTCTCGCCGGTGATGTCGAAGACCAGTTACTCCTCGATGTAACTCCGCTTTCGCTCGGCATTGAAATCATGGGCGGTGTGGTGTCAAAGCTGATCCATCGCAACTCGACGATTCCGGCGAGCGCCACCGAGCAATTCACCACCGCGGTGGATGGCCAGCGGAACGTGTTGATTCACGTGCTGCAAGGTGAGCGTGAGCTGGTGAAGGACTGCCGCAGCCTCGCGCGATTCGATTTGAAGGGCATTCCGCCGCTGCCAGCCGGCATGGCGCGCATCGAAGTGCGCTTTCTCATTGACGCCAACGGCATCCTGAGCGTCACCGCCCGCGATGCCCGCTCGGGCCAGGAACAGACCGTCGAGGTGAAACCCTCGTATGGGTTGACCGAGGAGCAGGTGGAAGCCATGATCCGCGAGTCGATTGAGAAGGCCAATGAAGACATGCGGGAGCGCCAGGTGCGCGAGGCGCGTGTGGAAGCGGACAACATTCTCGCCGCCCTCGCCAAAGCCGAACGCGACGCTGCCTGGAAGGAATTGACCGAAGAAGAACGCCGCCAGATCGAGGCCGCGCGGCAGGACTTGCTCGCGACTTATCACGCCGGCGATCATCACGTGATTCTCGAAAAGATCGAAGTGCTCAATCAACTGACTCACTCGCTGGCTGAGAACATGATGAACACGGCCGTGCGCTCCGCGCTCAAGGGCACCAAGATCGACTGACGGATTGACTGACTGATTTCGACGGAGGGTTACTGTTTCATGCCTGGACTCACCTGGGACCACATTGAAGACATCGCAATCGGGCTCTACGAGGCTCATCCGGACGTCGATCCCTTGTCCATCCGCTTTACCGACCTCCACAAGTGGATCACGGAGCTACCGGGCTTCGGCGACGACCCAGCCGCATCCACCGAGGGCAAACTGGAAGCTATCCAGATGGCCTGGCTCGAAGAGCGGCAAGACAACCAATAACGGCGCTGCTTTCGCCCCTCTACCCTGCAACAGGCCGGAAACGGGCCGTAAAATGACGCAGCGCGGCCGGCTCCGAAACGATCGCAAAGCCAGTGAGGCGCTCGCGCCGCGCATGAATTTCGAGCACCGCTTCAATCACATAGTCGATGTGGCTTTGCGTGTAGACGCGCCGCGGGATCGCCAGCCGAACCAGTTCGTGATGAGCATGCTCGCCGAACATCACTGAACCGATTTCACAACAGCGGACACCTGCCGAGCGGTACAGTTCCACTGCCAGCGCCTGCCCGGGAAACTGCATTTTTGGAATTTGAGGCAACATTTTTGCCGCATCGATATAGATGGCGTGGCCGCCCGGCGGCAGGATGATCGGCACGCCCGCGTCAGAGATGCGATCGCCCAGGTAGGCCGTCGACGCAAAGCGGTACTCCAGGTAATGCGGATCGAGCACCTCATCGAGCCCCACGGCAATCGCCTCCAGGTCGCGCCCCGCCAGTCCGCCATATGTCGGAAATCCTTCGGTCAGAATCAGCAGGTTCTTCTCTTGCTCGGCCAGGCGGCTGTCGTTGGTGCAAAGAAAACCGCCGATATTGGCGAAGGCGTCCTTCTTGGCCGAGAACGTGCAGCCGTCGGCGAGCGCAAACATCTGCTGCGCAATCTGTTTCGGCGTCAGGTGGCCATATCCGGGCTCGCGCTGCTGAATCATATACGCGTTCTCCGCAAAGCGGCACGCATCCAAGTAAAACGGAACGCCATGCCGCGCTGTCAGCTCGCGAACGGCGCGGATGTTCGCCATCGAAACCGGCTGGCCGCCGCCGGAGTTGTTGGTGACGGTGACCATCACCAGCGGAATGCGTGCCCTGCCCTCGCGTTCAATCAGCGCCTCCAGCTTCGCCACGTCGATGTTGCCCTTGAATGGCAAACGGCTTTGCGTGTCCGCGGCCTCCCGGCACGGAAGATCGAGAGCCATCGCCCCGTTGGCTTCGATGTTCGCCCGCGTGGTGTCGAAGTGGGTGTTCGAAGGCACAATCTGGCCGGGTTTGGACATCACAGCGAACAGGATTCGCTCAGCGGCCCGGCCCTGGTGAGTCGGAATCAGATGCGCAAACCCGGTCAGATCGCCCACCACGGTCTTCAGCCGGTAGAAACTCTCGCTGCCGGCATAGGACTCGTCTCCGCGCATCATAGCCGCCCATTGCGCGGCGGACATCGCGGAGGTTCCCGAGTCGGTCAGCAAATCGATCAGCACATCGGCGGCTCGCAATTGAAAGAGGTTGTATCCGGCGCCCTCCAGCAATCTGGCCCGCTCGTCTTCGGTGGTCTGCCGAAGCGGTTCCACGCTTTTGATGCGGAATGGCTCGATGATGGTTTTCATGCAAAGGAGGCCGGGCCGGCAGCGCGTCGCTGGGCAAGTCCGACTGCGCCAAGGCTTCGTCGGACAAGTCTGGCGGAAGCTAATGGGAGTCGAACCCACCTGCGACGCATTAGTGCGCCGCACGCCGGTTTTGAAGACCGGGCCCTGCGCCGGCAAAGACTAGCTTCCAGAAGAATTCTAGCGCAAGGGGCGGGTCTGATCGACCTGTTGGCCTGAGCGCCGGGATCAAAACCAATCTTCGCTATTCTGAATCAGAGTTCCGTGAAGCCGGATATGCGATTCAAGACGATTTGTTTCCTCTTTTTTCCGGCATGGCCGCTGCAATTTGCGCTCGCGCAAGGCACAGTGCCGACCTTTCAGCACGTTGCCGGGAGCGGTTCCTACACTCTCGCCGGTCGCGATCCTGCTCTGGGAGGCACTACCAGAATCCCCACGGTGCTGGTTTCTATCAGGCTCTCGTTTGACACCCTAAACAGCACCGGCGGGCCCGTTATCCTGGATGCAGCGCCAGACATACCGCGTCTGCGCCGCTCTCCCGTCTTCGCCAGATTCGCCTTTCCCACCGGTGGCGAAACACAGTATGCCGACGCCCTGCTTCGCACCACATTTCCCGATCCTGACGGGTGGCATACGCTGCTCAGCGAGCCGGAAGTGAAGTCTATCGACGTCCCAATCCCGCCTGGCAATGGCTACCTCCTCACTTCGAAGAAGACCGGTGGCTCCTTAGCTGTGATAGACGTCGAGTTTTTGCAAAAGGAACTCTTCAAGCGACTCCCCAAACAAGAAGGCAAGCTCATCGTCGCCGTCACGCATAACACCGCTTACTACACCGAAGGCGACGCAACGCTGTGCTGCTCTTGGGGAACGCACGGGGTCGACTCCGCCACCGGAAACTCTTTCGTGCTTGGCTCATATTTAAATGGCGCACCCACTGTTGTCGAAGACAGCGACGTACAGCCGCTCACGCAGCAGCTCGGGGAGTTTATCAACGATCCCTTACACGATCCCTTGCTTTACAGCCGCGGCGTTAAAGGCCCGGGAAACACCTTCCCACCGTGGATGCGCCCCGTTTCGATGCGTCCGGGAGACCAAGGCAGTTGCGGCGGTACAGGCGTCGCTTCCGCATACTTTCTTCTCGAACCAACAAATACAAATCCGAAAAACAACCTTCCCTCCTCGAAGGCCTTTGTCGCTCATACGAGCGGAGCCGTTTATCACCTGCAGAACGTGGCGCTGCTGCCTTGGTATACCGGCGCCGGGAAGGGGCTCGGCAGGACTTACAGCTTTCCAGACGCGCAGGCGCTCACGGAGCCTTCCAAGGCGTGCCCGGTTCGCGGCGGTCGTCCCGGCGCAGGTGCCGGAGTGTCCGCGGCTCCTCAGCCTTCGGTCGCGGCAGTTCCCAGGAGCCGCCCGCCGAATGGCCACCAGCTTATTGGCTACTGGGCTGGTTATGGCTCGGCAGGTTCCACCTTCCCGTTGCGTGACGTCTCGCCCCAGTGGGATGTGATCATCGTAGCCTTCGCCACTCCGGACAAAAATGCGCCGGAAGGGACCATGCAGTTTCACACGCCCGCCGGCCTCGATACTTCACGATTCAAGGCCGATATTGCCTACTTGAAGAGCCAAGGCAGAAAGGTCATGATTTCTCTGGGTGGTGGAGGCCAGCACTTCACGCTCGCCGATACGAATCGCGTTCCGAACTACGTCTCGTCTGTGACTAGCATCGTCACCGAATACGGCTTCGACGGCATCGACATCGATTTCGAAAGCCCCTCGCTCTCCATCGACCCCGGAGATACGGATTTCAAGCGTCCGATCACGCCTTCCATCGTGAACGTCATCTCCGCTTTGCGCCAATTGCGCGACCATTTCGGCCCAAAGTTCATGATCAGCCTTGTGCCCGAAGGTACTCAGATTCCCGCTGGATACCCCACTTATGGCGGTCAGTTCGGCTCCTATCTGGCCATTACGTACGGCATCCGCGATATCCTCTCCTTTATTGACGTGCAGGACTATAACACGCCGCCCCTCGAGGGTTTGGATGGTGAGATCTATCAGGCTGGTTCGGTGGATTATCACGCTGCGATAACTGAACTCCTTCTGCGCGGCTTCCATGTGGGAGGCGATGCCCGGCAGTTCTTTCCACCGCTGCCTGCGAACAAAGTGGCTATCGGTTTCCTCACCGGAGATACGACACCCAGCATCGTCAGTCAGGCGCTGGACTACGTCATCACGGGAAAAATGCCGCCCGGAACCAAATACAAGCTACGCAATCCTACCGGCTACCCGGGCATGATCGGCGCTATGTTTTGGACCATCGACGCCGACCGCCGGAGTAACTATAATTTCTCGAACGTCGTGGGCCCTCAGCTCCACAGTTATCCAGCCGGTAAGTAACAGCGTCGTGCTCGGCCCGCCTCAATCCTGGGGAGGAATTTGCGGGCGTGAGAGCCGCAATCTCCGAGCCATCGCCGGCCCTGTGAGGCACTGCGTGGAATTGAAACTAAAATGGAAATCGTGGCGGAAGCTAATGGGAGTCGAACCCGCCTGCGACGCATGAGTGCGCCGCACGCCGGTTTTGAAGACCGGGCCCTGCGCCGGCAAAGACTAGCTTCCAGAAGAATTCTAACGCGAGGGCTCCTGCTCGACCTGTTCGGCCACACGCCTGCGTCAAGACAAGCGTCCCGGTTTTAATGCCGGCGCCTCGTAAGCGACACCGAATTCGGCAGCCATCGCAAGGAAACGGGGGTCGGCTGTCCATAATTGCAGTCGCCCCACGAGAGCCGACGCCAGGAGGTGGATGTCAATCCAACCCACGCCGCGGCCATGCAAACGGCGATCCCGAACAAACGCAACCACCTCACCGTGTGGGACCATCGCTGCTTGGTTCATGCGATCATAGGCGTCCAAGAGCCTTCCGTGGCCCCCCAGGTCGCCAATCAGGAGCTCTCCATAGACCAGCTCGTGCCCTGTCACCTCGCCGAGATCGAGGAGTCTGTCCAGCTCAGCCGCATAGGGGGTCCGGTTGGCAAGGAACCGAATCCAAACAGAGGTGTCCACAAGGACCATCAGGCTACCCTTGGTTTGGACGATGGCTTTTCGCGACGTCTCGGCACATCGAATGCGCGAGGCTCCGTGCCGCGAAAGGCCCGAAGGCGCTGGTAAGCCGCGTGGCGTACCAGGGCTTCAAGGCCCAAACGAACGGTTTCTGTATCGGTTGTCGCACCGCAAGCCGCCTTCGCCTGTTTGAAGAGTTTGTCATCAAGGTTGAACGTCTTCTTCATACATTCAAATCTGCCATAAAAGTATGGTTATGGATACCATACCACCGGGGCCATCGACAAATCGCGCCCTTCCCCCATAATTGGAACTGACCCTGATCCTTGCAACGGAAGACCACCCATGCCCCTCCTGATCAAGAATGGTGACTTCATCACCGCCGACTCTCGGTTCCATGGCGACCTTTATGTAGAAGACCAGACCATCACCCGCATCGGCATCGATCTCGATGGGCCGCCGGGCACCGAAGTGATCGACGCCACCGAAAAACTGGTCTTCCCCGGCTTCATTGATCCGCATGTCCACATCTATCTGCCGTTCATGTCTACGTTTGCCAAGGACACGCACCACACCGCCTCGATTGCCGCTCTGCTCGGCGGCACCACCACTTACATCGAAATGTGCTGCCCTTCCCGCCACGACGATGCGCTGGAAGGCTACCACTTGTGGAAGTCGAAGGCCGAGGGCAACAGTGCGTGCGATTACACCTTTCATATGTCGGTGACCAAGTACGATGGCGCCGCCATCGAATCGCAGCTTCGCGAAATTGTTCGCGACGGCATCTCCTCGTTCAAGATCTTTCTGGCCTACAAAGGATTTTTCGGCGTCGACGACGGCGAGATGTACCAGACCCTGAGGCTCGCCAAGCAGCTCGGCGTGATCGTCACTGCGCATTGCGAGAATGCCGAACTGGTCAGCCGCCTCCAGGCCCTTTTGATTTCCGAAGGAAAGACCGGCCCCGAATGGCATGAGCCCAGCCGTCCGGAATCGGTGGAAGCCGAAGGCACCGGCCGCTTCGCCACGTTCCTCGAAAACACAGGCGCTGCGGGTTACGTCGTGCACCTCTCTTGCGGGCCTGCCCTCGAAGCGGCCCTTTCCGCCAAGACTCGCGGCGTCCGCCTTTCCGTCGAATCGGTTCTGCCGCATCTCCTTCTCGATAAGACTTATGCCGAGCGCCCCGGCGTCGAGGGTATGAAGCACGTTATGTCGCCGCCGCTGCGCCGCAAACGAAATTTGGGAATCCTCTGGCGCGCGCTGGCCCTGGCCGACATTGACACGGTGGGAACGGACCATTGCCCCTTCGATACCAGCCAGAAGCTTCTCGGCGCTTCTGCCTTCACGCAAGTCCCCAATGGCATTCCCGGCATCGAAGACCGCGTGAATCTCCTGTACACCTACGGGGTCGCCGCCGGCAGGCTCGACGTCCATCGCTTTGTCGATGCCGCCAGCACCAAGCCGGCGCGGCTCTTTGGTCTTTTCCCGCGCAAAGGCGCTATTGCCGTGGGCGCCGACGCCGACCTCGTCGTCTATGACACCAACTGGAAGGGCACCGTCTCCGTGAAGACCCAGGCCACCAACAATGACTACAACGGGTTCGAGGGTATGCCCATCGCCGGCCGTCCTTCGGTGGTCACCGTTCGCGGCAAAGTACAGGTCCGGGACGGAAAGTTTGTGGGCGACGCCCGCCGCGGCCATTTCCTCCGCCGTGAACCGGCCCACTTTTGATCTGCAATGAGGCCATTGGCGGATCAATTTGGCGCCACGTCACCAGCGCAAAGGCCCTGATGCCCGGCCTCTGTCCATTTCCGGGACGCCCCGGTCGCGCAATTGGGTCACTGCAGCGGCGCGACCCCTGCTTCCGCTCGGTGGTAAGTGCCCTGTAAGCCATCCCTCTTGCTCCTCCGCGCACAGCCCGTGCTTTGCGTCCGGAGTCTGGTTTCGACTGGTTTTCCATTGGGTTACGCGCATCTCGTCCACCTGAGTCAGGCCGTGCCGCCAGCTCGGTCCGCGCAAGGCTGGCGGCTGAGCCTCCGCATGGCAGGCGGCTTGCCTTAGTGCATACGGCTGGGTTTCGCTCACGCCGCACGCTCTTCACAAGGAGTACCTCGATGAAATCCGTTGCCCTCGCTTTTGTCTGTTTCGCCGTCACTGCTGGTCTTGCCGCCGCTTCGCCTGACGGGTCGTTTGACCGGTCGCTTTCTGTCTCTGGTCCTGTGGATCTCGAGGTCCATACCGATTCGGGCGGCATCAGCATTGTCCAGGGCGGCTCAGGCGTCGTCCGCGTGCATGCCATCCTCAAAGCGCAGCGCGGCGTGCGGTTTAACCTGGGTGACGTCGAGGCGCGCATTCGCGAGCTCGAACGCAATCCTCCCGTCGAGCAGTCCGGCAATCAGGTGCGCCTGGGATTCGTTCACGATCGCGAATTGCTCAAGGGTGTCAGCATGCGCTTTGAGGTGGTCACGCCATCCGATACTCGCGTCCGCGCCCGCGCCGACTCTGGTGGAATCACGGTTTCTGGCCTCGCCGCCCCCGTCGATGTCCACACCGACTCAGGTGGCATCGATGTCCGGGATATGGGCTCTGACGTTCATGCGACCGCCGATTCCGGCGGCATCCGCATCTCGAATATCGGCGGTTCCCTCATTGTCCACGCCGATTCAGGCGGCATTGAGGCTTATGATGTGGCTGGCTCAATCGAAGCCAAGGCGGATTCCGGAGGCATCCATTTGTCCCAGACCAAAGCCGCTCCCATTCGGGCGCATGCCGACTCCGGAGGCGTCACCATCCGCCTGGCAGCCGGCGCCGGATATGACGCCATTCTGGCGACCTCCAGCGGCCGTCTCTCGGTGCCTGAAATCACCGTTACGGGCTCCCTATCCACCCGTCATCTGGAAGGGAAAATTCGGGGCGGCGGACCTCTTCTTGACGTTCACGTCGACTCGGGCAATATCTCGATTGACTAAAGGCGAGCCGGCGTCGCATCGCTTCGGTCATCTCATTTAGCCGGCCGCTACACTGGAATCAGTGCTGGTCACGATTGCCTCTCAACCCGAGCGCCCGAAATGGCTGCGAGCTCCAGCTCCAGTCGGAGAAAACTACCGCGAACTGAAAGAGCTGGTGACGCGGCTGCGCCTCCACACGGTGTGTGAGAGCGCAGCGTGCCCGAATGTCGGCGAATGCTGGAACCATCGAACCGCCACATTCATGATCCTCGGCAATGTCTGCACGCGCCGCTGCGGGTTCTGCGCCGTGCAAAAAGGCGCGCCGCTCGAAGTGGATTACGATGAGCCGCGCCGCGTGGCCGAAGCCTGCCAGGCCCTGGGTCTGCGCTATGCCGTGATCACCAGCGTGAACCGCGACGACCGCAAGGATGGCGGCGCGGAGCTGTTCGCCCTCACCATCCAGGCCATCCGCCAGCGTCTCCCGCAATGCCGCGTCGAAGTCCTGATTCCCGACTTCCAGGGTTCCCACGCGGCCGTGGAATGCGTCATCGACGCGCGGCCGGATGTTCTCAACCACAATACGGAAACGGTCCCTCGCCTCTATCGCCAGGTCAGGCTCGGCGCGCGCTATGAGCGCTCTCTCGATGTCTTGCGCCATGCCAAACGCCTGCTGCCCACCATGCCCACCAAGTCCGGTTTGATGCTGGGCCTGGGTGAAACCAAAGAGGAAGTTCTCCAGGTGATGAAGGATCTTCGCGCGCACGATGTGGATATTCTCACGCTCGGCCAATATCTCCGGCCGTCGTTAAAGCACCTGCCCATCATCCGCTACGTTCCTCAAGTCGAGTTCGATGAGCTCCGCCAACTGGGCACCGAAATGGGGTTTGCCCACGTCGAGGCTGGACCATTGGTCCGCAGTTCCTACCATGCCGGCGAGTCGCTTCGCGAAGTTGTCAGCCATCAGCGGGCCACACGCATGTAGCCAGAGGCCGCGCTGACCTGTGACTCCTTCCGTTGGAGCCAGTCGAACACCCCGAGCCGAGCCGCGACCGTGAGGGAGCGTTCTTGATCCCGGGCCCTTCGCGGGAGCCACAACTCCGTTCCATCCGGCCCCGCCTGAGGCCCTGCTGACCACTGACCCCTGACCCCTGACCCCTCTTCAGGCCGGTAGGGATATCGTCGCTTCACATCCCGCGCCCGTCGTGGCATTGCGCAGAGTCACGGTCCCGCCATGCGCCTCGGCAATTTGCCGGCAAAGCACGAGTCCGATGCCCGAGCCGCCCTTCTTGGTCGTAAAGAACGGCACGAACAGATTCGCCGTGCTCGCCAGTCCGTGTCCCTCGTCGCGGACCATGATCGACACTCCGTTCGCGTTCCGCGCATAACGGGTGTAGACGCCGCCGCCGGTCTCGAGCGACGCATCCACGGCATTGCCGATCAGGTTGATCAGCACTTGTTCGAGCTGGTCCGCGTCGCCCGTGATGGTGAGCGGCGCGCCTTCCTCCACCTTCACGGAAATCCGCGTCTCCAACCCGGCAACACGTTTCAGAAGCGACTGTAATTCCACCGGCGCCAGCTTCGGCGGCGGGAGCTTCGCCAGCCGGGCATACGAACTCATGAAGCGGCTGAGGGCCTCCGAGCGCGAGGCAATCACATTGAGGCCCTTCGACATGTCTTCCTGCCAGTCGTCCGGACGCGGATCCGCCTTCACTAGCATCTCGAGGCTGCGCGCAATCGATTTGATCGGCGCCAGCGAATTATTCAGCTCGTGTCCCAGCACCCGTACCAGGCGCTGCCAGGCCTGCAATTCCTCTTCGCGCAGCGGCCGCGTCAAATCCGTGACCACAATGAGCTGGTGCGGCACGCCGCCTTCCCGAAAACTGCTGCGTTTGATTCCCCATCGCCCGGCGCCTCCGGGAAACGTGCGTTGCAGCGTGCGCTCGTCTTCGCCCACCAGATACTCGGCCAGCCCCAGCGTGGTCGCGTCTCGCACCAGCAGGCGCTCGGCTGGTTGCGCCAAGAGCCGCTCACCCGCGCGATTCACCAATCGCAGTACCTGCTGAGGATCGAAGGCGAACACCGCGACCTCGATTTCCTCCATCACTTTACGCAGCAGCGTTGTCGCTTCCATCGCGCCCAGGCGTTGCGCTCACAGAGTGGCGGCCATCTCGTTCACCTGCACCATCACTTCGCCAAGCGCTTCGCCAGGTTCTTCCACACGCGCGCGAATCGAGTAGTCGCCTTCCCTCAGCGCCTCGAGCAGACTCGCCAGCGTCCGCAACGGGCCCGCTACCCGATTTCGCACCGAGAAGCAAAGCGCCAGCCACACGCCGCACACCAGCAGGCCCAGCGTCCAGCGTTCGCGCGGTAAATGGCTTTCGCCCAGCAGCAGCGCCAGGGTGACAATCACCGCAGGCAGGCCCGCTGCCAGGGCCGTCACCAGCACGCGCCGTTCGTGGCCGAATCTGATCTTCATGATGTGATCTTCATGCTGTGATCTTAATGGACTGGCATTCTCTGGTCCGCAGCGCCTGCGGTGTGATCTTTGGGGCGCGCCACGCCGCACTGCGCCAGGGGGCGCCCTGACTGTCTATCCTACAGCCCGTAGCGTTGGAGCCGCCGGTAGAGCGCGCTGCGGCTCAAGCCCAGTGCGCTGGCAGCGTGACTCACATTGCCCGAATAGCGCGCCAGCGCCTTCTTGATCAGGGAAGCCTCAACCTCCTCGAGGCTCATGTCCTCGAGGCGCGCCGGTCCGCTAGCGCCCGCCCGCAGCGCCAGATCGCCGCTCCGCACCAACGAATCCTGCGCCATCAGCACGGCTCGCTCGATGACGTGGTTCAATTCGCGCACATTTCCAGGCCACGCGTGCTCGCTCATCGCCTGTATCGCGCCGGGATCCAATCCCGTAATCTTCTTGCGGTACCGCTGTGCATGCATGGACAGGAAATAGTTTGCCAGCGGAAGTATATCTTCGCGCCGCTCGCGAAGCGAAGGCAGATGAATCTCGATCGTGTTCAGCCGGTACAGCAGATCCTGACGGAATCGTCCCTGCTCCACTTCCTCGGTCAGGTTCGCATTCGTCGCCGAAATCACGCGGACATTCACTTTGCGGGTTTTCGAGGAACCCACTCGCTCCATCTCCCCGGCCTCGAGCACGCGCAGCAGCTTGGCCTGCAGATTCATCGGAATGTTGGCGATTTCGTCCAGAAACAGCGTGCCTTCGTCCGCCAGCTCAAAGCGCCCCACTCGATCCATCTTGGCGTCGGTGAACGCGCCCTTCACGTGGCCAAAAAGCTCGCTTTCAAAGACCCCTTCCGCCAACCCACCCGCGTTTACACCCACCATCGGCTTATGGGCTCGCGGCGAAATCGCGTAAAGCGTCTTGGCCACCACCTCTTTCCCGGTGCCCGGCTCGCCCGTGATCAGTACGTTCGCATCCGACGGCCCAACCCGCGCAATCAACTGCAAAACCGGCTGCATCACCGGCCCTTGCGCAATCATCGTCGGCAGATTCTCGCCGCGCAGCACGGCATTTTCCGCCTCCAGCCGCAGCCCGCGCCGCAATGCCTCGCTCAACTCGAGCTGGGTACGAACAATGGCCTGCAGCCGCTCGTTCTCCCAAGGCTTCTGAACGAAGTCTTTGGCGCCGCGCCGCATCGCTTCCACTGCCAGGT
>Ga0302325_10015854_pt1 | contig 15998 bp, 12 predicted proteins | sample Palsa_T0_2_FD_201948 | JGI IMG/M metagenome (GOLD analysis project Ga0302325, IMG submission 201948) | Peat permafrost microbial communities from Stordalen Mire near Abisko, Sweden - Palsa_T0_2 | ecosystem: Environmental > Terrestrial > Soil > Palsa > Peat permafrost | place: Sweden: Abisko... | reverse complement strand
CGGCGCGGCGGGCCCGTTATAAATCCCAGGGGAGCGGGCGGGTCATCACGATCATCGGCTTGCCGCGGCCGTCGTAGTCCTGCGCCCGCTCGGCGTCGAAGCCGAGCCGGCGGTGGAACGCCACGGACCCGGTGTTGGCCACGCTGGTGATCGCCTTCGCCGTGGTGCCGCCCTGCGCGACGGCGGCGCGGGCGAAGGCCCGGTACAGGGTGCTTGCGACGCCGCCGAGCCTGGCCGTGTCCCGTGCTTAACTGGTGCGGTGAATCCGGCAGGGCAGGCGTGACCGTCCGCCCGCTGCGGCTGCTCGGCGATCCCGTGCTGCGCACTCAGTCGGATCCGGTGACCCGATTCGACCACGCGCTGGCCCAGCTCATCGCGGACCTCGTCGACACCGTGCGGGAACCCGGCCGCGCCGGGCTCGCCGCCAGCCAGATCGGCTCAAGCCTGGCCGCGTTCTGCACGGCCCGGCCCTGGCCGGCGACCTCACTGATCAGGAGATAGCCAGCGCTCTAGCCAGCTGAATTGCTCGGCCAGCATGTGCAGGACCGACTCGCGAGCCAGGTAGCCGTGGCTCTCGTGCGGCAGCAGCACGAGGCGAGCGGTGCCGCCGGTGCCCTGCAGAGCCTGGAACAGCCGCTCGGACTGGACAGGGAACGTGCCCGAGTTGCTGTCCTTCTCGCCATGGATCAGCAGGATCGGCGCACTGATCTTGTCGGCGTAGCGGAACGGCGAGAGCTGGTCGTAGACCTGCGGCGCTTCCCAGAAACTGCGCCGTTCGGTCTGGAAACCGAACGGCGTCAGGGTGCGGTTGTAGGCGCCGCTCCTGGCGATGCCCGCCGCGAACAGGTCGGTGTGCGCGAGCAGGTTCGCGGTCATGAACGCCCCGTAGCTGTGGCCACCCACGGCGACCCGGGCCGGGTCGATGATGCCCATCTCGTCAAGTGCGCGGATATGGGCGGCCGCGGACGCGGTGGTCTGCTCGACGAACGTGTCGTTCATCGTCTCCGGGTCGCCGATGACCGGCATGGTCGCGTTCGCCAGCACCGCGTAGCCGCGCAGCACGAACCAGGCCGGATCGGAGGCCGTCAGCCGGGTGAACCGCTTGCTGCTGCCGCGGACCTGCCCGGCGGTGTCCGCGCCCCCGTAGTCCAGCGGGTAGGCCCAGACGACCAGCGGGAGCCGGCCGTCGCGCTCTGGGTCATGGCCGGGCGGCAGGTGCAGCATGCCGGAAAGCTGCACCCCGTCGCCGCGGTCATGCACGAGCAGCCGCTTGTCCATCCCGGTCAGCTGCGGATGCGGGTCGGGCCAGCAGGCCAGCTGGCGGGATGCGGAGCCGTCCAGCGCGGTGACCAGCAGGCTGGGGGGTTCCGCGCGGCTCTCGTGCCACGCTACGACCTCGTCGCGCCCGCCCCCGGCAAAGCCGAGCACCTGGTCGTACGACTCGGGCGGGCTCTGGAAGAGCCGGGTGGACTGCAAGGTCTCCAGGTCCAGACGGTCAAGGAACGGATGATTTCCGTCCGGTGTGGCACCGTCGCCGCGCAGGTAGATCGATGACTGATCCTGCAGCACGGTCCGGCTGCCGTCCGGGTGCGTGGTCATCAGCGGCGAGCCGGGATCGGCGTAGTCGTCGTCGGCGGACAGGTCGAACACGACGCGGTTCCGCGCTGGCGCCGACAAGTCGCACAGCCAGGTGGTGAGCCACCGGCGGTCGCGGTCGTGCTCGGTCATCAGCGCGCCATCCGGCTGGTCCAGGTTCAGCCAGCCGAGGCAGCGGTGCCGGACGGCGAACGCCACCGAGGGTTCTCCCGCGAAGGGCGCTGGCAGCCGCATGACCTGGTCCCTGTGCTCGGCGGGGGTCATCGGATCCCCGCCGTCCAGTGCCTCCGTCCAGACCAGGCTGGCGGGTGCCCGCTCCTGCCAGGACACCTGGCGCGGGCCGGTCGGGACGCCGTGGCGCGGGATCTCGTCGCTGACCGGGAGGTCGGCGACCACGCGCACGAGCCCGCCGTCCGCCGCCCACACCTCGCTGCGCCGGGCAAAGTACGGGTAAGGGACCCGAAACGAGAACGGCCGCTGCAGCCGGTGCACGAGCAGATGGGTCCCGTCCGGGGACTCGGTCAGGTCCCGGTAGAGCCCTGGCGGCCCGAGCTCCTTCGCCGCCCCGGTCGCGAGGTCGACGCGGAGCGGGATCGTCGTGGCCAGCGACTCGAAGACGTCCTCGTCGGCGGCGGTCCGCAGCAGGTCCTGGAACGTCGCCATCTGCGATCGCTTCCCGGCGGTCTCCTCGATCTGCGGTTCTACCGGCGGCACGGGCAGAGCGGCCTGCTCGGCGATGGCGCCAAGCGCGATCAGCGACCTGCCGTCGCGGGACCACCGGACCGCGCCGTCGCCGCCCAGCACGTCGCGGACCCGCAGCCCGTGCAGCTGCGCGGCGGACCCGGCCGCGGCGTCGGCGACCCACACGCCGATCCCGTCAGGCTCATCGACGGTGAAGGCGAACCGCTGCCCGTCCGGAGCCCAGCCGGGTATGCCCAGCTGGGCGCCTGCAGGCAGCGTCAGCGGGTGCTCGACACCGTCCCGCACTCTCAGTACCGACAGCCCGGTGACCCGGTGGGTCCGCTGGCGGCCGGCCACCACCGGATCGACCCGGATCCCGGCCAGCGGAAGGTAGGGCCGGGCGAGGAACGCCACCGGCGGATGCGACTCATAGTGCACGAGTGCGAGGAAGAGCCCGCCAGGCGAAAGAAGCGCAAGCGGCGTCGGTGGGGCATCGATGATCGAGACGACGTCGTCGTCCGGGATCGCGTATGGCACTCCGTGTCCTCCCCTAGAGCCGGCTGCGGTGCTCGTTCCGGCTCGGGCGCGGGCCAGCTCGGGCGCGGGCCAGCTCGGGCGCGGGCCAGCCGATCCGCGCTGCCGTCAGTTCCAGGCTTTCGCGACGGCCGGTAATGCGCAAATCCGCCAGGCGCGCATCCCGCGGCCGATACCTGCGGTACCCGGCTACCTCGGGTATCTGGGCGCGGGGTACACGACCGTCTTGGGTTCGGTGAAGGTCTCCATCGGGTAGCGCCCGCCGACCCGGCCACGGCCGCTGATGCTGCCGGACCGGCCGCCGAACGGCAGCTGGGACTCCCAGAGGTTCGTCGAGGCGTTGATGTTGACCCAGCCGGCCCTGGCCCGCTCGGCGAAGGCCAGGCCGCGTTCCAGGTCCGCGGTGAAGACCGCGGTGGTCAGGCCGTAGGGCGATGCGTTGGTGAGTTCAAGAGCCTGGGCGGCCGATGTCACCTCGACGACCGGCACCACCGGCCCGAACGTCTCCTCCCGCTCGATCGCCATCCCTGGCGTGACGCCGTCAAGCACGGTGGGCTCGGCGTACAGCCTGGTCGGGAAGCCGGGAGCCCGGCGGCCGCCGCAGCAGACCCGGGCACCGCCCGCAACCGCGTCGGCGACGTGCCGGTCGAATTTCGCCGCCGTGGCCTCGTTGTTCAGCGGCCCCATCGTGGTCTCCGGCTGGAACGGATCACCTAGCCTGATGCGCGCCTTGGTGGCTGCCACGACCCGCTCGACGAATTCGCCGGCGACGGCGGCGTGCACGAGGAACCGCTCGCCCGCGGTGCAACTCTGGCCCGCGCAGAGGTAGGCGGCCTCAAGAGCCGCCTCGGCGGCCAGGTCCAGGTCGGCGTCTTCGAGGACGACCATCGGGCCGTTGCCGCCGAGCTCGAGCAGTTGCGCCTTGCCCGCCGCCCGGGCCGCGACCAGGGCGCCGGTGTCGACCGAGCCGACGAAGCCGACGCCCGCCACGCCCGGGTGGGCGACAAGCGCGTCGCCGACGACCGGGCCCGGGCCGGGCACGTAGTTGAACACCCCGGCCGGCAGGCCCGCCCCGGCGATGACGCCGGCGAGCACGGCGCAGCAGGCGGAGGTGCTGGGCGCGGGTACCCAGACGACGGTGTTGCCTGCCGCCACGGCCGGCGCGAACAGCTCGGCGCCCATCGTGTACGGCCAGTTCCACGGGCTCACCACGGCGACGACGCCGAGCGGCACACGGGACACCAGGACCCTGCGCTCCGCGGAGGTCGATGCGGGCAGGCCGCCCTCGCGGCGCTTGGCGTCCTCGCCGGCCATCCGGAAATACTCGGCGAGTTCGTCGACCTCGTCGTAGGCCTCGGTAGCGAGCGGCTTGCCCTGATCCTCGGTGAGCGCGCGGGCCAGTTCGTCGCGGCGTTCCCTGATCCCGGCGATGATCTTCTCGCACCAGCCGGCCCGGTCGAAGGGTGATGCGGTGGCCCATGACGGCCAGGCGGACCGGGCTGCAGCGACGGCGTCGTCGACGTCCGCCGGGCTGCCGGTCGCCACCGAGGCGAACGTCTCGCCGGAAGACGGGCTGACCGCCGCCGCAGGGCTGGCGCCGCCGGTCCGCCACTTCCCGTTGATGTACAGCAAATGCTCCCGCACGGTGCTCGCCTCTCGCTTCCGATGTGACGCTCTGGCCGGGTGCCGGGTGGCCGGGTGGCCGGGTGGCCGGGTGGCCGGGTGCAGCGACACGCTTCGTGGTAGCAGCGACACGATAGTCCGGATCGAGGGGATATTGTGTCGTGGCGCCCGGCATCGCCGCGAGCGCCGGCCGACAGAGGAGTAGTCGTGGGCACCGTGACACCTGGCGAGCAGGCACCCCGCGAGCAGGCTACTGGCGAGCAGGCTACTGGCGAGCCCGTTGCCGTCGGATCTGTGCACGATCCCCTTCCCGAGGCGCTCATGCTCGCCCGCGGCGCAGCGGACGCGGGGATCGGCCTCAAGCTGCTCGGCGGGCTGGCGGTCCGGGTCATCTGCCCGGATTTCCCGCCACGGCTACGGGCCGGCCAGGACATCGACTTCGCCTGCCTGTCCAAGGGGCGCAAGAACGTGGTGGCCTACCTGGAGCGCAGCGGCTGCCAGGGGGACCGCAGGTTCAACAACCTCAACGGCGACCGGCAGATGTACTTCAACGCGCCGTCGGGACGGCCGATCGACGTGATGGTCGACCGGCTGACCATGTGCCACACGCTCGACTTCCGGCCGTCCTTCGGCCGCCTGCCGCACACCGTGGACGTCATCGACGTGCTTTTGTCGAAGCTGCAGATCGTCGAGCTGAACGAGAAGGACGTCAGGGACATCCTGCACGTCCTGGGCGCCATACCGGTGGGCGCCATGCCGGTGGGCGGCAGTGCGGGCCCCGCCATTGACGTGGATCGCTTCAGCAAGCTGCTCGGCAGCGACTGGGGATGGTGGCGGACGGTCACCATCAACCTGGCCAAGCTGCCCGGCCTGGTCGCTGAGCGGCCGGAGATCGCCCCGCCCAGCCCGCCGTTCGACCCGGTGCAGCAGAGCCAGCGGCTGCTGGACATCGCCGAGTCGGCACCCAAGAGCGTCAAGTGGAAGCTGCGGGCGAACGTCGGCGACCGGATGCGATGGTACGAGCTGCCCGAGGAAGTCGATCACTGATACGCCGGGGCGGCTACTGACGCGTATCAGGACGATTTCACCCAGTACATATGCTTGACGTCTGGTTGCGCCGGATGCTACACCGTTGCACAGGAAGCGCGGTAAGGGCGTGATGGTCGCATGAAAGTCTTTTTCGCCACCGACATTCACGGCTCGGAGGTCTGCTGGCGGAAGTTCCTGAACGCCGCCGCGTTCTACAAGGCCGACATGGTGGTGCTGGGTGGCGACGTCACCGGCAAGATGATGGTGCCGATCACCTCCTATCAGGGCTACTGGCAGGTGACGGTGCGCGGGCAGCTGCACCGGCTGGAGACCCAGCAGGAACTCGACGAGATCCAGCGTCAGATCCGTAACTCCGGCTCCTACCCGGCGATCGTCACCCCGGACGAGCTCAAGGACCTCAGCGATACCGACGGCGCGGTCGACCGTAGGTTCACCACCGAGATGACCCAGTCGCTGGACCGGTGGCTCGACATGGCGGACGGGAAGCTCAAGGGCGGCCAGATTCCCTGCATCCTGAACGGCGGAAACGACGACATCTGGGAGATCGACGACATCATCGAGTCGTCGCCGTGCGTCAGCTTCGGCGAAGGCAAGATGCTCGACCTCGACGGCTTCCCCCTCATCTCCATGGGGTGGACCAACCCGACCCCGTGGAACACCTTCCGCGAGGCTCCGGAGGACCAGCTCGCGGCGAAGATCGAGGCCATGGTCGGCCAGATACCGGACATGCAGCGGGCCATCTTCAACTTCCACGCGCCGCCGTACGGCACCGGCCTGGACGAGGCGCCCGCGCTCGACGAAACGCTGCGGCCGACGCACGGGGGAGCGGTGATGAAGGCGGTCGGCTCCACCGCGGTGCGGGACGCGATCCTGGCGCACCAGCCGATGCTGTCGGTGCACGGCCACATTCACGAGAGCCGCGGGATCAAGAAGATGGGCCGGACGCTCGCCATCAACCCGGGCAGCGTCTACGGCGACGGAGTGCTGCAAGGTGCGGTCCTTGACCTGGACGCGAAGAAGGGCAAAGTCAGCAAATACCTTTTCGTGAACGGCTAGGCACGGCTTTCGTGAATGGGTAGGAACAGCAGAACTTTAGTGATCTGTGGTATTGCAGTTATCTCGGCGCACGGACGATTTACTATCTGATCCTGATAAGTCATCTCTTGGGAGGCGAGCATGGCGGCCGGGACCGTCGGCGGACAGACGCCCACACTATTCCTCCGCAACGCGACCGGCCTGGTCAGGGGCTGGTCGGTCCGGGACTCGATGATCTACGCGTGCCTGGCGACGAACTTCGTCACGCTGGCGATCTACGAGTTCGCCTTCGCGGCCCCGGCGTTTCCCAAGGGGCAGCTGATCACGGCCGTGGTGATCTCCGGCATCTGGGTGTCGTTCCTCGTCGTCGCGTACGCGGGGCTCATCGTGACGATCCCGCGGGCCGGCGGCGACTACGTCTGGCAGACCCGGATCCTCGGCAGCGGCCTCGGCTTCGTGATGGCGGCCACCGGCTGGTGGTTCATCCTCTGGCTGTGGGCGCCGATCTACGGCAACATCCTCGCCGTCCAGTTCTTCGAGCCGCTGTGGGCGACCCTGAAGTGGACCTGGCCAGGCTCGGGCGCGACCGCCGGCGCGGCCTGGTTCGGCACGCACACGGGGATCTTCGTCGTCTCGCTGATCACCATCGCGCTGGCCGGACTCCTGGTGTCGATCGGGATGGCCGGCTACGCCAAGTTCCAGCGGTGGTGCTTCTACGGCGGGCTGGCCGGGTTCGCCGTGATCGTGGTGCTGCTGCTGGTCAACAACCACGCCACGTTCGTCAGCTCGTTCAACCTCGAGACGCACAAGCTCTTCGGCCTCAGCAACGCCTACGGTGCCACTCACGCCGCCGCCGCGAAGGCCGGCCTGCACGCCCAGCCCATCGGCTTCGGCCCGCTCGGGCCGACCATGCTGCTGGTTCCGATCATGATGTTCTTCATCCTCTGGCCCAACTGGGGCGCCACGCTGTACGGCGAGATCCGCGGCGCGAACGACTTCCGGCGGGTCCTGTCTGGCATGTTCGGCGGCCTGTGGATCACGGTGATCCTGACCGTCGCCTTCCTGCTGCTGATCGACAAGACCATCGGCTGGACCTTCTACCAGAACTCCAACGCGCTGACCTTCAACGAGACCCCTGTCCTGCCCATCTGGCCGTATCCGGTCCTGTTCGCCGCCTGGCTGGTGCACAACACGGCGTTCCAGGTCGTCCTGATCCTGGTGATGAGCCTGTGGTTCTTCGGCTGGGTGGGGACCCTGTTCTTGTCCTCGACCCGGGTGATCTTCGCCGCCGCGTTCGACCGGGTGCTGCCGGACCGGGCGGCGGAGGTCTCGGAGAAGCGCAAGGTGCCGTTCTACTCGCTGATCCTGATGCTGCTGCCGGCGGTGGGCCTGAGCGCCGTGTACGCCTACAACTCCACGTTCGTGAAGTACACCTACGACGCGACGCTGGTGATCGCCGTGACGTTCCTGTTCAGCGCGATCGCCGTGGTGCTGCTGCCGTTCATCAAGAAGGACCTCTGGCGTGCCTCGCCGGCCAGCAAGATCAGGATCCTCGGAGTCCAGGTAGTCCCCGTCGCCGGCTGGGTCACCATCGCGCTGCTGGGCTTCAACCTGTACGAGTGGCTGAGGAACGACCTCTACTACGTGAACCTGCACTCGTCGCTGGTCTTCATGGCCGCGCTGTACGTCCTGGCCATCGTCGTGTACGTGGTGGCACGGGTGGTGCGCAGGCGGCAGGGCATCGACCTCGGCCTGATCAACAAGGAGATCCCGGTCGAGTAGCCCCGCGCGGCCCGCCCGCGGGCACAGCCTGGCCCCGCCGCCCGGAAATCCGGCAGCGGGGCCAGACTGGCAGTGGCCGCGGTGAGGCTGACAGCGGCCGGCGGAGCACCACAATCCGGCGCGGCACCACACGGCGGCGCAGCACCACACGGCGGCGCAGCACCACACGGCGGCGCAGCAGCGCGCAGCACAGCGGAGCAGGACAAGACGACACAGCGACAGGAAACGGCGGGAACCAGCGGCATGAACGACATCCCCACCAGGGCCAGCGCCGTGATCGTGGGCGCGGGAATCGTCGGCAACGGCCTTGCCTGTCATCTGGCCAGGCTCGGCTGGCGCGACGTCGTGCTCGTCGACAAGGGGCCGATGCCCAACCCGGGCGGCTCGACCGGCCACGCCTCGAACTTCATCTTCCCGATCGAGTACTCCAAGATGATGATGGAGCTGACCCGCGACAGCACCGAGCAGTACAAGGCGCTCGGCGTGTTCACCGAGAGCGGCGGGATCGAGGTCGCCCGGACGGCCGAGCGGATGGAGGAACTCCGCCGCCGCGGCTCAGCCGCCAGGGCCTGGGGGATCCCCGCGCAGCACCTGTCTCCGGCCGAGGTCGCCAAGCTGGTCCCTTACCTGGACGAGTCGGTCATCCTCGGCGGGCTGTACTTCCCCACCGTCGGCGTCGTCGACTCGCTGCGCGCCGGGACGCTCATGCGTGAGGAGGCCCAGCGGCTCGGCGCGCTGGCGGTGCTGGCCGGCACCGAGGTGCTCGGCATCGAGACGGCATCCGGCGGCAGGGCGGGCCGCAGGGTCGCCACGGTGCGGACCACTAAAGGGGACATTGACACTGATTGCTGCGTTATCTGCTGTGGTGTCTGGAGTCCGCGGATCGCTGCGATGGCGGGTGCGCATATTCCGCTGACCCCGATCGTGCATCAGATGATCAGCGTCGGGCCGGTGCCGCTGTTCGCCGGCACCACCGGCGAGATCGCCTACCCGATCGTCCGCGACGTGGACACCAACATGTACGAGCGGCAGCACGGCGGCGACATGGAGGTCGGCTCCTACGCGCACCGGCCGATCATCGTGGACCCCGGCGACATCCCGTCCATCGACGCGGCGGTCCTGTCGCCGACCGAGATGCCGTTCAGCCAGGACGACTTCGACCCTCAGCTGGCCCAGGCCCTGGAGCTCATGCCGGACCTGCTCGGCGACGAGCGCGTCGGCATCCGCTACGCGATCAACGGGCTGATCTCGATGACCCCGGACGGTCACCCGGCGCTGGGCGAGACGCCCGAGGTCAGCGGGCTGTGGTCGGCCGCGGCGAGCTGGATCAAGGAGGGTCCCGGCATCTCCCGCGCGGTGGCGCAGTGGATCAGCGGCGCCGTCCCGAAGATCGACGTCCACGAGGCCGACATCTCCCGGTTCCACGCCCACCAGCGGACCACCGCGCACGTCACCGCCCGGGCGCGGGAGGGCTTCAACAAGATGTACGGGATCGTGCACCCGGCGGAGCAGTGGGAGTCCGGTCGGCCGCTGCGGCTCAGCCCGGCTTACGACCGCGAGCGGGACCTTGGTGCGGTGTTCATCGAGACGGCAGGCTGGGAGCGACCCAACTGGTATGCATCCAATGAAAATTTGCTCCAGCGATATTCCGGTCGGCTCATGCCCCGCGAAGCCGAATGGGAATCGCGCTGGTGGTCGCCGATCATCAACGCCGAGCACCTGGCCATGCGGGACGCCTGCGGGCTGATCGACCTGTCCGCGTTCGCGGTGCTCGACATCACCGGGCCTGGGGCGCTGGCCGCGGTCCAGTCGGCGGCGGTCGCCCAGCTGGACGTGCCGGCCGGGCGGGTCGTCTACACCTCGCTGCTGGACGAGGCCGGCGGCTTCCGGGCCGACCTGACGATCATGCGGCTCGGCCAGCAGGCGTTCCGGGTCGTCACCGGCGGGGCCACCGGGATGATGGACAAGCAGTGGCTCCGCGGCCTGCTTCCCGCCGACGGCTCGGCCCAGCTGTCCGACGCCACGTCGTCCTGGGCGACGTTCGGCGTCTGGGGGCCGAACGCGCGGACCGTGCTGCAGGCCGTCACCGATTCTGACCTAACCCGCGGCGGATTTCCCTTCGCCACCTGCCGGGAGGTGGAGATCGGCGGTGTCACCGTGCTGGCGTCGCGGATCTCCTACGTCGGCGAGCTCGGCTGGGAGCTGTACGTGCCGATCGAGCAGGGCGCCAGGGTATGGGACACGATCTGGGCGGCTGGGGTCCCGCACGGCCTGGTCCCGGTCGGCATCGGCGTCTACGGGACGACCGGCCGGCTGGAGAAGGGCTACCGCGCCTACGGCGCCGAGCTGGAGGCCGACTACAACCTGGTCGAGGCGGGCATGACCCGCCCGAAGGTGAAGGCGGAGCCGTTCCGGGGCAAGGACGCCTACCTGGCGCAGCGGGCAGAGCCGCCCTGCGCGGTACTCTGCACGCTGACCGTGGACGACCACCGCTGCGCCGCCGGGACGCTGCGCTACATGCTGGGCGGCGAGCCGATCCTGACCCCGGCCGGGGAGCCGCTGGTGGACGCCAGGGGACGGCATTCCTACGTGACCAGCGCGGGGTCCGGCCCGTCGGTCGGCAAGCACCTGCTGATGGCGTACCTGCCGGCCGAGCACGCCCGCGAGGGCAACAGGCTCGCGGTGGAGTACATGGCCGAGCAGTACCCGGTCACCATCGCGGTGGCCGGCTCGACTCCGCTGTTCGACCCGGAGAACGCCCGGGTCAGGAGCTGACCGGCATGGAGATACTGGTCTGCGTCAAGCGGGTGCCCATGGTCGGCGGCAAGGTCGTCGTCACGCCGGACGGCCAGGACGTCGACACCCGGATGTCCGGCTTCACGGTCAGCCCGCACGAGGAGTGCGCGGTCGAGGAGGCCGTCCGGATCACCGGGCGGCTCGGCGGGACCGTGACGGTGCTGACGCTCGGTTCGCCGGAGGCCGCCGACCAGCTGCGGGACATGCTCGCCCTCGGGGCCGGTCACGGCGTGCTGCTGGAGACCGACGGCCGCGAGTGGGGCCCGATCGCCACCGCGGCGGCGATCGCCGCCGCGGTCCGCCGCCGGGCCGCCGGGCCCGCGGGTCCCTACGATCTGCTGCTGTTCGGGAACGAGGCCGCCGACACCGGGGACTACCAGGTCCCGGTGCGGGTCGCGCACGCGCTCGGCCTGCCGTGCGTCACCGGCATCAAGAACCTCCAGATCACGGAGTCGGGAGGTGCGGCCGGAAGCGAGGCCGCAGCCGCAGCCGGAGCCGGAGCCGTCGGCCGGGCCGGGGCCGGAGCCGCAGCCGTCGGCGGGGCCGGAGCCGGAGCCGCAGCCGCAGCCGTCGCCGGGGCCGGAGCCGGAGCCGCAGCCGTCGGCGGGGCCGGAGCCGGAGCCGGAGCCGGAGCAGTGAGCGTGGCCGGGGCCGGGGCAGCGAGCGTGGCCGGGGCCGTTGGCGTGGCCCGGGCTAGCCGTGAGTACCGGGGCAGCACGGAAGTCTTCGATCTCGTGCTGCCCGCCGTCATCAGCGTCCGGGAGGGCATCAACCTGCCCAGGTACCCGTCCCTGCCCGGCAGGCTTCGGGCGAAGCGCGCCGTCATCGAGCGGTTCCAGCCGGAGTACCGCGGCGAGGGACTGCGCAAGCAACTGCTCCGGGTGCCGGCCGGCCAGACCAGGCGGGCGGAGGTCCTCGGCACGGGCGCGGACGCGGTTCCCGCCCTGGTCCGGCTCTTCGAGGAGTTCGGGGTGCTGTCGTGACCGTGCTCTGCCTGGTCGAGCTCGACCCGGACGGCGGCTCCGCTGACGCTTCGCTGCGCGCGCTGACCTTCAGCCGGGAACTGGCGGCCAGCGAGGCACAGGCCGGATCCGCCGCGGACGGGACAGCCGGTTCGCCGGCGCAGCCGCTGGCAGATTCGCCGTCGCCGGCGCCGCCAGCAACCCGCACGATGTCACATCGACCGGCAGGCAACCCGCACGATGTCACATCGACCGGGTACGTGGCTGCCGGTGTCTTCGCGCCCGAGACCGCGGTTCCCGCCGCCGCGCTGTCGGCCTATGGCGTGACGGACGCCTATGCGGTCGAATCGGAGCAGATGACGGGTTACGTCCCGCTGGCCTGGGCGCGCGCGCTGGCCGAGCTGGTCACGTTGTCGTCAGCGACGGCCGTCGTGGCCGCCGCCACCGACCACGGGAACGAGGTGCTCGCGCATCTCGCTGCGATGCTCGGTCTGCCAATGGCGGCAAACTGCGCCTCGGCGGCGCGCACGGCCGACGGCACGTACCGAATAGTCCGCCATCGCTGGGCCGGCAGCCTGCTCGAAGACGCGGTGCTTGACGCGTCGCCCGCGCTGCTCACGGTGGCGGTCGACGCCGTCGCCGCGGCCCCGGCGACCGAGCCTGCGCCGATCGTCGTGCACGATTTCCGGCCGGTGCTTTCCGACGGGGATCTCGCGGTCCGCGCCACCGAGTCAGCCGAGCGGGCCGGCGGCGTGTCGCTGGCCACGGCACGAGTCGTCGTGGGTGGCGGCCGCGGCGTCGGCGGGCCGGACGGCTTCGGCGCGCTTGAGGAGCTCGCCGGGCTGCTCGGCGGGGTGCTCGGCGTCTCGCGGGTGGTCACCAGCCAGGGCTGGCGGCCGCACGAGCAGCAGGTCGGGCAGACCGGCACCCGCATCTCGCCCGAGCTCTACCTGGCTTGCGGGATCAGCGGCGCGATCCAGCACATGGCGGGCTGCATGTCCGCCAGGCACATCGTGGCGGTCAACACCGACCCGGACGCGCCGATCCTTGCCCACGCCGACTACGCCGTGATCGGCGACCTGAACCAGGTCATCCCGGCGCTGGTGACAGCCCTGCGGGCACGAGCCGGGCTCAGCTAGCAGCGGTCAGTCGCCGTCCAGCAGCGGTCAGTCGCCGTCCAGCAGCGGTCAGTCGCCGTCCAGCAGCGGTCAGTCGCCGTCCAGCAGCGGTCAGTCGCCGTCCTTGGCGGTACCGATTCCGAGAGCCTGCTCGATAACCGTCAACCGACTGCGGATCGACTCGAGATGGCTCAGTACCTCGTCCAGCTTCCCGGTCAAGCTGGTGCTCTCGCTCAGGAAGCCTCGCATTGCCTGCCTGCCCGGCCCGGCTTGCCTGCCCCGGCCGGCCAGCCTGCCGCCCTCGGCCAGCCTGCCGCCCTCGGCCTGGCTGCCGCCTTCGGCCTGGCTGCCGCCCTCGGCCTGGCTGCCGCCCTCGGCCTGGCTGCCGCCCTCTCCCGGGATGGCAGCCTCGGCCCTAGCCCGCGCAGCCGCTGGAAGTTCCTCGGTCGTCGGGCTTTCCTCTTGCAGCCTGATCACCTGCTGGCGGACCCTGTTGAGGTTGCCGTCCAGCCTGACGAGCACTTGCGCCGCGACGCCCTCGCCCTCGCGGATGAGGCCGAGTAGGAGGTGCTCGGTGCCGATGTAGTTGTGCCCGAGCTGCAGGGCTTCCCGCAGCGAGAGCTCGAGGACCTTCTTGGCCCGCGGGGTGAACGGGATGTGCCCGGACGGGGCCCGCTGACCCTGGCCGATGATCTCCTCCACCTGCTGGCGCACGGCCTCCAGGCCGATACCGAGCGACTGGAGTGCCTTGGCGGCCACGCCATCGCTCTCGCGCAGGAGGCCCAGCAGCAAGTGCTCGGTGCCGATGTAGTTGTGCTTGAGCATCCTGGCCTCGTCCTGGGCCAGGACCACGACGTTGCGCGCCCGGTCGGTGAACCTCTCGAACATCTCTCACTCCACCCTGCCCGCGAGCCGCAGCGTCCGACGGGCGACGCCCGGCGGGATCCAAGGAACGACTTCCTCGACCATCCCAGTCTGCACCTCGCCGGAGCGTTGTCGATGGCAGCCAGTGAGCATCATCCCCGTTGGTGCAGGACCTCCTGGAGCACGTCACCGATGAGTCGTTCCTGGTCGCTGCTGGCGTTCGGCCCGAAAAGTGCCTCGGTGAGGATGCCCAGGTCCACGCTCGCCGGGTCTGCCAGGTGCCACAGCAATACGGTCACCACCAGACGGCGCAGCTGACTCGCATCGGGAACGAGCAGGCTGATTCCGTTGTCCTGTCCGTGTACCTCGAAGACCCGTGCCCGCCAGAAGATGCCCTTCAGCTTGTTGAAATCCACCTCGGACAGAACTGACCCGAGCGCCGTGACGCCCGGTTCGAGTTTCCTCCGCAAGCTTTCGAAGCTCGGCTCGACGGCGTCTGGAGATGGCCCGAAAGCCTGCGCAACGAGCTCCGGGACGGTCCACAGGAGCTGGCGCTCCATCGGCAACCGCAAACCGCTCCTGCGTAGTTGGCGTTCAACCAGTTCGACCGGAGAGGATCCGGGCAGGGACGCGGGCGCGCGGGCTGCGCCTGCCGGCGGGCCGCCGTCGCCCAGGTCCGCCCGCACGGCTAGCTCGTGATCGTATTCGCCGACCTGCTCGACGACGTAATCGTCCAGCGCCTTGAGCAGCTCGGTGAACGATCCGACCCCGTAGCGTCGCTCGTCGAAAGTCGGGTCGAGCCGCTTGACCAGCGGCCGGATGGCCGCCTTCAAGGCCCATGGCTCACCGCGCCCTGCCGCAAGCCTGCGCACAGCCGTCACGACGAGTTCCGCCGCGTCTTCCAGCGAGCCAGGTTCTTGCGCCGTGGCTGCTATCTCTCCGGCAATCGGCGCGATGCTGGCGACGGTCAGGCCTCGGTAGTCGCGGAACTCGTCACACGCGAACTGGAAGCTTTGAGGAGTAACCGCCGTGCCGATACCGATGAAGACGCGGCCTTGCTTGCGGCAGCGCTGAGCCAGGGACGTGTAGTCGCTGTCAGAAGCAACCACGATCACGTGCGTAACGTGCGCCTGATGTTGCATGTCCTCGGCGACGTCCAGCACTAGGCGAATGTCAGCGCCGTTCTTCGAAGCGGTCAGCGGGAAGAGCTGGACCAACTCCACCGCGTGCGCTTGCACCTCATCCCGGTAACGACCGAAGTACTGCCAGTTGCCGTAGGCCCGATGCACGACGATGCGCCCGACGGTCGCCGCGTACTCGACGACCGGGTCGATATCGACGACCGGCTCCTGCGGCCTGAACCGGGCCGCCCGGTAGGCGCCCTCTCCCCGGAGCTCGTCAAGCACGCAGGCGTGCACGTTCTCGAAATCCCAGTAGATCGCTACACCGGCATCCACGTCTGTCACCGCGGTTCTCGCTCGGCAATGTCACGTCGTCGAGCAAGCCTACGAGCACGCGCTGCCCGGCAAAAGGGATCTCTTCCCGCAGACGGTCCCCCAGACGGTCCGTCAGGCCGTTCTCACAAGCCGTTCTCACAGGCCGCTCCCGCGGGCCGTCCCGCAGGCCGTTCGCACAGGCCGTTCTCACAGGCCGTTCTCACAGGCTGTTCTCACGGCCGCTCCCGCGGGCCGTCCCGCAGGCCGTCTCATAGACCGTCTCATAGGCTGCTCACCCGATCCAGGCCAGGCACCTGGCTGCACCGACGGGAACGCAGGTCAGCGGGATGCATGCGCCGGCAAGCGGTCGAGCATTGCCCGGCGCCATTCCTCAGTCTGCCGGACCTGGTTGAACGTGAACATGTGCAGTCCCTCGACGGCCGACGCGGGGGAGGCGAGTGTGGTCCCGGTGCGTTCGAGCAGCCGTTCGGGACTGTACCCGCCGGGCGTGCCCAGGCGCA
>Ga0302325_10015853_pt1 | contig 15998 bp, 16 predicted proteins | sample Palsa_T0_2_FD_201948 | JGI IMG/M metagenome (GOLD analysis project Ga0302325, IMG submission 201948) | Peat permafrost microbial communities from Stordalen Mire near Abisko, Sweden - Palsa_T0_2 | ecosystem: Environmental > Terrestrial > Soil > Palsa > Peat permafrost | place: Sweden: Abisko... | reverse complement strand
TAAAACCTTATAAGAAGCAATAAGTTTTTAAATAAGGAGGGAGTTTTGCTTTTAGTTTTACACTTGTTACTTATCCCGAATATTACGTAAAGGTTAAGCATTTGTTCGGGTATTACTTAGCAATCGACATTTAAGCTTATACGATATAGTAAGAAGGAAAACGTGCTTGTGCTAGTTTATGCTTGTAAAGAGAAGAAAAAAGCTTTATATGTACCGGTTATCAAAGGGTAGGATAAGTCAGTTAGTTAGTCATCAGTTGAAGTTTTTTCGTCAACTAAATAACTAATGTCGTAGCTGCTAGCTGACTTACTAGCTTTAATTGACTGATTAGTCGCTGATCAGTTGAGGATATAATTTTTAAAAAAAAAAAAATTAATATTAAATTAATCTAAGTTTAATATAACGGCATTTTTAAAGGTTTCTATCCTAATTGCCCCCCTCCTTTGCCAATTCTTGAGGCATTCCGAGTGCTATAGCATCTTTCTAGAAAGCTTAGAGGTTTCGGGGGTAGTTTGCTTGCCGCAAGAGGAAAAAACACGCTCACATTCAAAGCTTATTGCCGGTATCGCCAGAAAATCGAATGCCATTTGTGCCAAATAAGGCCACTCGGCCTCTCGAGCCTTCTAATACTCTAAAACGCCTAGCAAATTAGTAGGAGGCTCTACTAAATAGAGATGCAATTCATCTTTACGCGAAGTAAGCCGAGTCGCACGTTGGGAGTTCGTCGGCGCTTGCGCATTTAGAATAGCCTCTATGTAAGAGATCTCTTCTTGAGGTTCAGGAGACTTTTCAAGCCTCACGACGTTATCCGATTTGTATTTAGTTTCTTAGAGCCTTCGCAATTTAGCCTTGCTAGAGGTAAGAGCACGTGCTTCACCGCTAGAAGTCCATTTGTCGTCGAACTAATTAAACTTAAAGCAAGGGTGTAATGCTACTCTTGCTACCTAAGCAATAAAATTGTCTGTCTTTTTGTACTATGTTTTTGTCGTATTCTATACAAGAGTAATAAAGCTTTAGATGCCGGGATGTGAGTGAAATTTCCCTGCTTTTGCGTCCTTTTCAAGAGCCTCGAAGTGAGATAGTATATGCTTAAAAGACGGAAGGACCTCCTATAATGCACCATGCGAGGCTTTATAAGCCCCGTCTTTAAAGGTAAGGTTGCCCTTAAGAGACTTGGTAATATAGAAAAGAGGTGCTAATTGTTCCTTGATAAGCTGCAAAGCGTCCTATTCCAGAGGGCTAAGGTAATCCTCTTTATAAGTCTCTGCATCGAGCTCTTCTGTCGACACCCGCAGTTTAGTAGCATAAATGTCCAAAGCCTCCCTTAACTCCAAAGCGCGTCGAATTATAAGATATATTAAGTTCTAGCGTATACTACTATCTAAGACAAGCTTCTATCTCTTTCCTTTAGCAACACTAATATTAGATTTTGCTTAAAGTGCAGTAAATAAGTTAATGCGCTTTCTAGATGCAATAACGTATATAACTAAATTATGTAGCTTTCCAAGCTCTCCGCGCTATCTCCAAAGTTTCCGCCGCTTGCCTAGTAATGCCTTCTTGTAATTTATCTCGAATGTTAATGCATCTTGCCCAAAAATGTAAGATTCTGCGATCAAATTCAAGATATGTCCTATGCAACGTAAGCGCTTTTGCACAAGGTCGAAATTTAAGACTTTTAAAAGCTTTACAAGCGTAGTATCATTGTTTGTAGCATTGTCGAGGATAAAATAACCCAAGTTTTCATTGTTAATGCCAAAATGCTATAATACTAGCAATATTACTGCTGCTTAGTCTAAAATCGAGGTTAGCTAAGCTCTTAATAGCGCGCTCTAATTAGCCAGATTTACTATTTTCTTACGCTAAAGTAAATATACTTCCGAATTTATTAAAATAACACTACTAATAAAAAGAGTATAGCTACATACTCGCTATATAAGAAAAAATCGTAACTTACTTACCCTGGATTTTCTATGCCCTAGCAATTCCGGCAAGCCAATAAGACGTGTTATAGCCTTATACTTGTTATTGATAAAGTGTATTACCACTCTAATAACGCTAAGGTTCTCACGCTTTAACCCCTAGCTATTAAAGGAAACATAGATCTTAGACTTCGCTATATGGATTTCTTCTCGAATATAAGGCTTAAAGGACTCAAACATCTTATCAATCTAAGAGGCTATAGTCTTAGAGTATATCGGAATAGCTTTAAAAGCTTGCATATTAGCAATTTTGAAGGCGCGTTTAAGACGAGTCGATGCCGCTTTCTTATGCTTTATATTGTTTATTATTACCTATTTTGTAAAAGCATTGACAAATTCCTGCTAATAGAAAGGTATAACGCGTTCGTAGCTTCCTTCGACTAGTCCCGAGGCTTATGCTAGCGTAAATCCTCGTTTTGCTCTTTATGTGTCTCTACCCTTATCCAAGAAGTAATGCGTTAGCAAGTAATCCTTAGCATTGCTTAGTGTATTACTATTAAAATGCCACCGCTTATGCTATGAGAATTCGGGATCGTGATAACCTATAAACCTTATTAGCAAAAATTAGTTACTAACAAAGAGAGCACTTATAATGCTTGCAAGCCTAGATTATAGGCCTTTTTGGCTTTGTCGTATCAGTTAAAGCATAGCCTAACTTCTAAACCCAAGCAGTTCTAAGTCTTATAAATGCACTAGCAATAATATGGCTTGCAAGCAGCCTTGATATAACAATAGCACAATTATCAAAAAGAGGTTCTCCATAGACATATGGAAAGTATCCCTTTAGCAAATCTTTTAGCGGAAGCTTGTAAGGGTTATAATAATGATTATAAGTCGGCATAAGTCGAGTACACCGGTCGCGCAATTGCACAGGTTAGACGGCTTTACTATGCATCAAAATACTAAAAGCATTCCGAATAAGTAGAGGAGTCGATAGCTCCGGGGTCGTGGAAGCAGTTTTAGATAGAGTCTCGTCGAGGGAAGCTATATTGATAATAATGATAATAATAATAAGGAAGGATGAAGATGCGCTAAAAGTTTAAAAGATTTCTACTACATTAGCCTAAGATATTAGGCTTAAAGCACTAGAAATAGCGTCAATTATGCACTAAATAAGACTCTAAAATCACTAAATTTAATAGTCTAAACTGATTAGCTACTAATTAGTCGGAATATTTTCAACTGACTAAATTAAGTCAATTCGTATTATTAGACTGGCTGACTTATAAGGATTGGCTTAAGTCAGTACTAATCAATGGCTGACTTATCCTACCCTCTGCCGGTTATAAGACGATAGGGTTAGCTATTATCCCGGCTTTTAGTAGCCGCTAGTTCCTCTTGTCGTTAGCGACCCGAGGCGGATTAAGAGGGCGAGGAGCGTTGTCCTTACTCCCGCTCTTATTACTACTATCCGAGTTGCCCTTATCCGGCTCGATTATATAGTAGCGAGCTGCGTGATTGCGCTATTTGCAATTATTACAAGCTCCCTTAAAGTGCCTTATAACGCGCCGGCACTTAAGGAATAGCGTTAAGCCGCGCTATTAGCATTTATTGTAGCCGGCGGGGACGAGGACGCTAGCCCTTTAAATTAAGATAACGTTAACGTATAAGGGCTTGTAAGTGCTTAGCTGCGTAAGTGTGATAGCCCCTAGTATGAAGGGGATATTACGTCTTGGTAAAGCTAAGACTATTTGTTGTAGCTAGTTGTGGTATAGTGGTGCTAGCTGCTAGCTAGAGACTAAGAGGACGGGGTTAGCTGCGGCGGCAGCGGCGGCAAGTGCTGCGTTTGTAGCATTAAAGAGAACAAGAGCCTTTTACAGGTTAGCGATTGCTTTATACAAAGTAAGGGGACTTATATTGTTGTTGTTGTTATTATTGTTGCTTTATACGAGAGTTAAAAGTTATCAAGACTCGAGAAGATCGTATAAGAAAAGAAGGGTAAAGAGGGGGAGACTTACGAGAAGAGGCTAGAGGATTGCTAGGGAAGAAAGGTTTAAGTTAAGGGGGAGGCTAGATATTTATACTTGGGAGCTTTATATAAAGCTAATAAAGCAAACATGTTTGCTTTAATTTATTATAAGCTATACTAATTTACCTTATAATTGTGCTCGACTTTGTACAAAGAGGGAGGGGGTAATATAAAAGGTTATAACCCCCCTCCGTCTTCGCTTCGTACAAGGCAAGGGTCCTAATTAGCCAAATCGATTTTAAATCGATTCGAATTGATCCTTGTCGATTTTAAGCGATTTAATCCAAAATCGATCTCGAATCGATTTAGCGAGAATTGTCGCCAGGCCTGGTCCCCTTCACTCTTAGCAATTGAATATCCAGTCCATCTATCAAATACTCCAACCGATTCTGGATAATTGCGCTTGAAGAATCGAAGCAAGATTTCTGATCAGCAGTCATGTTGTCTGTTCGGAAGCAGCTAAACCATGTCATAAGTTTTCCGCCTATTTTGATGGCTGACCCGAGCTTCTCTGCTAAGGTAAGAATGTTCTTCTGCTCGTGCCCCAAGGACCGCTCGGATGCGTGTTCAATGTCTAGGCCTTTTCGTATCAAGTGTCGATAGCGCTCATCGTCATCCAGGTCTGCTGCAATAGAGAGTCGGATGGATTCGCCGAACATAGGGGCCAGTGATAGAATAACTTCGTTATACAGGAGCTCCATGACCAAGATCGGGACGAATAGAGGATGGTAGCTCAAAGGATACAGAACCTTGTCTTCGAGCCTCGCCATCATCGCTTGACGCTCCTTGGAGAGGAGATTGTGCACAATATTTGTTGTTGTGCAATTTGTTGGGTCGAAGGTCACGAACACCCGGACCCAGTATTCCCGATGAGATAGGTTCTGGATACATATAGCTACCGGAAAAGTTAGGGGTCTACAGAAAGCCGATTTGATTCTACGTACAAGTAGTCCAGATTTGCTTATACATTTTGCGACTTGGCAGCTGCGCTCTTCTTGGACGAATCCCCCAGCGTGTAAATTCAGACTTTGAGCCAGAAGGGAAAATATGTCAGGTCCGAAAGGATAAAGAGGCTTCGTGCTCGGAGCCTAATATTGTCCTCTCTCGCTTAGAGGTGTGAGTCTCGCTGAAGTTAGTCTTTGATGGGATTGAAGCACAGAGTCAGTATACTCGATAAATGACTTTTCCGTCGAAAGGAACGTAATCCATTTCCAGGAACTCACATTACACGAGAAATAGCATCAGCATTAGGGTCGAAGCCGTTTCAAATCCATTCCATAACGCTGCTACTTGTCACGTCGCCTCGGTCGACTTCGACTTTCGCGAGATTCTACACTGACCGTGAGGATGGTCATATAATTACGCACTATAGCACATACCGCGTAGTGAGAAAACTTTATGTAAGGACAAGGCTGAGGCTCTTGGGGGTTGCCTTCTGCGACTCGCCTCCACTGCTCAAGAAAAGCGGCCTGGTCCTTCCGGAAGAAGGCTTGAGGATCCATGTTGGCTTCTTACTATTGAGTCGGTTGACGAACTTGAATTTCAAAGCTACGAGAAGTGAAGCGGAGATGACTCGAGGAAAAGAACGCATCTTAAGTAAGGTATCGGATGACAAGGCTGGCATTGCTTCATACGCAGAGACCATGTGATGCAATGCAATGGAAACTTCCGCAACCACATTTCTTGGAACCCATCAAAATATCAAGCAAATTGCAGGTCACAGCCTGTAGAACAAGGTTGCAAGGATGAATTAAATTAGAGACTACAACTGCATGCTGCAGGAGTCGAAAGAACAAATAAATCAAAGTCTCCCGCTGTACAGCAACGACTATCCACGTCTGCGCGTCGTAGGATTCTTTCCCTTCGGCGTAGCAGTCGTAGAGCCCGTCGCAGCCGGAACAGTAATTTTCTCCTTCTGCTTGCCCTTTGTAGACTTCTTCGTCGGCGCATTCCAATAGTATACCATCTGCGCAGCCAGAACCGCGTTCAAGGCAAAGCCAGCAATGAATCCGTACAAAATCAATTTGTCATCCACCTCCTGCAACGTCGTGAAGATTCGAGAGAGGGAGCCGGCGAGGTAGTTGAACACCTGCATGCCCGAGTTAGCGCCGACTATCTCATGAAGAAGGAAAGAAAGGGGTTAGAAACTTACAGCAAACGCGCTCAACTGTCCAGTCCCACCCTCCTGCCAGACCGCCGCAATCTGTGGAACCTTACTCGCAACACCCAGCACGCCCGCACCAGCCTGCAGATATGACAGTGTCTTTATATCCAAGATCCCCCCACTAAACAACGCCACAGCACTGCTCGCCAACCCCGCAACAAACAGCGCAGCCGCACTCTGCTTTCCACTATAATGCAGCACCAACACAGCAATCACCACATTCTGCACCATAATCAGACCCGTCTCGCCATACGTGCTGAATGGGAAGCCCTGGCGCACGTTATACGCGAGCGAGATCAGGTATGCGGAGGTCTCGAGCAGGTAGGAGAGAAAGGAGATCCCCTCTGCGGACTTTGAGTTGATGAGTTTGAGGATTTGCGGGACCTTGACGATGGAGGAGGCGGCGATGATGCCGATTCCTAGACCCTTTGAGATGGCGAGCTTAAGGCAGTCCTGGGACGAAAGGTCGATGTCGAGGAGCAGGGTTTTGTAGCAGGTTTCGCCGATGATGGAGACGCCGAGGTCGTGGATGGGGGTTGGGAGGTTGTGGGTTATGGGTTGGAGGGCGCTGCGGAGGGAGTCCATGTTGGAGTCGGGAGGTAGGTTTGATGGGAGAGGGTAGTTGACGCGGTAAGGTTAGTTTGGTGTTGAGATCAGATGAATGTTTCTCGAGCTGACATGGGAAGCTTTCGGAGGAGTGTTTAGCCAGCCGAGCTGGGTCACGTGATTGATACCTTTGATCCCCTTGTTGCCTCGGAAAACGGAGACGTAAATTAAATTTCAAGTAGTATATATTAGTAGATATATTAAGTCGAAGGTCAAGATGTGTCGTGGCCCTCCCATACGTGTCATCAAAACCACAAATAACTTCAAAAACTCAAATTCCTGTAGTCCTCTGCACGCCCCCAACCGCTGCATCAATATCTACGACTAGAGAATATAACCCTACTGCTTCATGCTGCAATGCACTTCAGGAGAAGGAGGTGACCGATATTATTATTGTTTTAACTAATGTTATTGGCTATCGTGGGCGTTGGATAAAAGATGTCCTATTGACCCTCCCGCTTCGCTGACTCCACATTCTTCAAGACTCTAAGTGTCGATATTGATGAATTTAAGTTGAGGTCGTGATAGCCAGATCCTCCTTTCTCCTCATCGTAATCCACTCGCTGTGGTCTTCCTCCTTGGCTTATGATCCCTTGCCCTGTCTGGATATCGTGCCGCTCGAACGCCGATAAGAAGTTGGACGAGTGGAATGAATTCAGCTCCCTTGTCTTCTCCTGGACGCTCGTGAAACCCATGCGTCGTAGGCCATGACTAACAGGAGATTTGAACAATGGAGCAGAGCACGCCACGGTAAGAAGAACTTCCTCGATTCGGCACCCCAAAAACTCTGCAATCATTTCCTAAAGTGCATCATCTGACGTACGAATGTATGTGTAAACATAGATCTTCATCACGCCGGCACCAGTCGCAAATAGACCCATCGCCATAAGAGAGATGGGGCAGCGTTCAGCAACAGAGCGGCTCAGTCTCCAGATCAAGAACATGGGCATAAACGCGAATGTCAAATCGCCAACAATCCCAATACCTTTCGAAGTGTTTGATTATCAAAGTTTATTTCTAGTAGAGCTCACCAATGCAAATTCATCCAAGAATCCACATCACCGATGGTTGAAAGCACTTCTCCCTAGGAACAATCTCCCAATAAACCTAAATCCACTGAACGAGTTCGATGAGCTCAGTCGTAAGCAGAGAGACAATTTGAAACTCTAGCGAGAGCTATATGATTGCCTCCCATGTTCTGGAAGGCGTGAAGTCGAGGAGTAAGTATGCAACTGAGACTCTGCTGAAGGCGAACACCCAAAGTCCAGTGAGGATTACTCCGAACAGGCATTACAGGATTGCGACTTTGCTTTCATTTGAAACGTATCACAATGTCGGCAATAACACCCTCAAATCTTGTCAATATCCCCGAACTAGGAAATACTAGGTAGTTTTGAGAATGTTGATTAGCTTGAGTCCCTTGCTAGCATTTGTGCCCCAGTAGTATTACCAATATTACAGTAATATAGGCTTACAGCATTTAAGAGGGGGATGGGATAATACAGCAAGAGCATGATCAATATCATATGATAATGGGGTGATATTAAAACCACAACACAAGAATGCCAAGAACCTCCCTACTTTTTCATGGATGGCGAAGGAGGAAAGGCTCCAGAGTTTGTGAACACTTCATCACACTGTTCCCGAACCCCCTAGCTTTTTCTCTCCAGCGGTCTTACTTAACACAACATTAGTCGCCGAAGTGTTTTTTGTGGCTGCAGCATATGCCCAAGCCCGTGGCGTTTACCGTACACAATGTGATTCAACACTGCTATGATTGGTTCTTGGCAAAGGGTGGTGTGATGATTGAAAACCATTTGCTTCGCGATGAATCAAATGGATCAAGTTCCACGATTCGAATTCAGATCTCAAATGGGCTCTGCTTCCGATTCTCAAACAAAACCTCAGGGTCGTTCGTAAATTTAAATTGAACTTGAAGTCAAAATTTCCAATCGCATTTCTCGCTAATATTCGGGATGTTCAGAATTACATGCAGACCGCACGGCTGCAGCTGGACAAAAACGGACCCAATTAGTTCTCTTTGGCTGCTTTACAGGTTTTGCTTTTTACCTTATGACTATGGTCTGATGTGCCGATGTTTCTCTCGACATTCATCCCTTCTTTTTATCCAGCTTCCCTTGCTACTCTCATTTTCCCGTTTGGTACACAGCGGTCAATCAACATGTTCTTTTCTAAGGCTGCAATTCTAACAGCTTTTGCCCTGAGGGCAACTTGCGCCCATTTCAAGATTCCAGAAGTTGAAAATACCGTCGACCACATATTGTACGAATATTCGCACGACATCAATAATGAGAGAAATGAGAGCTATGACTTCCACCTTCAACACCGAGATGCCGCGTCGTATTGGTATGAGAGCATTCCCCATCAAGGAATATCAGCCTTCGGACCAAGCGGCTACGAAGTCTTTCGGAATGTAAAAGATTTCGGCGCTAAAGGTACTTTTGATGTTGTCACAGGATCTTCAAGTAGTTTAACAACTGACTGTAATTTAGGTGACGGAGCCAATGATGATACCGCCGCTATCAATGCGGCCATGAATGCAGGAGGTCGTTGTGGCCAAGGATGCCCAGGTTCCACTGTTACTCCTGCAATAGTCTACTTTCCATCAGGCACTTACATACTATCTTCTTCAATCATTGATCAATACTATACTCAGATCATTGGTAATCCCAATAACCCTCCGGTCTTGAAGGCCACTACGGGTTTCACGGGGTTCGGATTTATTGATGGCGATACGTACTATTCCAAAAACCCGAATTGGGGTACGACAAATGTTTTTTGGAGACAAGTCCGCAATTTTGTCTTTGATTACTCGAATGTGCCTATCAGCTCATCACTTTGCGGTATTCACTGGCCTACTGCACAATCAACTAGTCTGCAAAATCTCGTTTTTCAAATGAGTCCAGCAGCTGGAACACAACACGTGGGGATTTTTTCTGAGAGCGGTACGTGTCAGCTCTATACGTATTTCCTTATGATTCAACAGAAAGAAGGAGAATACTGTTTCGTAATTTTATTCACTTTCAAAGTTGGGCTGGCAGACTAAACGAGTACTGGAATAGGGTCCGCCGGCTTCATGAATGATTTGACCTTCAATGGAGGTAATATTGGTCTCCAGATTGGCAATCAACAATTCACGATCCGTAACATTGTCTTCAATAACGTGGTAACCGCAATCAGTCAACTTTGGAGCTGGGGCTGGTTGTATCAAGGTCTCAATATCAACAATTGCCAGCGAGGTATTGACATTTCAGCGGGCAGTAGAACTAACCAAAATGTCGGTTCCGTCACTATTATTGACAGCATATTTACGAATACCCCAGTCGGTATCATCACTGCTTTCGATTCAACCTCGTCACCGAGTACTGCAGGAAGTCTCATCCTTGAGAATATAGTTCTCAGTAATGTAACAACTGCTGTGCAGCAATCCGGCGGTGCGACTCTTTTGGCTGGTACTACTGGCTCGACGACGATTACGGGTTGGGGTGAAGGCAACCAATATATGCCAGAAGGACCGAAAAGGTTCCAAGGTTCATATACCCCGCCCAACAGGCCGGCATCTTTGTTGAGTGGCAACGTGTATTACACCCGATCCAAACCCCAGTATAACGATCTACCTGCTTCTTCATTTCAAAGCGTTCGAAGTGCTGGTGCTACCGGCGATGGTAAGACAGACGATACGAACACTCTCCAGAACGTTATAAACAGCGCTACTGCCGCTGGTAAGGTTGTATATTTTGATTCCGGGACATACAAAATCACGGGTACATTGTTTATTCCCCCAGGAGCGAGACTGGTAGGCGAGGCTTATCCGATCATTATGTCGAGTGGTAGTTTCTTCAGCGACATGAACAATCCCAATCCAGTAGTGAAAGTTGGAAATACAGGGCAAGCTGGCCAGGTTGAATGGAGTGATATGATTGTCAGCACCCAAGGCGCTCAAGCTGGAGCTACTGCCATCGAGTGGAACCTTGCAACTTCAGGGATACCGTCTGGAATATGGGATGTGCATGTTCGGATTGGTGGTTTCGCCGGATCTAATCTTCAAGTCCCGCAATGTCCGAAAACTCCGACAAATTCTACCGTCAATAAAGCCTGTATTGCAGCTTACATGTTAATGCATGTCACTTCCTCAGCTTCGAACCTTTACATGGAAAATGTTTGGCTCTGGACTGCCGATCATGATATTGATAGCTCAGACAATACACAAATTACGGTCTACGCTGGTCGGGGACTTTATATTGAGAGTACTGCTGGAACCTTCTGGCTGTTAGTCTTTCTTTCGTCAAATCTTTTAGTGGACTGATGCTAATTATCTTCCAAAAAACAAAGGGTAGGCACAGCAGTGGAGCACAACACTCTCTATCAGTACCAACTCGCTAATACTCACAATCTCTTTATGGGTTTCATTCAAACCGAGACACCGTATGTAGCTGGCGGAAATTGTCATGGAGGATATAAGCTAATAAGAGTGTGTTTAAGATACTACCAACCAACTCCCTTTGCACCTACACCTTTCAGTGTTGTTCCAACACTGAATGATCCCAACTTTGCCTCGTCTTGCGCCGGAACATCTGGAAACTGCGCGGATGCTTGGGGCTTGCGCATTCTTAACTCTCATGATGTTTTCATCTACGGTGCTGGACTTTACTCATTCTTCAATGACTACGATACTAGTAAGTTGCAATCCTCGAATCCCCTCTCTTTCTACTATTTGCCCAGGCTGAGACAAGTTCTCGCAGCTTGCTCCAACGGTGGCGGTCCTGAAAACTGCCAATCCAACATCTTCAGCCTTGAAGGTAGTATTAGTAATGTCAACGTGTATTGCCTCAGCACAGTCGGAACAACCAACATGGTCATCCAGAACGGGAAAACTCTGGCATCATATAGCGACAATGTCAATGTGTATCCCGACACTATTGCACTTTTCACAACTGGGGCAGTGGTCCTTCCCACAGGTCCCTCCCTACTTGGATGGAATTACCGCGGCTGCTATACAGATGCATATCCAGGACGCACTCTGGGGAATCTTGTGCAAGTCCAAGGTGGAGCTGCTGCCATGAGCATTGAGGCATGCATCATCGCCTGCACATCCGCTAGGTATTCTCTCGCGGGTGTCGAGTATTCCGGCGAATGTTGTAAGTTCTGCCTTCCACCGTTCTACTGGAATTCCATTTTTAACTTGTCACATAGGGTGTGATAACGCTCTCCACAACGGCGGAGGTCCTGCTCCCGATGAAAACAACCAGTGCAATATGGCCTGCAACGGAGATAAATCTGAAATCTGCGGTGGCCCCTATAGACTGAATCTTTACAGCTATCTCACATGTAATTCAACCTCCCTTGGTTCTCCAGGATGGAATTTCAAAGGTTGTTTTACGGATAGTGTTTCCGCTCGGACTTTGTCTGTTCCTGTTTCTGTCCCGGGTGCAATGACGGTTGAGTTTTGTCAAGCCGGTTGCAAAGGGTTAGGTTATATTTACGCGGGGGTAGAGTATGGAGTGGAGTGTTGTAAGTCGGCCCCTTTTCTCGATATTGAAAAGCTGAGAGTTTTGACTGACTTTTTCAAGGGTGTGACAGTCAGCTGCGGAATAGTGGCGTTCCAGCGCCTGATGGAAATTTAGGCTGCAACATGGCTTGCGCAGGGAATGTGAATGAGATCTGCGGTGGTGGTAATAGGTTGGATTTATATACTTATGACTTTTGATATCAACTAATAAGCTAAAGACTCAAAACTCGTACAACTTAGGTAAAGAAGTAAAGGAAAAAACCTGGAAGCCGGAGTATATATACACAAAAGCAGTCACGTGTATAGCAATTGAACTAACGACTACACTTCACCCCACTACATCCGTCCTCTCGTCCCAAGTGCTTGTCCCCTGAGCACTACGCTTAGAACACAGCTCAAAGCACAACCAAAAGCACAGCTTAACCAGTCCCTAAAAACAATAGGATTCCGGGCTCTATTTGCTACGACTTCGCCCCATTTAGTACTACCTGTACGAGCCTTCACCTAGGCTCCCTAGCTCATACTAGCTTTCCAAAAAGGTAAAGGCGTACCAGATACCCATATCTCTTCGGGCTTAAGCATAGGTTACTATAATCGCTTAAGTGACACCGCCGACGGCCAAGTGATGCCGGAATCAAGGGAACTCATTACAAAGCGTGTGACAAATCTCGCCATGCTTATTTGTGGCAGTAAAAGCAGCCCTTGAAGATTTATATAAGCTAAACGAAAGGAGGTTTTGTTGAGACGGGCCCGGGAAGAGGATTCGAGGCTTGGCGTAAGTGCGGCGGCAAAAGAAGAAGCATTCGGCAGAGGAGTGGCTTGTGAAGGACTCGGCGGAGTATCGTCTGTGAGTTTTATATTTGCCGTATTCTTGAGAGGAACTTTCTAATGGGTAACGTAACGTACTGTTCGCCGTCGACAGGAGTCGAAGTTTCGGAAGATGACAAAGTAAAAGGAGACGAAGGCGACAGAGGCTCCGAAGACGATTCGGAAGAAGACTTCTTGACAGGAGGCACGATTCCTAAGGGCATAACCTTTACTGTCAGTATAGGCCGTAAGGAAGGCTTTGGTGCAATATGGCGAATCGAAAGAGGAGCCGCAGGGGCAGGAACAAGGATCGCCGAAGGCACAGACGCTTCTTGATTCGGGCTTGACGAAGAGCAGTTCACGTGATCCTCAGCTAGAATTTTCAAGAACCGCAAGGCTAATAAGATGACAAAGAGGAGTAAGAGGAGTTCGGCAGCAGCCATACTGGCTTGACTGCGAATCCAAAGAAATCGTAGGTTCGTTCCACTAGTTCTAGAGGAGACGGGGGTTCGGCTTATGCCTGAAAACGTCTACCTGTGTCGCTTTACCAATGTGGAGGGATAAATGATAGGAGTATACCGCGTGCCCTACTGTAAATAGCGGTAGCCTGAGCAATTAATCGAAAGGCATGTGCGACGAATCGTATTGCATTGCTTACCCCCTTTTAAAGAGGAGACGTGAAGAAGTCTAAATAGACGTGAAGCGTGCCGGAGGAGGAAAAACTATTCTTCTGAGGGAGTGCAGTCTACGCACTACATTATGATGCAAGGAGCGCTGCATGGAGTCACTCGTAAGGGGATTCGAGAAACTAACGGAGCAAGCCTCGGTCTGGCCGTTTTCCAACGAATCAACGCCTCCGAGCTAAAGGCATCCAACAGTGAAAACAAGATTTTGGGAAAAGTGTGGAAACTGGGAGTTCGAAGGGTTAGCCTCAGTACCCGCGAAGGGGTGAGACTAGGCCTGATGTAGCCATTGCGAGTAACTAGCGTAGCTAGCTAGATAAGAAAGAGATTCTTCCTCGCGATTAGATCCAGGGGTTGTGGTACGGCTAATCGTCCGCCTCCGCAGCGATACGCCAACTTTTTATTGCATCAATTATAATTCAGCAACGCAACAAAAATAAAAGAATCCAAGAAATAGATCTATAGTAAACAACGTATTGTAAACAATTTAGCTTCTTTATAATTTTTTCTAAAATGCGTGCATTATTAAAATTTCTCAAAAATAGTATACCTAGAGAGAACCGAGCTCTACGGAAGTAGATGCGCCATATTGGGGTTACTTATCGGGTGGCTTGCCCATTTTCCGAATGACATACCAGTGACATTCCATTACGCGGTACACGGCAGCCCCATAGAGGACCCCCGATTTTGGACTTTCGCCAATGAATCCACCAGCTTCCTTTCAGAGTCCGTAAATCAGATTCGATAGTTTGGTATAGTAGTTGTCGTGAGTCTGACACGTGCGTGTCGCGTACAGCTGGATTATAGTCGCTTATTCCTTCATTTGACTAAAAAGCCGGGAAGGCCCTTATGCACCTGCTTTTCCTATGCTTCCTTGTTTTCGATTGAAACTTATTCTATTTGTAGTGGCCTTGAGTTCTCCTACATTTAGAACTCTCGGCTGATTCGAACGTCGGGAGAAGAACGCTTTATGGAGTGGCGATGAGACATTCTTCGATATTTTTCTTGCGGGCGGCCGTTCTGACAATTACATTTCTTATCCTGTATCTGGTCTTTGCAATAATAAGAGGCACGAGAAGCGATAGTGGAGAAGTGTACACCGTCGTCAGAAAACTCTTCCCAGCTGGGACCTGTCTCTGCGAATCCAGCGCGTCATTCAGCTGCGGGGAAGTGCTGGAGGAGGTCTTCGAAGCAGCCAACCAGAACAGGCTGAATACGACGCCTTCAACAGACTGGCAATTTCAGTATGGAAGGGACGACCGGAATGTGGGACTGACAACTGAGCAATGCTCCTCAGCTTTCCCTGGATTGTTCGAAGATATTAGACGTGGTGTCATTGACCACCAATTTGATCCAATATTTGAGGATCAACTCGCAGCTGTGGAGCTTGGGAGGGGAATGGCTCGAGCAATGATCTTTGAGGGAAAGGTATCTTTCACAACTCGAAGTAGTTCCTTGTAACGAAGCTGACCACCTCACAGCTGTATGTTATCGAGGCCAACATGTGGGATTCTGACCATAGGAAAAAGGTTGTCGGTACCCTGCAATCAATATACCGTGCTATTTCCATTGTCCCAGATTGCAGGAGTATTCCCAATATCGAATTTGTATTTGTAGTGGAAGACATGCCTGACAATCCAGCCGAGCCACTCTGGGCGCTCGCACGAAGACCTCAAGACAAGCACTCATGGCTCATGCCAGACTTTGCTTTCTGGAGCTGGGATCTACCGGATCTGGGACCGTTTGACGAAGTTGTCTCCCAAATGGAGATGGATGAAGTGGGTGGTGGAGTATGGGATAGCAAGACCCCAAAGCTTTTTTGGAGAGGCAAGCTTCCCATGGCGCCAAAGCTGAGGAATGAATTGATTGCAGTGACGCAGGGTAAGTTATGGAGTGATGTGGAGCCACTCATTCCAGCTGTCCGGCATGGTATTGAAAAATCGAATTATGTTGGTGCGGCGGATCAGTGCAAGTACATGTTCATCGCACATGCGGAAGGTAGTTATCACCTCACCTACCGAAACTCAAACACTAACCTGTGCTAGGGCGCTCGTACTCCGGGTCTCTCAAGTACCGCTTGGCCTGCAGCTCAGTCACCGTGATCCACAAACTGCAGTGGATAGAGCACTACCATTATCTCCTCTCATCTTCTGGGCCGCAACAAAATCTCGTTGAAGTAGAGCGAGACTTCTCGGATCTGGTAGAGAAGATAGAGTATTATTTAACTCACACGGAGGAGGCCGAGAGAGTTGCAAAGAAC
>Ga0302325_10015852_pt1 | contig 15999 bp, 16 predicted proteins | sample Palsa_T0_2_FD_201948 | JGI IMG/M metagenome (GOLD analysis project Ga0302325, IMG submission 201948) | Peat permafrost microbial communities from Stordalen Mire near Abisko, Sweden - Palsa_T0_2 | ecosystem: Environmental > Terrestrial > Soil > Palsa > Peat permafrost | place: Sweden: Abisko... | reverse complement strand
CTCGCCAGCCACCAACGTGGACGCGGCTATCGCCCGCGTCACGCCCGGCCTGGTGGATCCCAAAGGCAGCATTCTGGAGCTGGGCGCCAAGCAACCGGACGGCACGCTGGCCGCCGCGCCCCCTGGTGTCTCTTCGACAGGCGGCAAAGGCGAGGGAGCCGCGCTGGGCATGATGGTGGCCAAAAGCGGACGCACCACCGGGCTGACCTGCGCGGCGGTTTCCGCCATCGACGTGGATGTGACGGTCGACTACTTTACCGATTGCGCCGAAACCACGCACTCGATGACCAAGACCTTTACCAACCAGATCGCCATGGCGGGAACCGGCTTCAGCGATGCCGGCGACTCCGGCGCGCTGGTGGTGGATACGGCCAATGCCGAGCCGGTGGGCCTCTTCTTCGCCGGCGGCACCGACGCGAACGGCGTGGAGCACGCGATCGCCAGCCCGGTAGCCGATGTGCTCGCCGATCTCGACGCGCAGGTGCCGGTGGCGAACGCGCCGGCCAGCTACAGCTTTGCCGGTGCTGCGGATCATCCTGTTTCCTGCCTCAGCTACGATACCGCCAAACCTTCCACGGACGCGGCAGATGTATCCGCAGCTTTTTCCGCACTTCCAATTACAGAACGGGAGCGAGTGGAAGCCGCGCTGCCGCATGCGCAACTGCTGCTGAATCCGGCGAACGGCATTGTCCGCGTAGGTTTCGCGGCCAGCAAGGACCATGTTGGCGAGGGTGCAATAGCTTTCTACGTCGAACCGGCTTCCCCGGCCGCGATCCCCGTCGCAATCCCGGCCTCGATCGGAGGCGTTGCGACCGTGGTATTGCCAGCCGATCCCTCCTCGGCGCAGACTCCGGCACAACCGCGAGCCGCATCCTTGGCTCAGACGCTGGCGGCGAAGCAGAGGAGTGCAGCGAGCCTGATGAAGGCAAATCCGGCGATTTTTGGGGTGGGCGTGGGGCAAAGTTTGGATAATTCCGGAGATGCAGCCCTTGTTCTCTTTGTGGATCGCACAAAATCCACCGGCAAGCTACCCGATACGATCGAGGGCCAGCGTGTTCGTCCTATCCTGATGGACCGGCTCCATGTCACGCGGTCGCACGGCACTCCGGAGCATCGCAATGGCTGTTCCTCAGAGCGCACCTGGGATTCGGCGACAGAGCCGGATTTCTCAGACATGCTGCAATTGCCCGATTAAAGCGTAGCAGCGGCAGTCTCAGACTCGTGCCCCGGCGGCGCCACCGGCTCTTCGACATCCGGAAAGAAGAGCTCGAATATCGTGCCCGACCTGCCCCCGGAGGATTGCGGATGGCTGCGCACCCGCATCAACCCCTTGTGCTTTACGACGATCTCCGAGCTGACCCACAAACCAAGTCCCGTGCCTGTCACTTCCTTGGTCGTGAAAAACGGTTCGAAGATGTGTTTTTGCACTTCCCGCGTCATGCCGTAGCCGGTATCCGCCACCTGGAAGCGCACGCCCAATTTTTCCGGACAACTCCAGTCGCGGGAGCGCCGGGCGCGAATCACCAGGCGCCCACCGGCAGGCATGGCGTCAATGGCATTGCCGATCAGGTTGGCGAAAACCTGCCGTAGCTCCCCGGCAAAGCAATAGAGATCGGTCGTGGAGTCGTACTTCTTTTCGACCTTGATTCCCAGGTTGCGCAACCGTCCCTGGTGCAGGCTGAGCACGGAGTCGAGCAGTTCCGAGAGTTTGGTGCGTGCCGGCAGCGTGGATTGGCGATAAAAACGCAGCGTCTGCTGGGTGATTTCGGAGATGCGCCGCACCTCGTGCTCAGCCATCTCGACGTAGCTGCGCGCCGGCTCAACCAGATCCGCGTGGTTGCTCAGCAGATACAGCAGGTTGGTGATCGCCTCCAGCGGATTGTTGATCTCATGGGCGATGGAAGCAGCCAGACGGCCTGTTGCCGCCAGCTTTTCCGTCTTGCGCAGGGCTTCTTCGCTGCGCTTGCGGTCGCTTGCATCCATTACGATCAGGCCCACCCAGCGCACTTCGTGAGGCGTAGTGTGAATGGGATACGCGCTGATAATCCACGTCCAAGGCCGCATCGCGGCGTCGGCGACGCCTGAAATACCGGAAGAACCTGAGACCTCCAGGTCGCGGATGGGCTGGTCCTGTTCGAAGACGTCGTGGACCACCCGCTCCAGTTGTTGCGCAACCGGACCGGGAAGGACTTCTGGCATGGTGCGCCCCAGGTGCCGACTGAGCGGAATTCCGGTGGTGTCGGCAAAGATGCGGTTGACGCGCACGAAACGGCAGCGGCGGTCGAAAAACGCCAGCCCGATCGGCGCATTGGCCAGCATGGAATCGAGCAAAGAGAGCGTGTCGCTCAACCCTGCGCGCTGCTCTTCGATCGAGGCCACCATCCGGTTGAAGGCGTCGATCAGCTCGCCAATCTCGTTGTGCACCATCACCGGCAGCGGAAAATTCGTTTCCCCTTCCGGGGAATGCATCAGCGCCCTCGTACCCTGGTGCAAGACCGCCAGCGGACTGGTGATGGAGTGAGCCAGTCCCCACGCCAATAGAACCGAAGCCACAATCCAGATCACGCCGAAAATGGCCGTGTACTTAAGCATGTATCGGAGTTGCTCGCGGTCCCAGTTCCTGTCGGTCGTGACCCATGCATAGCCGTATAGCTTCTGCTGGTAGAGGATCGCCATGACGCCTTCATAGTTATCCTTGCCCAAAGTAAAGAAAAGCGGCTTGTCTCCGGAAATGTGAGATCTCTGTTCAAACTCCGGCGCATGCAACTGACTGCCGACGCTGGACGGAAGACTCGAATAGAGAATTTTGCCGTTTGGGTCGGTGACAGTGGCTTCGTCTACGCTGGGTGCCCGGCCCATCATCCGCACTGCGGTACCGATCATATCCGGACGGCCGCCCTGCAGCGCTTCGAGGGCCTGGACGGCCACGGAAGAGGCCTGATGCTCCAGGCGCTGCTGCGCGCGGACAGACGTATCGAGCCGCTCCTGGCGGATCAAAACGGTGAAAAACAGCAGCAAGGACATGGTTTCCAGCAGCATGAGGCCGAAAAGCAATTGGATACGAATGGATCTCGGCCATGCTCGAAGTTTCATCGCTGCATCACCCCCGGAGATCGCGAAGCCGCACCCGTTTACCTTAGGATGCCGTATTTCGCGCATTTGCAAGCTTTGCGGCCAGATCTCTAGCAATTTGCCGACCGTGGAATCGGCCGTTCTCAATGAAGATCTCATTGGTGCGTTTGCCGGCCACGATCACTCCCGCCAGATATATTCCTTTGACGTTGCTTTCGAGTGTAACCGGGTCGCAGACTGGCATGCGATCGTTTCCCTCGGAGCGAATGCCGAGCGCGTGCAGAAAATCGAAGTCCGGATGATAGCCAATCAGTGCGAAGACAAAGTCGTTCTTCAGGATCAGCTTGCCGGAGGGCGTCTCCAGCAGCAGCGTATCCGGGGTGATTTCCGCCACCTGAGACTGAAAGTAAGCCGTCACTTCACCGGCCTTGATGCGATTCTCAATGTCCGGCTTGATCCAATATTTGACGTGGCGATGGATATCCGGTCCGCGATGCACGAGCGTCACACGCGCCCCATGACGCCACAGCTCCAAGGCCGCAATCGCCGCAGAGTTCTTGCCCCCGATGATCGCAACATCCAGGCCCGAATACGGATGCGGATCGTCGTAGTAATGCATCACTTTGGAGAGATTTTCGCCAGGAATCTGCAAGTAATTCGGCAAATCGTAGTAGCCGGTGGCCACAATCAGCTTGCGCGCATTCAGATGGCTCGGGCGTTCGAAGCGGTCGCGCAGATGGACCTGAAATGCGCCGTCGGCGCCAGTCACCCGTTCTACCGTCTGGTACTGCCGCACATCCAGCTTGTAATACGCCGCGACCTGACGGTAGTACTGCAAGGCCTCGTTCCGGTTGGGCTTCTGGTTGGGGCTGGGAAAGGGAATATTGCCAATCTCCAGCAGTTCCGGCGTGGTGAAAAAAGTCATGTGCGCGGGATAGTGGTAGAGCGAGTTGCAGAGGCAGCCCTTATCCACCAGCACGACGCGAAAGCCGGCGTTCTGCGCGTCGATGGCGCAGGCCAGGCCGGTTGGTCCCGCGCCGATTACCAGCACGTCGTAGATAGGAAGATCGGTTGCCCTCGAATCGGGGCTGAGTCCTTGCTCCAGAATGGCGTCGCTCATTCTTATAGCTTAGGGCATTTGGGAATGCGGGGTGAGGGCAATACTTCTGGCATCACGGATCGGAGAGAAATGGTAGAATGGTGGAATATGATGGTAGAGAGGTGGAACAGTGCCTAGCTTGAACATCAAGAATGAAGAAATTTACCGCAACGCTCATGAATTGGCCAAATTGACGGGCGAGAGCGTCACTGCCGCCGTTGGGGCGGCGATCAATGAGCGACTGGATCGTGAGCAGCGAATGCACAAGCGGCAGAATCGTTTGGAATGGCTCCTGCAACTGTCGAAGGAAACCTCGGCATTGATGAACGACGGAAGGACTTCCAAGGAACTGATGGACGAGTTGTACGATCCTGAAACTGGGTTGCCGGGATGATTGTCGATTCCTCGGCGATCATTGCCATTCTGCTTGGGGAACCCGAAGCTGTTGCCTTTGCAACGCGGCTTGACGCGGCCGATAGTCTCTGCATCTCGGCTGCTACATTTGTGGAGCTTTCCATTGTGATCGATGCACGAAAGGTTCCCGCTCTCAGCAACCAAATCGAAGAAATCATCGAGCGCTACGACATCGACATCGAATATGTGACTGCCGAGCAGGCGAGGATCGCGCGACAGGCGTACCGAGATTTTGGCAAGGGCAGCGGAAGTCCGGCGCAACTGAACTTCGGCGACTGCTTCAGCTACGCGCTGGCGCGCGTGAAGCGCGAGCCGCTGCTCTTCAAGGGCGACGATTTGGTCCACACGGATGTGCGGGCGGCGGTTCCTTAGAGTCCGGGCTCAAGATTTCGCCCATCAGGAAAACATCTCTTCGCCGGAAACGGGCGGAATTATCTGCCGTTTTGCCCGCGTTTGCCTGTGGGCTTTAGACCCTCATGCCTGCGGGCGCCGCCGGGATAATTTCACTTTACCACTATCCATATCGTTGATATAATTAACCTTAGCTACTAATTAACGTAGATGGCAGCTCGTAAAATTCAAATAATATTTATAAGGAGAATTATGAAAAACGAATGGATTGACCAGATTTTCAAGTCAAAACAAGCCCACATTGGGGGAATTGTGAGGCGGAGCGTAATGTCCGTAAAACGCTTCGCGACCGTAAAGAAACTAAGAAACGCAGTGGCATCGCGAGGATTTCACATGGTCCGCAACGGTGATCAATTTGTGATTTTTTGCAACACCCAAGGCTTGAAGATTGTGCTTTGAGTCGCAGATTTGTGTGGGAGCTCAGCAATGTTGGGTTCCCACGTCCGGGTGACCTCGCAATTGGCAATAGCGGGTCCAACATCAGGCTCACAATTCGATCTTCTGTGGATTATCCTAAGGATTCAGGGGATCTCTTAGCATGACGGTCATTCAGCAGGACGATTTCATTGCGAGCGTTGCCGGCGCGTTGCAGTACATCAGCTATTACCACCCCAGCGACTACATCACCAGCCTCACCGCCGCCTACGAGCGGGAGCAATCCCACGCCGCCAAAGATGCGATGGCGCAGATCCTCATCAACAGCCGCATGTGTTTTGAAGGCCACCGGCCTATCTGCCAGGACACGGGCATCGTCAACGCGTTTGTGAAAGTCGGCATGGATGTGCGGTTTGAGGCTGCGCCCGGCACGGAATTGCTGGACCTGCAAGGGATGGTCGACGAAGGCGTTCGCCGCGCGTATCTGGACCCCGATAACAAACTGCGCGGCTCGATTCTGGCCGACCCGGCCGGCGCGCGTAAGAACACCAAGGACAATACGCCGAGCGTCGTGAACGTGGAACTGGTGCGCGGCTCGACAGTCGAAGTCACGGTAGCGGCCAAAGGCGGAGGCTCAGAAGCCAAGAGCAAATTCGTGATGCTCAACCCCTCCGATTCGGTTGTGGAGTGGGTGCTCAAGACCGTGCCGACCATGGGCGCGGGATGGTGCCCGCCGGGGATGCTGGGCATCGGCATTGGCGGGACGGCCGAGAAAGCCATGCTGCTGGCCAAGCAATCGCTGATGGACCCGATCGACATCCAGGACCTGATCGCGCGCGGCCCGGTCACGACTGCGGAAAAGCTGCGCGTCGAGTTGTACGACAAGGTCAACCGGCTCGGCATTGGCGCGCAGGGCCTGGGCGGACTCACCACAGTGCTCGACGTGAAAGTGCTGGACACGCCTTGCCACGCGGCCAATCTGCCAGTCGCCATGATTCCCAACTGCGCCGCCACGCGCCATGCGCACATCGTTCTGGATGGCTCTGGGCCGGCGTTCCTCGATCCGCCGTCGCTCTCCGACTGGCCGAAGCTGACCTATGATGTTTCGACAGCCACGCCGGTGCATCTGGACGGCATTACGCGCGAAGAAGCCGAATCCTGGAAGCCGGGGCAGGTGCTGCTGCTCACCGGCAAGCTGCTCACCGGCCGCGACGCCGCGCACAAGCGCATGACGGACATCCTCAGCCGCGGCGAAAAACTGCCCGTCGACTTCAAGGACCGCTTCATCTACTACGTTGGGCCGGTCGACCCGGTCCGCGAAGAGGTGGTTGGCCCAGCCGGCCCCACCACGGCCACGCGTATGGATAAATTCACGCGCCAGATGCTGGCCGAGACCGGCTTGCTGGGGATGATCGGAAAAGCCGAGCGCGGCCCTATCGCCATTGAGGCCATCAAGGAGTTCGGCGCGGTGTATCTGATGGCTGTGGGCGGCGCGGCGTATCTGGTTTCGAAAGCTATCCGCGGCTCGCGGCTGCTGGCCTTTGAAGACCTGGGGATGGAAGCTATCTACGAGTTCGATGTGGTGGATATGCCGGTGACCGTCGCGGTAGACGCCAAGGGCACGAGCGTCCACAACACCGGGCCGGCCGAGTGGCAACAGCGCATTGCCGGGATTCCGATCCTGCAGTAAACACGAACGGCGCGAGCATTGATGCCCGCGCCGTTCCTATTATCTTGACTCGACGATCTACTGCTTGCCCCAGCGCACGACGAGGCCGACCGAGAAGCCGAGGCTGTTCTGCGTCTCCGTGCCGAATTTGGTGAAGACATACTCTGGATTCAGCCGAAGCCCCAACTCGGGGCTGATGTTATATTCAATGGGCGCACTTGCACTTATGACAGGCGTAGCTCCGCTGGGGTATAAGCCAAGACTTGCTGTCGTAAAGGCCCCCACATCGCCTGAAAAGTTACCGTAGCCGCCGCCCGCGAGCACGCGGCCCGAGATGGAGTACTTGGGAGTGAGCAGGAATCGGTAAGTGGGGCCGATCATACCGGCGTACTGGCTGATTTCCGGGTGCTCTTCGGCACTCGCTGGGTCTGAAGTCGGAGGGATAAACGCCCTTCCATAGATGCCGCGAGCATCGACGGTCACGCCAAGCCGCTCGGTAAAATACCGGCTGACGCCGACGTCCCAGCCGCCATATTCATTCATCCTCTGCAGGCTGGGGCCAGGGTGGAAGCGCAGATAGGTAGTTGCGACATAGCCCTCATAGAGATGGGAATAAATCTCCTTGATCGCGGCGCCACGGCGCGCTTCGCGGCGGGCCTTGATACGGGCAGCCACGCTCAACTGGCCCTGGCTGGGAGCCTGAGTTGCGGGCGGCGCGGACTGAAGCGCCGGCGCAGGGGCCTGATCGGTGGGCTGGGAACTGCTGCTGGCCTGCGCCAAAAGCGCCGGGCTCTCTAAAGCGAGAAATGCGAAAGCGGCGAAAGTGAGGGTCAGAAAAGAGCGACGAAACGAAAACATCAGGATCGAGATACCTCCAGGCCTATCGAGAAGCGCGGCACGGCAGTTGAAGCTGGGCCGCAACTCCCTTTTGTATTAGAACATCCTGGACTGGGGCTGCGGGGAGACATGCAAGCAGCCGAGTCGGCTTGCCCTGCGTCCAGCCTTCGCCCACCCAGGAAAAACTGCGGAGTGACAGCAGTTCAGACGGCCCAGAACCCGGTTCGGTATCGGCATGAGCGGAATCGGGCGCAGATCACTACTGAATCAGCCCCAGATCCTTCTTGAGCTCTTCCAGGTCGAATCCTGCCGGAGTTCCCCGGCTCTCGTGCCAGTCGTGGCTGAGCAGAGCATGAGCCTCATCGACATAGGTATTCCAGAAGGCGAGGGTCATCGGTTTCAGTTGGCCCCAGGTGATACAGGTAAAGGTCTTGGCGTCGTATTTCGGCACAAAAACCGCGTGGCCGCCCCAACTGCCCGGCTTGGCGTCGTCGCCGCCATGGGACACAACATCCCAAATCTCCTGAGTTTTCGCCGTCAATGGCAGGCTTATCCCGACATAAACGCCGCCAAACAGCGCAATTGCATGACGAATCTCTTCCAGATGGTTGAAAACCGGGTCGGCGAAAGCAATCAGCTTGTGACCATGGAAGGCAGATTGCTGCCAGGCCTTCAAAACATCCAGCTCCGAGCCGCCTTTGTCGGTCGAGGGATCGCTGGCTTTAAAGCCATCCCACTGCTCGTAGTAGCTGAGCACCACGGAATCCGGCACCGTCTCCTCTTTGCCGGTGTTGGCCGACCAGACCTGCACCGCATGAGCCGCCGAGGCGATCGTGCAATCCGAGTGGATATCGTTCAGCATCATACCCCAATTGGTGACGCCTTTGGTCCAGTCCTTCGCTTCCGGAGCAGCCGGCAGCCCGGACTTGAGGTATTTGCCCAGCTTCAGCGTGCGGCTATCGTGCTTGGCCGGATGACGGCCCAGCTTCATCTTCGAGTGATCGACCACGGTGGCCCTCCCCGTCTCGTCGCGGCAGCGTTTCCGGCCAGAGACATAACCTGTCAAGTTTCAATCAGATCATCCTAATACGGTTCCGTCCGCGAAGCATTGCTCCGGTTCAGAATTTGATCGCACACTGAAAGGAAATTCGGGAAGGAAATTCGTTTCAGTCCGGGATTCGGAATCCAGAGGGCAGTTGTCCGCGGACTGCGCGGCGGCTATGCGTATGATGGTGGAACCGGAGGTTTCATCCATCATGTTCCGCTTTCTCTTTGGCATTGTTTTGGGGCTACTTTTGCTGCCGACCGCAGCCTGGTACTGGGTTGGGCATGGCCATCCTCCCGTGGCGGTCGCCGACAATCCACTGCCCTTCGAGCGCCAGATCACCGGCGTTCCGCTGCACGCCCGGATCGACAAAGAGATGCCTGCCCCCTCTCCCGTACCCGCCAACGAAGCGACCTTCGTCGCTGGCGCGAAGATCTATCGCGAACAATGCGCGTTTTGCCACGGCGTCTACGGCAACCCCTCGCAGGTGGGCAAGCACATGTTTCCCGACGCCCCGCCGCTCTGGCAAAAACATCCGGGTGAAGACGTGGTGGGCGTGAGCGACGACCCGCCGGGCGAGACGTATTGGAAGGTCGCCAACGGCATCCGGCTGAGCGGCATGCCTTCTTACAGCAATGTGCTCTCGGTCACGGAAATGTGGCAGGTAAGCCAACTGCTGGCCAACGCCGACAAGCCGCTGCCTCCGGCAGCCGTGGATCGGCTCAAGGCCCCGCTCAGCTTCGACGTGGCGCTGCATAGCGATGTCACGGTCACGCCCGTGGGCAAACCTGCCGACGCAGCTAAGTAACCTGAATTCCAAGTAGATTGGGCAACGCATGACGACAAGGGCAACAAACTGGAAGCGGATTCTCTCAATTGCCACGCTGCTGACGGTCTTTCTCGGCGTCTCGTATCGCGCCATCTCTTCGCAGAACACGCCTAGCCCGACGCTGCACGGCGATCAGGCGCATCCCGGCAAGACGCAGGGATGGGTCGATACGAAGCTCTATTTCGGCCTGGGGCCTGCCGATGATCCAAGCAAGGGCGTCAGCGAGCAAGCCTGGCGCGACTTTCTGGACAAGGAAGTGACCTCGCGCTTCCCCGCCGGGCTGAGCGTGGTCGATGTCTACGGCCAGTGGCAGGGCAAGGAAGAAAAGACGCCGGAGCGCATCCGCTCCAAGATGCTGCTCATCGACTATCTCAGGACGGCGGCAAACGATGCGAAAATCGAGGCCATCCGCGCGGCCTGGAAGAAGAAAACCGGGGACCAGTCGGTGTTGAAGGTGACCCAGCCTGCCGATGTTTCGTTTTAACGAAAGAGGAACCAGCAAGTGAGCATCTTCGATTCCATTGGCAAGGGATTCCGGTTTTTCCTGATGAGCATGGGCGTTTCCACCTACGCCAAGAAGCCGCCCGCGAAAGCTCCCCCACCGCCCGCCGCGCCGCCGGCCAAGCCTGAGTAACCGGGTCAAATCGCGAAGGGGCAGCGATTTCGCGTGCCCGCTGCACGAAATCCCGCTGCGTGACTACAATAGAGCTATGGCGATTTCGCGCGCAGAAGCTCTCGATTACTTTCAGTCCGACGATCTGATCGGCCTTGGCATGGAGGCAGACGCGGTTCGCCGCCGCCTTCACCCCGAGCGCGTGGTCACCTACATCATCGATCGCAACATCAATTACACCAACTTCTGCACGGAATACTGTACCTTCTGCGCGTTTTACCGGCCATTGAAGGGGCCTCGCGCCAACGAGGGGTACATTCTCGACTTCGAGAAAATCTACGAGAAGATCGCGGAGACCCTCGAACTCGGCGGCACCGGCGTCTTGATGCAGGGCGGCATCCATCCCGACCTCAAGATCGACTGGTTTGAGAGCCTCTTCACCGGCATCAAGCAGCGCTTCCCGCAGATCTGGCTGCACTGCCTCTCAGCCAGCGAAATCCTGGCCATTGCCGAATACTCTGAACTCAGCCTGCGCGACACCATCGCGCGCTTGCGTGACGCCGGCCTCGACTCCATCCCCGGCGGCGGCGCTGAGATTCTGGATGACGACGTGCGCCATCGCATCGCGCGCCTCAAATGCAAGACGCAGGATTGGGTCGATGTCCACCGGACCGCGCACCAACTGGGCATGAGAACGACCGCCACGATGATGTTTGGTGTAGGCGAAAGCTTCGACCAGCGCATCAACCACTTCGAGGTTGTTCGCAATCTCCAGGAGGAAACCGGCGGATTCACGGCCTTCATCCCGTGGAGCTTCCAGCCGAACCACACAGCGTTGGGCGGCCGCGGCTGGGAAGAAGCGACTTCGGTCGAATATCTGAAGGTACTGGCTATCTCGCGTCTCTATCTCGATAACATCGAAAATGTGCAGGCAAGCTGGGTTACGCAGGGTCTCAAAGTGCTTGAGTTAGGTTTGCACTTCGGCGGCAACGATGTAGGCTCGGTAATGCTGGAAGAGAATGTAGTCAAAGCTGCCGGAACGAGTAACTGCACCACGGAAGAAGAACTGCGCCGCATCATTCGCGACGCTGGATTTAAGCCCGTGCAGCGCGATACGCTCTACCGGACGATGTTCTTGAACTAACGCTCACGCCTGCTGGCGGAATCCTGCGATTCGGAGGATACTGAAACGATGGCAACCCAACCGGTCTCGCAATCGCATGTCTCCGTCGAAGAATACCTTTCGATGAAATTCGAGCACGACTGCGAATACATCGACGGGGTTATCCGGAAGCGAGCCTTGGGCGACTTTGAACACTGTTTCCTGCAAGGTTTTCTGTGCAGCATTTTCTTCAATCACCGCTCGGATTGGAGCGTCGTCTGCCTCCCGGAGCAACACGTCCGGATCACTCCGACCCGGTATTTGATTCCTGACGTGACACTGCTCAAGGCTGGCTTGCCACGCGAGCCTCGACTCACAAGACCGCCTTTGCTGGTCATTGAAATTCAATCGCCGGGTGACACCTTGCGAGACGCACTCCTGAAGTCGCGGGATTATCTGGGTTTCGGCATTGCGAATATCTGGGTCATCGATCCAAAGGCGCGAACGGCTTACTATGCGAATTCAGCGGGACTCGTAGATGTGACGAATGGCTGGCTCGAAGTTCCGGGAACATCGATCCGCATTTCGCTGGATGAGATGTTTGCTGAGATGGATCGAGCGTAGGACTAGCTGTCAGATGCGTTGAAGGTCATGGACAACGGACCTCCGGGCTATGACTTTATTCTGGTCAATAGCCAAATGACTTTAGCTCAGATATTAAATCCCCATCCACAGACGGCTTGCCATTTTCAAAATCATCCCGATAATGGAAGTTTATAAATCTCCACTTGCCATCCGCCTTCATTGCCTCAGGTTCAACTGTTTCGCGGTGCGTTCCTCCGTCCATCCCCCAAACGACGGACCGGCAGTTGCCGTTCTCTATGACGGCACTCTCAACTCGAAATTTTGGACTATTGTCCTGACTGTTGGTGAACGGATCATCTTCCAGTCCCACGAGGTCGCCTTCTCGCTCGTTGGCTTTTGAAGTCAAGTCTGCCTTGAGCAGCCGCGATAGCTCCGGGCTGAGGTCCGGTTTCCTCATTTTCAATACATCGGGCCAATTCCGGCTTCCATCCGGATGATCTCGGTCTTTTTGGGCCGGACTCGTATACCAGTCATAAAACCCCTGCACAAACTCCCGGCAGGACTTTTCCTGATCCGTCTCGACGCGAGCTTCCGCGGACTGTTGAGCTACACGCTGCACAGCCATTTGCTGCGCTGGCGAAGCGGCAGAATGACTTCGACAACCGCTAACTCCAATTGCTGCCAAGAAGGTGAATCCAAGTCTTTGGAACTTCCGATCTCGCCGCCGCCCCGTGGTCTTCAACCTTGATTCCTCACGTTGGCAAATTACCACACAACGATGGTCCACGCCACACGGTACCGAGAAACGGGTTCCGCCGCCAATCCGACTCCATTGTAGCTTTTATGCTACACTCAATCCGTGATCGAGATCGTCCGCTATCGAAAGAGAGACGGACGGGAGCCTTACACCGATTGGATACGCGGCCTGCGCGACGGCGTCGCCAGGATTCGAATCGCGGCAAGGCTGCGGCAGATCGAAGCGGGGAACTTTGGAGATTGCAAACCCGTAGGCGACGGCATCACCGAGTTGCGGATTCATGTTGGCGCTGGGTATCGGGTGTATTGCGGACTGCAAGGCGGCGTCCTTGTGGTTTTGCTCTGCGCTGGAGATAAGGGTTCTCAAGCGAAAGACATTGTCCACGCAAAGGATTTCTGGGCGGATTGGAAACGGAGGCGGGTATGAAGAATATGGCCGCATCAGTCTCTCACCACGAACGAGAGATCGAAGAATTGCAAGCGGACCGCGAGTTTGCGGTCGGCTATTTGAAGTACGCCATGGAGTGTCTCGACAATCCCGATGAACGTGCTGGAGCGCTGATCTCCATACGCGCCGTCGCCGAGGCCTACGGTGGCCTCGGCGCGGTCGCCGCGCAGGCCGGCATCAGCCGTGAGTCGCTATATCGTGCGCTTTCACCCAAAGGAAATCCAACGCTGAAGACGCTGGTGGCTGTGCTGAAGACACTGGGTCTGAGGCTGTCCGTGATACAGGCATCCGCCGTGCAGGAAGATAACTCCGGCAAAGAGCTCACTGCCGCGAGTTAGTGGCTCGTTACGGCCGCACCCACCGTCAGCAATCCGCGCTCACGGAGCAGCGCATCTTCGGGAAATTGCACCGAAAGGAAAACCACCGATTCGCTGACGCCGCATCATCTCGCCGTCTCCAATTTCGTCACCGCCTTACATTCCCCGTCTCCGCCCGCACTCCACACAAACTCCGGGTCCAGTGGATCGTTTGCCCGCCCTTCGTAGGGCGCAACCGAGATACACCGGCAGCCAGCATCCTTCAGACTCACATTCTTCAGCACGTACTCCGGTGAAATCGACTTGGCCAGGATCTGCTGCGTGCTCATGGGATGCTGCGGGTCGAGATAGTACGAGTCTTTGACCGAAAACCCAAGCCCGCTGAAGGCCGGAAAGATGCCGTACTTGTTCTTGAGCCACGCGGCCAACGGGCTGTAAGCCTCAAACGCCTTAGCGGCATAGCTCATGGAGTGCGCCAGAGAAATCGGCACATTGTCGCCGGCCTCATTCTTGTAACTATGCGCAAAGCAGAAGGCCCGTGTGTCGTCATCGCCGGCGGCACCATCGCATTTCGCTGGGTCTATCCCCAGATCGCGCTGGACCGCCGCAAAAACATTCGGCCATGTCGCCAGCACGGCATCTGTTGTCTCGCGTCGAGGCGGCTGGCAGCGCATCGCCACCAGCGTTTTGCTGTCGTCATTCACGAGGCCTGAGTAGAGTGGAAACTCTTTGAGCGACAACGGAGGCTCATAGAAAGTTGTTGCCGTAGCAAAGGCTCTCAGGCTTCCAGGGCGGTTCAGTGTCGTGACCGCGGTGCCAGCAGAGACGAAGGTGAGGCGCAGAAAATCGTTCGGCGTTTCCTCACGCGACGCATCGGTGATTTGAATTGCATCCTTTGAGGCTTTTTTCGACCCAGGGTCAACCTGGGCCCACCCGCCAGGCAGGGCCACCGTAGCCAGCAAGGCGAATGCGAAGAGCCTCGAAAATTGCGTGGATGCAATGGATGTCTTACTGAAGATTCGATGAGATCTCATAGTGCTCCTGAGTTTTTCAGGAGCAATCAAAACATGGGTGTGTCTTACTGTCAACGGAACGAAAGTTTAACGCCCAGCGGCAGCCGCATCTGGCGGCAGGAGCCCGCGGTCGCGCAGCCATGTTTCCAGCAGCGCGGGCCACTGGTCAAGCGCGTCGATACCCAACCCGAGACCGCTGCCATGCGGGCCATGCGCGAAGATATGGATCTCCGCCGAAGCCCCAGCCTTGAGCATTGCGTTGTAGAAGCTGAGCGCCTGCTCCACCGGTACCACCGTATCGTCCGTGGTGTGATAGATAAATGTAGGCGGCGTATCCTTGGTGACGTATAAGTCAGGCGAGTATTTCTTCTGTAACTCCTCGCATCGATCCATCACGCCCATCACCTTGCAATAACTCAGATGCGACGTATCGGGCGAAATAGCGCCGATCCACGGGTAGCCTAGGATCAGATAATCGGGCTTGCTCGAAACCCGGTCGATGGGATCTTCCGCTTCCGGATTGCCCGGCACAGGCTGCGTGGCCGAAAGCGCCGCCAGATGGCCGCCCGCCGAAAAGCCGACGATCGCGATGCGATCGGGAGCGACGTGGTAATCCCGCGCTCGCGCCCGCACCAGTTGCACCGCGCGTCGCGCATCCATCAGCGGCACCGGCAGCAGATACTTGCTTCCCAGCCGGTAGCGCAACACAAAGGCGGTAAATCCCCGCGCTGTAAACCAGTCGGCCACTTCCCTGCCTTCAAGAATGGAAGCGAGCATCGTATAGGAACCGCCGGGCAGCACGATGACCGCGCTGCCATTTTCGCGGCCAGTGTGCGGCCGCAACACGGAAAGCGTTGGAATATCGTCGCAGCCGGTACCTTTGGCTTCGGGCGCATTGCCGGGCCACAACCGAATCGTCGCAATGCCGAGAAAGTTATCGCTGGCGGAGGTCTCGGAACAAGTTGCAGCAGGCTCGGTCTGCGCCCGCGCCGCAATGCCAGCTATGAGCGAAAGTGAAGCGACCAGCAGCAGCGAGAGAAACTTCATTTCCAGCCTCCGCATACGTTCTATCTTTCGCGAGCCTCAGAGCCGGATCAGCTTGTGCCCCGGACAGCCATCTCCGCCCTCGCGCACCAGCTCATCCACCAGCCCCTGGCCATAGCGCGCCAGAAAATACGCCGCGCCAATCAGCCGCTCCTGCAAATCTCCGTGAGGATGCAGCGCCTGCGTGACCGCCTGGGCGTGGCGCGCCAGCGAAGCTTCCTTCTGCAACTCAAAGTTCGCCGCCATGCGCCGCAGCCGGTTCATCTGGTAGCGCATCTTACTGGCGGAAACACCGGCGGACCGCCCCAATCCCTCGTCCAGCTCGGCCATATACACAGTCAAAGCTGTCAATTCTGCGTCCAGAGCATTG
>Ga0302325_10015851_pt1 | contig 16000 bp, 11 predicted proteins | sample Palsa_T0_2_FD_201948 | JGI IMG/M metagenome (GOLD analysis project Ga0302325, IMG submission 201948) | Peat permafrost microbial communities from Stordalen Mire near Abisko, Sweden - Palsa_T0_2 | ecosystem: Environmental > Terrestrial > Soil > Palsa > Peat permafrost | place: Sweden: Abisko... | reverse complement strand
GCCCAGGGTGGCGGTCAGGGCCTTGCGGGACCGGGCCGGGGCGGCCTCGACGGCCTCGCCGGCTGGCAACGCCGCCCACGAGCCTGGCGGAATCGTCGGGTCTGCGGACGCTGGCGGTGCGGGCGGGCCTGCGGAAGCGGGCGGGTCTGCGGAAGCGGGCGGGTCTGCGGAAGCGGGCGGGTCTGCGGAAGCGGGCGGGTCTGCGGAAGCGGGCGGGGCCAGGGCGGCCAGGATGCGGTGGGCGTGCACGGGACCGATGCCCTCGTGCAGCCGGAGCAGGCGGAACCAGGCCAGGTCGTCGGCGGGATTGGCGAGGATCCGGGCGGCCGACACGAAGTCCTTGACGTGGGCGGTGTCGGTGAACCGCAGGCCGCCGAACTTGACGTAGGGGATCTTCCTGGCGCTCAGCTCGATTTCCAGCACGTCGCTGTGGTGCGCGGCGCGGACCAGCACCGCCTGGTCCCGCAGGGCGGCGCCGTCCTCGTGCGCGTCGAGCACCCGGGCGCAGATCTCCCTGGCCTGGGCGGCCTCATCGTGGCAGCGGACCATGACCGGCGCCGTGCCGTGGCCGCGGTCCCCGGACAGCGTCAGGTCCAGGCCCGGGGCGGACGGCCGGATGACGTTGGCCAGGTCCAGGACGCCCTGCCGGGACCGGTAGTTGCGGTCCAGCCGGACGACGTCCATGCCCGGGTAGTCGGCGGCCAGTGCCCGCAGGTGCGCCGGGTCGGCGCCGCGGAACCCGTAGATCGCCTGCGCGTCGTCGCCGACGCAGGTCAGCTGCTTGCCGTCGGGCTGAAGCAGCCGCACGATGCTGGCCTGGACCGCGTTGACGTCCTGGTACTCATCCACCAGCACCGCGTCGAACATGGCGCGCAGCACCGGCCCCGCCGCCGGGTCGGCCAGCGCCGCCTGCCACAGCAGCAGCAGGTCATCGAAATCGAGCAGGTGGCGGGCCCGCTTGCGGGCGGTATAGGCGCGGAACAGGGCGGCCAGGTGGGCGGTGAACGGGGCGCACCACGGGAACGTGGCGGTGACGACCTCGCTGACCGGCCGGCCGGTGTTCACGCACCGGGTGTAGATGTCCGCGCACGCCGCAGCCCGCGGCGCCCGCTGGCCGGGGTCGGCCAGCCCGTGGTCCGGCCGCAATGCGTCCAGGATGTCGGCGGCATCGCCCGGGTCCAGGATGGTGAACTGCGGCGGCAGCGAGAACGCCTCGGCGTGCTGGCGGATGATCTTGTGGGCGATGGCGTGGAACGTCCCGCCGCAGATCCGGTCGGCGGCGCTGTTCCCGGCGGGCGCGGCGCGGGCGAGCATGTCGCTGGCGGCGCGGCGGGTGAAGGTGAGCAGCAGGATCCGGCTGGCCGGCACGCCCTGGACATCGCGCAGCCAGGCCGCCCGCGCCACCAGCGTCCTGGTCTTGCCGGTGCCCGCCCCGGCGAGCACGAGCAGCGGGCCGCCCTGGTGGGTGACCGCCTGCCGCTGCTGCTCGTTCAGCCCGTCCAGAATGTCAGCTTCATCGAACATGCATCTGAACATAACCACCACGGGCGGCCTGAGACCGTACGCCGCGCCGATACGCCGGGCCCCGGTCACCGCCGGGCAGTGACCGGGGCCCGGTCGTCAGCTACTTACGCAGGGTGCCGACCGTAACGTGCGGCCAGCTCAGGCCGTTGAAGTTCAGCAGCACGGTCTGGGAGTACTGCAGCTGGGTCGGTGCGGTCTGGCCCTGCAAGGTCTGCAGCCAGAACGTGGCCGTCGCGCTCGCGGCCACTGCGTTCGGGCCCGCCGTGCCGCCCTTGAGGAAAGCGGTGTTGGCGGTTCCGCCACCCGGGACGGGCGAATCGGTCGTGGACACGCGCAGCGTGATCGTGCTGGTGATGTGCTGCCCGGCGATGGCCGTGTGCAGGACCGAGTTGGGGTCGTTGACCATGGCCTGCGTGATGCCGGTCAGCTGGGCGCCGGAGCTGCGGAAACTGCTCTGCGTGGCCAGGGTCTGCTCGGGGAAGGGGTTCGTCTGGCCGGGCTGGCCGATGGTGAAGGGCGTGATGCCGATGTTCGGGATACTGGGGCCCGCGGCCGCCGAGCTGGCGGTGCCCTGGGCCACGATCGTGGTGCCGTGCGGGATCGAGGCCAGCCGGGCGACGGTGGCGGGTTCGTTGGGGTTAGCGGTCTTCGGGATGTTCACCCACAGGCCGGGCTCGATGTGCAGGCCGGCTTTGAGGTTCGCGTCGGAGATCTGCTGCAGGTAGGTCAGGCCGAACATGTTGATGTCGCCCTGCAGCAGGCCGCGGTTCGGTATCGCGCCGGGGATGGCGCTGAACTCGAGCGTCTCGCTGGTCACGTTGAGCTCGAGGAAATGGTCCGACGCGCTGACGTGGTCCGGGCGCCAGATGGTGTTGAAGCCCTTGCCGGTCCACTTGCCGACCAGGCCAGCAAGCAGGCCCACCGGGTTGGGCTTCGCCGGTGCCGCGGCCGTCGGAGCAGCGGTAGCCACCGCCGGGGCTATTCCTGTCGAGGCCTCGGCGTCGTCATCGTCTGGAATGGCAGGTAGCGGCTGAAAGGAGAAATCTGCGTCGAGATCCATAAGCCCCCCTTGGCTGAAACATCGACCCTGAGGTGTCATGACCGGCGGCGGCCGGTCAGCACTTCAGCACGGAAGCTCACACTTTTTACCTTTGGCCCGGGCATTGTCAAGAGCCCAGGGAAACCGTGACTTACGGTCAGGGCGGCCCGGCGAATAACCCTTTCGCCTTGATTTTTCCGGGTAATTCAGCTCCCGTTCGCGGACGCCGTTGGAGTTCCCGGGCGCCTTGGCGGATGTGGTCTGGCCTGTGATCAGTAAGCTGCGCGGCGGCGGAGCCATCGGCGAGTCCGGCCTGCGGGCCAGGCGAGCTTGAAACCTGACGCACTCGACATTGCGTGTCAGGAACCCCCCTTATGTGGGATTCCTGACGCACAATGAATTCGAAACACGCTGTTGAGCGGTGCAATATGGCTAGTGGTACTGGAGAGACGGCACGGCTGAGCGCCCCGTGGGCAACGCTAGAGGGCGTCCTCGTACGTAGACTTCTCCATGACTAGACAATAGAGTGCTAGAGCAAGTTGGGAGCAGCGTCCTGGCGAAAAGGGCCAGTGGCAAGCGAGCGGTAGAGTCGATGAGTGGGCGGCAGAGTCGATGAATGAGCGTCAGGACCCGGTCGAGTGGTCACGCGAGCAGTGGATCGCTCATGATCAGCCCGCAGCCGACCAGTTCACCGCCATGGCGGCGGTGCTGCGCACCCATCAGGCGATGACCGCCTCGATCGACGCGACGCTGCGCACCCACGACCTGACCCGCACCGGGTACCTGCTGATGACCACCCTGCTGCTTTCCCGCGACTGCACCCGGCCGCTCGGCCAGCTCAGCAGGCACCTGATGGTGCACCCGACGACCGTCACCCTCGCGCTTGACCAGCTGGAGAAGCGCAAGCTGGTCAAGCGCAACCCGCACCCGACCGACCGGCGCACCATCTTGGCGGTGCTGACTCCGGCCGGCCGGGACACGCTGGACAAGGCGACCAAGGCGCTCGCGGACAACGACTTCGGCCTGACGGGCGTCGGCAAGGAACTGTCAGGCCGGGTGGTCGAGGTGCTCGGCGAGGTACGGGAACGCATCGGCGACGTCCCGCCGCCTGCCTGAGCCCGTCCGTTCCGCCGCCTTCAGCTCCCCGCCACTGAGCCTCACGCGGCCCACCGGCCTGCGGTCACCCGCCCCGCAGCCGGTCAAGGAACGCGTTCACCGGGTCTCCTGAGGCGGGTAGGGCTCACCGTCGAGGCCAGGGACGATGACGGCGGAGGGGTCGTTGGCGTGCGCGACGAGTTCCGCGCTCGCGTAGTCGGTGACGGCGCCGGACAGCAGCTGCGCGGGGTCCTCCATCACCACGCGCAGCCGCGTGACGAGGGCGAACCAGTCATCGGGGCCTTTCACGGCTGGCTTGCCGTGGACGAATGTGGTGCCCGGGCCGATGGCCGCCTGCCCGGCTGCTGGGACGGCGAAGCGCGGGTAGCCCTCGAACATGCTGCCCGCGAGGTCGGAGGTGGCGCGCAGCGCGGCCCACAGCCTGCGGTAGGCGGGCTCCAGCTCCCTGACGGCCGCGGTGTGACTGCCCGCCGGGTCCTGGGGCGGGAAGACAGGGGCGTGCGGCGCGATGAAGACCCGTTCGGCGGCGAGCCGGCCACGGGAGACCGCGCGGATGACGCCGGCGATGCTGTGCGACTCCTGGGTCACGCCGGCGGTCGGCCGCCCGGCCTGTCCCGCGAGAATCACCATCGCCCGCTCCCAGTCGACGCCGGCCGCGTCGAGCCAGGTGATGAGCCGGTGCGCGATGTCCATGCCGGTGAGGTAGAACGTCGCGATCATGACCTTGTTGAACGGCACGGGGAGGTCGCCGTCCCCGCCCGGCCCTTCCAGGTAGTCGCGGCGGACGCTGGCCATGGTGAGATAGGCCGGGTCATCCAGCGCCCGCTGCAGGAACCGCCCGGTCAGTCCGCAGGAGTAGTCGATCATCGCCGCGATGGCCTCCTCGCGGCCGGCGAACGCGCGGACCGCGAGCTGCTCGCGCCACAGCGCCGCCGAGCTGGCCGCGCGGGCCCGTTCGGTGGCGTCGAGCAGCCGGGCCGCGTCGGTGCGCCAGCCTCCGCGTTCGTTCGGCATCGCTGGCTGACCGCGGCCGTCACCGGTGTCGTCACCGGGGCCGTCGCCGGCCAGCTCGCGCAGCGTGGCCAGCGTCGCGACGGCGGGGCCGAGATGGGAGATGCCAGCGAGTTCCTTGAAGCCGCGGGTGGCCAGCCGGTACGGCTCGATGGCGGGCGCCGCCCCGCCGCCCGGGTACAGCACCAAGTCGGTACCGGTAACCACGAGCAGCGGGTCGTGCTCCGCCGCCCTGACGGCCGCCTGGGCCAGGTGCGCGCCGATGCTGTCCTGGCTCGCGGTGTAGGTGGTGAACAGCGCGACGAGCTCCGGGCTCTCGACCGGGGCCGGCGGCATCAGCGGGGCCCCGCGCTGAGCTCGTACCGCACCGTCTCGGCCGCGAACCGCAGCTCAGGTGTCAGCGAGTTCGTAACGACCAGCTCGACGGACCTGCCGTCGCCGTCGCCGTCGTCCAGGACGGCGACGTCGGTGCCCCCGCAGGTGGGGAACGTGGCAACCTCGTGCAGCCTGCTCCCGTCCCACGCATAGACCTGGGAGTCGAGGGCCGGCCGGGGGTCGGCGGGGGTGCCGAGGATGAAGTTGACCCGGATGAGCAGCGTCCGGCCGCCGCACCGGGCCACCGCCAGCTCCCGTGCGCCAAGGCCGTCGAGCACCTGCGCCTCGGTGAACTGCGTGCCCGTCAAGCGCAGCAACCGGGTCGGGGCGGCGATGCAGGCCACCACGAGGTAGGTCTGGCCGTCGTCGTCGAAGGTGGCGAACGCGCGGCCGGACTCGGCGGCCAGGCTCTGGTGCGGCACCAGGCGGGTGCCGTCCCAGCGGTACAGGACACTGGGGCCGGCGTGCTCGGCGTGCGCGACGAAGAACTCCCCGCCGGCCGTGAAAGCATGCCAGTTATAGGCCCACCGCGAGGGGATGCGCTGGAACTCGGCGAACTTCTCCCCGTCCCACTCATAGACGACCGAGTCCCGGTTGACGGGCTGTTCCGGCCCGCCGTGCCCCGGCGGGAAGATCACCCCCTGGGCCAGCCCGAGGAAGTGCCGGCCGCCGATCCGCCAGTGCTTCCACTGCTTGGCCGCGAACGTCGGCACTTCCTGGAAGGGGGCGAACCCGTGGCCCCGCCACTCGAAGATCACCGACATGGCGGAGAATTCGTACGGCCCGGCACCGGTCCTGATGCTCGCGACCGCGAGGAACGCACGGTCGCCGATGGTGAAGAACTCCGCGTCCTCGCCGCCTGGCCCCGGCAGCGTCGCCCAGGGCGCCAGGCGGCCCCCGGCCCGGTTCAGCAGCAGCAGTCTGGTATCGCTGTCACCGCCGTTCATCCCCGGCGCCTCGCCGGGGACGTCCCTGGCGAGCTGCGCGATGGCGAGCAGGTCGTAGCCTGCCACCCGGACGGGCTCGACGGCTCGCGCGCCCGAGGTGGCAATCCGCTGGACCTCGGTGAGGATCGCTGGCATGGCACCACTACAGCAACCACCGCCGATCCAGGCAAGTAATCTGGAGTTACTATCAAAGACAGGCTGCGTTAGTGGATGTGACGTTTCAGGCCGCCTCGACCACGACGCTGGCTGCCATCAGGCCTCCCGTCGCGGGGCGCCGGCCGGGAGCAGGTCGGCGGTCACCTGACGGCTGCGCTCGTCGGTCATGCCGAAGCTCGCCGGGTAGACGATGACGTGGTCCACGTGCCGCCCGAATTCCTCGAGCTTGGCGGCCACTTGCGCCGGGGTGCCGGCCGCCGACATCGCGTCGATCATGGCGTCGGGCACGGCCGCGGCCATCGCGTCGAAGTCCCGCGACGCGAAGGCCGTCCGGATCTGCTCCCCCGCCGCACCGAACCCGGAGACGTCCACGACCGTTCCGTATGTCCGCGGGGCGGCGTAGAACGCGATCTGGGCCGCCGCCTCACGGCGTGCCTGCTCCTCGTCGTCGGACACCGAGCAGATCACCATTCCGGCGATCTGGACGTCCTTGGCCTCGCGGCCCGCCTTGGCCGCGCCGACCTCGATCGCGGGCCGGATCACGTCGTCGTAGTAGCGGGCGCCGAACAGCGGATGGCCGATGAAACCGTCGGCGACCCGGCCCGCCACCTGCACCATCCGGCTGTTGACCCCGGCGGTGAACAGCGGGATGGCGGTGCGCACCGGGGGTGTCATCTCAGCGGTCGGCGTCACGTCGACGTGATAGAAGCGGCCGTCGTGCCGCACCGGTCCCTCGTGCAGCCGCCACAGCCGGCGCAGCAGCGGCAGCAGCTCCTCCATCCTGGTCGCCGGGCCAGCCGGGTCGACCCCGTGCCAGCGCGCCATCATCTTCGTCGTGCCGGTACCCAGCCCGTAGACCAGCCGGGCGCCAGACAGCTCATCCAGGCTGCGGGCCTCGGTGGCCAGCACCAGCGGAGTGCGGCCGACCGCGTAGGCGATCGAGCTGCCGACCCGCGCGGTCGAGGTGACCAGAGCCATGGCGGCCAGGCTCACGATCGCCGAGCGGGTGTAGAACTCCGGGCTCCAGGCCGCGTGGTAGCCGAGTCCTTCGGCTTCCGCGGCGGTGCGGGCGGCGTCGGCGACGTCGCCGCGCAGGATCGCGTAACCGCGGGTGCCCGGACCGATGCCGGTGGCCACCGGTTCGCTGCGGCCGGGCATCATGCGAAGCTCGCCGGGCGCTTGGCGACGAAGGCGGCGAGCCCTTCGCGGCCGTCAGGTGAATCGAACAGCTCGGTGACGCGGCCGGCCTCGCGGGCCATGCCGTCCGCCAGCGGCAGTTCCGCCGCGTCATCGACGCAGCGCAGCACGGCTTCCAGGGCCGGGCGCGACATGGCGCCGAGCTGGCCGGCCAGCTGCACGGCCAGGGCGAGCGCGCCGCCGGGCTCGGTGACCCGGTCGAGCAGGCCGATGGCGAGCGCCTCGTCCGCGCCGACCTGGCGCGCGGTGAGCATCATGTCCAGCGCCCGGCCGCGGCCGACGAGCCGCGGCAGCCGCTGGGTGCCGCCCGCGCCGGGGATCAGGCCGAGCTTGGACTCGGGCACGCCGAGCCGGGCGGCCGACGAGCCGATCCGCATCGTGCAGGCGAGCGCGAGCTCAAGGCCGCCGCCCAGGGCCCGGCCCTCGATGACCGCGATCGAGGGCCGGTCCAGGGCCGCGATGCGGTCGAAGGCAGCACGCAGCGCGGCGCCATAGGCCCCGAACGCCGCCGGGTCGGCGCTGGACATGAACTTGATGTCGGCGCCCGCCATGAAGAACCCGTCCAGCGCCGAACCGAAGACGAGCACCCGGGCGTCGGATTGCTCGAACTCGCCGACCGCGGCGGCCAGGCCCGCTACCAGCGGCGGGCTGAGCTGGTTAGCCGGCGGGTTCGCCAGCTGCACCAGGAACGATCGTTCCTCGACCGTCCAGGTGACAACGGGGCCGGGGCCGGCCGGGCCGGACGCGGCGGGTTCGGTCGTGACGTCGGTCATTACGTGTGAGCCTCTCGTGTCATGAAGCTGATTCTGCCAGCCAGGCGTCGCGCAGCGCGTGCTTGGCGATCTTGCCTGTGTCGGTCATCTGCAGCGGCTCGGTCTGCAGCCGCCACCGCGCCGGGACCTGGAAACGGCCCAGCCTGGTGGCGGCGAAGTCCGCCAGGTCAGCTTCGGTGGCCGGGGCGCGCAGCTGGATGATGGCGCCGACGATCTCGCCGAAGCCGGGATCGGGCAGTCCCACCACGGCCACGGCCGCGACCGCGGGGTGCTCGTGCAGCACTTCCTCGACGTGGGCCGCGGCGATGTTCTCCCCGCCCCGGATGATCACGTCCTTGGCCCGGCCGGTCAGGAAGAGCAGGCCGTCCTCGAGCCGCCCTAGGTCGCCAGTGCGCAGCCAGCCGCCGGCGTCGATGATCTCCGGCGCGCTCTCGCCCCAGTAACCGAGCATCTGAGACGGCGTGCGCACCACGATCTCGCCCGTGCCGGTGCCGTCCGGCGTGTCGATGCGCAGCTCGACGACCGGCAACGGCCGGCCGGCGGTGCGCGGATGCTCGGCCATCAAGGTGCCGGACGCGGCCGCGACAGTACCGCCTGCCTCGGTCATCCCGTAGATGGTGGAGACACCGCGCCTGACGTTCGGGAACGCGGCGCGCAGCCGGCCGGAAAGCTCGGGCGTCACCGGGGAGCCGCCGAGCGAGATCGACCGCACCGAGCTCAGGTCGCGGCCTGGCCTTGTCTGGTCCTCGAGCACGCGGATCGCCATGGTGGGCACGGCGCCCCAGATGGTCACCCGTTCCCGCTCGATGAGATCGAGCACCTGACCGGGGTCGAAGCGGCCGTCCAGGAACACGACGGTGTTGCCGCCGAGCAGCGCCAGCAGCAGCGACTGGACGCCGCCGATGTGGAACAGCGGGCCGCTTTGCAGCGTCACCTCGGGCAGCCGGTCCTGGCGCAGCTGGTGCGGCAGCCGCCTGGAGACCAGCAGCAGGTTGTGCACGTTGGCGATGACCGAGCGGTGCGCCAGCACCGCCGCCTTGGCCGGCCCGGTGGTGCCGGCGGTGAAGATGATCAGGGCCGGGTCGTCTTCGGTACCCCGCGGGGCGGGCAGCTCGGGTGGCGGCCCGCCGGTTTCCTCCGCCCAGGCGCGGATGCCCTCGACCGGCACGACGGTCGCCGCGATCCCGGCCGGCAGCCGCCTGGTCATCTCGGTGTCCGCGACGACGATGGCAGGCGCGGTGAGCGCGATCGCGTGGGCGATCTCCGCCGTGCTCCACCACCGGTTGCCTGGCGCCACGACCGCGCCGAGCCGAAGGCCCGCCCACAGCGAGATCACCCAGTCCGGCGAGTTGCCCGCGAGCAGCAGCAGCCGGTCACCGGCGCCCAGGCCGAGCGCGGACAGCCCCGCGGCCACCCGGTCCGCGGCCTGCGTCATGGCCCCGAACGTGACCCGGCGGGAGCCCTGGACCAGGTGGTCGCGGCCGGCCCAGCGGGCCGCGTCGTCAAGCAGCTCGGTGACCAGGTGGCGGCGCTGCGCGTAGACCAGGAAGGGCACCGGCCCGTGGCGCCGCGCGACCTCGGTCCCCCACCCGGGTGCCCCGGTTCGCTGCGTGCTGGCCTCGCTTCCTTGCGCGCTTGCCTCGCTCATCGCCGGCCCAGCCCATCGCGGCTCGTCACGACTACAGCTCATCATGAGCGTAATAGTCTAGGGAACAACCATCGAGGGTCAGAGTATCGCGTTGAAAGCTTCGGCGGGCGGCCCGCCAGGCTGCAAGGCGCCGGCCGCAATCTGCTCCGCAGGAAATTACCCGAGGCGCTCGCGGCGGTGCGGGCTCAGTTTCGCCGCGCCGCCTACGCCCCTGGGTCTCGCAGCGTGGAGCACCGCGAGGCCCAGGGGCAACGACGCGTTAGGCTCAGCAGCCGTCGTAGGCGGACCAGTTGGACTCGCCGCCACGGGCGAGCGCGTTGTCGAACACCTGGTTCTGCTCGGCCACGCTGGCGTTTCCGAAGTCGCCCGCGCTGCCGCCGTACGCCTCCCAGGTGGACTCGCTGAACTGGTACAGGCCGTAGTGGCCGGAACCGTTCATGACCTGGGAGTTGCCGCCGGACTCGCGGGCGATCACGCAGGAGGCGAACCCGCCGCCGCCTGAGTAGGTGCTGTCCGCGACCGTGGTTCCCGAGCTGGCCGACGACGCGGTGGTCGCGACGGCCGCGGGCCCGAACGCCGACGGCGCCTTGGGCAGGTGGGCGGGCTTGGCCGGGATCTTCAGCACCTGGCCGGCCGTGATGTCGTTGGCGTCGGGGATCTGCTTGCGGTTGGCGTAGTAGATCACCGGCCACGCGGCCTGGTCGTTATAGACATGCTTGGCGATCGTGGACAGCGTGTCGCCTGAGCGGACGGTGTACGTGGCGACCTGGGCGATCCGCTGCCTGACCGACAGGAGCTGCGGGGTCGGCCCGGGCCGGCTCACGAAGTCCGTCGCGATAGTGCGCTGGGAAGTCGCGCTGGGGATGGCCGGGCTCGCCATGGCCGGCGGCGAGATGACCGCCGCCGCGGCGACGCCGACTAGTACGGGCGCGGCGGCCGCGGACAGCCGCCGCGAGATTCGGTAACGAGATGACTTGCTATGGGCGCCCAAAGGGCTCCTCTCCGAACAGGGCGCGCTCCCCAGGGAAGGCCTCGCAACATGCACGCAGCCTTCGGGAGCGCCTGACAGCTGGGCAGCCTAATCGGAGATCTGCAGCTCAACACACCCAAACCGGACGGTTGCGCTAACTGGAGGGCAAAATAAGTTCTCTTCGGATACAAAATCAGCGTCCGGCAGTTACACTGCCCGGCGTGGCCCGCAAACGGGCACAAACAGGCATATAAGTGCCTCTGAGTCACAGAAGTTTAGGCAAACGACGCCCGTGACTGACGTGCGCTTTATCACATACTGATCAAGCGCGCAGGAGCCGTTACCACCCTGGAACGCAGGTATTCGCCCAGACCCTTGGCTTGCGGATCGGGCCGGGCCGTACCGGAAACTCCGGGCGCGAGTATGCCGTGCACGACGAAGTTCAGAGCCAGCAGGTTGGGCAGTTCGTACCGGTCGATCTCGAGGGCGGACGCCTCGGTCAGGAGCTCACGGAAACGCTCCGTGGTGAGGAACTGGCGAAGCCAGTCGTAGGCCGGGGCGCTGATCGCCCACAGGCCCACGTTGGCGTTGCCGCCCTTGTCCCCCGAACGCGCGCCGCACAGCCGGCCGAGCGGAATCTGCACCGTCGGGCCCGGCCCAACAACGGCCGGGGTGCCCTCCGCGTGGCCGGCGCCCTCGGCGTGGCCGGCGCTGGCCGGCGAGCCGGGGCTCGCGGTCGCGGCGGCGGTGGCGGTGGCGGGGCTGTCCAGCGCACACGTATGCGGGATGTCCAGGGACGTGCCGTCGGGCAGGTGGACCTGCTGGGTGACGATGCCGGCCGGGACGAGGGCAGGCCAGTACAGGCCGAACGCGCTGGCCGGAGTGGGCGGCGTGGTGGTGTGGAACCCGGCGTAGCCGCCGAGCGCGAGCTGGAAGGCGGCGTCGGAGAACGCGCGGCCGACCTTCTTCTCGTCCTGGTCCTTCACGGTGATCCGTAGGTGCGCGGTGGCCAGCTCGTTGCCCGGCGCGTCGGGCCGGTCGAAGCGGAGCAGGCGCACGTCGGCCTCTTCGAACTCCTCCGTGCCGCCGAGCAGCCCGAACAGCATCGTGGTGGCGTGCTCGGCCTTGGCCTCGATGTCCAGGCCGGTCAGCACCATGGTCATGGTGTTGCGGTAACCGCCGAGCATGTTGAGCGCCACCTTGAGGGTGTCCGGCGGCGGGCTGCCCCTGGTGCCGGTCAGCGCGACCCGGTCCGGCCCGGCCTGCTCGAGGTGGATCGTGTCGAAGTGCGAGACGACGTCGGGGTTGAGGTAGGCGGGAGGGCCGATCTCGTACAGCAGCTGGGCGGTGACGGTGCCGGGTGAGACGATGCCGCCGGTGCCTTCGTGCTTGGTGATGACGCAGCTGCCGTCGGCGGCGACCTCGGCGATCGGGAAGCCCGGGTAGCGGCGGTCGGTGATCTCCGCCAGGAAGCTGTAGTTGCCGCCGGTGGCCTGCGGGCCGCATTCGATGATGTGCCCGGCGGCGACGGCGCCGGCCAGCGCGTCCCAGTCGTCGCGGCGCCAGCCGTGCCACCAGGCGGCCGGCCCGGTCACCAGGCTCGCGTCGGTAACCCGCGGGCAGATGACGATGTCCGCGCCGGCCTGCAGCGCCGCCGTGATGCCCCACCCGCCCAGGTAGGCGTTGGCGGTGACCACCGGCAGGTCCGCCTTGGCCAGCGGCTGCCCGGTGTCCAGGTTGGTGAGCTCGTGGCCCGCGGCCTGCAGGTCGCCGATGGCCGGCGCCAGGTCATCCCCGGTGATGTAGGCGACCTGGGCGGGCAGGCCGAGCCGGGCGGCCAGCTCGGTGAGCTTGCCGGCCAGGCCCTGCGGGTTGAGGCCGCCGGCGTTGGCGACGATCTTGACGCCGCGCTCCAGGCAGCTGCCGAGCACATCCTCCATCTGGCGCAGGAAGGTGGTGGCGTACCCCCGGCTGGGGTCCTTGCGGCGTGCCTTCCACAAGATCAGCATGGTCAGCTCGGCGAGGTAGTCGCCGGTCAGGACGTCGATCGGCCCGTCGAGCATGTCCCGCGCCGCGGTGACGCGGTCGCCGTAGAACCCGGAGCAGTTGGCGATGCGTACCGGCTCACGCTGTCCCATCTGTCCCTCCTCCTGCGGCAGCTGATGAGGTTCGCGGGAACAGCCCGGGGTCGCGCCCGGGGCCCGCCGCGCCGGCGAAGGCCTGCGCGATCGTCATCCACTCCGTCGCGGCCGGCCCCTCGATGACCAGGGTCACGTCGTCACGGTGGCGGCGCTGGGTGACCAGCAGGCAGAAGTCCAGGGCCGGGCCGGTGATGCGGTCCCTGGCGTCCGCGGGACCCCAGGTCCAGGAGGCCCCGGACGGCTCGCTGGCGGGCGGGACGAGCTCGACGCGCACCGGGACGTCCGGCCTGGGCAGCCCGCGGACGGCGTAGCTGTAGCCCCGCGCGCCGACGCCGATATGCGCGACGTGCCGCAGGCGGCCGGTCGGCTCCCTGGTCACGCGCAAGGCGTCGGCGATGTCCTGGGTGTGCGCCCAGGTTTCCATCAGCCGGGCGGTCAGCGACGACGCGGCGCTCATGGCCGGGCCGAACCAGGGCAGCCTGGCCCCTGGGTCGATGGTGATGAAGGTGCTGAGCAGCTCCTGCCGGGCGGTGTCGAACCAGGCCAGCATCTCGGCTCCGCTCAGATCGTGGAACCGGGCGGCGATCGTGTCCGGGTCGATGCCGCCGGCCGCCTCGGCCGCGGTGCGCTCGGCGATGAACGCGTCGGAGTCGACCGCGGAGGCGATGGTGACCTCGTCGAAGTAGGCGAGGTGGCTCACCTGGTCAGTGATGTCCCAGCCTGCCGCCGGGGTCGGCGTGTGCCAGCCCGCCTCGTCGAGCCCGCTGATCAGGTCACGGGTGACGGCCGACTCGGCGCTGACGTCGGCCGCGAGCGCCGCCATATCTACTCCCATGACATCATCCTTCCGCTCCCTCGGCCTCGACGACCGCGAGCACCTGGCCGGTGCTGACCTGATCGCCGGCCTTGGCGTGCAGTTCGGCGACCACGCCGTCGGCGGGCGCGGACACGGTCTGCTCCATCTTCATCGCCTCGAGCACCAGCAGCGGCTGTCCCGCGACCACGGCCGCGCCGACCTCGGCGAATACGCGCAGCACCAGGCCGGGCATCGGGGCGAGCAGCGATCCGGCGGGCGCCATCCGCTCCGGGTCGCCGAACCGCGGCACCTCGGTCAGCGCGGTCGACCCGTCGCTCGCGTCGACGAACGTATCGGCCCCGACCCGGTGCACCAGGTACGCCCGCCGGGTCCCGCCGACGTCGAGATCCACCTGATCTGGTCCGGCCGAACGGACGAGCCCTTCCAGCGGCGTGTCGTTGACGCTCGCCTGTACGGTAGCCCCGGTGACGCGGTACGCGACGGCGTACTGCTCGCCCGCGACGGTGAAGGTGACCCGCTGCGGCGCGGAGACGACGTTGCGCCAGCCGGAGGGCAGGGTGCGCAGGACCGGCGCCTGCGCCCGGTGCTCGGCTTGGGCGGCCAGCGCCGCGACCAGCGCATGGGCGGCCGTCACCCGGGCCGCCGACGGCCCGGCGGCCGCCGCCATCAGCGCGGCTGGCTCGTGCCGGGTGAGATAGCCGGTGTCGGTGCCTCCGGCCAGGAACTCCGGCTCCCGCAAGATCGCGGCCAGCAGCGCCCGGTTGGTGGTCAGGCCGTGTATCTGCGCCCGGTCAAGCGCCCGGGCCAGCCGCCTGGCCGCGTCGGCCCGGGTCCGCCCGTGCGCGATGACCTTGGCCAGCATCGCGTCGTAGTGCGGGCTGACCTCCGATCCGTTCCGGAATCCGGTGTCGACCCGGACGCCAGGGGCGGCCGGGATCTCGAAGCGGTGCAGCGTGCCGGTCACCGGCAGGAACCCGGCCGGCACGTCCTCGGCGTACAGGCGGACCTCGATCGCGTGGCCGCTGATCACCGCGGCGGCGGCCTCGGGCGGCAGCGGCTCGCCTTCGGCGATGCGCAGCTGCAGCTCCACCAGGTCCAGGCCGGTGACCTCCTCGGTGACCGGATGCTCGACCTGCAGCCGGGTGTTCATCTCCAGGAAGAAGAACGATCCGTCGCGGCCGAGCACGAACTCCACGGTGCCCGCGCCGGTGTAGCTGACCGCCTGGCCGGCCGCGACGGCCGCGGTGGTCAGCGCGGCGCGCAGGTCGTCGTCCACGGCCGGCGACGGGCTTTCCTCGACGATCTTCTGGTAGCGGCGCTGGATGGAGCACTCGCGCTCGAACAGCGAGATCACCCGGCCCGCGGTGTCCCCGAGGATCTGCACCTCGACGTGCCGCGGGTCGGTCACGAACCGCTCGAGGAAGACGGTGCCGTCCCCGAACGCGGACGCCGCCTCGCCGCGCGCGCTGCGCACCGCCTCGGCCAGCCCGGCCGGGTCGTCAACCAGGCGCATGCCGCGGCCGCCGCCGCCGAACGCGGCCTTGACCAGCAGCGGGAAACCGACCTCGTCGCCGGCCGCAGCCAGGTCGGCCGGCTCGGGCTCTTCGGTGATGGTGACGCCGGGCAGCACGGGCACCCCGGCGGCGGCCATCATGGCCTTGGCCTCGACCTTGGAGCCCATCGCGGTGATGGTGTCCGGGGCAGGCCCGACGAAGATCAGTCCCGCGTCGCCGCAGGCGCGGGCGAACGCGGCGTTCTCCGACAGGAACCCGTAGCCGGGGTGGACCGCGTCGGCGCCGGAGGCCGCGGCGGCCGCGATGATCAGGTCGCCGCGCAGGTAGGTGTCGGCGGGCGCCGCGCCGGGCAGCCGGACCGCCTCGTCGGCGAGCGCGACGTAGGGCGCGTCCGCGTCGGGATCGGAGTAGACGGCGACGGTCGCGATGCCGAGCGCGTGCGCGGTCCTGATGATCCGGGCCGCGATCTCGCCGCGGTTGGCGATCAGCAGCTTGCCGATCGGACCGGTCCTGGCCTGGTATTTCGTGTCGGGCATCGTCATCACATCCGGAAGACGCCGAAGCCGCGGCGCCCGGCTACCGGGCCTGAGTGCACGGCCGACAGGGTCAGGCCCAGCACGGTCCGGGTATCTCGGGGGTCGATGATGCCGTCGTCGTAGAGCCGGGCGGTGACGAAGAAGGAGTGCGACTCGGCCTCGATCTGCGCCTCGATCTGCGCGGTACGGACGCTGTCGGCTTCTTCGTCGAACGGACGGCCCGACGACGCGGCCGA
>Ga0302325_10015849_pt1 | contig 16000 bp, 13 predicted proteins | sample Palsa_T0_2_FD_201948 | JGI IMG/M metagenome (GOLD analysis project Ga0302325, IMG submission 201948) | Peat permafrost microbial communities from Stordalen Mire near Abisko, Sweden - Palsa_T0_2 | ecosystem: Environmental > Terrestrial > Soil > Palsa > Peat permafrost | place: Sweden: Abisko... | reverse complement strand
GGCCGGTGTCAGGTGCGGGGCCGGTGTCAGGTGCGGGGCCGGAGGCGCGGGCGTCGAGGGACTTGCGTGCCGCCAGCGCGACGGCCTCGGCGCCGCGCCGGGACCTGATGAAGGCCAGCGTCTGGACGTTCTCGGCGACCAGCCTGCCGAGCAGATCCGCGGCCTGCGCGGTGGCCGTCCGGCGCAGCCTGGCGCCAGCCTCGCCGCGGGCATCGGTCAGCGGCGGTTCCCACAGCGCGAAGGCGAGCGGTCCGCGCGGCGAGCCGTCATCGGTGACCTCAACGGCGTCAAGCCCGGTGAGCAGCCGGGCGCAGACGCCCGGTGCGCCGACCGTGGCCGAGGCGAGCACGAACACCGGGCGGGACCCGGCGGCCGGTTCGCCGGCCCCGGCGTGCAATTCGCCGAAAGAAGCGTGATGCGCCACCACCCGGCGCAGCCGGCGGAGCACCTGGGCCACGTGCGAGCCGAAGACGCCCCGGTAGCCGTGGCACTCGTCAATGATCACGAAACGCAGTCGGCTGAAGAAACCGGACCAGCGTGCGTGCCGCGGCAGCAACGCGCGGTGCAGCATGTCCGGCGTGGTGAGCAGGTACCTGGCGTGGGTGCGGGCCCAGTCCCGTTCGGCTCTGGTCGAGTCGCCGTCCAGGGTGGCGGCCTGCACGCCGGGCAGGCCCAGGGCCCGGATCGAGGCGAGCTGGTCGGCCGCGAGGGCCTTGGTGGGCGTGACATAGAGCACAGTGTCGCCTGCCAGCACCGACGTCAGGGCCGGCAGCAGGTATCCGAGCGACTTGCCCGACGCGGCGGCGGTCGAGATGATCACGTTGCGGCCGGCCTGGGCGTGCGATGCGGCGATGGCCTGGTGGGTCCAGGGGGCGCTGATGCCCCGGGCGGCGAACGCGCCGACGATCTCGGCCGGAACCCACGGTGGCCAGGGACTTTCGCTACCCGCGCGGGCCGGGATGTGCTCCACGTGGACGGGCCGGCCGGCCCCCGCGCCGCCCAGCAAGATGCCCAGCGCACGATTCTCCGCTCCGGCCGGCATGGGAACGGCTCCGGCGGGCATAGTAAGGTCCGCGGCCGGCGCGGTGGCCGGTCGCCCGGCGGCAAATTCTGCCGGGTACGTCAGCTGTTCAATCGGCGGAACGGGCGTGGTGATAGACACAAGGATTTCAGTCTGTCATCCGTAGGTGGGTGCTCGGAGGCATGATTTCGTATAGACATGACACCAGAGCGTGGTTGAATGCCGCAAAGGACACGCCCTACGCTCTGGCTACGTTAGCCCGCGCGCCGGGGCGGGACGTTGAGATGACGCCTTGCATGGCGTTGGAGGATTTGTGGATCTGAAGCTGGGTCACTACAACAAGGACGGCATCGAAGTCGTCGACGTTGAGGGCGAAATCGACGTGTACACGGCGCCGCGGCTCCGTGAGCTGCTCATCGATCTCGTCAACAAGAACAACTATCAGCTCGTCGTCAACATGGAGAAGGTCGAGTTCCTGGACTCCACCGGTCTCGGGGTGCTGGTTGGCGGGCTGAAGCGGGTGCGCGCACACGACGGTTCCCTGGACCTCGTCTGCACGCAGGAGCGGATACTCAAGATCTTCAGGATTACCGGACTGACGAAGGTTTTCGGCATCCACGAGACCGTGGATGCGGCCATCGCGGCCAAAAAGCTCGAGAAATAACGAGGTCAGGCCTGCTGCGATGGCCACCGTCGAAGTAACGTTCACGCCGCTGCCCGCGCACGTTCGTACCGCCCGGCTGGTCGCCGCCGCGGTCGCGCGGCGCAGCGGCGTAGACGAAGCATTGCTTAATGAGGTGCGCCTGGCCGTGGGCGAGGCCTGCTCGCGCGCGGTCGAAGCGCACCAGCGGCACTGCCCGGCCGAACCGGTCAGGATCGAGATGACCGATCAGGGCGAGCGATTCGTGGTGGTCGTGAGCGATCACGCTCCCGGTGCCTCAGGCGCCCCGGCTGGCGCCAATGGCAACGGCACGGGACCCCGCGGCCAGGTTGAGGTCGCCCATGAGGAGGACGGCGGGGTAATCCCGGCCGGCTTCGGGCTCGCCGTGATCTCCGGCCTGGCCGATGACGTGCACGTCTCGTCGACAAGCGCGGGCGTAAGCGTCCGGATGAGCTGGCCCTCGGCCATCACCGCCTGAACCCTGCCGTCCCCGCCTGAACCCGGCCGGTGCCCGCGAGACCCGCCACAACCTCGCGAAACCCACCAGAACCTGCTGTCACTCAGATAGAGGCGTCCTCCGATGTCTGAGATCACTTTTCCGTGGCGTTACAATAACGGGAACATAACGGAATTGTTAGGAACGGCCTCGTGTTCGTGGTTGGGGCCATGCGTGCGTAGACTCCCGGCCACTCGTTTAGTCCCGATCGGCAGTCATTCCGTTCGGATTCCAGGAGGTCGAATGACAAGGCTTCTCCCGGCGCTCGCGGCGGACCCCGTCAGCGTGACTGGCTCCAACCTGACCTGGGTTGTGATCGTCGCGGTCGTCGCCCTGCTCGCGCTCGGCGTGGCCGGGCTGCTGGTGCGGGAGGTGCTCGCGGCCAGCCAGGGCACCCAGAAGATGCAGGAGATCGCCCTGGCTGTGCAGGAAGGCGCGGCTGCCTACCTGCGCCGCCAGTTCAGGACCCTCAGCGTGTTCGTGGTGATCATCTTCTTCGTCCTGTTGCTGCTGCCGTCCGCGGACGCGGCCGTGCAGTGGGGCCGTTCCGTCTTCTTCTTGGTCGGGGCCGGCTTCTCCGCCCTCACCGGGTTCACCGGGATGTCGCTGGCGGTGCGGGGCAACGTCCGGGTCGCCGCGGCGGCCCGCGAGGCCGGCGGCGGTCAGCGTCAGGCGATGCGGATCGCGTTCCGCACCGGCGGTGTGGCGGGCATGTTCACGGTGGGTCTGGGCCTGTTCGGTGCCGCCCTGGTGGTGCTGATCTACAAGGCGAACGCGCCGGAGGTCCTGGAGGGCTTCGGCTTCGGCGCCGCCCTGCTCGCCATGTTCATGCGGGTCGGCGGCGGTATCTTCACCAAGGCCGCCGATGTCGGTGCCGACCTGGTCGGGAAGGTCGAGAAGGGCATTCCGGAAGACGACCCCCGGAACGCCGCGACCATCGCCGACAACGTGGGTGACAACGTGGGTGACTGCGCGGGCATGGCGGCCGACCTGTTCGAGTCCTACTCGGTGATGCTGGTCGCTTCGCTGCTGCTGGGCAAGGTGGCGTTCGGGAACTACGGGCTGGTCTTCCCGCTGATCGTGCCGATGATCGGCGTGATCACCGCGGTGATCGGCATCTTCGTGGTCGCGCCGCGCAAGGGCGACCGGAGCGGCATGACCGCCATCAACCGCGGCTTCTTCGTCTCGGCGGTCATCTCGCTGATACTCGTGATCATCGCCGCGTTCTGGTACCTGCCGGACAAGTTCAGCAAGCTGACCGGGGTCACCGACAGCACGGTTCTGCACCACGTCGGGAACCCGCGTCTGCTGGCCATCGGCGCGGTGATCATCGGCATCGTCCTGGCCAGCGCCATCCAGCTGCTGACCGGGTACTTCACCGAGACCAACCGCAAGCCGGTGCGTGACATCGGCGAGAGCTCGGAGACCGGCGCCGCCACCGTCATCTTGTCCGGGATCTCGACCGGGATGGAGTCCGCCGTCTACGCGGCGCTGCTGATCGGCGCCGCGGTCTTCGGCGCCTACCTGCTCGCGTACAACAACCCGCAGATCGCCTTCTTCGCGGTGGCGCTGACCGGCACCGGCCTGCTCACCACGGTCGGCGTGATCGTGACCATGGACTCGTTCGGCCCGGTGACCGACAACGCCCAGGGCATCGCCGAGATGTCGGGCGACGTCGACGGTGAGGGCGCCCAGGTGCTGACGCAGCTGGACGCGATCGGGAACACCACCAAGGCGATCACCAAGGGCATCGCGATCGCCACCGCCGTGCTCGCGGCCACCGCCCTGTTCGGCGCGTTCGACACCACGGTCAAGGACAAGCTCAGCGCGGCCGCCGCCAGCACCTTCAACCTGTCGGTCGACCGGCCGAACGTCCTGGTCGGGGTGATCATCGGCGCCGCGGTGGTGTTCATGTTCGCCGGCCTGCTGATCATGGCCGTGGGCCGGGCGGCCCAGCGGGTCGTGCTGGAGGTCCGGAACCAGTTCCGCAACCACCCCGGGATCATGGACTACACCGAGAAGCCCGACTACGCCGCGGTCGTCGACATCTGCACCAAGGACTCGCTCCGCGAGCTCGCCACGCCGGGCATCCTGGCCATCCTGACCCCGATCGCGGTCGGTTTCGCGTTCGGTTACGCGCCGCTCGGCTCGTACCTGGCCGGCGCGATCGCGGCCGGGGTCCTGATGGCGGTCTTCCTGGCCAACTCCGGTGGCGCCTGGGACAACGCCAAGAAGCTGGTCGAAGACGGCAATCACGGGGGCAAGGGCTCCCCGGCTCACGAAGCCACGATCATCGGTGACACGGTGGGCGACCCGTTCAAGGACACCGCCGGTCCCGCCATCAACCCGCTGATCAAGGTGATGAACCTGGTCGCGCTGCTGATCGCGCCGACCGTGGTGGAATACAGCAGCAACATCGGCCTGCGGGTCGGCGTGGCCCTAGGCGCCGTCATCATCGTGACCGCCGCCATCGTGGTCTCCAAGCGCCGTTCCGCGGGCATGGGCGGTGCCGCGCCCGCCGCCACCGAGGTGGGCGGCGCGGTCTCCCCGGCGCTTGAGGGCGTGAGCCCGGTCTCGGGCGCCGACATCGCCGACGCCACAGCCCGCGACGACGCCGCGGACCGCGCCGCCGCCGCCAAGCAAACCGATTAGCCGCTCCGCCCGGCTCAAGCGAACCCGGGCCGCAGGTTCTGCCGGACCTGCGGCCCGGGTTTTGTCTAGGGTCCGGCGATAGAACCCGCCCGCCCCGCGCAAATGCACCAAAACGTGCATTTCACCGGCTGGCGCAGGGGCTCGCATTATTGTGTGTCGCCACTACCTCTGGGCGGGAGTTGGCGACACACCATAAAGGCGGGTCCGCGGGGTTTCGGTACTGGGCCCCCGGAGCTTTTCGTAGCGGGCGAAGGTTATGCGGTAAGCGAAGAGTATTCGCCTTGTTTGTCGCTTATATAGGCATGTTTCGGACAGGTGGCTGGCGGTACTGACCGTTAAGCGCACGCCTGCGCGACAGCCTAAGGGCCCGGCGATGGCCGCGGCGGCGGCGACTTCTTCGCTGGAGATGCCGAGCAGGTACAAGACCGCGTCCAGGTAGGGGACGCTCAGCGAGGTGTCCGCGGCGTCGCGCACCACGGGCTTGGCGTTGAAGGCGACGCCCAGGCCGGCTGCGGCGATCATGTCCAGGTCGTTGGCGCCGTCGCCGATCGCCACGGTCTGGGACAGCGGGACACCGGCGTCCGCGGCGAACCGGCGCAGCGCGTCGGCCTTGCCGGCCCGGTCGATGACCGGGCCGCTGAGCCGCCCGGTCAGCTTTCCGGCGGCGATCTCGAGCACGTTGGCCGCCACGTAATCGATCCCGAGCTCGGCGGCCAGCGGCTCGATTACCTGGACGAAACCGCCGCTGACGATCCCGAACTTGTAGCCGAGACCGCCCAGGGTCGCGATCAGCGTGCGCGCGCCCGCGGTCAGCCGCAACTCGCCTCGCACCTCGTCAAGGACGCCGGCCTCCAGCCCGGCCAGCAGCGCGACCCGGTCGCGCAGGGACGAGGCGAAGTCCTCCTCGCCGCGCATCGCGGACTCGGTCAGCTTCGCCACCTCGGCCGCGCAGCCGGCCCGGGCGGCGAGCAGGTCGATCACCTCGTCCTGGATGAGGGTGGAGTCCACGTCCATCACGATCAGCCGCATGGCCCGCCGGTGCAGGCCGCCGCGCTGGACCGCCACGTCGACCCCCTGCTCGGCCGCGGCCCGGGCCAGGTCGGCCCGGAGCGCGGCCGGGTTCCCGCCGGAAACGTCCATCTCGATGCAGGTCACGGGGCGCTGTGCGAGCCTGCCGATCCGGTCGATGTTAGCGCCGCTGGCGGCGATCCGGCCGGCGATGGCGGTGATCGCGGCGGGGGTCAGCGGGCTGCCGAGCACGGTGACGTGCAGTCGCTCGCGCCGGGCGGATTCCGAGGACGAGGAGGAGCCTGGCCGGTCCGACCCGGCCGTGATCTCGGCCTCCAGACCGAGATCAGCGGCGAGCGCGCTCACCCCGGCGTGAATGCCGGTCAGGTCCGGCGGCCCGTCGCAGCCGAGCAGGACGCCGAGCACCAGCCGCCCGCGGATCACCACTTGCTCGATGTCCATCACGGTGAGCGGGTACCCGGCCAGGATGGCGAACAGCCTGGAGGTCACCCCGGGCCGGTCCCGGCCGGTCAGCGTGATGAGCAGGGTGGTCCGCGGTGTAGTCACGGCGGCAGGCTACCGCAAAGAACCCTGCGGGCCGCCGGGCCGCCTGCGCACTGGCCTGGCGTGCCATTGTCTGCAGTTTTTGGTTGTCATAACCACCGTGCCCGCGTCGCCCGGCGGTTCACGACATAGCCGAGGAAAGGCGACAATGCGGCGGTGACGCGATCAGCGCGTGACCTTAGTTCGCAAATTCGATCTTTGCCTCCAACGCAACCAAACATCGCGCTCTGGGCGTCCTAACAGATAGGCGTCGCTCGGCTACGTTCCGTAATTCAATGTCCTCCCGGGCGGCCCTCCCGGTCAGACGGTCTGGCCACGCCCGCGGAGGGTGCGTACAGAAGGGCGTGAAGAGTGCATTCCAATCTTAAAAGGGCAATAGGGGTCATGGCGGTCCCGCTGCTCGGCAGTGCCCTCGCGGTAGGCGCGACAGCACTCCCGGCCCACGCCACGACCTGGTCGGACACCGGGCTATCCGCCTCCGCGGTGACCCCGGACACCTTCGGGGGTTCCGGTTTCGGGGTATCCGACGGCACCGGGGTCACCGACCTGTCCGGGTCCGGCGTGACCTGGTCGCTGCACAGCGCACCAGCCGGCGTGTCCCTGTCCGGGACGACGCTCAGCTATTCGGGTGCCGCCGTCACCAGCCCGCCCAACGTCGTCGTCGACGCCACCGACACCGCAGGCAACGCCGAGGCGCTGTCGATCCCCATCACGCTCACGGCCGGTTCGATCCAGCTCAACGGTCCCACCAGTGGCGTCATCACCGCGAGCCTGTCCGCGCTGGCCGATTCGAACATCTCCGGCACCGTGAAGTTCACGGCCACGAGCTCGGTAAGCAACAGCATCAGCTTCTCGGAGTCGAACTTGCCGGCCGGGCTGGTCTCAGGAAACCCCACGCTGACCTACGTCGGGGGAACCGCCGCGCCTGGCACGTACAGCAACGTGAAGGTGACCGCCACCGACGCTGAGGGCGCCGTGCTGAATGGCACCTTCAGCCTCATCGTTGCCGCGAGCGGCGGCGTCACGATCGGTACCGCAGGCGATGAGGTCAACCCGTTCGGCAACGGGTTCGATGTGTACCGGCAGCACCAGCACCCAGGGGCGGTTATCGCCGGGTGGCCCGCGACCCAGGCCGACCCCGCGACGCACTTCCAGATCCTGGCCGGCACGCACGCGGGTGCGGTCAGGTTCGAGTACGCGCCGGACGGAACGGGGACCGGGCTCTGCGTGTCCGACCCCCGCGGCGGCTGGGCCTCCGATCCGCTGCCTGACGGCCTGATCCTCACCTGGTGCAACACCGGTCCGTTCCAGCAGTTCGTCCCGCAGCCGAACGGCACGCTGAAGAACGTGGCCACCGGCCTGGTTGTCAACCCGGCCGGCAAGGGCGCGCAGCTGCGCGGCAGCGCCACGCCGACGGCGTGGGGCGGCTCGGTCTACACCTGGACGGTTTACACCAGCCTGCCGCAGTAGCAGGTTCTTAACCAAAAGCGAAGGGGCCCCGCAAGGGGTCCCTTCGCTTTTGGTTACGATCACCACGGGTAGCTGGCCCGACGGCTAGGGCAGCAGCAGGTGCACGTCGCCGAACTCGTGCCACAGGTATCCGGAGCTGATCGCCTCGGCGTAGCACCGGGCCAGCAGCTCCGGGCCCGCGAACGCGGCCAGCATCCGAAGGTGCGACGAGCGCGGCTCGTGCAGGCCGGTGAGCAGCCCGTCCACCGCCCGGACCCCCGTCTGCGGGGTGACCACGTGCGCCGTCCAGCCCGCCGCGGCCGCCACCTGGCCGTCGGCGCGGGCCGCCGTCTCCAGCGCGCGGACCACGGTGGTGCCCGCCGCGATGACCCGGCCGCCGGACGCCCGCACGTGGTTGACCAGCCGGGCCGTGGCGGGCGGGACGTCGTAGAGCTCCGGGTACGGGTCCTCGCCGGCCTCCAGCGAGGACACCCCGCAGTGCAGGGTGAGCGGGGCGATCAGCACGCCGCGGGTGGCCAGCGCGGTGACCACCTCGGGGGTGAACGGGCGGCTCGCGCTCGGCATCTCCGCGCTGCCCGGCCGGGCCGCGAACACCGTCTGGTAGAACGACAGCGGCCAGTCGCGGCGCACGTAGGAGTACCTGATCGGCAGGCCGTGCCGGAGCAGGTACGGCACCACCGCCACCGACAGCCGGGCCCGCCAGAGCCTGGCCGTGGCGCGGTTCAGCAGGGTCAGCGAAGCCCCGGCGGGCAAGGGGATGACCTGGCCGGGGTGGCCGTGCCCGTTCGGCCTCGAGATCTTGTCTTTTACCTGGCGAAGTTCGACCAGCCAGCTGCCGTCGGGCCGGGCGGTGGAGAAGTGCACGGCCAGCCCGCCGGCCGCGCGGACCTGGGCCGGCAGCGTGCCGGTGGTGTTGACCACCAGCAGGTCGCCGGGCAGCAGCAGGCCGGGCAGGTCGGCGAAGGCATGGTGGCTGACCTCACCGGAGGCGCGACGGCTGACCAGCAGCCGCACGCCGTCGCGGGCCAGGCCGCGGGCCTCGGGCGGGTCGTGCGCCTCGCGCTCGGCGGGCAGCACGAAGTCGGCCAGATAGTGGTCGGCCCGCTCGCGATCGGCCAGGTCGTGGTCGGCCAGGTCGTGGTCGGCCGGAGCGGCGACATCGATGAGCATGGGATCTCCTGTTCTGCTAGCTGTGGACAGCGGGCATCAGGTCGGCGGCGCGGTACCGGCCGCCCGGCAGCCGCTGCGAGATGAGCCGGACGAACGCGGGGACGACCGACTCGGGCCGCGGCCGGTCCGAGATGTCCTGGCCGGGGAAGGCCTGCTGGTGCATGTCGGTGCGCAGGTCGCCGGGGTCGGCCCACCAGACGCGGACCGCGAGCTCCTCGGCCGCCAGCACATTGGAGGCCTGCTCCAGGGCGGCCTTGGCGGCGCCGTAGCCGCCCCAGCCCGCGTACGCCTCCCGGGCCGCGTCCGAGGTGATGTTCAGCACCGCCCCGCCGCTGGCCCGCAGCAGCGGCAGCATCAGCTGGATCAGCGCGATCGGCGCGATCACGTTCGCCTCGAACGCGGTGCGCAGGTCAGCGGCCGGATAGTCGGCCAGCGCGGGTAGCGGGCTCGCGCCCAGCGTGCCGGCGTTGTTCACCAGCAGGTCCAGCCGGCCTGCGGTTTGCACGGCCGCCAGCAGGGCGGCCCGGTGCGCCGGATCGGTGACATCGCCGCTGATGGCGGTGACGGTACCGCCCGCCGCCCGTAGCTGCGCCGCCGTCTGCTGCAGCGCGGCGGCGTTCCGTGCGTCGATGATGAGAGCCAGACCCTCGCGGGCCAGGCCAGTGGCCAGCGCCCGGCCCAGTCCGCGAGAGGCCCCCGTAATCAGTGCTACCTGTGTGTTCATGTCTTCGCACGCTAGGTGTTTCGCCGCGGCGGCACATCGGTCCCGCGGCCCGGTAGGTCCACGCCGATAGTCCTAGGACCGCCGCCCGATGCGCCGCTCTGGCCGCCGGGCTACCGTCGGACACGTGAGCGATGGATTGGGCGAGCTCTACCAGGTGAGCCAGGCGGTGCTCTCGGTCAACCGGCAGATGTCCGTCCGGGACGTGCTGCAGGTGATCGTGCGGTCCGCCCGGTCGCTGGTCGGCGCGCGCTACGCCGCGCTCGGGGTGCCCGACGAGGGCGACTCGTTCGCCGAGTTTGTGGTGGACGGGATCTCGCCCGAGCAGTGGCAGGCCATCGGCCCGCTGCCGCGCCGGCACGGGATGCTCGCCGTGCTGCTGAACGAGGGTAAGCCGGAACGGCTCGCGGACATCCGCGCCGACCCGAGGTTCGAGGGCTGGCCCGCCGCCCATCCGGACATGTCACATTTCCTCGGGGTGCCGGTGCGCGACGGCGACCGCGTGCTCGGCATCATCTTCGCCGCCAACAAGGTTTCCGCCGCCGCGGCCAGCCGTGGCTTCACCGGGCGGGACGAGGAGATCCTGTCGCTGTTCGCCGCGCACGCGGCGATCGCGCTGACCAACGCGCGGCTGTACGAGCGCAGCCAGGAACTCTCGGTGCTGCAGGAGCGCTCCCGGCTGGCCCGGGAACTGCACGACGCGGTCACGCAGAAGCTGTTCAGCATCCGGGCGCACGCCCGGGCCGCGGCGGTGCTGGCCGCCCGGGACCCGGCCGACCTGGCCCGGGTCAGGTCCGAGATCGACGTAATCGGAACGTTGGGGGCTGAAGCGCACGCCGAACTCCGCGCGGTGATCGACGGGCTGGCGCCGCCCGACCTGGAAGCCGCCGGGCTGGCCGGATCGATGCGCAGCTACGTGGTCCTGGCCGGGCGCGCGTATGGTATCCCGGTCGCGTTCGCCGCCGCCGAACTGCCCCCGCTCGGCCCCCCGGTGGAGGCGGCGCTGTACCGGGTCGGGCAGGAAGCCCTGCACAACGCGCTGCGGCACGCGGGGGCGGGCCGCATCCGGGTGGCCCTGTCGCGGACTGCCCGCCGGGTGGTCCTCGAGGTGGCCGACGACGGCCGCGGGTTCGTGCCGGAGATGCCGTCCGGTGGCCTCGGGCTGGCGTCGATGCGGGAGCGCGCGTCGGCGGCGGGGGGCGTGCTGACCGTCCGTTCGGGACCGGCGGGCACGCGGGTGCGGATGACGGTGCCCGTCAAGAGCGGCGGCCAGCGGTGACGCCGCCCATCTCCGTGCTGATCGTCGACGACCACCCGGTGGTCCGGCGGGGACTGCGGGTGCTGCTCGAGGTCGCCGGCGGGATCGAGGTAGCCGGCGAGGCCGGCGACGGCGACACCGCGCTCGCGCTCGCCGCCGAACACACCCCCGACGTGATCCTGCTCGACCTCAAGCTGCCCGGCGTGGACGGCATCGCCGTGCTCGCCGCGCTGAAAGCGCGTGACAGCGCCGCCCGGGTGCTGGTCCTCACCAGCGCCACCGAACCCGCCCTGGCCAGCCTGGCGCTCCGCTCAGGCGCCGCTGGGCTGCTCTACAAGGACGTCGACCCCGACGCGCTGGTACGCGCGATCCGCTCGGTGCACGACGGCCACCTGCTGCTGGCCTCCGAGGCGGCCGGGACGCTGGTGCGTTCGGCCAGCCCGGGGGCGGGCCTGGACGCGCTCACCAGCCGGGAGCACGAGGTCCTGGCCGAGCTCACCCACGGCCGGTCCAACCGGGAGATCGCCCGGGCGCTGCGCATCTCGGAGAAGACGGTCAAGACGCACGTGAGTTCGGTGCTGGCCAAGCTCGGCGTCCAGGACCGCACCCAGGCCGCGCTGCTCGCGGTCCGCCAGGAGCGCGAAAGCTAGCCGCTGACCAGGTGCGCGTACACGATGATGTTGTACAGGTAGTGCCCGGTGGCTGCGTCGAACGCGCCGCCGCAGGTGATCAGGCGCAGGCTCGGGTAATTGGCCTTGCCGTAGACGGTCGCGGTGGGGAAGGCGTCCTTGGACACTTTCTGCAGGCCGTCCACCTCAAACGTGGCCACCTTGCCATTGGCCAGCGTGACGTAGACCTTGTTTCCGGCGTGCAGGTCCTTGAGGTAGTAGAAGACCGAGATCCCGGTGAGCGAGTCCACGTGGCCGAGGATGACCGCGTCGCCCTTCTGGCCGGGCGTCGGGCCGTATTCGTACCAGCCGACCAGGTTGTGGTCGTCCAGGGGTGGCACCTGGACGGTGTCGTTCGCGTTCTTGCCCACCTTCATCACCGGCGCGCTGACCCCGATATCCGGGACGCGGATGCTGACCGGCACCGAACGCGCCATGACCTGAGCCCGTGGATCATGATTCAGCGTCGGCGGGGTGGTCTTCACCGATGCCGGGACCACAGTAGCCCCGGCATCGGCGGGTGTTCCATCCAGCAGTCCGAACGCAGCCACGCTGATACCGCCCGCGCACAGTACAACAGCGGCGAGGGCTAGTCCCAGCGCCCACCGGCCCAGCGGAGTGCGCCGGTGGCGAGGCAGATACAACGAGCTCAGGCGACCGGACGCGTCCTGCGCCAGCGGCGGATGGCGAACAGGCCCAGACCGCCCGCGGCCAGCGCCACTGCGCCACCGCCTAGAGCCAGCGGCAGGCTACTGCCGCCGGAGCCGATGCTGCCGCCGCCGCCGGTACCAGCGCCGCCGGTCGGAGCCCCGGTGCTGGTCGCGCTCACCGTCACGCTCGGCGCAGGCGGCGACGAAGTCGTCACCGACGGGGCCGGGCTTGGCGGCGAAGAGCTTGACGGACTGGCTGGCGGAGTCGACGGCGTCGGCGTCGGCGTGTGGCAGGTGCACGTCGGCGACGGGGTGGGCGTCGGCGGCGGCGGCGTAGGTGTACGGCAGGTGCACGTCGGCGTGGGTGTCGGAGTACTCACCGTCGGTGCCGGCGTCGGCTGTTGGCTCGGTGGCGGCGTCCTGCTGCCTTCTGGCTGGCTACTCACGCTGGCGGCAACAACGCCGGTGTGAGCAGCAGACAGGGTCGTTGCGTGCGCCGCCGTGCTGGTGGTCATCATGAACGCTGCTACGCCGACGGCAAAACAGCCTGATAGCACGCGTATGCGCATAGCCATCTCCCGAACCCCTCTCACTAGATCGGTCCCCAAACGGGTCATACCTGGTCGTTAAGCAAGCCCGAAGCATAGCGTGCTTTAACATAGCGGAGTGACCTTGTTAGTGGTTCCTAATGATTAAGACGGATATAAGGCACCAAAGGTTTACAGACTTCCCAGAATGGTTTTCTCAGGGCGCGACAATTTCGGCCCCGGGACGGCTCGCGGGTCGGCACCCGGCCGGCACCCGGGCCGGGCCGGATCCCGGGGGTCGGCACCCGGCTGGGCCGGACGGCGCCCGGTGGCATAGGTTCGGTCTCGGCGGCCAATCGAGCCGGCCGATCCACGGTGCCGTTCGAGGGAAGGAGGCCTGATGTCCGACGAGGTACTGCGGTTGCGCGGCGTCGAGGTCAGGCGTGACTCGGCGGTCCTGCTGCGCAACGTCGACTGGACAGCGCACGGGGACGAGCGCTGGATCCTCATCGGCCCCAACGGGGCGGGCAAGACCACGCTGCTCCAGATCGCCGCCACGCTGGCGTTCCCCTCCCAGGGCACGGTCGAGATCCTGGGCGAGAAGATGGGCGAGGTCGACATCTTCGACCTGCGGCCCAGGATCGGGCTGACCAGCGCCTCGATCGCCGAGCAGGTCCCGCCGGGGGAGAAGGTCATCGACCTGGTGCTCACCGCCTCGTACGCCATCTTGGGCCGGTGGAAAGAGGAGTACGACTCCGGCGACGTCACCCGCGCCGTCGAACTGCTGGACGCGCTCGGCTGCGCCCACCTGATCAGGCGCAAGTTCGCCACCCTGTCCGAGGGCGAGCGCAAGCGGGTGCAGATCGCCCGGGCCCTGATGCCCGACCCGGAGCTGCTGCTGCTCGACGAGCCGGCCGCCGGGCTCGACCTGGGCGGCCGTGAAGATCTGCTCCGCCGGCTGACCCAGCTCGCCCGCGATCCCAAGGCGCCGATGATGGTGCTGGTCACCCACCACGTGGAAGAGGTGCCCGACGGCTTCACCCACGCGATGCTGCTGCGCCGGGGGTCGGTGCTGGCGGCCGGGCCGATCGAGGAGGTCTTCACCGCGAAGAACCTGTCCCGGTGCTTCGGCGTCCAGCTGGAGATCGAGCACCGGCAGTCACGCTGGACCGCGCGAGCACGCTGAGTGGCCGTTTGCTGGCTGAACTCGCTGAAGGTCGGTAACGTAGCCATCAAGCCCGGACACCCCGGAACACCCGGAAACCCGCACCGGGCCCAGGAGTGATGCGTTATGTCCTCTCTTGTCGCGGTCATCCTGCTCGTGGTCTTCGTCGCCCTGGTAGTGCTCGTGGTCACCCAGTCGATCCGCATCGTGCCCCAGGCGATGGCCGGCATCGTCGAGCGGTTCGGCCGGTACCACCGGACCCTGCACGCGGGGCTGAACATGGTGACCCCGTTCGCCGACCGGCTGCGCCCGCTGCTTGACCTGCGCGAGCAGGTGGTCAGTTTCCCGCCGCAGCCGGTGATCACCCGGGACAACCTGGTTGTCGGCATCGATACCGTCATCTACTTCCAGGTGACCGACGCCCGCGCCGCGACCTACGAGGTCGCCAACTACATCACCGCGGTCGAGCAGCTGACCGTGACCACGCTGCGGAACGTGGTCGGCGGCATGGACCTGGAGACCGCGCTCACCTCGCGGGACCAGATCAACAGCCTGCTGCGCCAGGAGCTTGACGAGGCGACGGGCAAGTGGGGGATACGGGTCGGCCGGGTCGAGATCAAGGCCATCGAACCGCCCGGCTCCATCCAGGACTCGATGGAGAAGCAGATGCGCGCCGACCGGGACAAGCGGGCCGCCATCTTGTCCGCCGAGGGATCCAAGCAGTCGGCCATCTTGACCGCGGAGGGCGAGCGCCAGGCGGCGGTGCTCCGGGCCCGCGGCGAGTCCGAGGCGGCCGTGCTCCGGGCCGAGGCGGACGCCAAGGCGCAGGCGGCGCGGGCCAAGGGGCAGGCCGAAGCGATCAGCACGGTGTTCAAGGCCATCCACGAGGGCCATCCGGACCAGCGCCTGCTGGCCTACCAGTACATGCAGATGCTGCCGCAGATCGCCCAGGGCGACGCCAACAAGGTCTGGATCGTGCCGAGCGAGATCGGCAAGGCGCTGGAGGGGCTCGGCGGTTTCTTCAACGGCGCGACCGGCCGTTCGGCCGAACCGTCAGCGTCCGGATCCGGTCCGGTCGGGTCAGGGCCTGGGCCGCAGCTCGACCCGGCCGCTGTCGGTCACGCGGGTCTCGAAGGATGGCTGACGGGCGGTGGCGGGTCCGTGCACGACGGTGCCGTCGGCAACGGCGAAAGTGGATCCGTGCCACGGGCAGGCGACGCAGGCACGGCCCCGCTCCACGACGATCCGTCCCTGGTGCAGGGGCCCGCCGAGGTGCGAGCACCGGTCTGACAGCACGCTCACCTCGGGGCCGGCCCGGTACACCAGCAGGGACAGGTAACCGAGCTGGCGCCTGACCGGGCGCCGTTCGGGTAGGTCGCCGATATCGCACAGATCGTGCCAGCCGAGTCCGGCCAGGTGGCTGACCTGGTCGGCATGGCTGGCGCCCGCGCCGAGCCGGAGCGCCAGGTGGCCGCCCAGGTAGGACCCGATGGTGGCCACCGCGAGGCCGGACGCGGACAGTACCCGGCCGTAGCCGACCCGGCCGCTGGCCCGGGCCGCCAGCGAGCCGAGGAACAGCGTGGCCGCGCTGGTCTGACACAGGGCGTGCACCAGGCCGACCCGCTGCTGGTCCCGGTGCAGCGCCGACCAGTCGGCCAGCCCGGTGGCCGCCGCGGGCGCAGTGCCCGCGATCCCGGCCGCGATGAGCAGTGCCGCGGCTCGTTCGGTGCCGGGGAACGCTTCGAGCAGGACCGCCGAGGTCCAGCAGCCGAGCGGCAGCCGCACCAGCGCGGGATGGGCCGGCTGGCCGAACGGGACGCCGTGCAGGGCGTCGGTCCGGGTGCCCGCCGGCAGCGCGCGCACCACCGTTTCGGACAGCTCGTGTACCACGGGGTCAAGCACGTGAGCCAGCTCGATGCGCTCGGCCAGGGCGGCTGGCCGGGACAGCAGCGGAACCTTGCGGGTTTTA
>Ga0302325_10015847_pt1 | contig 16002 bp, 19 predicted proteins | sample Palsa_T0_2_FD_201948 | JGI IMG/M metagenome (GOLD analysis project Ga0302325, IMG submission 201948) | Peat permafrost microbial communities from Stordalen Mire near Abisko, Sweden - Palsa_T0_2 | ecosystem: Environmental > Terrestrial > Soil > Palsa > Peat permafrost | place: Sweden: Abisko... | reverse complement strand
GAAAGAATTCTTTCATAAAAGAAGGGATATCAAAGATCTGAGGATCATGTGCCTTTGCTTTCTCTTGATACATCTGTACGGTCATGAAGGTATGACAATGCGTCTGTTGTCAGCACGCGTGGGACATGGGGAATACATCGATGTAACGGGTGCCGTTAGCGAGTTTTGCGGAGCCTGTTTTGATGAGTTCGTGGGTTGGCGGAGGAGGTGTTGCTGGTGGTGTTTGTTCTTTTCTTAGTTGTTGTTTTTTCAGTTTCCATTCTGCTTTTTGTTTCTTCTTTTGCTCGGATTGGGTGGATTGTTCGGAGGATGTTGATGCAGGGGTATTTGTTGACTCCCTTGGCGGGTGTTCTTCGTGACCTTGACACATTGTTTGAAGAAATCTCTGAGAAAGCGATAGATGCGAAGTCTTTCTAAGATGCCTGCTGTGGAAATATGCAATTTTCTGCGACTGTCTGAGGCAATGCGCTGTCGCTGTGGAGGATGAGCGGATCAAGATGCTCATCAGCTTGTAAGTTTGTGAGTCATTTCGATTGCACCCGTTTAATGAGCGCTGACATCAGCCAATGACTGTCGATTTCGGTTTTCCTTCAAATCGTCTCATCACCGTCAACAGCAACACGTCGAGCATTCATCAAAGGTACGCAATGCTTTCCCTGCCATCCACAGCTGCAATCCGCTGCTTGTTGTATGTGCATCACCATTCTGTGTCGAGACGGGACGGATGGCTGTGTTTATCCGATGGATGCATCGATGAACATTCGCTGAGTCCTTCTCGCCAAAATTCCCACCCAGACAGCTCGCTAATTGCGCATAGATGAAAGTAGAACTCGACTCCTTTTCGTCCGGCAAAGTGTACCCCGGAAGGGGCCGTCTCTTCGTCCGTGGAGACAGCAAGGTCTTCCGCTTCAACACCTCGAAATCCGAATCCCTTTTCAAACAACGCAAGAACCCCAGAAAAATCAGCTGGACCATCCTCTACAGGCGAATGCACAAGAAGGGAATCACCGAGGAAGTCGCCAAGAAGCGAACCCGTCGTACCGTCAAGCACCAACGTGCCATTGTTGGTGCTTCGCTCGATGTCATCAAGGAGCGTCGCTCAATCCGTCCAGAAGCCCGTGCTGCCGCCCGACAGGAGGCCATCAAGGCTGGAAAGGAGAAGCGAAAGGCTGAGGAATCCAAGAAGAAGGCTGAGAAGGCAAAGGTATCTTCAAGTCACGGGAGAAAACTGATCGTAGACCGCTGCCAGCAGTGCTCGTGGACAAGCTTCAAAGATCTCCAAGCAACAGGCCAAGGGCGCTCGTCCCACTCCCGCTGCAAAGTCACGATAAGCATGTGTGGGTGGTTGAGTATGTATAGACATAGGCAATACATTCTCGTTGGCAGAGTAGACATCATGAATGTTTAATGGCATTTATTGAAAGATTACATGAATTATCACCAATTATCTACTATTCCAACCATTTTAATGCAATAATGCTCCCACACGTTCCTCTGTTAAGCATACTTTTTTTATCGAGGCAACGTCCTCCAACAATCCCCTTACACAGTTCTCCGTGAAAATATTCCCAGTCCGATTTCTCAAGCACCGTTTTTAATGTTCGTTGATAATATCATGCTTTCTTCCATCGATGTCGCTCCCTCGGTATCAGATTCGACGTCCGAGTCTCCCTCGGGACGGACCCTCCACTTTGCATTCGCGGCCTTTTCTCCCACTAAATAGCGCAGGCAAGCCTCAATACAGGGTCGCCCTTTCCGTGCATGCATCGACCCAATCCTTGACAGAAACCTAGTCATCTCCTGTCGTCGTTGACTTGCTACTCCCGATGACTCCTCCAATTCAAACAACGGAGCCTTCTCCTCAGGATACGTATCCGGGAACACAAGATGCAGACGGAGGAACGCAACCTCATCATCTTGTCCCCACGGGCCCGATAGCGATATCGTACATTTCCGCTCCGCAACATTGACCTTCTCGAACTCGACGTTAGGGAACTTCAGACTCACTTGCGACAACTCCGTCCCCAGACTTTCCACATTCCACATTGCCGAGGAGTTCGACATGCTCAGATCCGCCTCCTCAGGTTCGATCGAGACTCCCCTCATCCAATCTGACGCAGACCGTTTCTCATCATCGCGATTGCTGGATTTATTCGCAGCAGAAGTCATGTACCCCATCCCCATAGCTTTTCGTTTCCAGGCAGCTCGACGTCGTCCTTGTTTTGCACTGAACGTAGCGAGCGGGGGATTTAATGCGCTGAAACGCTCGTGTTCGGCATTCGTAGGGGGTTCTTTACGGAATGTACGGTACTCGGCTCCTCGACGAGTTAATCGGAATCGAATCGGTTTGTCTTTCTCATGGCCCAGGGAGATTAAAGTCTCCTCCTTGATTGGCCATAACTTGACTTGATGGTCCTCGGAACAGGTAACAAGTTGGAATTGTCGTGCGTCATTCCCATGCTCGTCTTCCCCACCTTTTGCCCTCCAGAGAAATTCCTGCACTAATCCCTTGTGACCCGCAAATGTGGCCACCGGAGCAGCAGGATGGTCCCCCTCTGCTCGTCGATCCCATAAGTACAAAGTCGTATCTCCCCTTTTCGGCATAGTCATGAGTCCCCAGCCGAACGGAGTGTGCCGCGCTCTCCAAACAGGTGTATTTGTCCGTAAAATCCGCTCAGGTTCGTCCCCCCTTGCATAATCCCAGAACTTGACCGTTTTATCCAAAGAACAGGTCACCACTCCCGTGCGGCGAGTTCGGTTCCAGTCGAGTCCTCGTATACTTCGTTCGTGCGCCAGAATGGTTTTTATAGGCGAAACACCCTTTCGACGATCCCAAATATGTAAAGACCGGTCGTGCGTGGAGGCAAGGATATTCTCGTCCACTCGATTCCATTTGACTTGTATCGCCCCGGCATCCCAGTCTCTGAAAGAAGACACTGGGTACTGTGGAGTCCTCATGTCCCAGCAATGTACGTATCCGTCCAGAGCACAAGTCGCGAGCTGCTCAGGGCTGAATGCCGCCCAGTTGATATCGGTGATAGCACGGGTATGTCCATTCAAAACAAAGTCGATCGCATTTTTTGATGGAAGATGTAAATTCCATACCAACGCCTTCAAATTGGACTAACATGAGCTTAGGGCAGGGAACGTGAAGCTACCGTAGACACGACCCAGAAATCTTTGTTCGCCCAGGGAGACCATTGAACGTCAGCGGCATCCCAGCTTGTGGTATTGTTCAAGTACCGCGGTGTATCGTATGGATTATCGAGATCGACGACAAATAACCCTTTTCGTCTAGGATCAGAATTCCGTCATGTGGGGTATAGTTTACGAAGCTAATACGATATCTCGTCCACAGGGAGAAATTGACCTAGCATCAGATAAAGCCCGTAGACTGACAGGATACATTGAACTGACGGTCTTGTCAACCTCGAAGGTGATATGTCGCCCCCACGTCTGCGACGAGTCCATCACAATCGCCCTGTAGTCCTTCAAACGTTAAATTCCCTCTTTCGTGCGTTATAAATTGAATTTCGGTAGTTGTCGTTTTATTTTCGTGAGCATCCCGGGAATAGGAATAAAGAATGGCCGGAATCAAGTAAGAATATACGAAATGAATGGGAGGATGTTTGTGACAACGGATATGGACAGGGCGGATCAATCGACGGGATACGGGGAAAAGTGCGGAAGCCGGTTCCTTTCGCTAGGACACGCACAAACTTACGCTCGTCGCTCGCACGCTGCTGCTGTCACCCCAAGTTATAATCCCAACTGGCACGAACCACCTCAAACTACTGCATTGTTCCACCAATCAGCGCCCGCGTAGCCCGTAGGCTGCACCCTGCTGCTCCCACAGCCGATCAAAGCGGGCAGTTCACGTCCCACGACAGCGACTCCCGATTTTCTGTGCCCTGCGCTGACGCTGCACTCGACACATCGACAATGGCCCTTCCACGGCGTATTCTCAAGGAGACAGAGCGGTTAATGGCTGACCCGCCTCCCGGCATCTCCGGTGCTCCTTCGAACGACAATCTTCGCTACTTCGCTGTCAACATCAATGGTCCTGAATCTTCTCCCTATGAAGGTCTCTCCCCTGGCTCCCTGACTCGAAATCCCCCATATTCAGGTGACTTATGCTGTAGGCGGTGTGTTCAAGCTTGAATTATTTCTGCCGGAAGAGTATCCCATGGTCGCGCCCAAAATCCGCTTCCTCACCAAGATCTACCATCCCAATATCGATAAGCTAGGCCGTATCTGCATGGACACTCTCAAAGGTACCCCCCGTATCGTCATGTCCGGTACTAACCCCAGGAAACTGGTCTCCCGCCTTGCAGATTAGAACCGTTCTCCTGTCGATCCAGGCATTGCTCAGTGCTCCCAATCCCGATGGTATTCTCGTTATATGTGCCCCCAGCTAAATATATAGACCCCCTTGCCGCGGACGTCGCTCAGCAGTGGAAGGAGAATGAAGCGAATGCTATTGCTACTGGTATTTTGTATTTGTATTCGGGGGGGACTGATTGTGTAGCACGTGAGTGGACTCGTTTGTATGCTAGCCCGGCTTGAGTTGCATTCGGCTTTTTCTGGTATGTTGGAGGTATGGATGGATGTAGAGGGGCCTGTATGGTGAGAGGTTTGTCATGGGTCATAGCTGAGCATTTTCGCAATTCTATATACTTTATCCACACATTGTCTTTGATTAATCATTGAACCGCGACATAAGAGCTGGAGTAGATTGTACGTATGACCGTTCCCTCTTGAAAGAGAGAGGCAACTGGAAACACTGTATGGTGAGGGACTCGATGTCTTACTCCGTCTCTGGCCCGTGTTTGGAAATTGACCATGGCAAGGTGTACTTTTGGTGATGTCGATCCCAAAACTTTGCTGTCCCTCTCTCCGCAAACGATGTCCTCGACCGTCGAACTCCCCCCCGCCGCCGACATGCACGTACCCGCCCTCCATCTTCTGTCTAAAAGCAGGTCCACCTCCGCCAGGGCGAATTGATGAAACAAGTCGTCCCAACAGTCCGTCAAGGCGGAGTCTCTGTCGCCCTCGTCATGGTACCTCCCTCGCTTTCGCTCGTTTTCAAGTCCCCGATGCTGACTCAAAGCCAAACTTGACTCCACCGGTGACGACCACGGAGATGGCTTTAGCGTATAAAGAGAAGTTGGAACGACTGGAGCCGAATGTTAAGTTTTTGATGACGTTGTATTTGTCTCCGCAACTCACTGTTGAAGAAGTCGCCAAGGCCAAGGCGAATGGCATTGTAGGTAATTCCCCCCCAGTCCCTAGGAGACATGCTAATAATAGGCGTGAAATCATATCCAAAGTATCCGAGTGCAATATGCTGTGTTAATAGTAGGGGCGTAACAACGAATTCAGATTCCGGCGTCTTGTCATACGAACAATACTACCCCGTCTTCGCCGCCATGGAAAAACACGATCTAATCCTCAATTTACACGGCGAAGTCCCCCCCAACACCTCTGACCCGAACATCAAAGTCGCCGACTCCTCCACCGTCCTGACCGCCGAAACATCCTTCCTGCCGACCCTCCTAAGTCTGCACGCGCGCTTCCCCAAACTCCGCATCATCCTCGAACACTGCACCACCGCCGCCGCAATCGAGGCAGTCCTCGCCTGTGGCCCGAGCGTCGCAGGAACCATCACTGCGCACCATTTATATCTCACGGTCGACTCATGGGCAGGCGATCCGTTCAACTTTTGTAAACCTGTCGCCAAGTTCCCAAGTGATAAGCAGGCGCTAATAACGGCTGCCACGAGCGGGAATAAGAAGTTCTTTCTCGGGAGCGATAGTGCGCCTCATCCGCAGAAGAGTAAGATCGCTAAAAAGGTTGCCGCGGGCGTGTTCACACAGCCTTATGTGATGCAGTATGTGACGGAGATATTTGATCGGGTCGGCAAGTTGGATAGGTTAAAGGGATTTGCAACGGAGTTTGGACGGGAGTTTTATAGAGTCCCATATGAGACGACGGAGGGAAGGATCGTCATGGTTAAGAAGGCGGTGAGTGTGCAGGAGACGTTTGGTGGGCAGGGAGGGGATGCGATTGTCCCGTTTAGGGCTGGCGAGAAGTTAGCTTGGGATGTCATTTGGTTGGAAGCGTAGATCTGACAAAAGGAGGATCTTCCAAAAAATATCAGATATAAAATACAATGTAAACTCTTCACCTGTTCCATAGCAGTCATCATGAAGGACTCACACCAGAACGTTCAAGTTTCACAACTTCCGAGCTCAGTCGACGATGTCAAGAAGGAGAACCTTCCAGCATCTAATGAAACGGGGGTTAAAGAAGGAGGAGACGTCTCTCGACAGAGGGAAAGTGAGGAAGAGTTCAACAAGAATGATCTTAGAGACTGGCGTTCGGAGTTGTTCTTCTGGAGTCCTGGAGGAAACTGCCCTTGTTAGTACGAGTGTCTTCGCCATAAGATAACACAATGCCACAGTTACGGCCCTGTGAGCTATCGTTTGGTGCGTACTTCAGAACGGTGGGTGTACTTACGGCGGACAGTGCATATACACGATGATAAACAGACAAAATAATATATAAACACTCAATAAGCGCAATACATTATTGATCCTCTAGGGTACCACAGTGCAATTACCATCTCGTATTAGTTTACGAAGCGGATGCCACATAATGAAATGCCTGTCGTCCAAAACAAACCCTCATGCTCATCCCATATCATATGTACACATCACCTTCTATAGTCTCTCGGCCGATAGGTGTCCCTCTCAGCCCTCTCCTCATCCCGTCTCCGTCTCCAATGAGCCTGCTCCTCTCCCCAACTCATATCGCGATTCCTAGAATCCTGCCCATAATGCGGACGATACGAATCGATCATCGACGAAGGACTACGGCCATCTGACCGCGCTGGAGATCGATCACGGCGTTCTCGTCGAGAAACAGGCGTATCTCGTGGAACAGGCTCATTCGGCAACGGAGGCGGTCGGTCGAGATTTGCTCCCCTTGACTCGGCGGCATTGGTAATGGCTTCTCTCCTTATATTCTTAGGCATTTTTATTCCTCCGATTCTTTTTGCAAGTGGCAGCGGTGGGTCTCTCTCGCCCCTCTCAAACCAACCATCGTTCTCGTCCTCTTGACACCTATACTCGTCCCGCTCATGAATTTTCCGTTTCGGTATCACAGGTTCTCTGCGTTTCTTGACGTCCGGTATCGTCTTGGCCCACTCGGGCACATTCCCCTCCCCAAACGCACTAACAAGCACCCCCGGCCTTCCACCCTGGATATAGTAAGGTCTCACACGAGTACAATCATCCCCCAAATGTCCCTCCTCGGCACAGTTATAACAGAACCTCCGGATCACGGCCTTCATCCTCATCTTCGACGGCTCCGCAGGCCGATAGTACCGCCATATCTGATGACAGGTAGCCTCGAAATGGCCGTAGTCGCCGCACATTGAACAGGGCTGGGACGGATCCGTGTTCCGCTTAAAGGGACAGTCTGCGCTGCGATGGCCTGTTTGCGAACAGTTCGTACAGGTCTGGCGGGTGGGACAGCGATATGTGGGGTGGGAGTCGATTGCATTACAGAATCGGCAGACTTGGTGCGGACAGTCGTGTTTCATGTGTCCGGGCCGGTTGCATCGGAAACAGATTATTGGACCGGGGGGTGGGCGGTCTGGTTCGATGGGACCGAAGTAGCGGCCGCGACTGCGGGTCTAGATTGGGTTAGAGAGTGAAAAGGAGGGAGGGGGAGTGGTACCGGAAAGTCGCCATCTGAGTCGAGGGTTGAGACTTCTGGGATAAAGCTTGGGGGTTCGGGTGGAGGAGGGAGGTCGTCGAGATCGATGTCAAAGGAGAACTCGTTGGAGAAATGATTTGTTCCATTTTGTTCTTTGGACTTGGATTTCTTGGTTTTCGATGCAGACTTCGTTTCCTCTTTATCTAGAACAGGTTTTGAAGACGTTGCATTGGTGGTGTTGCCGTGATACAGTCGCGCGTATATCTCGTCACGCTCGTCCTCAGATAAATCAGAGGAGTCGCCATTCTCGTCCTCGACAGTATACTCAACCCTCGGCAGTATGTTTTCACTTTCGCCGTTTGCAGTAGTGTCCTTGACTATGTCATTTGGCAGACTAGACGGACTGTTGGTTTCTTCCAAATCGCTTCCGCTGGACGATTGCTGATCAGACACAGACTCGTCCTGCTCCTCGTCGTCGCTCTGCTGGTTATTCAGACCATATATCTCGCTCTCGTAGTCTGCTATCCGCTGATAGTCGTCATCGTCCATGCTGTGTCCTAGCCTCACACATTCCGTGTCGACTTTTTCGACTTTTCGACTTTTTCCCAGCCGCAGATCGCAATTTCTCGCCCCCAGTCCCAACTGAAATTCCATATTTCATTCGATTGCTGCGGCTTACGTCACAATTCCTTCCCCTTTCGGAATCCGGGCTATTTGGCCTTGTGTTGCCTGCCGTGCGCATGGTTAAGCGCCTCGTTGAATAACTAACAACTGTCAAACTCTCTTCGCCGCCCATTTCCCTCCCTGCGAGTCCCGCGTCCCAGAGCCGCCCCGTCCGTTCTCCACGGCACAATTCCTTTGCTCGCAACCCTCGAGCTGCAGACATGTCTGTCCCAGGATCACTCGTCCGCACACATTCCGCGAACAGTAACATGGGCATCAAGGATACTCGCACCCGACGACGGTCTCGCTCAACAAGTATCATCCACGAGGTCCTGCCCGAAACTGTCATCGATGAAAGCGACCAGTCTGCACTGCCGAACTGGAACTCCAGCTGGGTCAACACGAAAGGTATTTTCTCCCCAGCCTAAACAAACACTTCTCGGGTGTTGCGCTGTTTCGTTCGCGTGTGGAATATTTACTCATTGCGTCAGGTGCCTGGCTTATCCATCCTGTGATGATCATTTCGTTGAAAATCCTATTCAACTCCCTGCCGGGAGTCTCGCAGGAGTTATCCTGGACACTCACCAATCTCACATACATGGCATCAAGCTATCTCATGTTCCATTGGGTCAAGGGAATTCCCTTCGAGTTCAATGCGGGCGCATACGATAACCTCAATATGTGGGAGCAGATGGACAATGGAGATCAATACACGCCTGCCAAGAAGTATTTGACATTCGTCCCAATAGTACTGTATGTCTCCTCCTGTCTGTCAAGTGGCGGATCCGCTGCCTACGAGAATGACATGCTGACGTGTCAGGTTTCTACTGAGCACACATTACTCTCACTACGATGTCTGGATGTTCACAGTAAACTGCTGGGCATTGATGATGGTTCTAATCCCGAAGCTCCCCGCAGTAAGTCCCCTTCTCTCGGCGTTTCTGATTCCAGCTCCATCGAATGCGTATTTTCGGAGTCAACAAATTCGATCTCTCGGAACCTCCCGAATACGATGATTAACGCTCTTCAAAAACTACTCTATCAACAGAATATTTCATGGCGTTCCAGCATGTTTTTAAGGATGGCAAGTCAAGGCGGCACAAGGAATGCGCATCGACGAATATAGGAGAGATGTGCAGATAATTAATAAATATAGTTAATGGGGCGGCGGTGAGAAATGGAGGATGGATGGATGGGTCGATATTGTGGGAGTTAGGGATTATTCTTAGGATGTTGTTAGGGATTGAACATCATTCTTTTGATCAAATTTCTTGGTTAGAGACTGTATCTTAGCACCTGCTCTTTCAGGGATGTGATTTTATTGACCCCGTTCCTGTGAACGTGGATCTAAAGCATCGACTGCAAATGCTGACAACATGGGAAGACTGAATCTGAGTCGTTGTCGTGTGGTAATATACTTATATTGTTAGAGAAGCGGACTATGTACTGCCTCAGCAGTGGCCGTCAAGTCGTTGTTCTTCAAACTCAGGGTTTCTCTTAACATCCTGGGAAAGGTTTGCACATGTCCTTCCGTTGCGACGCAGCGCAGGTATGATTCACGCGGAGTTCATCTCGCGAGAAACGCACGACAAGAACAATACTTAAATCGTCATACCAATTACTAGGCAATCTCCACCTCGTACGTAACGACGGAAGTTCCATGCCGGTTATGAGAAATCTTGCCTTGAATATCTTGCTTTAAATATAGCAGCAGTAGCGCAGCTTACTTTTCCGGTTAGATTAAGGTGGCGTCGTAATACAACCGAGCCACCTGCGTCAGAGCGATCCGAAGTAGCTGTCGATCTGGATCAACAGAATTTCGTTGAGATTCGAGAATTTGGAGATCATTCTAAGAAAAATGGAACGACATCGACAAGGAAAGTAGACAGGACACTGAAACAAATTGTTTGGTATTATTAGTATGTATAGATATGTGACTGCAAATTTTGTCCTTCCGAACCAAACGCGTTTTCCAAATGAGTGATATGAATATGTCTCCCGATATCTCACCTAGAAGAGAAAAACAAATAGATGTAAAGACTATGAATTCAGACAGAGCTTATGCACCTCCTCAAGCACACAAACACACGTACTCAGACATGTAACACTAATACTTAAGTGCAAGCAAGAGCCAAGAATTTGGCGGGCTGGCAAGCGGCAGGGGCGATATTGGCGTCGTAGAGGTTAAAGAATCCGGCGCCAGAATCACACTTGAACCAATCGGTTGAGCCACGGAAGGCAATTGTACCGTTCGCACAGAGGGAGAAATCGAACTGACCGTATCCGCCCGCCTGGACTGGGTTGTCGAATTGGAATTGATTGTTGCCGCCGGCGATGTATCCGAATCGGCCGTCTTGGTCTTTGAGAGTACCGTTCTCGAGAGTCAGAGTGAGGAAGCCGGAGGCGCAAGCTGCGGGGGCAGAGGAGGTTGAAGACGAAGACGAGGAAGATGAGGACGAGGACGAGGACGAGGACGAGGACGAAGAACCACCCGAGGCTTGGACTTGGCCGTCGCTGATTTGAGAGGCCTGAGGAGCCTGAGGTTGACCGTCACTGATCTGGGAGACCTGTGGGGCCTGGACTTGTCCATCGCTGATTTGAGAGGCCTGAGGAGCCTGAGGTTGACCGTCACTGATCTGGGAGACCTGTGGAGCCTGGACTTGTCCATCGCTGATCTGTGAGGCCTTAGGAGCTTGTGCTTGTCCATCCGATATTTGGGAGACCATGGCTTGGGGCTGGCCGTCCGAGATTTGGGTGACGCCGGTGGGGGATTGGACTTGTCCATCCGAGATCTGGGAAGCCTGAGGCTGGCCATCCGAGATTTGAGAGACGCTAGCTTGCGTATCTGCTATGCTCATAGCAGTGCCGGTCTGGTCGTCGGTTCCAATCATCAGCTGGAATCTCCCAGTATATGAGGTGGCGCACTAGGAATCAGAATCATTCGAATGTAATAGTATACCTCGGCCGTGTCAGATTGTCTTGGCTGGAGCACCATGGCGGCAGCAAAGGCCGGGATAAGAGTAGCAAGGACTGTAGTCGAGACACGCATCTTGTAGAAATGTGCGAGATGTGGTTATTGAAAGTGAGATATTTATGCTGTTCCTGAATGGGAGAGCGTAATAAGGCGGGTTTCGAGGGTATATATAGTCGGATGGGTATGGAATCGTTCGGCCAAGGCACGACTTGGGTCGGATGTGTAACCACGCATTAAGGGCAGTCGCGAGGCAAGAGAGGATGTGACGTCTGTGAGAACAGCGGACCTGGGGGCAACTGATTGGTCATAGGGGTGTAAATAAGTGTGGATCTGCAGCAGTGAAGAGCCGTTACCGTTACCAGGTTGGGCGGCGCCGTCGCCGGCTTGCTGGGGTCTGTTGGTGAGTGGCTCGCCGTGTTTCCGTATACCGGAAGCAGTAATCGAGCGCAAGGTAATGAATGATATTCTGTATCCAAGAATAGCAGCAGCTCCATGTCGGGCGGGTGTGTGCCTTGCCAATGATGTCGGGGAGCTGATCGATCGGTGGGAAGATCCAGTCGGAACGGCCGAAAAAGCAGGGCAACCAAGCAGAACTGGCCAAGCAAACTGAAATAGAAGGCGACGAGTGAATGAGATTCGAGGAAGGGCAGTCAGCTGTCAGCGTGCGTTGCTTGGATGACGACCTCCCAGCGAATGGGCGTCCCAAGGGCAACCGCTCCAACGGCCGACCTTTGGCATCCATCAACAAACACACGGGCGCCCATTGGATTCCGACACGTGAGAGGCCACGTCAGTCGGCCAATCGCCGCCCCGCGCCGAGGCGCACCGCTGCGTGAACGGTTTAATTTAGGCTCGTCGGTTCCTGTTGACGGAGACAAGGCCTCTCTGATCCGTCAATCGATCGATGCTCCTGTGCCGTTCCATCATGCAACCGCGTTTCGCACTTGCCGTCCCCGGATAATGCTGCTAATGAGACTTTTAGATGGCGCCCCAGCACCGCTCGGCTGCTCTCCACCTATCCCCATAGACACAGAGGGCGCGTCCCTTGCTTGCCTTACCCTTCCGCCAATCGCCACAACACGCGCTGCGACAAACAAAGTCCGCGCTGCGTCATACTGCATGCAACCTTAGATTTTCAATCTACTACAATCGCAACTGCGGGTGGCGACAATTTAAGACGCGCGTGGCGTCAGACAGCTTTGGTTGCACAGTAGCAGAAGGCGCGCACCGTCAACGGATCTCCATCATCTGGTCTGTAACGAATAATGATGGTGATGATGTCGTATGCCTTGCTTGGCGTGGTTGAGCCATAGACCTCGAAAGATCGCGTAAAATAGCTCAAATTACAGTGTCAAACAGGCGTGAGATATTAGTCGTATCCGCGTGTTCCAAGCCGCCAAGGCCAAGAACGCCTCCACATCAAGTTAAGCCCGCTCTTCGATCTCCCTTTCCACAGTCATGAAACAAGTTTTTGACAGAGCGTGCTGAAGGACGGGCCGATATCGCCGCCAATTGTAGCTTTGTACGTGACCGCCACAGCCGTGTTTTTTGTGTGGAGGACAACCTCAGCCGATATATACATCCACATTTCATATTTTGCAAACCCAATTTATGTCTAACAGATCATGACGCAACGTAAACAAACTCTAATTTCGGTTTACATGCTTCTTGAGTCATGAAAGGCTTCAGATCAAGTACTTAGAGGTGCACGCGCCTCCAATGCGCCAATTGCAACTCACGTGCTTTGCGCGGCGGCCTCCAGGCTCCGAGGCTCCGACCCCATTGGCATGCACGCACTACAATGTTTGCGTGCTTGACAGTCTGCACGAGCAAACTCTCAGCCGAAAGGGGATAGGGTCTTGCTACTGCAAGCAAGGGTCTTCAACAATGAATTACATCATGAACAGATCATGTTGAGCGAACGAATTTCGGTGCTGAAGTTAAGGAGAACCTGGAGAAGCCTGGGAATTTTATTCAGCCAAACGTATCCAAGTTACACCAACTAAAAGAACGTACTGAAGGTTTGTGTCGTTGAAGATTACATGATAGAAAGGAAATCCGGACCACTCTTGAACCATTAACGTACGTAGATATCACGGCTCATAAAATACCAACAATACTTTTACATCCCCACAATCAGCGTGCTATATCTGCGGCCCCATTTCCTTCTTAAGTGCAGTCTGAACTATCGCCCCACACATTTTCGCATAAGGATTCGTCCTAACCCCCATCGCTCTCCCCAGATCACTCCCATACTTCCCTGCCATCACAAAATCCTGACTCGCCAGTCCCTCCAATCTCTCTGAATCGCTGTTCTCTCTCCCCCCACCCCCCTCCCCCTTCGCAAGCAGCATATAAATCGTCGCCCGATGAATATACGCCTCGGACAACACTTTGGTTTCCTCCGCTGTTGCGACGCCGGCACTTTCCTTGGACGTCAATACCTTTATGATATGGGCAAGATCGTCGATTGCGCCGGATATATTGCCTTGTAAGCGTTTTACTTGCGCCCTGTTATTCCATAGCGAACCTCGTTCGACGGGGTATTTGGTGATTGTATCCGTTAGGATTTGTTCTGATTTTTGAAGCGCGCCTTGTTCTGCGAGTTGAATTGCTTCGTGTTCGAGTTTGTTGATTTCTTGGGTCTCTTCAGGCCGGAGGTTCCGAGTGTCCGGTGGTGGTGGGGTTTGTTTGGGGGTGACGACAGTGGGCGGTGCCTCTGAATCGAAGAGCAGGTTCAAGACATCGAGATCGCGGGAGGACAACTGCGAAAGGGCCGTCATGTTTAACGGAGAGTGAACCAAGAAGGAAGTTGCAGGATTGCTGATATATTTAGACGGGTATCCGCGGGCGACAGCGGCGGCGACATAATTTCCATGGCAACGGGACGGGGATCCCGTCACGTGAGGCTCCATGTGAGATAGCCGGGATTCCAGTTGGCAGTGTGAAAACAGCAGGTAGACAAATCTCCTTGACCTTAATGGAGTGGAGGGAGTCACAGGTGCGACTTCGGGCAAAAAGAAGAAAAAAACCTCATCCCTGACCAACCCGAAGGACAGTTCGGTACGCGCTTGTCTCCCTCACATCAAATAGCAACAAACGTACACTGCGTAAACCCATAAATACATTGTCTTCTGTCGCCGGTGGGAGCGCCCATGTCGTCCGCCCGACCAATGGCCTCTGCAACCTCCAGGATTTCTAGATCCACCGCGCAACAACGGTCGTCCTCCTCTGCTCCTACCACCAGTCAAATCAATGTATCTACGAACTCGAGATTAATAAACCCCACCACCTCTTCCGCTGCAATCTCCAAAACCTCCAACTCCACTGCGCAAACCATCTCATCTCTCGTTCCTGCTGCAGATGAAGAACCAATAAAAGAGCTTCGACGTCTCTTCGGCCGCGTTTACACCAAATGGTCACGCCGCGAACAAATTGATGAAGGAACCCTTGCTGCAATCTCGACTTTGGAGGTCAGCGAAGAGGACTTTTTGGCTCTCACCGGCAATCGCGAATACTCCAAATATATCGCACTAATCAACTATCGTCTTCGGTTCGATGAGATTCCGCTTCGCCCTCACGGCCAAGTTATTAGTTACATCGTCGATCATCTCTCGAATGTTTTCCAGACCAGGAGTCAGGCCCACGTTCTTTTCGGTGCATCCGATAACGGTATGGCTTCTTCATTCTCAGCTAACGATGGCAGATATACGCCTATCTGCCGGTACCATCAAGCGTCCGGATGCCTCGTACGGCATTCGCCCCAGAGCACTTCCCAATCCTCCGCCTCCTTGGCTGAAATTCCTCCCAATTGGGGACCCGTATCCGAACGTTGTCATTGAGGTGGCAGTCAATAACGAAAGCGCACTGAAGCTCAAACAGGACTGTCACCGGTATTTCCGCAGTACAACCAGCGTGTGCGTCTGGATCGGGATTAAAATCTGGGTTAGAGGAAGAAAATTTTGGATCGCGTGGGCAGATCGAGCGGCCACTGGAAATCGAGGCGTAATCCACACGAACATGAGGCTCCCGCCACATCACCACTCTATTGACACACCGGTGAATCTGGTTTACCATATCCCAATGGCCACTGTGTACGGCAACGGGATCACTATCCCACCCAATTCTCCTCCCACATTAAATATTGACTGTGATGCTGTTCGGGGGGTCATCGAAGAATACGTCTAAAAGTTTTTCGTGTATGGATCTTTGCTGGCATGTACCAGTGTTCTGGTTTGCGAATATTATTACTGATTGGTTGAGTGTTTCTATTTCGTTCTTTTTTGGGCAGGTTTTATTTGATATGGGGTGTTTTTTTAGGGAAGATTATCGATACTTTGCTGTTGTTTAATTTGGGTGAGTCGGTGTCTTTGGTGGTATGTTATGGCTTTGCATGGTGATTACTGACATGGTGTTGCTTAAGTGGGTCGGTGTTTTAGGTAGGAGATTTTGGCATTACATGGTGAGAATTGTAGGTTATTTCATTGAATTACAATTTATATTGGGCCCACTTTAAATAAAGGGAAAAGTGCACTTTTAGCCCTCCGAAGTTTCGAATTTACCAAAATGGCCTTCGCCATATAAACCACCATAGTTAACGCCATATCGGATATGTTTCATAACTCCTTCAATTTTTGAGGAAA
>Ga0302325_10015845_pt1 | contig 16002 bp, 16 predicted proteins | sample Palsa_T0_2_FD_201948 | JGI IMG/M metagenome (GOLD analysis project Ga0302325, IMG submission 201948) | Peat permafrost microbial communities from Stordalen Mire near Abisko, Sweden - Palsa_T0_2 | ecosystem: Environmental > Terrestrial > Soil > Palsa > Peat permafrost | place: Sweden: Abisko... | reverse complement strand
GGCGTGGTGCAGGACCGCCGCCATCTCAGCGATGACGAGCTGCAAACCGTCGCCGACGGCCGGGTATTCACCGGGCACCAGGCCATCGGCTTGAAGCTCGTCGACGAGATCGGCGACGAGCGGGCCAGCATCGCCTGGCTGGCTAGCGAGAAGAAAATCGACGCCAAGCTGCCGGTGCGCGATTATCAGCTTCACGGCCGCTTCAGCGACCTGCCATTCCTGCATGCGGCCGCCACCGCGGCGCTCAATGCCGCCGGGCTCGGCACGCTCGCTCGCAATATTGACGATTTGGGAGCCATGCAGGCGGTCGAGAGGCTCAATCTTGACGGTTTGTTGGCCCTTTGGCACCCTGCCAGCGCCAACTAGGCGGGGCGTTGGCTTTGGCTTTCCATTGCCTCGTTTTCATGACCGTATTCGCGGGCGACCCAAGGCGGGACCAATGATCAAGTCCGAGCTTGTTCAGCGCATTTCGGTACAAAACCCGCATCTCTATCAGCGCGATGTCGAGAAGATCGTCAACGCCATCCTTGGCGAGATCATCGCGGCGATGGCACGTGGCGACCGCGTGGAGCTGCGCGGCTTCGGCGCCTTCTCCGTCAAGCAGCGCCCGGCGCGGACCGGACGCAATCCGCGCACCGGCGCCCACGTTTCGGTCGACCAGAAGTGCGTGCCGTTCTTCAAGACCGGCAAGGAAATGCGCGAGCGGCTAAATCAGGCAGCCGAGGCCTGATCCCGCGTTCCGGTCGGCCGGAGGTCTAAAAATTGCTGCGCAAGATCGTCGCGGCGATCGTCCTGGTGCCGCTCGCCGTCATCATACTCGCCTTTGCGGTGGCCAACCGGCAGAGCGTGACGATCTCGTTCGATCCGTTCAGCGCCGGCGAACCCGCAACGTCGGTGACGTTGCCCGTGTTTGCGCTGGTCATCCTGTTGCTGATCGCCGGCGTATTGATCGGCGGCATGGCGTCATGGCTGCGGCAGGGCAAGTGGCGGCAGGCCGCACGCCGCTTCGAGCGCGAACTGCACCACCTGCGCGGCAAAGTCGCTGCGATGGAAGGCGGGGAAGGACAACCCACCGTCAGTCCGCAGCAGGGTAATCCTCCCGAGCGCCTGAGGCTAAAGCCGCCGGTCCGGTAACGCTGGCGGTCCTCCCGCGCAAGACAAGGCCAGCGCGGCGATGTAGAACGGCGTCACCCAGGAACACGCGATGTCGCTCATAGTCAAAATATGCGGACTATCTACGCCGCACGCGCTCGACGTCGCGCTCGGCGCGGGCGCGGACATGGTAGGCTTCGTGTTTTTCCCGCCGTCGCCGCGTCATCTTGAATTCGATGCGGCGCGCGCACTCGGCAAACGCGTGCACGGGCGTGCCCGAAAAGTGGCGCTCACGGTGGACGCTGAAGATGCGTTGCTCGACGCAGTTGTTGAATCGTTGCAGCCCGACATGCTTCAGCTTCACGGCAAGGAATCGCCGGCGCGACTGTCGGCGCTGAAACGGCGCTTCGGGCTGCCGGTGATGAAGGCTATCGCGGTTGAAACGGGGGCGGACCTCGCCGCCGTCGCGGACTATGCAAAAACCGCGGATTGCTTGTTGTTCGACGCCCGTGCGCCGCGCGAGGCGACCCGTCCGGGCGGTCTTGGCAAGCCCTTCGACTGGCGGTTGCTACAAAATCTCGATCCGAGCATCCCGCTCATGCTGTCCGGTGGTCTCGACCCCGGCAACGTCGGCGACGCTCTGCGGGTCACGCGCGCTCCCGGCGTCGATGTATCGTCCGGCGTCGAGCGCGCGCCGGGCGAAAAAGACCCTGATAAGATTCGCGCGTTCGTGCGCGCGGCACGCGAAGCCGCGGCGCGTCTTGCAACCAGGCCAGTGACGAGTCCGGCATGACCGTGCAGCAACCCAACTCCTTCCGCACCGGCCCGGACGAAGGCGGTCATTTCGGCATCTATGGCGGCCGTTTCGTCGCCGAGACGCTGATGCCGCTGATCCTGGAACTTGAAAAAGCTTACGCCAAAGCCAAAGCGGATCCCGAATTCAAGAAAGAAATGGACGGTTATCTGGCGCACTATGTCGGCCGGCCTTCGCCACTCTATTTCGCCGAGCGGCTGACCGAATATTGTGGCGGGGCCAAAATCTATCTCAAGCGCGAGGAGCTCAATCACACCGGCGCGCACAAGGTCAACAACGTGCTCGGCCAGATTTTGCTGGCGCGGCGCATGGGCAAGAAGCGCATCATCGCCGAAACCGGGGCGGGTATGCACGGCGTCGCAACCGCCACGTTGTGCGCGCGCTTCGGCCTCGAATGCATCGTCTATATGGGCTCGGTCGACGTCGAGCGGCAGAAGGCTAACGTGTTTCGCATGCATATGCTCGGCGCCAGGGTCGTGCCCGTGGAATCCGGTTCGAAGACGCTCAAGGACGCGATGAACGAGGCTTTGCGCGACTGGGTGACGAATGTCGGGTCGACCTTTTATTGCATCGGCACCATCGCCGGGCCACACCCCTATCCGATGATGGTGCGCGATTTCCAGTCGATCATCGGCCGCGAAACGCGCGAGCAGATGCAGGAGGCAGAGGGGCGCCTGCCGGACTCGCTCGTCGCGTGCATCGGCGGCGGCTCGAATGCGATGGGCCTGTTCCACCCGTTCCTCGACGAGCGGCAGATCGAGATTTACGGCGTCGAGGCGGCCGGGCGCGGCCTCGACACCGGCATGCATGCCGCTTCGATTGCCGGCGGCCGGCCCGGCGTGCTGCATGGCAACCGTACGTATCTCCTGATGAACGACGATGGCCAGATCGACGAAGCGCATTCGATTTCAGCCGGTCTCGATTATCCCGGCATCGGTCCCGAGCACGCCTGGCTCAACGATCTCGGCCGCGTCACCTTCCTGTCGGCGACCGACGACGAGGCGCTCCATGCCTTCCAGCTCCTCTCTAGGCTCGAAGGCATCATTCCGGCGCTCGAACCCGCGCACGCCATCGCCAAGGTCCTCGACCTGGCGCCCAAAAAGCCGAAGGATCACCTGATGGTGGTCAATCTTTCCGGCCGCGGCGACAAGGACCTCGCGAGCGTAGCCGCGCATCTGCAAAGCAAAGCGCAATGACCACGCGCATCGATCGCCGCTTCGCGGCGCTCAAGCAGCAAAGCCGCGCCGCGCTGGTGACGTTCGTCATGGCCGGCGATCCCGACTACGAAGGTTCGCTCGCGATCCTCAAGGCGTTGCCGCACGCGGGCGCCGATGTGATCGAGCTCGGCATGCCGTTCACCGATCCGATGGCCGACGGTCCGGCGATCCAGGCGGCCGGCCTGCGCGCGCTCAAAGGCGGGCAGAACATGAAGCGGACGCTGAGCCTCATCCGCGAATTCCGCAGTGGCGACGAGGCGACGCCGATCGTACTGATGGGCTATTACAATCCGATCTACGTCTATGGCGTCGAGCGGTTTCTGGCTGACGCCGGCAGCGCTGGCGTCGACGGTCTGATCGTCGTCGATCTGCCGCCCGAGGAAGATACGGAATTGTGCCTGCCGGCGCTCAAGGCGGGTTTTAATTTTATCCGCCTTGCCACGCCGACGACGGACGACAAGCGGTTGCCCGCGGTGCTGACGAACACTTCGGGCTTCGTCTATTACGTGTCGATCACCGGCATCACCGGCTCCGCCGCGCCGGATACCGGCAAGGTCGCGGAAGCGGTCAAACGCATCAAGCGCCATACCAAGCTGCCGGTCTGCGTCGGCTTCGGCGTACGCACCGCGGAACAGGCGCGCGCGATCGGGCAGTACGCGGACGGCGTCGTGGTCGGATCGGCACTGGTAGAGGCGGTGCGCAACAGCCTTAGCCAGGACGGCAAAGCCGCGCCGGCGATAGCGGTCGCCGATCTTGTCCGCGTTCTGGCCGATGGCGTGCGCGGCGCGCGACCGGCTACGATATGACCGCCTTGGTCAGAACGCACGCGCTGATCTTGAGACTGCCGTCGGACTGCGGCTCCAGGGTGTAGAGCGCTTCCCAGGCCACGCCGTCAGCGTCGATGATGTGGACCTGCTGGACGATCTTGCCATCCGAGATCCTGGCCTCGCCAAACTCGAAGCTCCGGTGACGATAGACCGGAGCGTATCCGTTGCGGACCATCGACATGAAGACGTCTGGATCGCGGTACCAGCTTTTGATGCCGGGAGAGGCAAAGGTGTACGCCGCCGCCGCGTCGTCGCGGCCAAACGCTTCTTCCTGGGATTGAATGACGGACTGGCCGGCGGTGACATCATCGTCGGCGTAGGCGAGTCCGCTCGATCCGATCAGGACAGCGACCAGTAGCAAAAGGACACGCATGAATCTGCTCCAACGTTTGCGGCGTCCGGTGCCGGCGTTTCGCCCGCCCGGCGGCGGGACGGTTGCCCCCGCAAAAAGCTACATGTCCGACCGACGTTCGGGAAGGGACGCCGGGCGTTGAATTTGGTTCGCCGGCTGCACACATATCCCCTCCGAAGCTGGAGGGGCGCCTCATGGCCCGTGACGTTGCCCGCGATTGGATGTGGTCGGAAGCGTGCGAGATGCTGGCGCGCGCCGAGCGGATGCATCGTGAGCTGTTTAGGCCGGCGGGCACGCAGGCGCGCCAGCCCGCGTGGGAGCCGCCGGTCGATATTCTTGAAACCGAGTTTGAGGTGCTTGCTTTGGTTGCGTTACCCGGCGTCAACGTTGAGGATGCCCAGGCCGTGATCGAGGATGGCGAATTGGTCATCGCGGGAACGCGCACCTATCCGCCGGCGTTGCGCACCGCGACCATTCATCGTCTCGAGCTTCCGCAGGGCCGCTTCTACCGGCGCCTTCGGCTTCCGGCCGGACGCTACAGCACGGTCCGGCGCGCCGTCGTCGACGGCTGTCTTGTGGTCACCTTGCAGAAAGCGGGGGTGAGCCATGGCTGAGATGGAGATGCTGTCATCAAACGACGCTGCGCAGCAGGGCGCTTCTACGACGTTGCCGCCGCTGCCTGCCGATGCGCTCATCATCGTGCCGGTTCGCAACACCGTGCTGTTTCCCGGCCTGGTGTTGCCGATCACGCTCGGCCGGCCGAAGTCCGTTGCCGCCGCGCAGCAGGCGGTGCGCGACCAGCGCCAGGTCGGCATTCTGTTGCAGCGCGCCGCCGAAGTCGCCGAGCCGGGCCCGATCGACATGCATCGGATGGGCACGCTGGCCAATATCGTGCGCTACATCACCGCGCCGGACGGCTCGCATCATCTTGTCTGTCAGGGCGAGCAGCGGTTCCAGATCGTTGAATACCTCAGCGGCTGGCCCTTCATGGTCGCGCGCGTTCTGCAAATCCCGGAACCCGACCTGCGCACGTCCGAGATCGAGGCGCGGTTCGTCAATCTGAAGGCGCAGACGCTGGAAGCGATCCAGTTGCTGCCGCAGACGCCGACCGAGCTCTTGGGCGCGATCCAGTCGATCGAGACGCCGGCGGCGCTCGCCGATCTGGCGATCGCCTATATGGACGTGAAGCCGGAGGAGAAGCAGGAAATCCTCGAGACGATCGACATTACGGCGCGCATGGACAAGGTGTTGCGGCTTTTGTCCCATCGCATCGAGATTCTGCGGCTGTCGCAGGAGATCGGCCGGCAGACCAAGGCGTCGCTCGACGAACGTCAGCGCGAGGTGCTGCTGCGCGAGCAGATGGCCGCGATCCAGCGCCAGCTCGGCGAAGGTGAGGAAGGCAAAGCCGCCGAGATGGCCGCGCTCGATGCCGCCATCAGCAAAGCCGGAATGCCGAAGGAGATTGAGGAGCAGGCGCGTAAGGAATTGCGCCGTCTGCAACGCATGCCGGAAGCGGCCGGCGAATACGGCATGGTGCGGACCTATCTTGATTGGCTGATCGAGCTGCCCTGGGCTTTGCCCGAGGAAAAGCCGATCGACATCATCGAGGCACGGCGCATTCTCGACGAGGACCACTACGACCTCGACAAGATCAAGCGGCGGATCATCGAATATCTCGCCGTCCGCAAGCTCGCGCCGCACGGCAAGGCGCCAATCCTGTGCTTCGTCGGGCCGCCCGGCGTCGGCAAGACGTCGCTCGGCCAGTCGATCGCGCGCGCCATGGGCCGCAAGTTCGTGCGCGTGAGCCTCGGCGGCGTGCATGACGAGGCGGAAATCCGCGGCCATCGGCGCACCTATATCGGTGCACTGCCCGGGAACATCATCCAGGCGATCCGCAAGACCGGCTCGCGCGATTGCGTCATGATGCTCGACGAGATCGACAAGCTCGGCTCCGGCATCCAGGGCGATCCCGGCGCGGCGTTGCTCGAAGTGCTCGATCCGGAGCAGAACAACACCTTCCGCGACAATTACCTCGGCGTGCCGTTCGACTTGAGCCGCGTGGTGTTCATCACCACCGCGAACATGCTCGATACCGTTCCGGGCCCGCTGCGCGACCGAATGGAGATCATCAGTCTCGCCGGCTACACCGCCGACGAGAAGCTCGAGATCGCCCATCGCTATCTGGTGCGCCGGCAAATGGAGGCGAATGGACTCAAGCCGGGGCAGGTCGAGATTGACGACGATGCGCTCCGCGACATCGTGCAGAACTACACGCGCGAAGCCGGCGTGCGCAGCCTGGAACGGCAAATCGGGCAGGCGTTGCGTAACGCGGCCGTGCGTATTGCCGAAGGTCAGAGCGGCCCCATCCGCATTACCCGCGATGATCTCACCCCCATTCTTGGTGCGGCGCGATTCGAGAGCGAGACGGCGATGCGCACGAGCGTGCCGGGCGTTGCGACCGGGCTGGCCTGGACGCCGGTCGGTGGCGACATCCTGTTCATCGAGGCGACGCGCATACCGGGTTCCGGCCGGCTGATCCTCACCGGCCAGCTCGGCGATGTGATGAAAGAAAGCGCGCAGGCCGCGCTCTCGATCGTCAAAAACCGCGCTGCCGCGCTCGGCATCGATGCAAGCCGCTTCGAGAAGAGCGACATCCACGTCCACGTGCCGGCGGGCGCGATTCCGAAGGACGGGCCGAGCGCGGGCGTCGCCATGTTCATGGCGCTCGTCTCCCTGATGACGGAGCGGACCGTGCGCAGCGACACGGCCATGACCGGTGAGATCAGCCTGCGCGGTCTCGTGCTGCCGGTCGGCGGCATCAAGGAAAAGGTGGTCGGCGCGCACCGCGCCGGCATCAAGCGCATCATGCTGCCGGCGCGCAACCGCAGAGATTACGACGACATTCCCGAGACGGCGCGCAAGCAGATCGAGTTCATCTGGCTCGAACGCGTCGAGGAGGCGATCGCTGCGGCGCTTGAGTCGGTGACCGCGGCGGAGACCGCTCCCGCCTCCGTCCCGCAACTCGCCGACGCCGAGGCGTAAGTTTATCCGCCCCCGCTTCGCGGGGCAGGACGACTACATCTCGTCCACCACGTGCGTGCGCAGCGTGCCGATGCCGGTAATCTCTACTTCGAGCACGTCACCCGCTTTCATCCAAACCGGCGGCGAGCGCCGGTGGCCGACGCCTTCCGGGGTGCCGGTGGCAATGACGTCGCCGGCGGAAAGTGTCGTGAAATCGGAGCAAAAGGCGATGAGCGCCGGGATCGAATGGATCAGGAGCCCGGTCGAGGAACGCTGCATCTCGACGCCGTTGAGCCGCGTCGTCAACGTGAGGCGAGCTGGATCGGGAATTTCATCGGTGGTGACGATCCACGGACCGAGCGGCCCTGTGGCCGGAAAATTTTTCCCGGCGGTGACGGAGAATTTCTGATAATCGCGCACGCTGCCGTCGACGAAGCAGCTATAGCCGGCGACGTGATCGAACGCGCGCTCCGGCTTGATGTGCCTTCCCGACTTGCCGATGATGACGGCAAGTTCGCCCTCGAAGTCGAACTTCTCGGAAACGCGCGGACGGATCATCTCGCTGTCGTGGCCGACGAGCGTGTCGGCAAAGCGGGCGAACAGACTCGGCGCTGCCGGCAGTTCGCGGCCGGCCTCGGCGGCGTGCGCGCGGTAATTGATACCGGCGCACAGGATTTTTTCGGGACGTGGAATGACCGGCAAAAATCCGATATCCGCGAGCTTGCGGTCGGGCTTTTCGCTGTCCAGGAGCTTGCGGATCTCTCCAATGGAGTCGGCGGCAAGCGCGTCGCGCAATGTCGGCTGACCGATCCGCCCGTTCAAGGTTACGACGCCGTCGCCGTTCACCACGCAGAACAGATGCTTTCCGTCGGCATTGAAACTAAGCAAACGCATCAAAACCTGATCATGTCGATCGTGGTCAATGCCGTCTTCGGCGCGATCAAAGGCGCGTTGGCAAGCGTGTAGGCCGTCGTTAATTCGGCGTAGGGATCGAGTGCCGACATGCCGTCGACCGGCACGATCACGTTCATGCCCCGCAGGGCCGCGCCCGCGGCGGTGAACAGCACCGCGCCGTTCGCGGCGGTTCCTGTGACGATCACGGTCGTGATGCCCTTGTCCTTGAGAATTTTCTCCAGATCGGTGTCGAGAAACTTGTCCGGGCCGGACATCACCGACGGTTCGTCGGCCTTGGGCGCCACATCCTTGATGACGTCGGCGGTCGTCGAATTGTGGATGAGGCTGTAAACCACCGCCGCTTTGGCAGTGCGCGCCTCACCGAGCAGCTTTGCCATCGCCGGAATGCTGGCAATACAGCGTGGCCGTTTGCCGCAATTCTGATTCATAAAGTCGAGCATCAGCAGCGCCGTCGTTTTTGAATCGATGGTTACCGGCTTCAGTGCAGGCGCCGCGGGCGGCTTCACGGTCGCCCATTCGTCGATGATGTTTTGCGCCCGGGCAGGGGCGGCGGCGAGCGTCAGCAGTGAAACCAGCGCCGCCAGCAGCAGCGACGACGTGGCCGACAATGTTCGTCTTACGGTGATCATGTCCGCCTTCTCCGCTACTCGCCCGCAAGTTGTCGCCGTCGCCGCTTCTGGTCGCGACCGACGCAGATTATCCTGCGCACGAGCAACGCATTTGTGTCAAACTGACGCGCACCCTTCGGCCGCCCCTGACCGCCACGGGAATACCTTCATAAACATCAGGATAAGGAAACGTTCCGATGAACATCAACGTCGGCAAGAAGGCCATCGCCGAAGCGACCGAGAAACTCAAGAACTGGGGCCGCTGGGGCAAGGACGATCAAATCGGCACGCTCAACCACATCACGCCCGAGGATATCGTCCGCGCGGCGGGACTGATCCGTATCGGCAAGGTGTTCGCGCTCGGAATTCCGCTCGATCGCCACGGCCCGCAGACCGGGTTGTTCGGCGGACGCTGGAATCCGATCCACACCATGCTGGCGACCGGCACCGATGCCGTCGCCGGACGCCAGGACAAGGTGCCGGGCGTCCGCTATGCCGATGACGCCATCAACATGCCGGTGCAGGCTGCGACGCACTGGGACTCGCTCGGCCACATTTTCTACGAAGATAAAATGTATAACGGCTACGACGCGCGTGAGGTCGATAGCAGCGGCCTCGGCAAGCTCGGCATCGAGCACGCCAAGAACAAGATGGTCGGGCGTGGGGTGCTGCTGGATATCGCGCGTTTCCGTGGTGTCGACTGGCTCAAGGACGGCGAGGCCATCTCCAACGACGAACTCGACAAGTGCGCCAAGGATCAGAATGTCGAGATCAGGCACGGCGACTTCGTTATCCTTCGCACCGGCCAGATGGAGCGCTGCCTGAAGGAAAAGAACTGGGGCGCCTATGCCGGCGGCGATGCGCCGGGCGTGCGGTTCGAGAATTGCTACTGGTGCCAGGAGAAACAGATCGCGGCGATCTGCTCCGATACCTGGGGTGTCGAGGTGCGGCCGAACGAGACCAGGGAAGTCAACCAGCCGTGGCACTGGGTCGTCATTCCGGCGATGGGGCTGACCATGGGCGAGATGTTCTATGTGAAGGAGCTGGCGGAGGATTGCGAAGCCGACGGCATTTACGAGTTTTTCTTCTGCGGCTCGCCGCTCATCATCACCGGCGGCACCGGTTCACCCCTCAATCCCCAGGCAGTCAAATAAGCCGCTCGCGAATGCCGGCCGTTCGTGGCGTCAAGCCCACGGCAGGACGACGATTCGCCCAACGAGATCGGGTGAGCTCTCCAGCAGTTCGTGGGCTTCGCCGACGCGGGCCAGCGGGAAGCGCGCGGCGACGCGGGTCCGGATGCGGCGCTCGCCGATCAGTTTGAGGACCGTCAGCATGTCGTTCATGCGCGCGCCGCGCATGCCGAGCAGGTTCAATTCCAGCCGGATCAGATCGGCTGCGGTGAACGGCACCGGCACGCGGCCCTGCTCGCTGCTGACGACGATGCTGCCGCCCAGCCGCATCACGCCGCCCAGAAAACGCAGCAGATCGGGACTGCCGGTGTAATCGACGGCGTGGTCGACGCCTTCGCCGCCGGTCAGCTCAAGCACGTCCGCGCTGGCGCGCCCGGCATCGGTGGTAACGACGGCGGCGTCGGCGCCGAGCTCACGCAGGGCCGCGGTCTTCCCCGCATGGCGCGTGGTCGCGATCACGCGCGCGCCGGCAAGCTTGCAAAGCTGCAGCGTCGCCTGGCCCATGCCGCCCGAGGCCCCGGCGATCAGCACGGTATCGCCGAGCCGCACCCGAAGCCGGTCGCGGACCACCCGGTGCGACGAGGAGAACGGCCACAGCACAATGCCGGCCTGCTCGTAATCGACGCCATCGGGCAGCGGCAGCCACATGCGCTCGTCGCGAACGAGATATTGCGCGTAGGAGCCGGGCGCCTGATGGCCGGGGATGGCGAGGTTGCGCGACAGATTGCCGAGCCCGCGCGCGGTCTCCACCGCATCGGAATCTTCAGGATGGGTGACGCCGATAACGCGGTCGCCCGGCTTGAACCGCGTCGCCGCGCGGCCGGCGGCGATCACCTCGCCCGCCGCCTCGCGACCCAATTGCTGCGGCAGCGGGAAGGCGGCGCGGCCGGGGAGCTGGTAGCGGGCGAGCGCGCCGGAGCGATATTTGACGTCCCAGCGCGACACCGAGCCGGCAAAATTTTTGACCAGCACGTCACGCTCGCCGAGCGGCGGCAGATCGTATTCGCCGACGACGAGTTTCTCCGGCCCACCATATTCGAACAGGCGCACGGCCATGGTTGTTTTGGGGATCGTCATATCCGCCGAAAATCGTCGTTTCGCACTCAGGCGTTTCCCGTGGCGGACCATTCTGGACGCCGTCTGACCGTCAGCTATTCCGAAAATGGTTTGGCCCGCAAGCCGAGAAGCACAATGCGGCGCCATCGCGCGCGCCGCCGGAGTGGCGTAAAGGGAGCGGGACAATTTTCAGGCTTGACGGAGCCACCATGACCAAGCTGACGCGCCGCGCGCTTGCATCCGGCGGAGCTGCCGGACTGGCCGCCGCGGTAGGCCTGCCCGCTATCGCCCGCAGCGAGACGCGCCGCTGGCGCATGGTGACGTCATGGCCGAAGCGTTTGCCCGGTCCCGGGTTGTCGGCGGAGCGTATTGCCGCGCGCATCGGCGCGCTCTCCGGCGGCAGGCTCGAAATCACCGTATCCGCCGCCGGCGAAATCGTGCCGGCTTTCGAGGTGCTCGACGCCGTCGGCTCGGGTGTCGCCGAGATGGGCCACACCGCGGCGTTCTATTGGCAGGGCAAGGAGGCGGCTGCGGCGTTTTTCACGACGGTGCCGTTCGGGCTCACGCCCAGCGAGCACATCGCCTGGATCGATGCCGGCGGCGGCCAGGCGCTGTGGGACGAGCTTTATGCGCCGTTCGGCGTCAAGCCGTTCATGGGTGGCAACACCGGCGTGAGCATGGGCGGCTGGTTCCGCCGCGAGATCAAAAGCCGCGACGACGTGCGCGGGCTAAAAGTCCGTTCGCTTGGCCTTGGCGGCGAAGTCTATCGCCGCCTTGGCGCCATCCCGCAAACCACATCGTCCGGCGAAATTCTGGTCGCTCTGCAATCCGGCGTGATCGACGGCGCCGAATTCGTCGGTCCCGGCTCCGACATCGCGCTTGGCCTCCATCGCTTCGCGCCGTTCTATTACGGCCCGGGCTTCAACAAGCCGAACGGCACCGGCGAATGCATTGTCGCGCTCAAGGCCTGGGATGCACTCGATGCCGAGCTGAAGGCGATCGTCACGCACGCCTGCGCCGCGGAAGCGTCTTTCGCGCCGGCCGAAATGGAGCGGCTCAACATCGAGGCGCTGGCTGTGCTCACCACGCGCGACAACGTGCAGCTTCGGACTTTCCCATCGGATTTCGTCGCCACAGCGCGCAGCACTGCCGCCGATGTCCTCGCCGAGCTCGCAACCAGGAGCGCCACCGCGCGCAAGGTGCACGATTCCTACGTCGGCTTCCGCGACCGCATCGCCGCCTGGTCGCGCATCTCGCTGCGGGCGGTGCTGGAGGCGCGGGACGGCTAAGAAATGAAAACTCGCGCGCTCACGCCTTAAACTTCACCACCTTCTGGTGCTGCTCGCCGAGCCCGTCTATGCCGAGCTTCACGACGTCGCCGGCTCTCAGGAATTTCGGCTCCGGCTTGATGCCCATGCCGACGCCCGGCGGGGTGCCGGTGATGATCACGTCGCCCGGCTCCAGCACGAAATACTGCGAGCAGGCCCAGACAATATGCCGGCAGTCGAAGATCATGGTGCCGGTGTTGCCGCGTTGGCGTTTCTCGCCGTTCACGTCGAGCCACATGTCGAGATTTTGCGGATTCTTGATCTCGTCCTTGGTGACGAGCCACGGTCCGAGCGGGCCGAAAGTCTCGCAGCCCTTGCCCTTGGTCCATTGGCCGGCGCGCTCGATCTGGAAGAGCCGCTCCGAAACATCGTTAGCCAGGCAATAGCCGGCGACGACGTCGAGTGCCTTCTCCTTCGTCAGGTAGCGCGCGCGGCTGCCAATGACGATGCCCAGCTCGACTTCGTAGTCGAGCTTGGTCGAGCCCTTCGGCGTCATGGTGTCGTCGTTCGGCCCGCAGATGCAGCTCGGCGCCTTGTTGAAGATAATCGGCTCCTTTGGAATCGGCATGCCGGCCTCGGCGGCGTGATCCGAGTAATTGAGCCCGATGGCGATGAAATTACCGGTCTCGCCGACGCAAGGGCCGAGGCGCGGCGTGCCGCGCACCAGCGGCAGCTTGTCGGCCTTGAGCTTCCGCAGCTTTGCGAGGCCGCTCGATGAAAGCACGCCGCCGGCAATGTCGGGCACGATCTTCGACAGGTCGCGAATGCGGCCCTGGGCGTCGAGCATGCCGGGCTTTTCGCGCCCTGGGGCGCCGAAGCGGACAAGTTTCATCTGTCACTCCTTGGATTGGTGGTTTCCAAATTTGCGGAAGAGGCGAGTGTATCACTGTGTCGAATACGTCTTGTAACCCCTACCCTTAAACCCTCCCGCGAGGGGGAAATGCTTTAAAAGGCGCCCGGAAAAACGCCGCCGTCGATTAGCAGATTTTGGCCGGTGATGTAGCCCGCCTGCGCCGAGCAGAGGAAGGCGCAGGCGGCGCCAAGTTCGTCTGGCTCGCCCACGCGGCGCGCCGGCACGGTGGCGACGCGCTCGGCGACGGCGATATCTTCGCCGATGCCCTTCATCTTCGCCGTCGTTTCTACGTAGGAGCGCAAGCGGTCGGTCGCGAACACTCCGGGTAGAACGAAATTGATGGTGACGTTGGAGGCGGCGACGGAACGGGCGACCCCGGCGAGGAACGCGGTCAAGCCCGCCCGCGCGCCGGACGAAAGGTCGAGACCCGCAAGCGGCATCTTCACCGATCCCGAAGTAATATTGACGATACGGCCGAATTTATTGGCGATCATCGGCTCGATTGCTTTCTGGATCAGCTCCACGGCCACGACCATATTGGCGACGACGCCGTCGATCATCTTTTGCCGGTCGAGTTCGCGGAAGTCGCGGAAAGGCGGGCCGGCATTGTTGTTGACCAGAATATCCGGCTCGGGACAGGCCTCGAACAACGCCTTCTGGCCGTCGGGCGAGGCGACGTCGGCCGCGACCGGGATGATCCTGGCGCCGGTTGCATGGCGGAGTTCTACGGCCGTGGCAGCAAGACGCTCGCGGTCGAGGCCATTGATCACGACCTCACAGCCGGCCTCCGCCAGCGCTTTGGCGCAAGCGCGCCCAAGCCCGCGGCTCGAGGCACAGACGATCGCTTTGCGGCCAGCGATTCCCAAGTCCATATGTTCAAGTCCCGCGCGCGTTGCCTGTCAGGATTACGGCCATTTCACCACCGGCGGCATCGACGAAAGGATAGACTCGACGTTGCCACCGGTTCGCAGGCCGAAAACCGTCCCGCGGTCATAAAGCAAATTGAACTCCACGTAACGCCCCCGCCGCACAAGTTGTTCCTCGCGCTCCGCTTCGGTCCAGGGTTTGGCAAAATTTCTGCGGACCAATTCGGGATAGATCGCCAGAAAGGCGCGGCCGACGGTTTCCGTAAAGGCAAAATCGGCGTCGAAATCGCCGCTGTCCAGCCAGTCGTAGAAGATGCCGCCGATGCCGCGCATCTCGCCGCGATGCTTTAAAAAGAAATACTCGTCGCACCAGGTTTTGAACTTGTCGTAAGGGGCGACGGCGGCGTGGGCGTCGCAGGCAGCCTTCATCGCCGCATGGAACGAGATCGTATCGGGATCGTCCTGGCTGCGCCGGCGCGCAAGCACCGGCGTCAAGTCGGCGCCGCCGCCGAACCACGATTTCGTCGTGACCACGAAGCGCGTGTTCATGTGCACCGCCGGAACGTGCGGATTCTGCATATGCGCGATCAGCGAAATGCCGGTGGCGAAAAAGCGCGGGTCGTCGGCGGCGCCCGGTATCTCCTTGCGGAACTCCGGGGCGAATTCGCCGAACACCGTCGAGACGTGGACGCCGACCTTTTCGAATACCCGGCCCCTCATGATGGACATAACACCGCCGCCCCCCGGCGCGCCGGTGTGGTCGGTGCGGTTCCAGGGGGTGCGCATGAAGCGCCCGGCAGAATGGTCCGAAAGCGGCGCAGCGGCCGGGAGGCCGTCCTCGACCGCCTCGAACGCGGCCACGATCCGGTCGCGCAGCGCCTCGAACCAGGCGCGGGCGCGCTCTTTGCGGGTTTCGATCAGGCTTAAGTCCATGGTCCGCGCTGCATTACTGCCATTTGTTGAGACTGTCACATCCCTGCGCGACTATATTGATCTGTCACAAATGCCTGCCGAGCCCTATGACGCCGATTGAGCTGCCCCAAAACCATCCCGCGCGCCGCCGCTTCCTGAAAGGGGCAGCCGGCGCCGGCGTTGCCGTGATCGCGGCGCCGGCCTTGTTGCGCCACGCCGCCGCGCAAAGCTGGCGCGCGGGTGACCCCTTCAGCCTCGGCGTTGCCTCGGGCGCGCCGCGCTCGGATGGCTTCGTGCTGTGGACGCGGCTCGCGCCGGAGCCGTCGTCGAATAATCCGGAAACGCCCGGCGGCATGCGCGGTGGCGATGTCACCGTCGGCTTCGAGATCGCATCCGATGCCGCGATGCGCGACGTAGTGCGGCGTGGCGAAGCGGCCGCGGAGCAGGCGTTTGCGTATTCGGTGCACCTCGACGTGCGCGGCTTACAGCCCGGCCGGCTGTACTGGTATCGTTTCATGAGCGGCGATGCCGCAAGCCGGATCGGGCGCGCCGCCACCTTGCCGGCGCCGGGCGCGGCACTCGATCGATTGCGCTTCGGTTTCGTGTCCTGCTCCAACTACGAGCACGGTTATTTCTCCGGCTACCGCCATCTCGCCGACGAAAATCCGGAATTCGTCCTCTATCTCGGCGACTACATCTATGAAACCATCGAGGAAAAGCGGCCGATCGTGCGCCGCCACTCCGACGGTATCGAGGCTGCGACGCTGCCGACCTATCGCAATCGCTACGCGCAATATCGGCTCGATCCTGATCTGCAACGTCTACACGCCGAAGTCCCGGCGCTCGTCACCTGGGACGATCACGAGGTGCAGAACGACTACGCCGACAAATGGTCGGAGCATTTCGACGATCCTGAACTGTTCCTGCTTCGGCGGGCGGCGGCCTATCGGG
>Ga0302325_10015843_pt1 | contig 16003 bp, 18 predicted proteins | sample Palsa_T0_2_FD_201948 | JGI IMG/M metagenome (GOLD analysis project Ga0302325, IMG submission 201948) | Peat permafrost microbial communities from Stordalen Mire near Abisko, Sweden - Palsa_T0_2 | ecosystem: Environmental > Terrestrial > Soil > Palsa > Peat permafrost | place: Sweden: Abisko... | reverse complement strand
TGGCTGCCCACGGTGGAGGTCCGAGGGCACCGCTGGTTGCCACCGGTCATTGTAACCTTAGGCTATTATCTACGAGTTCTATTACAGAGGCGTGACTCCGGCATTAATTATCGACCTCATCCGTCAGGCAATTTGTCCGTAGCGTACTGCGAGCGAGCGGGAGGACTTCCTGCCCCGGGCCTGAGGCGGTGTGCAGCAAAGGCCCCTTGGTGTGCGGCAAAGGCCCCTTGCCCGCACAAGAGACCGGCCGTGCGTTTTCAGCGCAAGTGGATTGGTGAGCCGGAGGCCCCGAAGGCCCGGCCTGTAAGGCTTTGGAGCGGTTTTGACCATTGGCTAGGATTCAAAAACCCGGCTCCATCCGGCTGTAAAGGAAAACTCGACGATCGGCAAACGGCGATCCACCCATAGGGCCGTGTGCAGCGCCGCGATATTAGGATGCTGGAGGCCAGCCTGCACCCGGATCTCGCGCTCGAATCGCCGATGCAGTTGCGGGGCGTCCTCCCGGTCCGGTGGCAAGACCTTCATGGCATCCAATCGGTCCAGCCGATGGCGCACCTTGTAGACTTGGCCCATGCCTCCGCGGCCAAGAAAGCCTACGACTTCATAGTCGCCAACGGTGTCGCCGATTTGAAACGCCACTGTGAATTAGAATACCAGGACTATTGGTCACAACGCGCGGGCGACGAGGACTGGAGACGTGCGACCGCCGTCGTGCGGATGGGCGATACAATCGGCGACAAGGGCGCTGTCCGCGACCATGCCGTCATTCGCCGCGCGGTACCCTTCCACGATGCAAATGCGTGCGGGGCTGCGGGTCCTCGCCGCGCCTGGCGCTTGGTGAGGATGATGCGACCCATTTTTCCGCGGCGTAGCGCGCGCCGCGCGCGAAAATCAAAATGCGCCAAAAGGGGAAGAAAGTGGCCAGCCAAAGACCAACGGCAGTCGTGGTGTTTGGCACGCTCTCGGACACGACAGCGGGCGTATCGCGAGGATACGGATCCTCGTAATTGTCGACCGACCATTGTGAAGGGATTGCCAAGTACTGAGTCGACAGGCTGACAAACGTCCGCGAATCCTTACTAAAAGTTACTAAAAGTATTGTCGATGAATTGACGGAAAGTATCCGGCTGGCTTTCGGAGTTGGTGGGCCAGGGGTAAGGAGAGAGCAACATGGTGGTGCGCAAATGGTGTTGATTGCCCCAGGCGGAAGTTCGCCGTGCGGATCGCGGAGCTGGATTTAGGGCATCGGTTTAGAGCTATTCCGAAGTGGCCGGTGCATCGATGATGCGCGTTCCATTGTCTCCGGCGGGCGCGTCTTCCATCTTTCGCATTAGGCGTTCGAATCCCTCACCCGCTTGCTGCAGTTCGGCACGAAGAACAACTGCACGACGGCGCGACTCCGGTGTCTTTGTTCCAGCAGATTGCGACCGATGCGTAGTCGATGCCGCTCCGGAAGCTGGCGCCCTCATTTTGCCGGTCTGCCGTGATCCAGGCATAACGCGACCAATTCCGAGATACTCGCTTCACCCACACACATGACCGTGTCTGCGCCGCCCCAATAGATCTTCAGGGTTCCATCGGACTCCGCAACGGCGCCACAAGTGAATACCACGTTGTGGACATAGCCCGTGATTTCCCAGGGATCTTCCGGCTGCAAAATCCACGAATCGCCGACACCAACGATCTTCGCCGGGTTCAATAGATCGTGAAGAGCGACCCCCAAGCGATAGACTGATCCGTCCATAGTCCGGAAAACGCCGTGATAGATAGAAAGCCATCCCTGGTCCGTCTTGATCGGCGGCGCGCCTGGACCAATCTTCATTTCGTCCCAGTGATACGGTTCGGGCCGCATGATGAGCTCTGATTCGCCCCAAAAACGTAGATCCGGAGAATAGGAGATCCAGATGGACCAAGGGGCGATTTCCGAATGAGGACGGTCCAGCCGGGCATAGAGGCCCCCAAACTTCTCGGGAAAGATCACTACATTCCGATAGTCCGCCTCCGTGATGAGCGAGACCCTTTCCACCCGGCTGAAATCCTTCGTCTTGGCGAGGGCAATCCGGACTCCATTCCGCGAGTAAGCGCTGTAGGTGATGATGTACTCCCCTTCCAGCCGGGTCAGGCGTGGATCCTCAACGCCAAACTCTTCATAGGCCGCAAAAGGGCTGTCCCGCGCAGGAGTCAGAAAAGGCTCCGGATCGGCGGTGAAATGGAATCCGTCGGGGCTGCGTGCCAAACCGATGATGGACCGTCCCGTGCGTAAGTGCGAGCGGAAAAGCATGACGTATTCGTCTTCGTGCTTCACCACGGCAGCGTTGTGAACGGTCTCCACTGGGTAAGGGATCTCGGCCTTGGTAAGGATTGGGTTGTGAGCGTATCGTCTGACAATGTCCGGCTTCATGATCGACTCACCGCTTCCAGTTCAAAAATCGTCCGGTAAACCCTCTCGTAGGACGCCACCATCGTTTCGATAGAGAAACATTCCTGGACCCGCTGGCGGCAGACGCCACGGTCGATCTCCGAGAGACGCTGCAGGGATTCCACGGCTTCCTGGACGCTGTTGACCAGGAAGCCCGTCTGCCCGTCTTTGATCACCTCGCGACAGGAGCCCAGGTCCATGGCGATCACCGGCACGCCGGCGGCATTGGCTTCCGCCAGGACAAGTCCGAATCGCTCCGGGATCGTGTTCAGATGCAGTAGCGCTCGGGCACGCGCGAACAACTCGTTCTTGCCCGGCACGTCTACGGGCCCGATGTAGCGGATCGTTTGATCCAAACGGGGCTCCACCTGCTCGCGGAAGTATGTCCGATCTTGGATGATGCCCGCGATGAGCAGCGGCAACCCGCTCAAGCGCGCAACCTCGATCGCCAGATGGATACCCTTGTCAGGGTGAATCCGGCCGAGGAAGATCAGTTGGTCGCCGCCACGCTCTTGCAGCGGGTACAACGAAAGATCGATCCCGTTATAGACCGTCGCCAGGTAATTCAGCCCCGACGCACGATCGGAGTTGCTGATGGAGACAAAATATCCGTCACGATATTTTTCATAGATGGCCATGATTCTGGGTGAAGAAAATCCATGGATGGTAGTAAGGACCGGTGTCTTCACCAGCCGCGTGTAGCACAGCGCCATGAAGTCGTAATGGCTGTGGATGAGGTCAAACTCCGCGGCATGCTCGAAAGCTTCGGAAATGTGCATGTATTCGGCAACTTTGGGATCGATCGCAGTATCCTCCTCATACCCTCGGTCCACCACCGCACGCAGTTGAGCGCGGGTCACAGAATCCCCGGTGGCGTACAACGTCACATCCCAGCCGCGGGCAACCAGGCCTTCGGTGAGGTTACTGGCGACCGTCTCCCACGCGCCGTATTGCCGCGGAGGAGTTCGCCACGCTACGGGCGAGAGAACAGCTATTCTTTTGTTGCGGATGGTCACCATGCCTCGCCCATCCGGCCTTTGCCGAGCGGTGGAAGGAGTTTTTCCGGGCCGAGTTTTTCTCCGGTTAAGGGGGCCATTCCGATTGATCCAGTTTAATCTATGACGGCCCTCTGCGGGTCCGAGCCTAATCCGATAGATGTGCGTAATGAGCGCGAGCCGTCGGAACTTGTCGAAATCTTTCGGACGCTGCGCCAGTTCAATTTGGCAGTGTGGAGAAGAACGCCACCCGCGGATTTGCAACGCATCGGCCGGCACAATGAACGCGGCACAGAGTCCTTGGGCATGATGTTGCGACTGCTGGCCGGTCACGACCTGGCACACGTTGCTCAAATCACTCGTTACATCGAAGCCGTTCAGCAGCAGGAGTAGTTGAAACTTCGTAATCCGCGGGATTGGGGTGCGGTGACGAACTTCACTTGCGCCAGCCGGCGCCCGCCGCTCGACGCGATGACCACGCCCGAGCAGCCGGAGTTAATGGCCAGGGAATCCGCCAACTTAGCCAGGCGCTTCGGCAGCACGTCGTTAGTGCGTAGCCGCCGGATGTGTTCAACCGTCATTTTGCTCCTTTCTACGCCAAACAAAAACGCGTGCCGGAATTGTGAGATCAGGACGTATGCTAGCGTTTTCCCGGCCGCTTCGGCGCCTTACCTCGCGGCGTTTGGTGGATGCGCGCCGACAACTTGGACTCGGTCGCCTTTAGCAATCTGGCCGCATTTCGCAAGTCGTCCAGAGCCTCAAGAAGCAACCCCTTCGCCACGCGCCCGTCCAGACTCTGTCTGTTATTTCTGGAGGTCGCCATTTTTCTCCTGTTTTGCCCTCCCTGTAAGTGACGGGAGTTTTTCGGGATACGGGGAAACACCAGGCGCCACCCGGATCTCCGGTAGGTCCGATCGCGATTGCGATTTGTTACGTCGCCGTGCCGCGTTCATCCCGCTGGTTATAGCGCAACCGGAGAACCAATTGGCGTATGTCATATCTTATTGAATTGGAAGACGCCGTGCCGACGCCGGGTTGTGCCGGCCCGGTTTCGGCATCACGAATTCGCGAGAACTCACGACGAGGCCGAACGGAATCACGCAACTCGGATCGGCAAGCGCGGGCGAATTGTTAAGCAAACGTGAGCAGTGTTGACGCAAGCCGTCACGTCTCCGAGAAATGTTACAAAATGTTACGTCACTCTTGGGTCCGGGAAACCCGCGTTTTTCAGTGCGCGCCGTTAGGTGGCTGCGCGATGGCAAGCGGCTTCTCATTCGGTCCGAGGGGACCGGTAACGGAGCGCGGTTTCGTGCCGGGCGCCGGCAGGCCCGTCATCCGGGCCGCGCGCGATACGCCGCCCACGCCGGCGGCCGTGCCCTTCTACGCCGCACCACCTGCCGTCCCGCCGCTCGACGTGGTCCATCGCGAGCGCCGCGGCCTCGGACCGGCGCAGCCCGCAGCCCGGGAACATGGCTGGCGCTTCGCGGCCTGATGCCGGCGGCCAGTGGTTGTCGCCAGCCGCCCGTTGTCCGCCGCGATTGCCAGCGTTTGGCCCGGAACGCTTACAATAGAGAAATGAAACTCACCAGGAAGGTTATCTTTGCCTCAATCGTTCCGGCTCTGGCGCTATCAATGCCCGGACTTCGCGCGGACGTAACCCTCCGCTATGAAACCGAATTCAAGCCCGCCCCCGCTTTGCAGGCCATGATGGATCAGTTAGTGAAGACGATGCAGAGCGGAGCCGGCGCCGGTACGACCATCCTCATGAAAGGCAACCAGGGCTACACTACCGCGGGCAACTGGAGCGAGATCTTCGATTTCACGAAAGGGGACGTGACGGTGATCAATCCGCGGAACAAGACCTTCGCGGCCTTTCCACTATCGCAGCTTGGAGACAAAATGGCGGCCGCCATGCCCCAGACGACGCCCCAGGGGATGCAAGCTGTGCAGCAAATCCTGGCTTCGATGAAAACCAGCGTCGACTCCAAGATGACGGGCAAAACCGCCGAGATACAGGGAGTCCAGGCCGAAGAACGCCAGATCACCTTCACCATCGATTTCCCCTTGCCCGCGGGGATGGCGAATCAAGCCGGCCCCAGCATGAACATGAAATTAGTGATGCACATTTGGACGGCCAAGAAAGAAGAAGCCTTGCGGGTGCCTGCGATTCGGGAATTGACCGGCTATCAGGCCTGGCAAAGATATATCGTGAACCCCGTCGGCATATTCGAGAAGGTAGCCGCTACCATGCCAGGCTTGTCCAATGCAATCGGCCCCTTGATAGCGGAGTTGTCCAAGAACCAATCCGTGATGCTGCGCACAAACACGGAGATCTACATGCCTTTCCTCGCTGGGGTAGCCAAGCAGATGGCGGCGCAGGGACAAAGCTCCCCGGCCATCGACCCGGACGCACCGCTGGTGCAGATCAATCAGGAAGTCGCGGAACTTTCCACCGCTCCTGTGGACGCATCCTTGTTCGAGGTACCGAAGGACTATACATCTGTCTCGGCCGATGAGATGTTCCACGAGATATGCAAGACCCAGTGCGCAACGGCGGCAGTCGCCCCGAAGTAGGTTGTGGGCCGGGCAATTCTGCCCGCGGCCTGCGGATGGCCGACTCGATCGACGATCGAGAGGCGGTCCAAGCCGCCCCTCCCAAGCCGCACCACCGCGCCAACCCGCCGCTCGTTGTCCGTCGCCGCGACCGCCGGCGGGCGGATGGCCGGCACGATAGGTGACGAGATGCTGTCCGAGACGGCGAAAAGGTGGACATTTTTCCCCGCTGTGTCCCGCAAATGAAGAATGCGGCTGTTCGCCCGCCGCGGGTTTGCGCTACCATCGACAGTTGGCAAGACTGCTCGAAAGCGAACCAGGGCGCATTGGCCCAGCAGGAGGACGTTCAGTTAGCGCCCGGTAACACATCGAAGGGGGCAAAGCAAAGACGCGACAGACCTCGAAGCAGCAGGAGGACTCATGAGCGACCGATTGGAGTTCGATATCGACTGTCCGAACAACCACAACCAGACAGTCACATTTAGTCAGGAAGAATTCGAAGAAGCGCTAAAGTCCGGTGCCTTGGTCTTCCACTGCAACACGTGCGATACGGACTGGCCTCCATCCAATGAAGAAATCGCCGGTATTCGGAGGCGATTCTCTCAGGAACCTTGACCCACTCGTTTACTATTCTCGGAGTCGTCCTGGCGCTCTACCCCACGCCGTAGGCCTGGTGACACCTTAAACCCGCCGGACTCCGGTTTCGGCCAGAACACCCACTGTCAGAACTCGGAATGGAATTGCAGCCCGCGCGCCACGCGCCGCCCGCGCTGGCGGACGTGCGCCTTGCACGATGCCCTGCGCTCACTCGATCTTTCGCTGAAACTCTCGTTTTGACGGCCTTCCCGCCAGTTAGCGATAACTGGTACGATTGAGTCGTAACGGAATATTGGGAGGAGACCACCGCTGGCCGTCGCGGGGCGGAGCCGCGCGCGTGAGCCGGTGGCTTCCCGGTACGCGAGTGAGCGCCAGATGAACCTCGACGAAGTCGCGAAGCGCGCGGGCGTATCCAGCGCCACGGTTTCGCGCGTCCTGAACAAAGCGCACGTGGTTCGGAATTCGACCCGCCTGCGCGTGATGAAAGCGGTTTCGGACTTGAACTATCATCCGAACCTGCATGCGCGGTCGCTGGCCCAAGGCGGCAGCCGCACGCTGGGCATGATCGCCTCGAATCTGCAGAACCCGTTCTTCTTCGATATATTTCGCACGCTGGAGGCGGATGCCTACACGCACGGCTATGAGGTCGTTGCGGCGCATACGGACTACGATTCCGAGCACTTAGTGCGCTGCGTGCGGCTGATGATCGGGCGCCGCGTGGCGGGTCTGGCGGTGATCGTCTCCGAGATGGCCCCGGACCTGATCTGCGAACTGGCGGCCAGCAAGATGCGGGTGGTTTTTTACGATGTGGGCAGCGCGGGCCGGACCATGTCCAATATCCGGGTCAACTACCGGCGCGGCATCGAGCGGGTGGTCGAGTATCTGCACAGCCTCAATCACCGGCGGCTGGCGTTTGCGGGTCACCATGCCGGTCTGGGTCCCATCAGCGAGCGGGAGAAGGCCTTCGTCGAGACCGTTTCCCGGTACTCGCCAGGGACGGAATGGCGCACAGTGGCCAACCAGGACGCATTGGAGGGCGGCCAACAAGCTGCGCGCGAGATCCTGGACTCGGGATTCCGGCCCACGGCGATCATCTGCGTCAACGATCTGATGGCCGTGGGCGTGCTCCGCGAGGTGCGGGAACGCGGCATGCGGGTGCCGGAGGATGTATCGGTCACGGGGTTCGATAATATCAAGCTGTCTGAGTTTAGCTATCCGCCGCTGACTACTCTGCATATCCCACGGGAACGCATTGGCCACCTGGCGTTTGGGATGCTCGTACCGGAGTCGTCACGCGACAAGCCGGCGGGGCGCGAAATCGTGATCGAGCCGGAACTGGTGTTGCGGGACTCGACGGGCCCAGCGTCGCAAGGGTGTTAATTGTGGACACTTCAACCCCGGCTGCCGGCGCGGTAATCGAGCCTAAGCGAAGAAAAGGTGGCGGCCTGGGTGGCCGCCGCGGGCCGAGGGCCTGCCCCACAGCGGCGCGCGTTCCGCCTGGAGTTGGCGCAGGATCCGGGCCATGCGCAAGCTGCGGCCTGGCTGGGCGACGTGCTGCTGCAGCGTGACGAGTCACAGGCTGCCTAGCCGCTGCTCGATAAGGCGCTGCGGTTGAATCCAGAGTATCGGGCAGCCGCGCAGGAACTGCGCCAGGCCGTGCGGCTGTATCCGGCGCGGGCTGGACGTTCCGGGACAGCCGGCCCCCTTAGGCATCAGTCTCGCACTTGGCGTCACGGTCCAGGTACCCCTTGCCAGCGACGGACCAGCCGGGTTGTTTACGATTTGAGTACTATACTGTCCAGGAATAGGACTACCACGGGATTTTCGGCGGTCTGCCGCCCGCCCGGCCATGTTATACTCGTGCAGATTCGCCATCCAGAAACAATATGCGACAACTATTAAAGCCTTTTTCGTCCTGTTCCAGATCGCTCTATGCTCTGGCACCCATTTTCATCTTTGCCGGTCTTTCATCTTCGTTATATGCCACCATCACGAACGTGGAACTGAGGACTTCGGTTCATTCGCCCCAACTCCTGGGGACCACCGTGGTGTTGAACGCGTCCGCGACGGACAGCGATCCGGGACCGCTGACCTACAAGTGGGAGGTCCAGAATCCGGGTTCCACCAGTTTCAGCACCATGCGCGACTTCGATCTGCTGACCGAGTTCACCTGGGTGCCCAACTATGTGGAAGGCACGTATCAATTGCGGCTCACCGCCAGAGATTACCTGGCCGGCACGAGCGCCCAAGTGGTCGTCAACTATGTGGTGAATCCATTGGTCACTGGGACCCAGCCCGTGGCGGTTGCTACGGCCAATCCGCTGGTAGCCTTGTTCAGCGCGCCTAACTGTCCGGCGGGCAGCACCATGACCATTTACTATAAGCTGCAGGGATCCAGCGCGCAAAACACCACCGACGCCAGAGCGTGCCATACCGGCACTCAGAATTTCTACGTGGCGGGGATGATGCCCAGCAAAACGTACGTCATGACCTATGCCGTGACCACCAGCGGAACCACAACAAAAGGCCCCCTGATAAGCTTCACAACCGGACCCCTTACTACGTCGCTGACGTTTCCAACCTTGTCCGTGCCGATTCCGCCGAGTTCTGGGACGGATTCCACCAATCCTGTGGTGCTGGGAGGCTATCCGGATCCGGGCGGGTTCCCGCTCGCCACGGACCTGGAGGGGAATATTATTTATTACTATCCCGACGCGGTTCAGTTGACGCGACCGGTCCCGGGCGGGACCATGCTCGCTTTGCCAAGTGGAAAAGGCACCGGAACTGGTGTCTGGGGACCCAACGTGACCCGCCAACAAATCGTGCGGGAATACGATTTGGCCGGCAACACCCTCCACGAGACCAACTGCGATCGCGTCTATGAACAGCTCGAGGCGCTAGGGATGACCGATCCGCTCGGCCGCTTCAACCACGATGCGATCCGTCTCTCGAACGGCCAAACCGTCGTCTTAGGCGACGAGCAGAGAATATTTCCGGCAGGCACTCAGGGATCTACTGCGCCGCTGGATATTATCGGCTCACTGATCATCTTCTTGGACGATAACTTCCAGGTTCTCACTTACTGGAGTGCCTTCGACCATTATTGTACGACTTCCACCGGTATTTGCCTGGATATCAACCGCCCGGGCGATGAAGACTGCGTGACGAACTCACAGGGTCTGACCCCGGGGGGGTGCCCGCCCGTATTATTGTCATCCCCGGCCAACGACTGGACACACAACAACAGTATCGAATTTCTCACTGCCGACAACGATCTGCTGGCCTCCCTCCGGAACCAGAATTGGATTGTGAAGATCGATTGGAACAACGGAACCGGCACCGGCGGGCTTCTTTGGCGTCTGGGCACAGATGGCGATTTTACCGTACCTGGCACCAGCAGCCCCGACTGGTTCTCCGGCCAGCACGATGCCGGCTTCGTAGACAACGGCGAGACGATCTTAATGCTCTTCAATAATAACGTCGACGCCCACGCCCACTCGGGCGCGAACAGTCACGGCCAGGTTTGGACTCTCAATACAACCAACCTGACGGCCACTCCCACACTTGATCAGGATGTGGGGTCTTACTCTCCTTCTCTGGGCAGCGCTGAGCTGCTGAACAATGGCGACTACGTGTTTGTATCGGGGAACATCCAGTTGGGCCATAACTCGATCGAAGTGCAGAACACCGAAATGACGACAAGCGGCGTGACGAACTACCAGTTTCAGAGCATCGGCGTTTCCCCCGCTTATCGCGGCTGGCGGCTGACGAGCCTGTATAGCGCCACGCTGGATGGCTCTTCCGGTCCGGAATAGGACCTCCGATAGGGGGCAGGCCCTCGGCCTGGGAGGCCGCCAGATACTTTTCGCACCGTGGGGCGGGCAATTCTGCCCGCAGCCGGCTATTAGCCGGCTTTGGCCGCCTGAGAAGCGGCTGCGGCCATGATTGGCCGCCCCACGGTGCAAAAAGTATGTGGCATTATTTACGGCCTAACCTTAATCGCGATGCTGGCGGTGCTGGTATGCCCAGCGCCGTCCTCTGCGATGAGTTGGTACCCGGTGTCTTTACGCGGCGCCACCGTCAGGCAATCGCTTATCGCCGGCCGCAAGGTCTCCACGGGTGGCTCTATGCGGACGCTCTTGGCGCCATAGACGCCGAAGCAGATGCGGGCCCGATCTCCGCGGCGGATCTCCTGCGGAGACGCATAGAAATTGATAATCCTGAAACTGGTTCCGCCCAGCAGATCGATGCTTTGGCGTGCGCGGCGCGATTCGTCCTCCCTGCGCGTCTGTTCCGCCTCTCGCCCGGCGCTCCAGCGCGAGTAGAAAATCCATCCATCGTAGAGCACAGCGGCGAAGACCGCGACGCTCACGAACGGCAGCGCGCGGCGAAGCAACTGGACCGGCTCGCGCATTCAAACCCCACGAAAGAAGAACGCATCCCGCAGTGACAGCGGTGCTTCCAGGAAAACTTCTTCATCGGGCATCAGATCGGACACCGGAAGATCCAGGATGGACGGATCCAGCGTCCGGATGCCATGCTTCGCCAGGACGGCGGTGGTTCTCTGGCGCAGGTTTCCCAGTTTGCGGAACAGGTCTTCGCCCAAAGCGTCCCGGTATGTGACGTCGATTTCTACCCGTTCTCCCGTCTGCTCGGAATAGGTGTAAGCCTCGATATCCGGAGCGGAGGCGGTGCCGTCCTCGAACTCGGCGAACTCGCCGAGGTGCACAACCGCGAAAGGGGCGGCCAGCGATACGCCCACGGCGCAGCCATACCAGCCTCGACCCGGGTAGGTCGTCATGCGCGCATCTTGCTCCGGATCTTCGGTCTCCGGGCCTTCGGTTTCAGCTTCGAATTCGAATTCCTCGCCCTGCGCAGCCAGGAAGAAAACGCGATAGGATTGCCAGTCCTCCTCTGCCTCGGTCTGCCACATCGGCGAAGCGCCGGGGATTCTCCCCAGATCCCGTTCCAAAGCTTCTTGGATGTCGCAAAAATACGACTCCTCGGTGTCGAACTCTGCGACCACTCCATCCGGCCAACACTCGTCGATGGCGGCGGCTACATCGCTGGGTATCCGGTTCTCATCGGCCATGACTTCATTTTGGCATTACGGCCTGCAGCGTCGCCACGCCGATTTGGCCGTTGAGATTTTCGTCCGGTGACGGTGCGTCGCCGCCGCCGAACCACACGGCCAGCCGGCCGCCGAGCAGTTCGATGGTTGGATCGCAAATCGCTTGGCTATCCCACGGCTGGCGGCCCTCGAAAATCGCCGGAAGTTTTTCCCAGTGGATGCCGTCGGTGGACCGCGCCATTCCCAAGCGCCGCATCCGCCGCGCATCGCGGCCGGTGTAAAGCACCCAGTAATAGCCATGCGCGATCCATACGGCCGGTTCGCCCAGACCCATCTCGTCGAAGCTGCCGTACTGGCCGAGTTCCAGAATGGGGTTGGCGCGCAGCTTTTGCCACTGCTCGCCGTCGAGCGACCGCGCTACTCCCAGCCGTTGCCGCCGGGCGCGGTCTTGCCCCAGGTAAAACAGGTACCAATACCGGCCCACCTTGATCGCATAAGGGTCGGCCACACCGGATTCGTCCCAGCTTCCGCGTGGGCCGAAATCAATAACCGGAAAGCGGGTTTTACGCCACAGCCGGCCGTCGCTCGAGCGCGCCAATCCCAGCCGGGGAGTTCCCTTGGGTCCCGCCTGATACCAGTACCAGAATTGGCCATCGTCAAACTGCGCGGAGCCATTGGCCGCAATGTAGCTGCCTTCTCCCAAGCGCGTCTCGGGCGACAACACCACGCCCTCTTTTTTCCACGAAAGCCCGTCGCTCGAAGTCGCCACGCCGGTCCGCCAGGTGGTCCCATCGAAACCGGAATAGAAATTGAAATAGGCGTTGCCGCGACGCACGATCGACGGGTTCAGGGCATCGTGCGAGTCCCAATCGCCAGGGCCGCCGTGCGGCAGAACCGGCGCCTCGCGGGGCGTCCACTCGTAGCGCACCTGGGGCTCGGCCGGAGCCAACTGCGGAAGGCGGAAATCGGAGTAGCCGCATCCGAACGAAAGCAGGCACACCAGGCCGCAGCTTACGGCACCCGGCAGCTTCATGGCATGGGAATGCGCAGCTTGAGGCCAGCGCCGCGTCCGGGGCGCGATTCCACGGTCATCTCCGCATTCAGCGCGCGCGCCCGGCGTTTGAGGCTGGCCGGTCCCAAACGCAGCAGTTCCAGTTCATCCAACGAATAAACGCCGCTAAAATGAAAGCCGCGGCCGTTATCGTCCACCGATAATTCCAGCGCCTTGGCGACCCGCTCCACGGAGACCGCCAGCCGTGTCGCGCCGGCGTGTTTCAGCACGTTGTGCAGCGCCTCGCGGAGCATCTGGACAATCTCGGAAGCCATCTCCTCGGGACATTTCAAGGGCCCGTCGCCGCCCACGAAGGTCACTGGAATGCCGCTCTCTTTCTGAAAGTTCTCGCAGATGCGCCTTGCCGAAGCGTACAGGTTGGAGCCTTGCATTTCGGGCGGCCGCATGCCGCGGACGAAAGCCCGCAATTCTTTTACCTGTTGCTGCGCCAGTTTCTGCAAGTCCGCCAGGTCGTCCATGCCGGCCTGAAAGTCGCGTTCCATAAGCTTGCGCAGAATCTCCAATCTCATCTGCAGGCTGATGAAGCTTTGCAACGGACCATCGTGGAAGTCGGAGGCGATCCGCTGCCGTTCCGCTTCACGGGCCCGCTGGGCATCCTCCCTGGTCTCGGCGGCTTCCAGCGCCAGGCTCTCCATGCGCGATTCCAACCGTTTCTTATACGCCGAAAATGCATATGCCAGCGCTCCCATCACCACGCTTGTGCGCCGGATGGGGAATACATCGTGCGATTGTACGGCGATACAGAAGATGCCGCTCAGCACCACCACCACCAAAACCTCAGGCGGGCGATATAGGAACACCGCCTCGGCCAGCATGCCGAGGTAGAAGAAAGCGGGAAGCCAGATATCGGATCCGATACCCGCGTCTACCAGTACCAGAAAGTAGACCAGGTCCACAAAGAGCGCTAGCAGGGCGAAACCCCCGCCTTGGCGCTTTCTGAGGGGAACCAACAGGCTGAGGAGCAGATACGTCCCGGCAGCCGCCACCGCCCACGGCGTGTTGCGCGGCGAAAGCAACAGCGCGCTAGCCAGGCCGACGGCGGCAAACGCCACCCGCGTCCAGGAAACGGCGCGCTTCCATGCCGCGGCGGACGAAGCCATGTCACCGGGCACGGGGGCTCTTCGCGCGGCTACCGCCGGTAGAGGAAAAGCGTGTGGCTGCGGCCCTCACCATCATCTTCGATATCTTCCACCTTTACAGGCGTCCAGTTTCTGAATTCGAAATCGTGCGCCACCACCCGCGCGCCTTTTTTCAGTTGCCGCTCCAGCAGCGGTTGTACTTTATCGTTGGAATTCGGCAACAGGTATACCGTAACTAAGTCCGCCGTACTATAGTCCTGTTTCAGAATATCGCCATTGATAATCTGCGCCTCCTTTTCCAGCCCCAGCTTGCGGATACGCTCCAGGCTCTGCCTGCAAAGATCCTTGTCCAACTCCACGCCAATCGCCTCGGCGTGAAATTTCCCGGCGGCCGCGATCACGATGCGGCCATCGCCGCTGCCCAAATCGAACATCTTTTCGCCCGCCTTTAAATCGCCCAGTTCGAGCATCTTTACCACAATAGTTTCCGGGGTGGGGTAGTACGGCGCCAGTTTCTCCTGGTTCTGCGCCCAAGCCGCGGCGGCCAGCAGGCCTATACTAAGAAGGCGTATTCGCATCGGAAAATCCCTCAAATGGGCCGATCTTGAGTGTAACAAAAAGCACGTCCGATCAGAGGACTTAGTAGCTGCGCACTGCCAATTGATATGTTACCCGTTGCGCACCTGGCCGTGCAGGCGGGCCGACGGATTCGCCCTTGGGACGGCTCCCTTAGGGTCGCGGCTCTGTAACATACTCGCCGAAGTGCTACATTGGATCGAATCCAGATGGCGGACTTTCGCGAAGAGCAGCGTTTCGAATCGTTTTGGAGCGTGGTCGTATTCATTCCGGCCCTTATGGTGGGCTACGGCCTGTACCGGCAAGCGGCATCCGGCGCGCTGCTGTGGCCGGCGTTCATGGTGACCGCCGTGGTTGCGGTCTGGTTCCTGAAAATGAAGCTGGTCACCGAAGTTCGCGACGACGGTTTGTTCATCTGTTTTGTCTGGCTGTGGCCCGAGCGCACCATCCCCTGGGACCAGATCCGCAGCGTGGAGGTCCGCACGTATCGCCCGGTCCGGGACTTTGGCGGATGGGGTGTGCGTTGGGCGCCCCGCGGGATCGTCTACCACGCACGCGGCAACCGGGGCGCCCGCCTGGTACTCGCCAGCGGCGAACGCGTGCTGGTTGGGTCGCTGCGTGCCGACGAACTAGTGCGCGCCATCGCGGCCCGCGCGGGGCTGCCAGTCGCCGGTCCCAGTTAACCGCCATGGGACCGGCGATAGTGGGGCAGGCCCTCGGCCTGCGGCGGCCTCCCAGGCCGCCATCTTCTCTTCGCAAAGGCTCGATTTCGGAGCAAGAAGCGGGTCCAGGGGACCCGACCCAGAGGGTCCCCCGGCCAGGGGCCTGCCCCACTATTTATGCAGACGGGTTGCGCGCCCAGACGTGTTAATTAACCGGCCGCCCGCTCGAGGCGCCGCAAAATGCCGTCCGGTTCCGCGATCCCCATCGCCACAATGGCATCCGCGCGGGCTTGCGTATCGGCTACCGCATAGATCCGCAGTTCGTCCGCGTTCCCGGACGGCCTGACATGCGCCACATCTCCATTATCGAAGAGGATGCGGACGCCGTCCGTGCGATCCACGCGGGTGACCACGCCGAATCCCAACTCCGGCGTGAAGAACCCGGCAATGTGCGGCCCGGTGAGGGAGGCGACAACCTTTACACCGCGCGCTCTGGGGAAGTGCGCCAGCAGCGCGGCACGGCTGAAGCGCTTAGGCAGCCGGGCAAACAGTTCCAGCAGAGAGATCCCGCTCCCCGACGCGGCCAACAGCACACCGAGAATCGGTAAAATGGCATCCCGCGTAAGCAGGGCGCTCAAAACCGCGCCATTCCGTTCGATTTCCGAGCCGGTCAGGAAGCCGCCATTGGGCTCCCAGCCGCAGACCCGTTTCTTTCCTTTGCGGCGCGCCTGCTCCATGCCGGCGATCACGTACGGGGAACCGATGCGTGTTTTCGGTTCCACTACGGATGCGAGTTCTCCGCGGTCGATGGCGTCGTTGCAGGTGATGGGAACCACTACCGCGCCGGCTTTCAAATACTCGGCCACCACCATGCCCACCAGGTCTCCGCCAAAGAAGCGCGCCTGGCCCGTGGCGGGATCGACTCCGAGAATCAAGGGCCGGTCGCTGTCGCCGTCGGTCGAAACGATCGCATGCAAGG
>Ga0302325_10015842_pt1 | contig 16004 bp, 20 predicted proteins | sample Palsa_T0_2_FD_201948 | JGI IMG/M metagenome (GOLD analysis project Ga0302325, IMG submission 201948) | Peat permafrost microbial communities from Stordalen Mire near Abisko, Sweden - Palsa_T0_2 | ecosystem: Environmental > Terrestrial > Soil > Palsa > Peat permafrost | place: Sweden: Abisko... | reverse complement strand
ATGCTTCCCGGAGGTTACATGGACATCATTAAGGCCCTGAAGCGGGAGGAAGCAAAGCTCGAAAAGAACGTGAAGAGCGCTTTAAAGCACCTCAATATTATTCGCGCCACAATGAACTTCTTCGGCGGCTCGGCGAAGCCCAAACTCGCCGGCCGGAAGCGCCGCAAAATGTCGGCAGCAGCCCGGGCTCGAATGGCAAAGGGGCAGCAAGCGCGTTGGGTCAAGGTTCGAGAGTTAAAAGCCGCGGCAGCAAAGGCACCCAAGAGTAAGATGTCGGCCGCTGGACGAGCCAGAATTGCTAAGGCGCAAAAGGCGCGCTGGGCGAAGGTACGAGCGGCGAAGACCAAGAAAGCCGCCTAAAGCTATACCGCGAACAACGAAACCTTAGGCCCACGGTCCATGCCAAAATCCCCTTCCATCAAGAAACGAAACAAACTGGCTTTCGGCAAAGACCGGCGCCGGAAACATCAACATTGGATAGCGACCATTTTCTATGCGGACGGGGAGAAATTCGCTCGCGTCTATCTCAGCAAGGAGAGAGCGAGAAGCTTTGCTGCGAAGGAGAGAAAATCTCCGATCGTGAAGCGCACTCTTGTCAGGCAAATCCTGTAACGAAAGCAGGTTTGGAAAAGTGCAGGGCCGGCTTACCTTCGGAAGTGCTAAGCGGCCTTAGCTTCCAGGCCGGCGGTTTGCTAACCGACAGAAAAAATCGCCTGTGGTGGAAGGCGCCCGCATCCAGCAAATCATATAAAGCCGAGAAACTAGCCCCGAGCTTCTCCGAGCAATCCGACCGCGTGACGCTTAAGGGCGGGCAAGTCTGTCTTTGATATTACCGCGCTAATCCCAGCTGCCTTCGCCACATCCGTCGGAACAACCTCGGCATACATGGTAAACAAGATGATTTTGACGCCGGCTTTCATCGCCTTCAGCTTCTCGGCGGTGACAATGCCGTTCATGCGTGGCATGGAAAGGTCGAGAATAACTAGGTCTGGACTTAGAACCTGTGCTTTTTCGAGAGCATCAATGCCATCGAATGCTTCGTGGCACTCTGAAATCCGTGGATGGCCTTCGAGGATACGCCTTGTGCCCAGCCGCATTATTGGATTGTCGTCAACCAAAAGAATCTTTTTGCCCACCGCCACCTCACGCTTTTAGTGGTGACGGCCAGCGCCGGAGAGCACCTGAGAAATCCAACCGCTCAATAAATTAGAGCTTGGAAAATACTATTGGTGGCAAAACTTTGCCCAGAAAAATTACGTTGTTGTCCGTTTGCACACGTCAGACCCATGACCTCGCCTTTCGAACCATCCGCACTCTCTTTGGGAATTCCGGAAACTCGAAGTCTGCCTGGCAGTGGGCGCCTTGCCGAAGCCGCGCGGATAGGGAGCGTACATTTTTCTGGTATCCCGACGGTTCAGGGTGTACCGTCGAGCCGGCGCAGGAATGACCCAGTCTCGCCGCAAATCGAAAATCCCTACCAATCAAGAGTGGGCTAGTGCCATTTCCGATTTGCGCCGCACCTTTAAGCTCAGTCAGACGTCGTTCGGCAAAAAGTTTCACTCCTCGGCTATGGCCGTTTCCCGTTGGGAGCGCGGCGCGCACGAGCCCACCGCTCGCAGTTACATCGAACTCGGAAATCTCGCCGGCGATCCCATCTGTTGGTATTTTTGGGGACGGGCCGGGCTGCGCCACGAAGACCTGATGCAGGTCGTGCCACAACTGCGGCGACGGCTCTCCCAGATCAAACTACCCAATATCGAGGTCGTGCGCGCGGGCAGCGGTGCCAAGACGCTGGCCACGGAAAAACTCCAGTTGATTGCGATCCCACTACTGAAAGTCGTGGCGGCTTCTCTCGGGGAAAAGGGCGATAACGTGCCGCTGCTGCATGGCGCGCCGGTAGAAAACATGATCGCTGCGCCAAAGGATTGGTGCCCCAACCCGGTGACCACAAGCTGTTTGCGGGTGAAGGGCGATTCGATGAATCCGCTGATCGGCGATGGATATATTCTTGTGGTGGACTCCTCGCAAAATGATACGGCCGCGCTGGATCGTCAGATAGTCATCGCGTGGCACAAAGACATCGGATTAACGGTCTCTCGCTTCCGACGCTATGACCACACCGAAGTGCTTCATCCAGAAAACCCCAAGTATGAATCAGTCACCATGGATGCCAAAAATAAGTGGAAGATTCTAGCGAAGGTGCTGTGGTGGATCGGGAAAGAAAACGATCCAGGCCAGCCAAACTGATATGCGGCGCGGTACGACTACCGCGCTGCCTTTTGATCCAGTCCTCGAGAGTCCGCTGATTTTCTAGACTCAAACTAGTGAAGGCGATACCGATTCCCATCCGGAACTTGCTGGCTTTCCGGACTTACGTTGATGAAGGCTACGCCGATCCCCTCGAGGCCAACCCTTGCCCTCTAAGGCATTGTGAGAGGCCGCTTCGAGCCTGCCCGAAAACCCCTTGCTGCCCAGAATCCCCATTCCGTTAAGACGTTCGAATCGTCGACAGTCAGCGTGCCTAAAAGTGCGGATGGCTCGACTCAAAAAGAAATTGTTTCTGGGCAATCACAGCGCAACAGCTGCGGAAGGCAGCAGTATTCTATTTGTAGTTTATATTTCGGGGCTGCGCGGCCTGCTTGGGTAGCGGGGTGGTTGACGGAAACGGATCTTCAATGCCCGAAGACCTGCTATTTCTTTCCACACTTCAAGCGTTCAGGATATCGCTGGGCCGTGCCGTACGCTCGCGACCTCAGCTTGTTTCCGGGCGAGGGAAGTAGAGGGCAAGATGGGAACCGTTTCGAAAATTAATTATGAGAGCCAGTGCTGGATGTAGCCGCGGGCGGCCTCCGCGCCGGGGAGTCCTAGCGATTCGCAACAGATGAGGGCCACGGATTCGGCCTCTACTTCGCGAATGTTCCTGTCAATTTGAGCGAGGTCGATGAGCTTCTCGGATTCGGTGTGGCCGAGAATTACGTGAGCCATCTCGTGAAAGGTGGTCTTGATCGGGAGTGCTGCGACCGGGCTAACGGCTATCTCTCGGCGTCGCGCGAAGCCTTGGATATTGCCGTTCATTTCGTCGAATCGAGTGCGCGTGATTTTCAGTGCTTCCAAAGCGGTTTCGAGGTCGAAACCGGGGATCGATTGATCGCAGCTCGCCTCGCCTTCGGTCTGCGCCATAACGAACCAATAACTGCGGAATACGAAGCGTCGCCCGATGGCCTCCTCGCCGTCTTCTGATTTATCCGGTTCCGCGGCATCGGTGATGCGCTTCTTGTACGTGACCGGCAAACAGAGTGACGGAACAAGCGCGGGACCGGGCGCAGCCTCTAGCGTTGTGGCTGGCTTAGTTGCCGGAGCGATTCAGCGTTGGTGTGTTGCAAGGTTTGCGTTGGTTATGACTTGCCGAGCATATCCATTGCTGAGTCCGGCTGTAGGAGATCCGGTGTTGTAGTAGGAGAGGGCTGAAATCAGGGCAGCGGAACCTTCACCATGAACTCTAACCGTGCCCGCGTATGTGGCAGAAAGAAGGGCAGCCCCTGCTCGGAGGTTGGTGCACGGATCAAAGAGTTGGTCAGGGCTCACGTGCAACAGGACCGCCTGCTCGCTGTTCACCTGCAGAAGTCCAATGCTGACGGTGATGCCTTGGTCGAGGAGCCATTTGGTCCATGCGACCGCCTCGTCAAGCGATACAGGTTGTCGCTGCAGCGTGATCGTGCCCCGAGTCCATCCTTGGCGGCGGGCCAGCTGGTGAGGACGGTTGATGCTGAGAGCGTAGGGATGAAGCGCCGATTCGGTGCGCGCGATGGCTTCGAGCGTGCTTACTGGGACGACCGCCGCGCAGGAATTCGCGAGAGCTTGAAAGGACGCGATGGGAATCTTTGCATTTGGTTTATCTGAGGGGTTCTGCGCGAAGGAACTTGCTCCGACGAGCGCGATGAGCAGGCTACCGCTGAGGAACTTCAGTAGCGAATGTCCACAGCGGGCGGAGATGCCGACGGATCGAGGTGATTGGAATTGCGCCGTAATAGCGGCTGTCAAAGCTGAAGCTGTTGAACGAAGAGATGACCCAGACAGTCCCTTGCTCGACTCGGTAGGCGCCACTGGGCCATGGATCGAGCGGGCGTTGCAGATGGTCATCGGATAGCCCTGCACTGTTGGGAAGAAACTCCCCATTGATTCGAATTCCATCCGCGGCTACCTGAACCTTATCGCCGGGGAAGGCGACAGCGGGTTTAAGAAGAGGCGCTCCCCCATCGGGGCAGGCGCCCACCGACCGATAATGGCGGATAAGGGAGATGGAGGCCGCTGCCCCTTGAGGGCAGAACTCCACAAGATTCGCCGCGGTGGCTTGGCTGGTGATATAGAACCCGCGCGGGAGAGAGGGCGTGAGATTGAGGCGAATTCCGAACAGCCAGCCCGCGATGAGTCCAAGAACGACTGGCGCGGCCAGCAGGCAGGTCCACAGGACCGCGTGACCGAATCGATTGCGCGTTTCATAGGAGCCAGTCGCCGTGAGTTTCGGTGGCTTCACTAGACGAGTCCTCATCAATACTGTCCTCGATTTCAGGCGTCTCGTGCGGTTGCGATGAAGCGGGCAAGTCGCGCGCGACTCCACCGATTACAAAGAATTTGTGCACGTTGACTTCGTAGATCAAACGCTTATGTTTGTTTTGGTCAACGTAGGGTCTCAGGTCGAAAGTTCCTTCGACGTAAAGATTCGTGCCCTTCTCCAGCGCGGACGCGAGCATTGCCAAATCCCCGTAGAAGACGAGGCCGAACCAATTGGTGTGCTCGGAAGGCTGGTCCTTACGGCTGAAGCGATAGGTTTGTCCAAGGCGGACGTTTGCTACGGGCATAGAGGAAGGCAAGTAACGCAGCGTGGGTTTTGCTGCGAGGTACCCTGCAAGTTGGAAACGGTTTTCTTGCATCGCTCACTGCTCCGTGTTGATGTCCAAGCGCTCTTGCAGGCCGGGTGACGGATGTGGACCAGCAGCTAGTGGTGACACTGCGACTCCGCCGACTTCGTTCTCGGTTGAAGAATTTCTAGGTTCAGCCTGTCGTGGGCGCGGATTCCTGCGAGCACGCGAGTCCGGTAACGGGCCTTGCGGCGCGAGTGCTCCGTCCCGAATTGAGTAAAAACCTAAGGGTGGATGGATTTCCGCGCGCGAGCGGAGAATCGGATCAAAGAAATAGAGCATCTGTTTGCCGTAAATGGGGTGGTGCCCGGAAACGAAAATCAGCATGTCGCCGGGAGCTACGATTTTCTCTTGGTGTCCGGGGCTCTCTTTCTTAGGTGGCCGCAGGCGCATGATTTCGTCCGGGGTCATGAGGGGGCGCTCGATCTCTTCCATGTGAGTGCTCATGTGATTGAGGACCGGAGACATGCGTGGGCCGGAGAAGTTGAACGATGCCTTCCGAATGGTTTGTGTTCCCGTCATCTTGCTAAGAAGTTCAGCGGTGTCGTATTGGTTGGGAGCGAAGGCGACTCGAATCTGGCAGTTGCTGACGATGCTCTCGTTGGGTCCGTACTCGTCCACGAGCTGGCGAATATCCTGAGTGATGAGGTATGCCTTTAGACCAAACCCTGCCATATAAGACAGCGCGTCCGTGAAAATCTCCATGCGCTTGAGTGATGGGAATTCGTCGATCAGGAAAAGCAACCGATGTCTGTTGCGCAGCTGTTCGGAACCCTGAAAATCTAATTTTTCCGTAAGGCGGTTGACGATCATCGTAAAGATGAGGCGCATTAGCGGGCGCAGCCTTATTTTGTCACTCGGCGGGACCACCAGGTAGAGCGAGACGGGCCGTTCGTGATTCACGAGGTCCTGAATTGTAAAATCGCTCGCGGAAGTCGCACGGCTGACGAGCGGATCGCTGTAAAGAGTCAGCGCTGTTTTTGCCGTAGACAGAACACCAGAAAAGTCCTTGTCCTCTTTGTCGAGCATTTCTTGGACTTTCTCTTTGACGACGGGATGCGTGCGAGACGGCTTGCCTCCGGGAAGTCGCCATCCATGGGCGTTCGTTTTGTCGTGCGTGAAGTTAAGGAGTTCGGTGAGGGTTTCGCGGAAGGTGAAACCGGGCCTAGTAAAGACACCAGCGAGCAGGCTGAGTGATGCCTGTCGGCCGTCGAGCGCGGCGGCATAACATACATGTAAGATCATCCCGGTAGTGAGGGACGCCGCGGCATCCTGCCAGTAGCGCTCCTGCGGACTATCTTCTCCCGTGCGCACAAGCATGTTCGCGATGTTTTGCGCGTCAGAAACGTCGCGGTCGGTGAACAGACGAATTTCGGCTAGCGGATTAAATCGGGACGAGTGCTCAGGCTCGGTGGGCGAGAACTTGAAACAGATTTGTCCAGATTGGCTACGGAAACCAGCGGTCTTGGCCCAGTTCTCGCCCTTGATGTCATAGACCACAGTGCTCTCCGTCCACGCCAGAAGCGTAGGAATCACGATGCCGACGCCCTTGCCGCTACGCGTGGGAGCAAAGGCGAGGATGTGTTCCGGGCCGTTATGTCGCAAATAGTGAAGGTGGTTTGTGGATTGTTCGTGCCAGCCTCCAACGTAGACACCGCTAGCTGTCTGCGTGAGGTTTGTTTCCGCGATGTCAGATTTCGTAGCCCACCGAGCCGATCCGTGGAGGTCTTCGGTATTCTTCGAGAGCGCCTTGGTGCGAGCGAGATTCAGCACAAAAAAGAGGGCACCGGAAGCGAACGAACCAACCACAATGATTCCAGCACCGATCAACAGCGGAAGCTTGATTCGAAAATCGCTCGTGCTGCCCTGAGTCCACACCCACACAAGCCATTTATAGGGGGCGTAAAGGTAGAATGAGCCGGGACGCAATAACGTAGGGCCGAGCTGGCGCTGATATTCGAACCGCCAAGCTACGAACTGCGTGGCAAGGACGTTCGTTAAAAAGAGCGCGATGAAACCAATGATCGAGGGCGTCCAATAGAAGCCGCCAACGTAACCGGGGTCCTTCGGTTTCCGATAGCTGATTGGTCGGTTCAGCGGCCAGGTTCCAGGAGCGCGTGTGCGGTTCTAGTCATCGAACCAACCTCCCCAAGACTTCGCCTGAAATCTAGCAATAGGCAGAAATACATATAGCACACATATAGTACCATTGGGTAGCGCGCTTTATTCCGCGGGCTCACCGACCCCGCCCCTGATTGTTTCGTTCGCATGCAACCAAGTCGCTCAGCTCCGCTCGTAGTTGTATTTCGTATTGCCCCAGCCATCCGCCCCAAACGGGTTTCACGTCACGAACGCCGCGCCGAAGCAAGAGTGCCGCTTCTTTGCGGAGGTATAAGGAGTTCTGTAAGAGGGCGTTCGCGTCGCCGAGATCATGGACTTCCAACGTTAGCTTCTTTCTCACGAATGTCTTTTCGATGCGCGCGAAACTATCCACAGAGAGTTGACCCTGCTGGCGTGCTTTTTCAATGGCTCCGTTGTGATAGATCAAATGAACCTTCGCGTCCGTGCCCTCGAGGAGCATGTAGCGCTTTCCCGTTTGTTCATCTTCGGTGTGGAGCAGCACGCGGCCGGCCACAGAGCAGACTTGACGGAGATTGGTGATCTGGAAGGGGAGGCGTTTGTCGGAAGCCAACGCTCCGTGTGCGGCAAGCATTTTTTGCCTATCTTTGGTCTGCTGCAGTGTACGGAGCACCTTTTCAAAGTCCGCTTGAACAGCCCACTCGCACGGCGCGACTAACCGCGCGAGCCCCATTGTTTGGAGGTGGATGAGTCGTGCGGAGAGATGTGTTTGAAGTTGCCGGCCAGACTCGGACAGGGATGCGTGGTTCGGATTGGCAATAACAACAAAGCGCAAGGAAGATCCGTCGTTGCTGCGTTGTAGTATGCGATCGAGAGATGTGAAGCGGTTTTGCAACGTTTCGCGGCGCTGCGCTTCGTGCGCATCCGCGGCGGAACGATAACCCACAGCCTCCGTAGCGACCTCTTCGGCCCTCGACCTTAGGCCACTGCGAATGTAATCCCTTGGCAGGCGAAGCGGCGCCCCTTTGTCGTCCACTGCCCGAACCGCGATATGAACGTGGGGATGTTCGGTGTTGTGATGGACTGTGGCAATCCATTGCAGTTCGGTGGCCAGGTCCAGTTCCATCCGAAGCATCATCGCGCGAGTGTGTCTCTGGAGGTCCAGATGATCGGCAAATTCGGGAGAGACGATGATCTTGAATAGGCGCTCGTCCCCAGAACTCTGCCAGTTATCAAGCGTCGTCGGGATGTTGAGAGCCTGGTCGGTACCGTTGAATCCTGCTGTGATCGCCTTTCCACCCTGCGTCGCGCTCTCGCGAGCGACGTATTTACCGTGGGCCTTCCACTGCCCTCGATTTGTGTTTCCGCAGTAGGTAACACGAACGGCGACCCGTTGGTTGAATGTCCGGGGTGTTCGTACCCCAGCACCGCTCGTGCGGTGTCCGTACTTCGACATTTGCACGATCCGAAGCATAGATCGCAAAACCCCGGAACGTGCTCGTGGATTTTCGTTTCGACCATGGTTCGATCTCCTGGGCCGCAGTCGAAGCTGGGCTTCATCATTCACCATCGGCTATTCCCTTCAGAACGTCCCGGTTCCTGCTTGAAATTCCTTCCGCGGCGGCACGCACCATCTTTGTGCAACGCAGCTTGGCGCGGACCCGCGCGGCGGCGGGTAGCGCGTCTTCTGGGGGTTCGACGACGCAAGTGATTACGTATTTTAAAAACACGTCCGTCAGGGCGACCTGGGCGTGAGCGAGGGTATGCAGCCCTTGGACCTGCTTCAAAAGGTTCGTTAGCGTAGCAGCCACACGCGCCTCAAATTGGACCGTCGCATCAGCATTAGCGCCTTGCCGAATTTCATGCTCGCAAGCGGCAATGAGAAAGGCTTGTTCGGAGCGAAACCCACGTTCTTTAACGGTCGCACGAACCCGGTCCCGCAGCTCAGCCGAAGGATAACGAAAGGCCCGCGAAATTGAGTGTTGCTCACGGAAGCTCCTACAAGGGGCGCGAGTTGTCGGCGAAGATCGCATTCGGCGACGGCAGATAGGATAAGTCAGCGCGGCCCTCTATCGCTCAGTGCGAAGACATTCCTGAGCGCGACCTATGATGCTATATGTACAGCAGTATTGTAAAGTGGGAAGAGTAAGAGTTAAGAATCGTGTCTATCAGCAGCGTTCTGGCAGCGCAAATCTACGCGACAATCCCAATAAGAGCCCCTAAACTACCTTTAAGACTGCATGAAGCATAAGGTAAACGCGTGACCCTCAAGGCCAAAGACATGTTGCCGGACCAGAAGATGGCCATCGTAAGCCTGCTGGGACGGTCTATTGCGGAGAACGAAGAAATCAGTATCCCACAACCACCTCGCCCTCCGTCCCGGAGTGGCTCCAGACCTCTTGGAAAAGCGCGAAAGAGCGGGGCCTCGATCAGCTCTCTGCGGAAGAGATTGATGCGGAGATAGCGGCGGCGCGGAAGCTGCGCCGTGAAACCCGGCTTTCGGAGCAATGATTTGGGTCGTCCTTGACACGAATATCCTGGTTTCCGCGTTGCTGCAAGCGCAGGGTTTGCCAGCCCGAATTTTTCGGATGGCACTCGCCGGGACGACAGCACAGCTTTGCGTAAGCGGCCATATCTACGCCGAATACGAAGAGGTAATCCGGCGTCCTAAGTGCAAGCTCGAGGCCGTGGCCGACATCTGAGAAATTTCATCATGGTAGGCGGCCGGTACACCCTCCAGCTTGTCGAGTCGGTCGCAGTATATTCTGGTATGCAATCACAAAATTGTTTAAATGACTACTTACGGCTTCTGCTATGGACTCGTTGGCCCGACAGAAGACGGTCCCCCCGTACAGCACAAAATGCTTTTGGGTGAACTTCAATTCCGCCCACAACGCCCGCTGGGAGGCAGGAAGAATGTTGAGTTTGGGGGAGAAAGTCATTGGCCTTTCCAATTGTCTCCGATCCGCTCCCTCGCCTTTTTCAATGTGCGATTAATATACTCTTCTTGGCGCTTGCTATCGCCTTTATGCGAGAGATCACGCGACCCAAGCGCGATGCGCACCTCATGCTGAGAAACACCGCGGGCCAAAGCGTAAATGGTATAAGCGAGATCGGTGCGGGTGTGGTCGCCGCCATAGATTGCCTTTGTCCGGAAATGCTCGATACCGTTTAGATTCGTACTATTCGTACTGTCTGCCCTTCGTCGGCGCGAACATGCCGGGGACTGATGCCTGCCTCTTTCCAATTCATACAAGCGTTTGATTTCCGCAATGAAGGAGTCCGCCGCGGCATAGACCGCACCGGTGGCCTCGTGCAGCTTCACGTAGGGAAACGTTCCATCAGTCCTGCGATATTTCGCTTTGCGATTCGTAAAGCCCGCGAGTCTACCATAGTGCCGCCAGTCCGCAGAGCCGAGGTCGCCCCCAAACCGAACTGTCAAAAACCGGGCTGCAAAGGTGGACAGGTGTTTCGGCAGAACCTGTCCGTGGTGCAGCCACGCCTGAAAGTTCCCGGGAGAGGTTTCCACCACAACTGCGGGAGCAAATCCCTCCGATTTCAATCGCTCGATGCCTTCGATGCCGAGGTCATCGATGAGCGTAAGACGGTGTTCTCCGGCCGGCCGGATGTAAATGTTTCGGCCCTGAGCATTCTTGAGGCTTAGCCAAGAAACGGAGCGAAGCAGGGTAGCCGATGTCCAGACGCGGCTAAGCATAACGCCCTGAGAGGCATTCGGATCAAAGAGCCCGACCTCAAACGCTTCGGTACTCATAGCGAGGCTCTGCTCGCCGACCGTTTTAAGGCGGTGCAGCGATAATTGTTGTTTTTGCCTTGACAAGTTCGTCGCTCCTGCGTAGTTTCATTCGAGAACGGTATACATATAGCACCATCGGGTATTATATAGCACTCAGAATATCAAGGCGCAAGCGAAGAGGCCACTAAGTGCAAGAGTTGCAGCAAGTAAGCGAGCGCCGCAATGAAAAGTTGGTCCGGGAACTCGGTCCGCTCGTTGCGTCGTGCCTCGAAGATCATCGAACCGAAGACATTTTGCTGAATCCGGACGGGCGCCTGTGGGTTAAACGCACGCATCGAGATTTCGAGTCCATTGGGACGATGCCTCCTGCGCAGGCCTTGAGCGCCTTTGGCACGATCGCAGCGATTCGCGACACGGTCATCAACCACGACAACCCGATCCTCGAAACCGAGCTACCCACGGACGGAAGCCGGTTCGAAGGATTGATCCCGCCGGTGGTGCGGCGACCCGTATTCGCGATCCGGCAACGCCCTCACCGGGTATTCACACTGAACGACTACGAAGCCGCTGGCATCCTGACGGAAAGGTCCGATCAGCTGAACCGTCACCACCATCGCGATCACTTCCTTGAACTCGTTCGTGGCAAACGACATGCGGACGTAATCCGTACGGCGATAGCACAGCGGAAGAATATTTTGGTCGCCGGTTCTACGGGGTCCGGCAAAACAACCTTCATTAACGCAATTCTGGATGAACTGGCGGGAATCTCGCCAGACGATCGGGTGCTGATCATCGAAGACACACCTGAATTGCAATGCAACGTGCTTAATGCCGTGGCCCTTCTCGCAGTCGGTCGAGTTTCTATGCTGGATTGCCTCCGCGCCTCAATGAGATTGAAACCCACCCGGATTGTTGTCGGAGAAGTCCGCGGAGCGGAAGCGCTGAGCATGCTCAAAGCGTGGAATACGGGGCACCCAGGGGGAGCGGCAAGCGTGCATGCAAACGACGCACACGGAGCGCTGATCCGCCTCGAGAGCCTGGTGGCAGAGGCGAACGCCGCACCGCAGCAACAGTTGATCGCCGAAGCAGTCAACGTGGTCGTCTTTGTAGATGGGGAGCCCAGCATCCGTGCAGGACGCAAGGTCCGCGAAGTAGCCATTGTGATGGGCTATCGCGACGGGGATTACGAATTGGAGTATGTGTAAGGCATGGTTGCGGGCGGTGAATCTCAGTACGAGGAGAGAACGAAATGAAAACACTACAAGGCAGCGTCGCATGGGGGAGTTTCACGATGCGGGCAAGTCTGCTCGCGTTGGTTTCGGCAGTCTTGAGTTTGCCTGTGTTCGCGTCGTCTGGCGGACAAGCTTTGCCTTGGGAAGCCCCGCTGACTCGGTTGCAACAGTCGCTGAGCGGCCCGGTGGCAGGTGCGATCGCGGTCATCGCGCTTGTGGCGATCGGGGTGACGCTGGTGTTCGGGGGCGAGTGGAATGAATTCGCTCGCCGCGCGGTATACGCGGTGTGCGCGATCGCCTTCATCATCTCCGCAGCCGGTCTTCTTTCTGGTCTGTTCGCAGTTAGCGCGGCGGTCATTTAGCGTGGATCGGCCTCGGGAAGTTCCATTTCACGATTCGGCGAACCGGCCGCAACTGCTGATGGGCGGGGACCGGGAATTAATCTTGGTTTCGGCGATTCTGGCGGCGGTACTCGTCTTCGCCGTGATGAGGTGGTGGAGCATTCTTGCCGGTCTCTTTCTGTGGCTGATCGCGGTGGGAGTTCTCGCGCGGATGGCCAAGGTGGACCCGCTCTTGCGCCACGTATATATCCGACACATTCGTTACCGGGCTTTCTATCCGGCCAAGAGTCAGATGTGCGCTCCTGCAACCACAACCCCGTCGAACTGGAGATGAACCGTGCCTCTCGTTGAGCAGCGACGTCATGCCGTCGGACTAGCCGACCTCCTTCTATACGACTCGCTCATTGAGGACGGGATTCTGTTGCTGCAAGACGGTGGGCTGCTTGCGGCTTGGAAATTTCAGGGGCCCGATCTAGGCTCGGCAACAAACGGAGAGATGGCGGCGCTTAGCGGGCGTTTGGGGGCGCTGCTTCGGCTTGGCGGCGGCTGGATGGTGCAGTGCGACAGCATTCGGTCTCCAGCGCCCGGCTATCCGGAAGATCAAGAGTTTCCGGATTCGGTTACAAGGATCATCGATGATGAGCGGCGCGAGCAGTTCATGGCCGAGGGGGTGCATTTCGAAAGCGACTACTACCTCTCGCTGACCTACCTTCCTCCCATTGCCCGCGAAGAAACGATCAAAGGCTGGATGTTTGAGGGCATGAAGGATCAGAGAGGGAATGCCGCGCGGATTGTCGATCATTTCAAAAGCCGGATTGTAAGTTTCGAGGACGTTTTCAAGTCGCTGTTTGCCGTAACGCGGTTGAAGGCGGTACACACGACAAACAAAGCAGGCAATCCGCTTGCTCACGATGAATTGCTGCGCTACGTGCATCGGTGTGTGTCGTGGAAGGATCACCCTATCCGCCTCCCTGAATTCCCGGTCTACCTGAACGACATGCTCGCAACGGAGGACTTTGTTGGTGGTTTGACTCCGCGCATCGGACAAAAGCATCTGCGTGTAGTGGCGATCGATGGATTTCCGAAAGCTAGCGTACCGGGGATCCTCGCGGCGCTCGATACGTTGCCAATTGAATACCGCTGGAACACCAGGGCAATTCTGATGGACCCGGAAGAAGCCCGTTCGTTCCTCGATAAGGTTCGCAAGAAGTGGCGTTCGAAGACGCGCGGTCTCAAAGACCAGATCATGCAGACTCAGACTGGTGCGGTGAATTTGCATGCGCAAGAGATGAGCATCGATGCAGAAGAGGCCATGAGCGTCGCGGCTGCCGGGGATGTGCTTTTCGCGCAATACACCACTAATGTGATCTGCGGAGATGAGGACGAAGCCGACGTCGAGGAAGCCGTCGCGCTCGTCGCGAAAACGGTGCAAAACCTTGGCTTTTCGGCGCGGATCGAGGACGTGAATAGTGTCGAGGCGTGGAGAGGGAGCCTTCCTGGAGATGGTTACCGTAATGTAAGGCGAATCGTCTTGCATACGCTGAACCTCGCCGACCTTCTTCCTATAAGCGCCGTGTGGGCTGGAAGTAAGGAAAATCCCTGCCCGTTCTATCCCAAGAAAAGTCCCCCGCTGTTGTACGCGGCGACTACGGGCTCGACTCCATTCCGGTTTAATTTTCACTCTGGCGATGTTGGCCACACTTTTATGGTGGGCCCGCCAGGCTCCGGGAAATCAACGTTTCTAGGGTTCATGGTCGCGCAGTTTTTCCGATACCCCCACGCACAGGTATTCGCTTTCGACAAAGGCTACTCGCTGGCGGTGCTTACTCGCGCCTGTGGAGGTGAGTTTTACGATCTGGGCGGCGAAACGGATGGATTGTCGTTTTATCCGTTGACCGATCTTGCCGACGACAGCGACCTGACGTGGGCCAACAGCTGGATCGAAAAACTCTGTGCGCTTGGTGGTCTCGAAGTGAAGCCGAATCACCGCAACGCGATCGCGGATGCCATGAAGCTGACCCAAGGTTCGTCCCGGCGGACGTTGACCGATTTTCTAGCGACAGTGCAGAACAAGGATGTTCGATCTGCGCTGGAGGTATACACGCTAAGCGGGCCGCTCGGCCGGCTTCTCGACGCGGATACGGATGGGTTGCGGGACGGACGCTTGATGGTGTTCGAGATGGATAACCTAATGAAGTATGGGGACGGCAATAACAAAGCCACGGTGGCGGTGCTGCTGTATCTGTTCCGACGGATTCAGAAAAAACTCGACGGGCGGCCCACTCTCATCGTCCTGGACGAGGCGTGGGTATATCTGCGCGATGAGTTATTCCGCGAGTACCTGCGCGACTGGCTGAAAACGCTGCGCAAGCTGAACGCAGTCGTCGTGCTCGCCACGCAAAATCTCTCCGATATTTTCAATTCTGGTATCAGCGACGTGGTGATGGAAGCGTGCCCCACAAAAATACTGTTGGCTAACGCGGAGGCGGGGAACGTGCAGTCGCGTCGTCTTTATGAAGCGGTCGGCCTCAATGATCGCGAGGTTCAGATTGTCCAAGGCGCCATTCCGAAGCGCCAGTATTACGTGACTTCGCCCGAGGGGAGGCGCTTGATTTCTCTGGGGCTGGGAGGTGTTGCACTTGCGTTTGTCGGGGTGAATGGCTCCGACGACCGTAAGAAAGCCGACGAGGTTATGCGAGCGCACCCTGATACCTGGCAAGCGGAATGGTTGTGCCAGCGAGGCCATTCGGATTGGGCAGATTGGTGGCACCAACTTGAGAGTGATTATCAAAGGAGAGAATCAGCATGAAAAACGCTTGGGTACTCATTGTCGTCGTGTCGCTCTTGCTCGTTGCCGTGCCAGGAACCACCAGCGCGCAATTTCTTCCCGGCGCGGCAACGGAGTGGACACAGATTCTAAACCACGTGCAACTGATCATGAGCTATATCCGGCAAGGACTGCAGCTCGAGAACCAGATGAAGCAATACGCAGAGCTGTTGAAGCAATCGCGACCCTTGTCGCACCAGAGCTTTGGTGCGATCCAGCAAGACTTGTCGCAACTCGGCCAAATCGTGCAAGGCGGGCAATCACTTTCCTACTCTATGAGCAACCTCGATGCACAATTTCGCAGCACGTTCCCTGGCTATGCTTCTCGTACCTCGGGCTATTTTGACGACTATAGGAAATGGTCGCAGACCTCGCTCGATACCACGATGAATTCCCTACGGGCTGCGGGATTACAAGGCACCCAACTGAATAATTCGCAAGCTCTCCTCGGACAGCTTCGGGACATGTCCACTGGGGCGGATGGCCAGATGGAGGCGGTCGAGGTGGGCAATGAGCTGGCTGAACAGCAGGTCGAGGAACTGATGTCCCTTAGGCAGTTGATGTTGACGGACCTTCAGAGCAAACAGGCCTATCAGGCGGAGCAGATTCAAAAGGAGCAGGCGGAGAACGCAGCTCTGGAACAACTGTTTGGAACGGAACCGCTAGTCACGAGTGACAAAAAATACTAGGACATCTGGAGAACCACGTGAAATGGACCAGCATTGCAGTGTCCGTTCTATTCCCAGTGTTGTTTACGGTTCTGGTGGGTTGCCAGAAGGCCGAGCCACCCAGCCAGATCGTGAAGACGATGGAGGACGCGGGGTCTGGCGATGTCGCGAAAGTGTCCGACGT